>Ga0302326_10018551_pt1 | contig 14420 bp, 14 predicted proteins | sample Palsa_T0_3_FD_202264 | JGI IMG/M metagenome (GOLD analysis project Ga0302326, IMG submission 202264) | Peat permafrost microbial communities from Stordalen Mire near Abisko, Sweden - Palsa_T0_3 | ecosystem: Environmental > Terrestrial > Soil > Palsa > Peat permafrost | place: Sweden: Abisko... | reverse complement strand
CCCCAGAGAAGCAACTAAAGGACCAATTTCGATATCCCACCGTAAGCGAAAGGAATACGGCCCTAAGTACCTCCCGTTTGAGCAAGAATCTGGCGTCTGGAGTAGAAGAATTTTCAAAGCGGATGGCTTGGGGAGAAGCATTCGCTTAGTACGGTAGCCTTTCGGTTAGTACGAAGCCGGAGTGAGGACTAGGGCAAAGACCTCAGCTAGAACGCATCAGGTTGATACAGAAGGTGAGTCAGACTGCGAAGTTACAATCTGTTAGACGGCTATTCCCATTTTCCATAAGAGGTAACCCACCGCCTGCCGCAGATCTTGCCAGTGCGCTCGCCATTCGCCGGGAGAGATGGAAGGACGGGGGGATCCATAGACCTTGAGGCCGCTCGATTCCAGCATCTTCTTGACCCGAAAAATATGGTAGCCGTCACTAACAACGATCGCGCTCCTCAAACTCATGCGCCGCATGATCTCGGCCACCGCGGCAACGCTTTGCGCGGTGCTTCCACCCTCACGCTCCACTACTACGGCCTCGGGCGGCACGCCGCGGCGGGTGAGGTAAGCGCGGCCCACGGAGCCTTCGGTAAAAACCGGATCGCCGCCCGCGCCGCCGGTGGTGATCACTCGGGGAGCCAGGCCTTTCAGGTAGAGGATCAAGGCGTGATTCAAGCGCGCTTCGAGCACCGGCGACGGCCGGCCGCGATACTCGGCCGCACCCAGCACGATGATCGCGTCGGCGGGCTGAGCTTCATCCAGGAGGGACTCCTGCTGGATTTCCCGTTCCACGCGCACCACTTTGAGCGCGACAACTGCCGCGGCTGCCACTAGCGCGAACGCTACGATCCATTTGATCATGGTAGATGTGGCGGGCGGGTTACAAACGTCCTCACACTACAGTATGGCAATGCTGCTGAGCGCGCGAAATCCGCTGCTGAAGGAAGTCCGCAAAGCGATCTCGCGCGGCACGCTAACGGCGGATGGTTTGGCGGTGGCTGAAAGCTTCCATTTGCTCGAAGAAGCGCTGCGCAGCGACTGCGAGATTCCGGACGTGTTCGCGGCAGAAGCGGTGCGGGCCGCTGTAGACAGCCATGTGCGCGGGCTGAAGAAAACTCGCATGCACGTGCTGCCGGACGAAGTCTTTCGAGCTCTATCGGCGACTGAAGGCAGCCAGGGCGTGATCGCATTGGTGCGGCCTCCGCAGTGGGCGCTGGATCAATTGTTTCGCGGCCATGCGCTCACAGTGGTTCTGGACGGAGTGCAGGATCCGGGCAACGCCGGAGCGATTCTGCGGGCAGCCGAGGCGTTCGGCGCCACTGGGGTCGCATTCCTCAAAGGTACCGTCAGCCCCTACAATCCGAAATGTCTGCGCGGTTCGGCCGGTTCCATCTTCCGCGTTCCGGTGGTGGCCGCGCTGGATCCGCAGCTTTTTCTGGCCGCAGCCGAGCAACGCAAAATCGCCCTCTTTGCATTGATGCCCAAAGGAACCACCGATGTCGGCGAAGTGGGGTTGGACAAAAAATGCGCCATCATCGTGGGCAGCGAAGGGCGCGGCGTTAGCGACCGGCTGCGGGATAAAACTACGGCCATCCGGATTCCCACCGTAGGGGTAGAATCGCTGAATGCGGCTCTGGCCGCGGGCATCGCGCTGTTTGTAGCGCGGAAACAAAGGATGGCCGTGCTATGAGCCAGTCTGAGCCGAGCCTGTTCGAACCGGATCCACCGGCCAGCTTGCAAGACGACAATCAGCGTCCACTGGCCGAGCGAATGCGCCCAAAGACGCTGGAAGAATTTGTCGGCCAGCAGCATATCCTGGGGCCGGGCAAGCCGCTGCGCATGCAAATCGAGCGCGATCAGCTTGGTTCCATCATCCTGTGGGGACCACCGGGGGTCGGCAAAACGACGCTGGCCAGAATCATCGCCCGCCTGACGCACTGCGATTACATTCCATTCAGCGCCGTACTGAGCGGGATCAAGGAAATCAAGGCGGTGATGGCGGACGCTGAACGCAGCCGCCGCGCCGGCCGGCGCACGCTGATCTTTATCGATGAAATCCACCGCTTCAACAAAGCGCAGCAGGATGCGTTTCTGCCGTACGTGGAGCGCGGCGACATCAGCCTGATCGGCGCCACCACGGAAAACCCATCGTTCGAGGTGATCTCGGCGTTGCTTTCGCGCACCAAGGTTTACATGCTGAAACCGCTGGCTGAAGAGGAGATCCTCGGCTTGCTCCAGCGCGCTCTGCCGGTGGTAAAGATCGCCGCGCCCGACGACTTATTGAGGCAAATCGCCACTTACGCCAACGGCGACGCCCGCACTGCCCTGAACATCCTGGAGCTTGCGGCAGCGGCCGCCAAAGACGGCTGGCTTACGCGCGAAGCGATCGAGGACACGCTGCAACGCAAGACGCTGCTCTACGACAAAGCCGGCGAGGAGCATTTCAATCTTATTTCCGCGCTGCACAAGTCCGTCCGGTCCAGCGATGTGGACGCCGCGCTCTACTGGCTGGGGCGCATGCTGGAATCGGGCGAGGATCGGATGTATATCGCGCGGCGTCTGGTGCGCATGGCGATTGAGGACATCGGCCTGGCCGATCCCAGGGCCCTGGAACAATCTATCGCCGGAATGCAAACCGTGCATTTTCTTGGAATCCCGGAGGGGGACTTGGCGTTGGCGCAGGTTGCCATTTATCTTTCGATAGCGCCGAAGTCCGATGCTTCCTACCAGGCGCTGAACCGGGTGATGGAGGCGGTGGAGAAAAGAACGGCGGAGCCGGTCCCATTCCATTTGAGAAACGCTCCCACCAGCGCCATGAAACAGTGGGGCTATGGAGCTGGATATCAGCACGCTCATAAACTGGAAGACGCTTTGCCGGATATGGAGTGCCTGCCGGATTCCCTCATAGGCACAAGGTTTTACGAGCCGACCAATCGCGGGTTGGAACAGCGGATCGCCGAGCGGCTGGAAGAGACCCGCTCCCGCAAGAAACAGCCTCCTGCACCCAGGTAAAGCGCGGCCCGGGCGGCTCCCGCTCCGGTTTGTCGGCGCGCCGCACCCTTCGCGCTTCACGGTAAAGGTTCGCAGGGTACTAACACTTCCGAGCGCAGTACCACTCCAAATTAGGAGGAATCCGCTATAGGAGCACTCGCGGCGATATAGCAATCTAGGTGTGCAAGTAAGGAAAGAGAGTTCACATGTTAGTGCCGGGAGCAAACATGACCTTGGAAAAAGACAAAGACGATCGCCGCGGCGCGGACCGCTTCCCGATCGAGCGGGAAGTCCGCTATAAGATCTTGAGCCGAAAGACGACGGAGGGCGAGAACGGGACCGGGTTAACGGTCAATATGAGCAGCAACGGCGTTCTGTTCACCACCGATCGCTACCTGCTTCCCGGCAGACGGCTGGAAGTTTCCATTAGCTGGCCGGCCCAGTTGAACAGTAAAGTGGCTTTAAAGCTGGTGGCGCGCGGCCGCGTGGTTCGCTCTGAAGAGGGCCAAGCCGCGATTGAAATCCATCAGTACGAGTTCCGGACCCAAGCAACACCCCAAGCACCCCCCCAAGCAACCCAAGGTTCCACGGCGGTTCAATAATAATTCCTTTCATAAACCAACCGCCGTTACTTCACTGCCGTTACTTCACTGCCGTTACTTCACTGAAGACGCCCTGTTCGGGGCGTCGTCCGGGAAGGTACACTAGGGTATACGAGCTTCGGCTCGTCAGCGCTCGGAGGAGATCTACCCCACCCGGATGCGAAACCTTGTTGCAGTTCTTTGTCTTGGGTCCGGCTTTTGTCTGGCCGATAACGTCAAACCGCCCACCCTGGCTGAAGCCAGAGCGTTCCTTGATCGCGCGCAGTCGAAACTGCTGGAGCTTTCCGTCCAGGACGGGCGCGCCGATTGGGTAAAATCCACATTCATCACTTACGACACCGAGATTCTTGCGGCCAAGGCCGATGAAGACCAGATCGCGGCCACCATGCAACTGGCGCAGGAGTCCACGCGCTTCAGTCGCTTGAAGATGCCGGACGATATGGCGCGGCAGTTCAAGTTGCTGCGCCTGTCGTTGACGCTGGCCGCGCCGTCCAATCCCAAGCAAGCGCAGGAGCTGACGCAGATCGCCACCCGGATGGAGGGCATCTACGGCAGCGGTAAATATTGTCCCGCGGGCGCAAAGGGCGACAACTGCCTGGATTTAGATCAATTGAGCGACATTCTGCGCACCAGCACCGATCCGGCCAAGCTGCTGGACGCCTGGCGCGGATGGCGCACCGTTTCGCCTCCCATGCGGCCGCTGTTCCAGAAATACGTGGAACTGGGCAACCAGGGCGCGCGAGAATTGGGCTTCGCCGACATGGGCGCAATGTGGCGCTCGAAATACGACATGCCGGCCGATGCGTTTCCCGCTGAAATGGACCGGCTGTGGGAGCAGGTGAAACCGCTGTATCTTTCGTTGCATGCTTACGTGCGTTGGAAGCTGCGGGAGAAATACGGGGACCTGATTCCCGCCAGCGGCCCCATCCCGGCGCATCTGCTGGGCAATATGTGGGCCCAGGAATGGGAGAATATCTATCCGTTGGTCGCCCCGAAAGACGCCGACCCCGGTTACGATTTGACCGCGATCCTGAAGGGCAGGGGAACGCAGCCGCTTGACATGGTGAAGTACGGAGAGCATTTTTTCACTTCGCTGGGCTTCGCGCCGCTACCGCAAACATTTTGGGAGCGCTCTATGTTCGTCAAGCCGCGCGACCGCGACGTGGTTTGTCATGCCAGCGCCTGGGATGTGGATGCCGTAGACGATCTGCGAATCAAAATCTGCATTGAGATCAACGCCGACGATTTCTCGACGGTCCATCACGAACTGGGCCACAACTTCTACCAACGCGCGTACGACCAGCAGCCGTTTTTATTCCGTGATAGCGCCAACGACGGATTTCATGAAGCCATCGGCGATACCATCGCACTGTCGGTGACGCCTGCTTACTTGAAGAAGATCGGGCTGCTGCCGACAGTTCCGGACAGTTCGAAGGACATCGGGCTGCTCTTGTACAAAGCGCTGGAGAAAGTGGCGTTCCTGCCGTTCGGGCTGATGATCGACAAGTGGCGCTGGCAGGTTTTCTCGGGACAGATTCCGCCCGAGAAATATAACGAGAGCTGGTGGAAGCTGCGACTGGAGTATCAAGGCGTGGCGTCGCCGGCGCCTCGTAGCGAGGCGGATTTCGATCCGGGCGCGAAATATCACGTGCCGGCCAATTTTCCGTACGCGCGCTATTTCCTGGCGGATATTTTGCAGTTCCAGTTTCACCGCGCGCTGGCGAAGGTGGCTGGATGCACGGACGCATTGAACCGCTGCTCCATTTATGAAAGCAAGGCCGCGGGAGACCGGCTCAACACGATGCTCGCGATGGGGGCCAGCCAGCCTTGGCCGAAGGCGCTGCAGGCATTGACGGGGCAAGAACAAATGGACGCCACCGCGATCCTGGATTACTTCGCCCCGCTGAAGAAGTGGCTGGACGAGCAGAATCGCGGGAAGCCGGTCGGTTGGTAAAGCAGGCACGATCATGAACGCAGTTGAAACGTGTCCCATCTGCGGCGGTTCGGGCTGGAAGATCACCGAGCGCGAAGGAATTTCAGGAGCCGAGAAATGCCAGTGCGCCGACGCAGGGCGCGAGTTGCGGATCGAGCAGCGCGCAGGAATTCCTCCGCTCTACCAAAACGCCTCGGTGGACAACTTCATGCTGCCTTCGGGGAATCCTCAAGCCAGGAGGGACTTGGCGAGCGTCGTGCTGACGGTGCGGGGCTATGTGCGCGAGTATCCGCAAGGCCCGAAACCAGGCCTTTTGTTCCTGGGCGCGCCGGGCACCGGCAAAACTCACCTGGCGGTGGCGGCGCTGCGCGGTTTGATCGCGCGCGGGTTTGAGGGGATCTTTTACGATTTCCAATCGCTGCTCACGCGGATTCACAAGGGTTACGACAAGGCGTCGGGATCGAGCGATCGCGAGGCGTTTCAATCCGTTCTGGACGCCGAGATTCTGCTGATGGACGACGTGGGCGCGAGCCGCATTAACGACTGGGTGGAAGACACTGTGACGTCTATAGTGACGCACCGTTGCAATTCGCGCAAGGCGACCATTGTCACCAGCAATCTGCGCGATCCGGAAGCCGGCGACAAACGTGGCTCGGGTTTGCAGGAAGACATCCACGGCAAGTTTTTTCTGGAGGAGCGGATCGGGATGCGGGCGCGCTCGCGACTGTTTGAGATGTGCAAGCTGATCCCGATGCCGGATGTGGAAGATTACCGGTTGAAGAAGCGCTGACTTCGTATATTGAGGAACACGCGCAAAACGGAGCGCGGCGCGAGCTAGTTCCCGATCGGTTTGGCGGTGCGCGCCGCACCCTTTGCGCTTCTGAAAAACTCGAGCGGGTTAGGATGAAGGAGATGACCACCGCCAACCCTCTCGGCTATCTCTCCCAGCAGTTAGAAGCCTGGCGTAAAGCCGGCTCTTACCAGCGGCTGCGCGTGCTGGAATCGCCTTGCGAACCCATATCGCGTTTCGATGGCCGCGAGGTAATCAATCTGGCGAGCAACAACTATCTCGGGCTGGCGGACCATCCCAAGCTGATCGAGGCGCAAGTGGAGGCGGCCAGGAAATATGGCGCGGGGTCGGGCGCGGTGCGCACCATTTCCGGGACCATGGGCATCCACATGCAACTGGAGGAGCGCATCGCCGATTTCAAGCGCACCGAAGCTTGCGTCGTATTTCAATCGGGATTCGCCGCGAACGCCGGAACAGTTTCGGCGATACTGGGGCCGGACGATCACATAGTTTCCGACGCGCTCAACCACGCCAGTATTATCGACGGCTGCCGGCTATCGAAAGCCAAGATTCACGTCTTCCCGCACAAAGACACGGCCCGGGCGGCGGAGATTCTGAAGGAGCTGGACGGCCCGGCCGGTCACAAATTGCTGATCACCGACGGCGTGTTTTCGATGGACGGCGATATCGGACCGTTGCCGGCGCTGGTTGAAATCGCCGAGCGGCACGGCGCCGTCATGATGATCGACGATGCCCATTCCTCAGGCGTGCTGGGGCGCAATGGACGCGGCACCGTGGATCATTTTGGATTGCACGGACGCGTGGACGTCCAGGTGGGCACGCTTTCGAAAGCCATCGGCGTGCTGGGCGGGTACGTTTGCGGCAGCCGGGATCTGATCGACTTCTTATATCATCGGGCACGGCCGTTTCTGTTCTCAACGTCGCATCCGCCGGCCGTGGCGGCGGCATGTCTCGCCGCATTCGACATTCTGGAGAATGAGCCGGAACGCATCGAGAGGCTGTGGGAGAACACCGGGTATTTCAAGGCCGCGCTGCAGAACGCCGGGTTCGACACGGGCGCGAGCGAAACCCCCATTACGCCGATCATCGTCGGCGGGGCAAAAACGGCTCACGCGTTTTCGTCGGCGCTGTTTGAGAACGGACTGCTCGCAACAGGGATCGGCTTTCCGACGGTGCCGGAGGGCAAGGCGCGCATTCGTACCATTGTCACGGCGACCCACAGCAAGGACATGCTGGATCGGGCATCGGCAATCCTGACGGCCGTGGCGAAGAAGATGGCCATTCTGCAGTGAGCTCGGTCGTTGGTTGGGCCGCGTTACGCCTGCCGGATTCATACTACGAGATCTGTTTATTGCGGCATGGGGATACCTAACTCGCGCGCCGGGCCGCCGCACGGAGTTGCTACATCCTGACAAAAAGTCAGCGATTTCAGCCTTATGGACAATGTTTCCTTGGTTCATTCGGAGCCGGCGACGGCATTGTAATGTTTTTTGATTCTCATCCTGCCGCAACATTAATTTACTTTGTTTTTTGCAAGAAGTATGAGAACCTAAAAAGTGCGGACAACCGCCCCGGTAGAATCCCGAGTTACCCTGTAGGTACACCTGCCAGGTAGCACATAAGAAGCAGTTCCCGGCATGTCCCCCGGCTGGAGGAAATTATGCTGCGTAACTTTTTGTTGCCTGAAAGCATCGCCCGAGCTGATGGCATTGGACCGGAGATTGATCTTGGTTCCAAGCGAGGTAAGTTATTGGTGCTTACGCTCGGCATCACTCGTATCTTGGAACAAGAGAGCCTGGAAGTAACCGTTTGGGGTTCTCCCGACGGCGAAAAGTGGGAAGCAAAGCCGCTGACGAAGTTCCCTCCTAAGTTCTATTGCGGCCTCTATTCCATACTTCTAAACCTGGGATCGCGGGCCGATGTCGGATTTTTGCGCATCCAGTGGAAGATGAGCCGCTGGAGCAAGCGCGAAAGCATGCCCATGTTTGGATTCTACGTTTACGCGGAAGAGTCCGGCGCACGAGTTAGCGTCGCCGTTGCGTAACTGTTTCACGATCCGGCTCACCGGGCCGCTAAAGGCTGTAAAGGTGGGAGATCGATGGCCGGGTGACGTGAAAACCGCCATCTCAACGTCTCTCGCTCTCCAACGGAGTGCGTCTTCCATCGGGCTTAACTTGCGAGCGGTGTGCCGGCACCACTGAATCCAGGAGGTCATGAAGGGAAAGTCGTTCATCTTCAAGACACCCTTATCTTTTAATTTCGGACGCACCAACTGGGGACCAGCCGGGTCGGCGTGGTTGTGTTTGTCCATTTCCGCGGACACCCATTTTGCAAGCCGCGTGTCGATCATCGGAAAACGGTCTGGGTCCATGAAAGCGGCAAATGTGGCAACAGTCGCGATGGAATCGGTTGTTAGATTAAAGAGATCGCTGAACTCTCTGAACCGTGTCTTGGCCTCCGATGCATCACAGTCAACATACCGGATGCATTCGCGCCACAATTCCTCAGCTGTTGTATTCTCCGCGAGGTTCTTTGCGATTCGTTGAGTCGTCCCGTACCTGATCAGAGGCTGGCTCGCGAGCTTCCAGAAAACTACCTCAAACCATGGTTCAAGCGCGCTTGACGCCTGCCGCCGGAATTGGTCCTCAAACCCAACGGTTTCTTCCCGATCGCCCGTGCCCAGTTCCAGCTCAAACCAGCCTTCATGATCGTGTCGAAACCTATAGGCGGAGAGACTAACGGGATAACGGAAGGCGTCCAAAGCCTCCCTCCACCGCTTCTTCGAATCAACCTGGCTCACTTCATTCTCTCCAGAAGTTTGTTATAGGCCTCATGTAAGCCGATCCAGGCCGTTCGGGAAATGTCGCCGTCGCGGCAGCCAAAAGTCGCTTTAGAGCTGCCAAAACCGCTCAGATGCGAAGGATTGGAAGGTCATTCGAGGCGGATAAGCTACCCCTGCCGCGGCCGACCTTGCTCGAAAGGGCGAAACTTGCCGGCGCGGGCGTCCGCCCTCATCTCCTCCAGCAGCGCAATGCCGGCTCCGCCGGGTGAGAAATCGCGTTCGATCTCGGCGTCCCATTCCGCTTCATATCGCGTGGAAAGCCAGGCAGCGAGGGCCGCCTGCTCTTCTTTCGGCAGCGTTTCGATGGCACGCTGAATTTCGGCGAGGTCCATGCGTCTATCCTACCTCCGCGGAGTGAGTTACAAGCGGTTAATCAAGCTGGCGACGTATCCGGCGCCAAATCCATTATCGATATTCACCACCGTCACATTACTTGCGCAACTGTTCAGCATGCCAAGTAAAGCGGCGAGGCCGTTGAAGCTCGCGCCGTATCCCACGCTCGTCGGCACCGCGATCACGGGGACCGAGACGATTCCGCCTACCGCGCTCGGGAGCGCTCCTTCCATCCCGGCGGCGACGACGATCACGCGCGCTTCCATCAATTGCTCACTGTGAGCAATCAACCGATGAATGCCCGCAACGCCGACGTCGTAGATAGACTCCACTTCGTTCCCCATCACCTCGGCCGTAACCTGCGCTTCTTCGGCGACCGGAATGTCGCTGGTGCCCGCGCAAACCACCGCTAGCTTTCCTTTGCCGCGGATGGTGCGATCGCGCCAGATTCGCACGGCGCCGGAAAGAGGAAAGTGCTCGGCATCCGGAAAATCCGCTTTCAGCAGCGATGCCGCGTGCCGATCGGCGCGCGTTACCAACAAGTTCGGAGATTTATCGAGCAACCGCGCGGCGATCGCGTCAATCTGCTCCGGGGTCTTGCCTTTGCCAAAAATAACCTCGGTGAGGCCGTGACGCAGCGCGCGATGATGATCCAACTTGGCGTAGCCCAGATCCTCGAACGGCAAGTGGCGGATACGGTCCAGCGCCGAGTTTACATCCACGGAGCCTGAGGAAACTTGCTCCAACAGCCCGCGCAATTGATCGGAATCCATGTCAACTTGAGGGTAACAGGCTTCATAGCCGGATCCTTTGCCCGAGCTGCAGACCGTACTTCCGGGCCATGCCCCCCTTGATCTCCAGCACAAAGGTCGATATCTGAGTGCCGCCATACCTGGGGCACTTACTGGCTTGTGTTTTGCACGGTTCCGCATTCTCCGCCACCTCCACGATGTTGCCATTGGAATCCAGCCAAACGATATCGAGCGGAATGAGGGTTTGATACATCCAAAACTCATGACGGTCGGCTTTGGGATAAACGAACAGCATCCCGCGATCGGGCGCCAGGAACTTGCGGAACATCATACCGCGGAGCAGCTCGAAAGTTTGACTCATCGTCTCCACCCGGATCACTTGGCCTCCGGGAAGGGTGATGGGCCGCGTCGGAAAATCTTCGAGGGTGGTGGGTTTTGGCCCGCAGCACGCAAGCCCGCAGCACGCCAGAGCGAGAGCTGCGAGCAGGAGATACCGCATGAATTAGAATGGTAACGAATCGCTCGGGGAAGTATTCAGAATCCAAGGGAGACCAGGAATATCAGGGATGGCGTTTTGGAAACGGTTGCGGCTGACGCTCGAGATGATCAAGTTCGAGCACTCGGTGTTTGCGCTGCCTTTTGCGCTCACGGGAGCCTTGCTGGCGTTTCGTGAGAGCCATTTCGACGCACGCGGGTTCGGCTACAAGTTGCTGTGGATCGCGATCGCCATGGTGGGCGCGCGCTCGGCCGCGATGGCGTTCAACCGGATTCTGGACGCCGATATCGACGCCCGCAATCCGCGCACGCGGTTGCGTCACATCCCGGCAGGGATCTTGAGCGTCCGTTTCGCATGGGGCTTTGTCACTGCTTCCGTTCTGGTGTTCCTGCTCGCGGCGCGTGCGCTCAATCCGCTGTGCTTGAAGCTGGCGCCTGTGGCGCTAGCGGTGGTCTTCTGCTACTCGTTCACCAAGCGCTTCACTTCGTTCTCACACCTGGTCTTAGGCTTCTCCCTGGGCATCGCTCCGGCGGCTGCCTGGATCGCCGTCCTGGGGTCGCTCGATCCGCGTATACTCTGGCTCACTGCGGCCGTGACCTTCTGGACGGCGGGCTTCGACATCATTTATTCCTGCCAGGACTACGAGTTCGATTCACGCGAAGGGCTGTTCAGTCTGCCCCGCCGGTTCGGGATGTCCGGCGCCCTATGGATCGCGCGGCTGCTTCACATCGCCATGATCGCTTGCCTGGTGCTGCTGTCGGTTTCCTTCGGCCTGGGGGTCTTGAGCTGGGCGGGCATTGCGGCCATTGTATTGCTGCTCCTGTATGAGCACCGGCTGGTGAAGGCCGACGACCTGTCACGCGTGGACGCGGCCTTTTTCACCGTGAATGGCTATGTGAGCGTGCTATTCTTTCTTTTTTGGGCCGCCGACATCTTTCTTAACTTCGTCGGCCCGAGAGCCTAAAGAGCCATGCAAATTCCCATCCATGCAAGTTCAAATTGAAGACCAGCGGTTGCGGCCTATTTTGGAAAAGGTCCAGGCGGACGTCCGCCTGGATGCCGAAGACGGCGTCGCGCTTTTCAAAAGCTCCGATATTCTCGCGCTGGGTTACATGGCCAATTTGGTTCGCGAGCGCAAACACGGCAATGTCACCTGGTTTAACGTGAACCGGCACATCAATCCCACCGATGTATGCGTGGCGAGCTGCAAGCTGTGCGCCTTCGGGAAACGCGCCAAGGATCCCAAGGCTTACACTTGGTCCCTCGACGAAGTCTGGCACCGCGCGGGCGAGGGCTGGAGCGAAGCGGTCACCGAGTTCCACATCGTCGGCGGCCTGCATCCTGAACTGACGCTCGATTGGTATTGCGATCTGTTTCGCGGGCTGAAGCAGCGCTTCCCCGAGGTTCACCTGAAAGCGCTCACCATGGTAGAGGTCGCGTATTTGTCGCAGCGCAGCAAGCTTTCGATCCGTGAGACGCTCGGCAAGCTGATCGACGCCGGCGTGGACTCGCTGCCGGGCGGCGGGGCGGAAATATTTAACGACCGTGTGCGGCGGATCATCTGCGATCACAAGATCGACGGCAGCCAATGGCTGGAGGTGGCGCGTAGCGCGCACCAGCTTGGGTTGAAGTCCAACTGCACCATGCTGTACGGCCACATCGAGACGGAAGAGGATCGCGTCGACCACTTAGTGAAATTGCGCGAGCTGCAGGATGAAACGGGCGGCTTCCAGACCTTTATTCCGCTGGCTTTTCATCCGGCGAATACGGCGCTCGAGCACATTCCCACCACCACGGGCTTTTTGGATTTAAAGATGATCGCGGTTTCGCGCCTGATACTGGACAATATCGGCCACATCAAAGCGTACTGGATCATGATGACGCCCCGCATCGCGCAAATCGCCCAGCGCTTCGGCGCCGACGATCTGGATGGCACGGTGGTGGAAGAGAAGATTTATCACGAAGCGGGCGCCACCACCAGCCAGGGCCTGCGGCGGAGCGAATTACTGCGGCTGATTCGGGAAGCCGGGCGCGAGCCGATGGAGCGCGACACGCTGTACCGGCCGGTGACGCGGACGGAAACGGCTTTCACGGTTCTGGTCTGAGACGGACTGTCCGACCCGACACCTGGCAGGCGAAGTTATTTAAGAGTGTTCCGAAGATCGGTCGATACGTTAGACTGTGGATACGTGCGGAACTACCGGCCCAGCGCACGCTCCGGCGGCGCAGCTTTCCTTGCCGGATCTGTTGAGCGAGCTTCAAAGTCAGGAGACTCCGCAACTGCGAGAGAAGGACATCACGGAGCGTCCCAAGTCTGAGATGCGTGTTGGATATCTCGAGGATTTCATCAGTGGTCTCTCAATCAGAGCAACGCCTGAGGAAACAGAAGCGCTCCAAGTTTTCTCGCAACGTTTGGTGGAGGACTACGGCTACGAAAAAGCCAACATTCAGACGCGCCCACAGTTCCGGGTCCGCAAGCGGCCATCCGACGAGGACAAGTCGTACCCGGTAGACATTGCGGTCTTCAAGACCCCTCGGAAACTTGAAGACGATCTGTTCCTCATCGTCGAATGCAAGCAGAAGACCCGCGGAGACGGGGTGGCTCAACTGAAGCTGTACATGGATATGAGCCCCGCCGAGATCGGGGTATGGTTTAACGGCAACGAACACGAGTACATTCGCAAGGTCCACCACAAGGACGGAAGCCGGACCTATGAATCCCTCCCAAACATTCCGCGTAAAGGCCAACGGGTCGACGATATCGGATTGTTCAAGCGAAAGGACCTCAAGCGTCCGTCAAACCTGAAGGCTGTCTTCCGAGACATCCGAAACCATCTGGCGGGGAACACAACCGGCATCACCAGGGACGAGGCGCTCGCGCAGGAAATCATCAGCATTTTGTTCTGCAAGATCTATGACGAGATCAATACTGGACAAGATGATATCGTGTCCTTCCGCAGCGGTCTTCAAGAATCAGCCAGGGAAGTGAAGAGACGGATAGTCGATCTGTTCGACAAACATGTCAGATCGGAATACTCAGATGTGTTCTCGGCTAAAGATGCGATCACACTCGATGCTGAAAGCATAGGGTACGTCGTTGGGGAGCTTCAGAACTACTGCATTATCGAAGCTGATCGGGACGCAGTGGGGGAAGCTTTCGAGGTGTTCATCGGTCCTGCGTTGCGCGGGGGTGAGGGACAGTTTTTTACGCCCAGGAACGTTGTAAAGATGATAGTGGAGATTCTCGACCCCGAACCCGGCGAAATGATTCTTGATCCGGCGTGCGGCTCAGGGGGGTTCCTGATAATCGGTCTGGAACATGTCTGGAGGAAGCTGGAAGCGCTTGCTAAGCAGAAGGGTTGGACTGCTGTTCAGCTCGAAAAGAAGAAGCGCGACGTTGCGTCGAAATGCTTCCGCGGCATCGACAAAGATTCGTTTCTTGCGAAGGTCACGAAGGCGTACATGGCGATAATTGGCGATGGGCGCGGTGGCGTCTTTTGCGAAAACAGCCTCCAGCCGCCTACTGAATGGAACCCCGTGATGTCCAGCGCCATCAACCTGAGGACGTTCGATATTGTTCTAACGAATCCTCCTTTTGGCGCGCAAATAAAGATCAAAGGACAAGCAACACTTTCACAATACGATCTGGGCTACAAGTGGAAGCGAAAC
>Ga0302326_10018550_pt1 | contig 14421 bp, 12 predicted proteins | sample Palsa_T0_3_FD_202264 | JGI IMG/M metagenome (GOLD analysis project Ga0302326, IMG submission 202264) | Peat permafrost microbial communities from Stordalen Mire near Abisko, Sweden - Palsa_T0_3 | ecosystem: Environmental > Terrestrial > Soil > Palsa > Peat permafrost | place: Sweden: Abisko... | reverse complement strand
CGTGCAGCGTGAAAGCGAAACGTCGCCGTTCGCCAGGGCCATCGCGGCATCGGCCAGTTCCAGCGGATAGGCGTCCTCCAGCAAGCTGCGATTGAGTTCGGGAACGGCGGAAGATGAGAATACAACCTCTCTCCTCAAGGTACGCGTGGTTTCCGAAAGCGGCACTCCCGCGAATGCGCCAACATTGTGTTTATACAGGGACGGACCGGAAATCAATTTATTGAGAGCGTCCACCAATGGCTCGATCGCGGCGTCCATCCAATGCGGGGGCGAGGGAGGGCTGGACGCGATGCTCTGCAACCACCCCTGTATGGCGGGCGACTGGCCGAGATACTTCGAGACCGGATCTTCCGCGGCCCTTAGGATTCTTTCGAGCCGGGCCGGGTCCTTTATATCTTCCTTATCGAAGGGTCCCCAGCCGGCGGTCCGGATTCCCTGCACGATGCTGTCGGTAATGCACAGGTTATCCACTTCGCCTTCCCCCCGGGTGCGAATCGGGCCTGTCACAGAGCGCTGGATGGTCAAGGTGGCGATGCTTCCTTCGATCCAGAGCCGGCAGGGTACCAGGTCCCTGCCATCGGCTGAGACGGCAAAGACGCTCGAGGCCCAAGCCGTTGGAGGCGATTGATCGACGAGGGTAGCCGACGCGGCGCCGCCGGGATCCAGCGTGCAGCAGGAAAGGGTGACGGAATCGAAGGTCCCGCGCAGAACGATGTCGAACCCGCTTACAAACAATCCGTCCAGCGCCAGATTGCTCCCGGCCAGGCCGGTGATATTCCAGGTTGCCCGGTCAGCCGCCTCCGCAAAGCGGAGCAAAGGGCGCACTTCGTTGGCCGCGACAATAGTAATATCTCCCGTCATGGTGACATCGTTGGGGATGTCATAGGTGAGAGAATCACTTATGGTAAACGTGCCTGAGGCGGGAATCGGGCAGGCCCCGCCGCCGCTGACGCCTGAAGCGGAAGTTGGTTGCGCCGGCGCCGGCCGCACCAGCCGCCGGTCGTACGGCCCCGCCCCCGTCATCGCGGAGAATCCGTAGGCGTACTTCAACCAAATCTCCTCCGGCGGCGACATCAGTGTTTGAACGCGACCGCGCCCAGGCCGGACCACAAGATCGCCAGGAGGCAGCGCTTGTTCAGTGGACTCAGGCGCGGGCATTGGATAAACCGCGAGGGAATTCGGGTAGAGCAGCGATGACGATTTATCGGCGTCGAACAGCGGCTGGCTGATGGGAGTCGGGAGTTGAGCTTCAATAGGCGACACCCATTGACTGGCATAGTAATCACTGTCGCGGACGCTCAAGGCAAAGAGGGGGATGTCGCGACCGGTAGGATCAAAGGTGAACCAGCCGGGGCAGCCTTTCACGCACACGGGGGTAACGGGGCCGGTCTCGAAGGTCAACAACCGCCAGAGAAATACGCCCAGCCGGGGGATGTTTTGCCACCCGACCTGACCTTGCCCGTAACGAAAATCGGCGGTGTGAAAGAATTCGTCAAATGCGGACTGCGTCTTGGTGGCGCCGTAAACATTGCAGAGCCGGGCGGTGCCGCCGATGGGTGTGCGCGTGAGCGGCCCAATCAGTCCCTCAGCCTGCTGAAGCTGGTGCGTGTCCGTGCCATCGCCCGGCTGGAGAGCCAGGCCAATGGCGGGATCCAAACCATGACGCGTGCGGGCCATGCGGCGGAAAAATTCGACCACCTTGGCGTCCCAGCCGGTAATATCCGCCGCGATTTCCTCGAGGACAGCCACGGTTCCCTTGCGGCGGCGGTAGTAGATGGTTTTGGCGACATCCCGTCTCTTGCCGGCGGCATCCAGGCTGGCCACCAGGTTGGTCGCCAGCAGATCGCCGATATAAGAAATGACCCAGTCGTCACAGGTCTCAATGGACTGGTCCTGCCACATCCGGTCAATGCTGCGCCGAAGAATGGCGGCTTGCGCGCCAATGCGGTTGACCATCTCGCGCAACGGCCCAAAGCTGTTGAACTGGTCGGTATCCAACGAGCGATAGACCGCCGGAATCAAGTTCCAAAGCTTGTTGGCGTAGTAGGCCTCGTAATGATCGCGATCTCGAATCATGACGAGGGGACGGGTGGCGACGTGGTGATGGGGAGATTGATCAACGCCAGGGCGAAATAACTTCCCGGCTGAGGATCGTGCCGCTGCCGGCCGCATATTTGCCACAATCCGGTCAACGTATTGAGATACCTAAATGAAAAGTTCTCAACCGCCTGCACCCCCGCGACCTTAAGGGCGGAGTAAATCTGGCTGTTAAATACAGGCTGGCCTACGTCCAGGATATAAACGCCGGGTGAACCGCTGTTGGGGTCGAAGACAAATAACCCGCTGTTCTGGCCGGCAACCGCGCTGGTGGCATTTGTCTGCACCGTGGCCGGATCGGCATCCGCCTCGAGGAGAAGCGTGGCACTGATGCGTACCCTTATCATGCTGGCCCCGACCACGGCAGGGATGCGATTGGGATCGGCCGCGGCGGCCAGCTTGTTCTGAGCGCTCTGCACCGCGCCTGTCGTGCCTGGGATGACATACACTCGAACCTGCGGCCGCTGCGAAATCCCGCTGAACCCCAAATCCACTTGCGCGCAGGTCACGCCCGCCGCTGCGCTGGCGATCGCCACAAAATCGTCCACCGAGACGGCGCGCCCGAAAGAGAGAACCGAGCGCGGCGCGTACTCGCGAACCTGATCCTTCGGGTCCGGGTCACCGCCGCCGCCCACCTGGACCGGGTTTCGAATCGCCTTCAGCCCCGGCAGGGGCTTGAGAATCACGGATAGCGAACCGGCGGCCGGAGCAGCCGCGCCGCTGCCATACCGGTAATCGGCCACAATGCTGGCGCCCGTCGGCGGGCAGGCGCCGTTCTGACCGTCGCCAAAGATGACATGCGTCCGGCCCTGCTCATCTTCCTTGGTAATGAAGACATTGGCACTCCCTGACTGGCCGTAAAAGCTTCGAACTTCGCTCCATTCGATATCGTTCACCCAAACTTGAACCGTGCTGCTATAGCCGTCGTCCGAGAGGCCGGCGCCGTCCGCGAGGTAAGTGACCGGAGTATTTTGAAGCGTAAAGTCCTGACCGGCCACGGCCGCGTTGCCGGTGCCCAGCACTTCATTGGCAACGGTCTTGCCACGCGTCACGGGAAACAGGTTGTAGAGAAAACGGGCGGGCGCGACAAGGTTGGCGGAATCAATTGGGTTGGGAAGTTCGACGATGGTGACGTTACCCGTCGTGACATAACCGCTAGGGTCAACTTCCACTCCGTTGCCATTGGCATCCTCGATCATGACATCATGGCCGTTGCCCAGAGGATTGGCGGATGGCGGTGGTATCAGGGGAAGCAGGAGCCCACTCAGGGTCGGCGACGGAGTGCCGATCAATGTGCCGGCCTCCTGAAATGCAAACGCAACCTGCACAGACGGTGCATATATGTTGCCCGCCGGCAAGGGCGCCTGCTGAGGAAAACTCAAGCCGAGTTGGGTATGCAACAGCGGCACCGGAGGAATCGTTGCAGGATTCGGCGGGATTGTGGGATCCGACGCGGACGGCGCATTGGCGTACCACACCACCTCGGAGTAGCTGTTAACCGAAGCCAGGAGATGAGAAAAAGCACTATATTCCAGCACTTCCGTCTCTATGATTTCCGTGCCGCTTGTGTAGGTTGTTTCGAATCCGATGATTCGAACGGTCTGACAAGTCACCAGGATGGGATCCCCGACCTTGATCTGACGATACACGGAGACCAGGTCCGCCGAGTTGCTGGTAAGCAAACTTACAGTGGTGGGATAACTCCAAAGAGGCGCGGACTGGGTGCTTTTGAGCAGCCCATAGCCTGCCGCGAGCGCATTTGAAGGCAACCCCGTCACCTGACCCGTGAAGGTCACCCTGGTGTTCGTATTACCCCAGGGGTCTTTCTCCGGGGCTGTGCCTTGAACGGTTACAGGCGCATAACTGGCGTCGGCGCCACTCCACGGTTGCTCCAGCAGCAGAAGTTGGTCGTTCGCTTTGATGGATTTGACGACCCCGGAGAACAGCACACTCATCCCGTCCGGGCTCAAAAGCGTGCCCATTCCAGTTGGGCCAATCGCAGCCACATCCGGGATTTGGATTGCCGTGGCCGCCTTGACTTCAAATATTTGCGGCTGCTGTCCCGGCCCCGGCTTGCTCTGAATCTGAAAGCCTTGCGGCAGGGTGAACGTGGCCGTTCCGTTCATCAATGCGGCCAGCGTACCGGTGGCGCCGATCCCTGGCTTTGGCCTGTAGCCGAGGAGGCGGACGAGGCGGTTGACGGTGATCAATTGATCGGCCGTCCGCAGGTAGGCCTGGGTGGCTGTCCGCTCATTGTAAAATGTCAGAATGTCCGCGAGATAGGCCCACCATTCCATCATCTGCACCGCCAGATCGCCGGTCGCGCCGGGACGCCAAATCTGAACGATGGGGCCGTTGACGCTCGAGCCCGCGGGTGCGGGGCACGTTAGCGAAACCTCGCCGGGCAAAGCCCGCAAAAGCGCCTCGCGAAAGGCCGTGTAATCGCCGGCGCGGTAGGAGATGGCGTCGAGGCCGGCGACATTGGAAATGCGGGCGGGGTGAATGAACGCCCCACACGGACAAATCGAATTCTGGCTGGCGCAACAATTCATTTGCCGCCCTTGATGATGAGTTTAAGCGAGCCGCGATTTGGCGCGCTGGGGTCGTTATCGCATCGGATGATCTGGCTGGCCGCCACCTGGACTGAGGGGTACAGCCTTGCCATCGAAGTCCCGGACCCGCGGACGCGATAAAGAACACGCAAGACGCCCGCCACACCGGGCGCGCCCTGAATGGCTGTCTCCAGATTGCTGAGCCACAAGGGCTGGCCAAATGTGAAATTGTTCGGGTTGAAAAATCCGGACGGTCCCGAGCCCAAGGCGGTCAATAACGCTGCCTCGACATCTCCACGGAAGGCCGTCGGCAGGGCGCAAGCCTCAACCACGAGGTCCAGCGAGGCGTATTGAGCCTGGGGCGCATAGGATTCATAACCGGCCATGCGGTAACGGTTGAGCAGGTTGATCAGCGCCGTTTGCTGGGTCGGCGTGACCTGCTCGCTATTCAACGGGTCAGGCGTGGTGAAGACGGTGAGCCAGCTCCCAGTCCAGCGGAAGACCGTCCCCGCCTGCTGCACCCAGGGCAGGGTCTTTGCCGCGGCTTCGTAATCAGCCGGAAGAACTGCCCGGTACTGCACCGCGCGAAAGGCCTGCGGCGCCATCCGGGCGACATGTTGCAACGTCTCGGCGTCCGACCCGCCGGAGGCAGCCAGCGGGTTCGTCACGCGAAGGACGCCGGTCGCGCCTGAACCTATTTGCGTGATGGAATCCGGCGCTACGTTCCCCGCCGCCCCTGCTCCAAAGCGGTAAGTCACCCAGAATTGGGAACCATCGAGAGGGGTCGGGCCGAAGGTGCCGTCGCCGAAGCGAATGGTGTCGCCCGAGTCTCCATCGTAGTCCCACACGGGGTACACCGGAGCGTTCGCCGCTTCCGGCGCGGGAGGATCGGCGGTCGCGGAAATCTGGCTGTAGAGGGCGGCATCCAGGGTAAAGGCGGGCGCGGAGCCGGTGGCCGCCAGCAGGCTGGTAAAGCACTTCCACAGCGCTTGCTCGCCCCCAGGGGGACTGCCAAGGAGGACGATCTCCGGCAGGGGATCCAGCGTGGGGTCGCTTTGAGCCAGCCAGGCCAGGGGGCTGTTGTGCAGTGTGTACAAATACTGGAACGATGGCTGGCTGGGCGTATCGTTGGGACCGGTGCGGACCACGGCCAGCGGGATTCCCCGCGGATTGTTCGGCGGGGACGGAATGGCAAAGGTTTCCTGTTGGACCGTCATTCCTTGCGTGGCCGGAATCAGATTGCCAGCCAGGATTGTTTTGGTGAGGTCGTGGTCGGCCGCGAGTTGATCCGCGCTTTCCCAAAAAATCTGCGTCACCGGCGTCGGCCCCGGCGGCGAAGAGGAAACCGCCGGCGTGACGAACAAGGGGTCCCACAGCTCAACGGCGGGAGTGCCACTAATGAGATGAACGATTTCGCGAATGGGCGGATCGGCGCTGCTGGCGCCGGCGGTATCGATCAACAGCGGCTGGCCGGGTTGGAAGTTGAACCCGTGCCCCTGGACGTACATCTGCGTGGCGCCACTCGGCAGGCAGCGCTGGCTGTCGTCAAACCAATAGGGCGGGATCATGCCCCGATTCCACTCCGGATTGGTCATCGAACCCGGGATCGGGCTCGTGCCTGTGCGCGGGAGCCCCGTAGCGGGATCGATCAACCGGTTCTGCAAACTGGCGCCCGTTTCAAATCGGATGGAAGAAGTGCCATCCGCGGTGACGGCCGCCGCCGTCGTACCGTCCGGCAGAAATGTCACGCCCGGCGCGACGTCAAATTGCAGCAACACGGTGGCGGAGGTGGCCGGGAGAGGCTCGTAATCAACGAGCCTGGCGAGGCTGACCACCGAACGGCGCTGGGAGGCGGTCTCCAGGCCCGCTTCAGCCAGCACCCGATCCTGCTGGTAGCTCAGATCGTCAGCCAGCGAGCTGAGCGCCTCGACAAACATCATCCCGAAATCCGCCTCCGAGCGCTCCCGCCATTCGGGATAGCGCAAGGCTGAAAAATCGAGCAGCGCCTGGCGGAAACCCAGGAAATCCTTGCTCAGATAATCAATTGGCGGCGCGTTCGAGGGAAGCGGCGGACATTGAACAGGAGGAGCCTCGCAATCGAGGTCCGACGGACAACGGGCCTTGAACGAAAACACCGACTGGCTGTACTGGGAATCAAGGACAGTGCTTGAAATGGACAGGATATAGTTGGAGAAATCGCCCGGCGCCCGCACGGTCAGCGCGAGTACCAGATGATCGTCATCCCAACTCCAATCCGTGGCGTCGTGAATGAGGTTCACCGCCACCGTTGGTATGGTTTCGCCTCCGGAAATGGTCGGAGTACCGGTCACTGTGCCGAGCAATGGAACGGTGTTGAGAAAATGGACGCGCAATTGGGTCTGCGCCGGATTGGCTATCTCCACAAAATCGATTCCGTTGAAGTCGGCGGACTCGATCAATACGACTTTGCGGTCTTTGGCGCTCATATCAACCAACGGTGATTTCGGTGGTTTGCTGGGTCTGTGTCTCGATCAACACGTACTGAACCAGTACAACGATCTGTGACTGGTCGTTGTCGGGACCGCTGGAAACGGTCACCTTCTGAACCTGGATTTGATTCGAGAGCCAGCGGCTGAGCGCGCGCTGGACGGTGATCTGACAGGTCGCCTGGACCGCGTCGGAGTCCGGCGCGAAAATTAATTGGCGCAGCCCGCATCCGAAATCCGGCAGGTCCGCCCGCTCGCCGGGAGCGGTCAGGAGAACCTGCCGGATCATCTGGTCCACGTGCGTCCCGTAATCTGTCTGGGCCGCCTGGCCGGAGACGGTGCTGATGCGGAAGGGAAAGGCGTAATCGTGCCGTGTCATATCAGCCTCGAAAGTTACATTCCAGACACGAGCGGCTGAGTGGCGGAAATGGTCACCGGCCCTTGAGGCGCCTGGGTCGCCGCGATGCAGAGACCGACACTTGCCTCGGTCAGATTGAAGTCTCCCATCGTCTGGCTCTCTTCCGCCGTTTGCACCCACTGCACCTGCACGCACGGGCTGGGCTCAGCGGGAGGGATGGTAAAAGGACAGCCGGCAATTATGAATGTATCGGTGGAGCGGGCCAGCGGGTCGCCGCCCGCTGTTACACGGGTGTTGGAACTGACGATTTGAACGGTGCCGCCATGGGGGCACATCAAAACACTGGCGGTGGTGAGCAGGCCTGGCATGGGGATCGCGCGTCAAGTCACCTCGAGCGCGCCGTCGTTTACATTGACCTCCGAGTCGCTGATCTGGACGCTATTGGAGCCTCGCTCGAGGGTGAGGCCGCTGCCGTCCAGCGTCATCTGGTTTCCGTTCGAGTCGGAGAGGGTGATCGTGCCCTCATCATCGTCCAGCAATAGTTTGCTCCCGGATTTGGTGACGATGATCTTGACCGTAGGGGTCGCATCGGGAGGCTGCTCGCCATCGCGCCAGTAGCAGCCCACCCATATGGGATAGGAAATGTCGCCGCCTTCGAATTCGATCCATACGCCGGACCCGACTTCCGGCAGGAAGGCGATTCCAACGCCATCGCCGGCATAAGGAACGCAGGGCATGCACCAACCGGTAGGCTGATCGGCCAGAACGGCGGGGACAGTGGCCTTGATTCGCAAGGTGCCGGCATCCACGTCGGTGACCGTGCCGCGGAATTTGCCGAAATACCGGTTGCGCAGCCGGTCGAGGATATCTGTGATGGACTGTTCGCTCATCAGAGTGCGCTCTCGACCATCGCGGCCAGGCCACCCGCTCCGCCCGTAGGTGGCTGGCCTATGGCATTACGGACCAGGGAAAACTTCATCTTGTAGGATTGGGCCGTGATAACGTGCCGTACGCTCCATACGAGGTAGGTGCCCGAATGCAGCGAGCCGACCCCGGCCAAGCTCACCGTAACCCCCGCGCGAAGAACCACGCCCAGCTTTGAGAGGTCTGCCTCGCCCTGGCACTTCACAAACCACAACGATTCCTCCAACAGCGCTGCGGCCCGCATCGACAATTCACCGGCGTCGTCCACCGGCGCGGCGAGCATGACGGTCATCGGGTTGCCTGTGAAATCTGCCAGTCCCCGGCTTCCCATAAGCGAGAGTCCGGACTCCGACGTATCGCCGACGGCGCCGGTCGGGTCGTCGTCAGTAAAAAGAGCCTGGCGGGCCACGACGGAAGTGGGCCTGGTCGCGTCCCAATCCAGGTCCACGGAATCAATGTTCCAGGCTTGCGGATCGTTGAGGGTGAGCGTGACTACGGGGGATCCGCTCACGTTCGGCGCGGCAAAGTAGCCGGTGCGCTGGCCGGGCTGGTCCGCGCAAACCACACGGCAAAACTTTCCGTTTCGCCGCGCCAGCATCCGCAAGAACCGAATGTCCGATCCGCACTGCATGAGGCTATGGCCTGATTCCGTATGCGAGGGAGAGTCATCGTCGGTGTTGTCGCTGGCTGGCGTGATCCCGTAGTCGCCAAAAATCGAATTGGCGACGCCCGCATCGGTTACGTCGAGCCATTCGCGGGTCTTCTCGGTCAGATTCATCATCCAGGAAGCGTCCTGGCCCCAGACGGAGAGGGTTGACCTGGTGGTTCCGGTTTCCAGGTGAAGTTTTTGAGAGAGAACGTAGCCGTCGAAGATGCATTGGGAGCCGGATGCGCCATTGCCGTCGTCCAGGACGGCGCTGAGGCCGGCGGAACTGGAATCGGTAGGAGGAGTAACGACGACGGCAAGGCTGGAAAAGGGTTGCAGGCGCGCGTCGGAAACGTAAGTCAAATCGCCACTTTGTGTGGCCGCCACCGGCAACTGGAGTTGCACGGCGCCCGGCAGGTCCATGCTCTCCTCTACTTCCAGGGAGACCAGGTCGGTATAGAAGCCGGGATCAGCGGCCTTGCCGTTGAGCAAAAGCTGGTAAGTTGCGCCCATGTTTCACTGTCCCTTGATCGGGATGCCGACAAGCGGGCGCGCGCCCAGGGCATCGGGGACGACGGAGTTATTCGCGTCGCATAAGCGCCAGAAGGCAGTGGCATCCTGAAGGAAGGCGTTGGCTATGCCGTCCAGCCGTTGCAGCCCGCCCCGCCGGTAGTAACCCTGGACGACCGCCGGCCCGGGCAGGGGAATTTGCAGCGCCGTGACGGTGGAACCGCCCGGACCTTGGACGGTGTAAGTGTTCGAGCTTGAATAGCGGCTGCCGGGGAAGACCATAAGTTTGAGGCGGGTTTTAAAGCGGATTGGGCAACATGCCGATGATGGATGCCGCGGCATCACCCAGGTTTGCGGCCGCCTGGACCTGACGCAGGCCCTGGGAGTACACGTAGGCCGCTTGCGCGATGAATTTCATCGTGCCTTGAACGGCATTGATTTCATCCGGTGTCAGGACCCGCAACCCGAGCTGCGCCTCCGCATGGCTGGGGTTCAATAGCGAGTCGTATAATTTCTCCGTGATGCTCAAAGAGGTGATGCGCACAGGGACAATGCGCTGGGGTCCCCAAACGAAAAGGACCACCGGAACATCGGATTGAGGAACGGTCGTGCTGGCCCCGCCGGACGCTGAACCTGTGACGTTCGAGACCGCCGCGCCGAGGGCGGATGACACCGTGCCGAGCAAACCGCCGGAAAACGCGCCGCTGGGATATTGCAGCATTTCCAACGCAGCCAGACGGGGGTACACGCCACTGAGGCTGGCCAGACCGGCGGTGACTGCGTTGCCATCAGCGATCATATCGCCAGCGTCAAATGCAAGCGTGAAGGAGAATGTCTCGCCGGGTAATCCGGCTACCGCCAGCGGATCCCCTCCACTGCTGCCTTGTCCGGCGGGCGCCGCGGCAGCCGCGGCCGGGGCAGTCCAATTGTGCGTGATGGACTCAGGGTTGTATTGAAATATGATGACGTTTGGGACTGAACCAATAAAGGTCGGCATGAATGAAACCAATGCGCCTTTGAGATATGAGCCGGACATTGCAACTGATTCTATTTGACCTTGATGACACTTCCCGTGGCGAAGCGCGTTATGGCGCCCGCCGGATTTCGCGCAGGATCTCCGCGACGATGCGGTTGGCGAGCGCCGAGGTGTTCTCCATCGCGCGGGCCGGGGCTTCGATGCGCAAGACCGGAATCTCGCGTTGCGGGCTGGAAGATTGCTCCTCGCCCAGTTTGCGGGCGATTTCCATCGCCAGTCGCTTCGCTTCGAATTCAGGCAGCCCGGGAAGCTGGAGGACCATGGAATCTATGGTGATATCGCGCATTCAATGGATGCGGTTAGTAGGCCTGGGCCAGGCCAAATGTCGGAAACGTCCTGGAAATCGACTTTGACGGAACCGCGGGCGCGCTACGAACCGGAGGCGGGGTTTGAGGCCGCGGCTGTGTTGGTTGCGCGGGGATTATCCTGATTTCCAGTGAGCCTATGTGAACTCTTCCACTGTCGCCGCCGGTGGTGTCCGCCGGGCTTTTGACCGAGGTCCGACCCTGATGCAATGCCTGCGGTTCAGCATGCATGGGAGCGGAAAAGGGCTCGGGAGGTTGGGGAGACGCGCGTGGTTTAACACGCGTGGGACTGGCGGAGTCCCGGGCATCCGGTTGAAGTCCGCCGGTCATTCCCTGGGCATCCGCGCTTGGGCTTGCCTCGGCGAAGCGGCCCCGGCGCGAAACCGGAATCGCCGGAATGCCGGGCTCCCCAGGCGAGCCAGACGGCTTTGGCCATGGGATGTTCTTTGCGGCAGCCTTTTTTAGCGGCGGACTTTCGATTGACCCGATCGTCTCCAAGGGCTGGTTAGTTGTGGAGACGGGCGGGCGCCGCCGGGCCGGAGGTTCGACGGTTGGTTCCTGACTGGCGCGGTCTTGAAGAGACGGCGAGGTGGTGCGTGGTCTTGGCGAAGAGGAAGTTGCCTGCGGGGAGGGCGTTTGAGTTGAGAGGGGTAGCGCCTCCGAAGGCGCGCCAATGGATTGAGCCTCGCCTTGCGGAGCCGGGTGGTCAATCGCGTCGCTTTGCGGCGTCTGCGAATCCGCCGCAATGGGCCGGCCTCTGCCGTGCGCAACCGGCCGCCCGGCGACGTCTTCCCGCCGCGTCTCGATCATCTCGACCGGCTCAACCACGCTCGGAAGGGACCCAAACATTCGGCGCGGCGGGCGGAGTGTCTGGCTTTCGACACAGCCGGCGATGCGGCTAAAATAGGAACCTTTGCGCATTGGTTAATTGGATTTGGCCTGCCGCGCCAGTTCGACATAAGCGACTCGCCTGGCGCGGGGAAGAGACAGGATCCGGCTCTCCGACCAATGATAAGTCCGCGCAAGGACATCAACGTCCGCGTAAATGGACGCAGCCCGATCGCGCAACTCGCGCAGGCAGAATTGACGCGGCTCAAAGTAAAGGGTCATGCCCATTCCACATTCCGGACAAATGGCCTCGAGAAGGCACGACAAACAAGGAGCCATCGCTTCCATGGCCGCCTCAGCTCTTCGCCGCAGGGAAGCCGGGGCGGTGGGGGGTTGAAAACACCGGCGGGCCAATTCGGAATCGGCATCCGGCAATCCATTGACCGCGAGCAGGTCAGTGGGTGTCGGCAGGCGAAAGTCAATTGTTGCCGCGGACGGCGCTCCATCTTTTCCCGGAGGCGTCAATCGGTACCATCCTGTCTCGTGACCGGGCTGGACAGACCATCCCCGATGGGACCTCCTGGGGAGCGAAGGCTTATGATGGTCAAGAAACTGGCCCAGGTCAAAATCGATGTCGATTCGCCGGCCGCAATCCTTCGCGATGCACGCGACGTCGGTCCGTATCCGGTCGCCGATCAGCATCCTGCGCAGAAAGACGATGAATGCGTCAAGGTCGGTCACGGCCCCGCCGCTCCAGTCCAGATGCGCGCCTTCAACGTCGCGTGCCAGACGATTGGCCAGCGTAAGCGCCAGCCCCGTGTTCCCGTCGAAAGCTTCCGCCAGCAGCAACTCTTCCGCGCCGCTAAACTTGCGAACGCAAACCATGCGACCGCTCACCGGCAGGCAAAACAGATTCTTATCCAATATTCAGGACGGGTTTCCGCTGACTAAGGTGTGCCGGCTTACTGCTCGGCGGGTTCCGTCAGCGACGTGTCTCGTTCCCAACCCTCGTTTTCCAGCTTGACGTGCTCCAACGCGACGGCGCTTCCGCCGGCATCCAGGTCCGGCAGGGCCTGGTACTCGGAGCAGGACGATGAGAATCTCCTTGCGCAGGTATTTCAACGAAGTCGAAGGCGAACCCTTGTCCAGCACCTGGGCCGAATTGGCCCAGTCCTGGAAATCGGAGTCAAAGGTGATACCTCTTTCCAGGGTGATCGGTTCATACTTGGTTCGGCCCAGGCCCTTGAGGATCACCGGGTTGCCGCCCTCCTTGTATTCGATCACGTCGGAGGAGCGCTTGATGCTGCCGACCTTGCTTACTCCGGCTACCGGCGTGGTGGACGGGGTGAAATAGACGAGGAATCTATATGCCTTGTACGGGTCGAACCGATTGGTATTAACTGTGAATGGCTTGCTCATGGCGATGTTTGCTTATCTTTATGGGTGAGTTCAGGATCCGGGGTTGCGGCGCCATCACTAGGATGTCTGGGTCTGGCCGGCCAACTGCGCAATTTGAATGACGACGAATTCCGCCGGTTGCAAGGGCGCGAAAGCGACCACGATATTGACGATTCCTTTGTCGATATCGTCCTGGGTCGTCGTTTGATTGTCGCACTTGACCTGGAAGGCGTCGCTTGGGGTATTGCCCTGGAAGGCCCCCTGTTTAAAGAGGCCCAGCATAAACGATTCGATGGTGCTCCGAATCGCCGTCCAGAGCGGATCCGCATTTGGTTCAAATACAACCCACCCCAGGTTGGCGTACAAAGTCTGCTCTAGAAACAATGCCATTCTCCGGACCGGCACATATTTCCACTCCTGGAATGACGAGTTCGCAGACACGCTTGTGCGGGCGCCGAAGACCACCGGCCCTACGCCGGGGAAGTTTCGTATGCAATTGATGCCTTGAGGATTGAGCACGCCCTGGCGCTGGTCGGTCATCCGTCCGTTGGGGACGACGTCGGTCACATTGTTCAACAGTGTTTCCAGGCCCGCCGGCGCTTTCCAAACACCGCGATTCTGGTCGATCTCAGCAAAAATGCCGGCAACCGTCCCACTGGGTGGGATGTAAACCACCGCGCCCGATCTTGGGTCATTCGATTGCAAGTAGGGAAAATAAAGTGCGGAATTTTTGCTCTTGGGCATGCCGCTGAAATCACTACTTATCGACGTAGTCTGCACGGAGCTATAGACCGCGCCGTCCGGCGTGTCATTGATCGGGGGATCCATGATCAGAAATGCTCGCTTGGTGAGGCAAAACGAAGAGGCCCCCGACAATACCGCCGCCTGCGTTACACCCGGAATAACCAGCAGGTTAAAGATCGCCAGTTTATCCAATGGCGAATCGGCGAGCATGGCCTGGGTAAAGTCCAGAACATCGAATATGTTCCCGGAGGTCGCCACCGGCGAAGAATTGGGCGTTCCCATTGCGGGGCCAAAAACGAATTGGACGGAAAGCGAATTAACAAACGGTGATGTTAACGGCGGAGAGGAAGACGCCGATAACAAGTCGTGCTCGGACTGGGGCTGGCTCTGATTGGTGAATGCGGCGGTTACCAATTGCGATGATCCATTGATTACACTGACTATGGAATTCGCATTGGGCAGGCCATTCGCATCCTGCGCCGGCCCAAAATTCACGCGAGGATATGTTTCTGTTGTACTATTGGCTCCGACCGGGGCCGCGGCAGTCGGAGCGTAAGT
>Ga0302326_10018549_pt1 | contig 14423 bp, 10 predicted proteins | sample Palsa_T0_3_FD_202264 | JGI IMG/M metagenome (GOLD analysis project Ga0302326, IMG submission 202264) | Peat permafrost microbial communities from Stordalen Mire near Abisko, Sweden - Palsa_T0_3 | ecosystem: Environmental > Terrestrial > Soil > Palsa > Peat permafrost | place: Sweden: Abisko... | reverse complement strand
GCCACCAAGACCTGGGCCGTAGTAGACCAATTTGCAGTTGATTTCTCTGGCAGGAAAGTTTATGAACGGCACAGATTCCTCAGTGTTTATTCCCTTTTGTTTATAGCACAGGGCTGCACCGCAGGCCAACGCGCCCCCCAAACAAAGTGCAAAGTTGACAATGCCGCCCAGGGCCTGCCCCGGGCAAAGTCCCGTGGTCCAGACCCAACCCGGCTCAAATCCTGCCTGTTTTGCGGGCGGTATGAAGCGCCAACTTAGCGGCGCGCGTTGACGCCGCGTAAAAACTTTGTTATGTTGCGCATTGATGGCACCGCGCAACAAAGCAGGTAGGCGCCGAGTGCAAGCGGTATCTCCTTCCCGCTCCAGACCTAAAGGTATGAAAGAGAAGACGTTATCATCGAAATCCGGGGCCCTAAAGACCCCCATCGAGAAGCCCGACGTGGCCACTCAGCAACAACTCAAACAGTACGAAGAAGCTCTAAGACTCTTCCAGCAACAGAAGTTTCACAAAGCAATGCTCTTGCTTGAGGCGGTGGTGAAAGGCCCGAGCAAGGAATTGGCCGATCGTGCGGGAATGCACATCCGAGTTTGTGAACAGCGCATAACCCGTCCGCCGGCGCCGGTGATTCGCACCGCCGAAGATCATTACACGCACGGCGTGGCGATGATGAATCTGGGCCGCTGGGACGAAGCTCGCGAGCATCTGGACCGCGCGCGCAAAGCTTCGCCGAAGGCCGACCACGTGGTCTACGCGATGGCGGTGCTGGACTGCTTGACCGGGGAAGCGGAATCGGCGATTCAGAATTTGCAATTGGCGATCCAGCTGCGCCCGGAAAATCGGTATCACGCGCGCAACGACGAGGATTTTTCGTTCCTGCAGGAAGACCCGCGCTTTACCGAGCTTCTCTACCCGGAACGCGAAAGTTCAAGCTCCGCCAGTTCCTAAAAACTTACCCGTGACAAAGGTTATCCAGAAACACCCCCGCCCCGTTCGGGTGGTGGCCTTAGGTGGCGGCACGGGCCTTTCCACGGTGCTGCGAGGCTTGAAGCAATACGTCGCGCAGGGCCCTGAGAACCGCTCCAAGCGCCCCATTTCGGATTTAGCCGCCATCGTCACGGTAACCGACGATGGCGGCAGCTCCGGGCGTCTGCGGCGCGAATATCGCGTTCTGCCTCCCGGTGACATTCGCAACTGCATGGTCGCGCTCTCCGACGACGAACACCTGCTGAGCCAACTGTTTCAATACCGCTTTCCCGCCGGACCAGGCCTGGGCGGCCACACCTTTGGCAATCTTTTCCTCACCGCGCTGACCAACGTTACCGGAGATTTTCCGGAGGCGGTGCGGCTCTCCTCAGGCGTGCTGGCGATTCGCGGCAGAATTTTCCCCTCGACCGCGCAAAATGTAACTCTGGAAGCGGAACTGGAAGGCGGAAAGATTGTGGCGGGCGAAACGAAAATTTCCCGCTCGCGGCGGCGAATCGAGCGGGTGCGCCTGGTTCCGCGCCGCGTCCGTCCGTTGCCGCAAGTGTTAGCCGCGATCCGCCGTGCGGACCTGATTCTGGTGGGACCGGGCTCGCTGTACACCAGTCTGATTCCCAATTTCCTGGTGGCTGAAGTGGTGGAAGTGATTGCGCACTCGCGCGCCACCCGCGTTTACATCGCTAACCTGATGACCCAACCGGGCGAGACCCAAGGCTATTCGGTAGCCGATCACGTGCGTGCGATCGACGCGCACGCCGAACGTAAACTATTTGATGCAGTCGTAGTCAGTCGCGCCCCGGTGTCGCCGCGAATCATTCGCCGATACAAGGCCCAAGGCGCGGAGCCGGTGCGTCCCTCGCTGAACGAACTGCGCGACATGGGCCTGACCGCCATCACCGGCGATCTGCTGCACCAGCACGGCGTGGTGCGCCATGATCCCGAGCGCCTAGCCAGCCTGCTGATCAAGGAATTTGTAGACTCCAGGTCGTCCGAAAAATGAATGGGATTATGCCGACACCTTTAAGCGACACCGTCGCGCGTCAAAGGCATGCGCGCGATGATGGTGGTCCCCGATCCGCTGGAGACGATTTTTAGTTGACCCTTAAATTGAGCGACTCTTTCTTTCATTCCCCTCAGCCCAACGCCGGTTGAACTTTCCGGCGGGATTCCGGTACCTTCGTCCTCGACTTCAATCCGAACCTCATCGCGGAGCCGCAACAGTTGAACTTTTGCAATGGCACTGCCGGAGTGGCGATGAATATTCGTCAAGCACTCCTGAACAATGCGAAAAATCGTGGTTTCCAGGTCAGCCGAGAGTCTGCCAAAGGCGTCCGATATGATGAGTTCGGTCCTTACGCCGGCGCGTTTTGCGAAACCATCGAGATACCACTGAAGAGCCAAGCGAAGGCCGGTGTCATCGAGGAGTGGCGGATGGAGCAAATGAGAAACGATGCGAATCTCTCGGATGGTCTCGCGGATCAGGCCCTCTGCCTCCGATAGAGCGGTGGCGGCCTGGGGGCTTATGCTACCGGCTTCCTTGGCGACCGAGGCCAAATGCAAGGTGGTTGCCGTCAAGAGCTGGCCTGCGCTATCGTGCAGCTCCCGTGCAATTCGCCGTTGCTCGGCATCCCGCAAGGTGAGCAATCGGGTGTTGAGCTGGCGAAGCTCATCTTCGGCCTTTTGGCGGTCATTAATTTCGCGGCGCAGATCGGCGGTGCGCTGACAAACACAAAGCTCCAATTCCTCCCGGCTATTTCGCTGCGCTTCCTCGGCTGCCTTTCGGTCATTAATGTCGGTGAACGTTCCGATCCATTGAATGAGGTTGTCACTTTCATCGCGAACCGGAACAGCACGGGTGAAATGCCACCGCCAACTCTGGTCACTCGCGCGCAGAATTCGGATTTCGCTCTCAAACACCTCGCCGGCCGCCAAGGCCGCGAGCCATTTATCCATCGACGCCTGGACGTCATCGGGATGATGGGTCCGCGTCCATCCCCATGCTTGGATCTGCTCTCCGGTCAATCCTGTGTAGTCGAGCCATCTCCGGTTGTAGTAATCGATCGAACCATCCGGACGAGCGGTCCACACCATATGGGGCATGGAATCCTCGAGAAGCCGAAACCTCTCGATATCTCGACGTTGTTGGGCTTCGCGCCGCTTGCGAGAAGTAATGTCCTCGATCATGGCAATGAAATATGCCGGGGTGTGACGAGGGTCGCGTATCAGGGAGATAGTCAGATGGGTCCACACGACGGAGCCGTTCTTGCGGTAGTATCGCTTTTCGCGTTTAAAGATTTCCCGATCACCGTTAAGCAGTTGATCCACGGCGAGCAAATCGGACTCACGATCATCGGGCCGAGTAAGAGTATGAAACGTGAGGCCAAGCATTTCTTTGGGTGTGTATCCGAGAATCTCACACATCTTATGATTCACCCTGGTAAACAGCCCGTCCAGAGTCGTGTAGGCCATACCGACGGGCGCCTGTTCGAAGGTCAAGCGAAACCGATCCTCGCTTTTGCGGATGCGTCCGTGATGCGCTCTGCGCTCGCCAACATCTCGGGAAGCCAATAAGCCTTTCATTTAAGCGCCCTCGCTGGAACCCTAAGACTTATTGCAGTCGCTGTTTGTAATCACTCACTGAGGCTGAGTTCTTCCTACGATTGAAAGACTAGGTGCAGCTCACACGAGTAGATGTTCCCTTTGACACACATTCCTATGAGTTACTCTGCGAACAGATAGCGGCGAATGCCTGGTGGCACAGAACCCCGGTGCGATCAGTTTTCATCGATTTATCAGCCTCGCAGCCATTCCGGCCTACTCGTTCGCTTGACTAACGTCATCAGTGTCGAGCCTCGAAGAAGAAGGTTGTGCGCTGAAGTAGACACACCGTTTAATGGCTATCGGGGGAAATGTTGGGTTATGCGGGGCAGAAGTTCTCATTAATTATGTGGCATTGACTCACCTTTTAGTGCGGATCAGGCGCATTTCGGACGGCGCCTCGGGCTACATAAGCATGACTTCCTGCGAGCGAAGCGAGCCGGGCTAGGAAAGCATATCTTACGGATCGTCAAGCAGGGATGCGTGCGCCAAGCCTAGGTGGCCCGGGGCGATGTAGAGGTTACGAAGCTCCGGTCGAGGCGTCCCTTACGCTTCTGACGGCCTGCCCTTGGCGAGTTACTCCACGATGAAGATTATTGAGGGGTAACTCATACGAACCTGTACCAAACGGCACAGCTCGACCTTTACCGCCCGACTAGGCTGAAGGCGACGGCGTTGTCCAACCTTAGCATCGGAACAAACCTGGGTCTGCAGGTGATCCGACCAAGGTGCTCTGATGAAGCAAGAGCTATTACCCAGCGCCGATGAATAGGGGACCGTATGGGGTCGCCAAACAGACAGCTACGCTACAGCTCTGACGATAACTTTACCGAGCGGCCAAGTAGGGACCGTGTGCGGGCACCGAAAACCGACGGTGGACCTGCACAACTCACTTCTACCAGTGACGGGGGCCAGGACTCGCTATGCGATCCCCTCCCTATATTTACAGTTGAAGAATCGATTGTGATGCGAGCGGTCTCGGCTGGGAAATGTGACAAGCAACTCTGTATCGAGCTCCGAATGCCATTGCAGTCATTCCCAGGCGTGCTACGCGACCTGATGGCCAAGACCCGGACAACCGGGCTTCTGTTATGGGTGACGAGGCAGAGGCAGGGCGACAGAAGCTACAAAATGGAGACAACCCCCGTTGGGACAAAAATATGAATGATCTTCGTACCCTGCTGCTCATCGACAATGACCCCGCCCACGCCGAGGCCTTTCACGTCGCGCTTCTTGAGTCAAGCGATAGGCCGTTCCGAGCGGAATGGCTGAGAACCCTGTCTCAGGGGATGGAACGGTTGCGTGAAAAAAAGGTTTGGGCGATTTTTGCCAATATGTCTCTACCCGACAGCGATGGCCTGGATACCTTCGACAAAATTCTGCAGGCGGCCCCCGGTGTACCGATCTTGGTCCTCGCTGGTGCAGCGGATGAGGGTATCGCCATCGACGCCATGCGACAAGGAGCGAAAGACTACTTGCTCGAAGGTCATATTGACGCTTACTCGTTTGGCCGCGCATTCCGCAATATGACGGAGCGAGAAACCGCGGAAGAAGTGCTGTTCGCTGAAAAAGAGCGAGCCCAGGTGACCCTTAATTCCATCGGTGACGGAGTGCTGAGCGCCGACGTCTTAGGGAACGTGACCTACCTCAACGTCGTAGCGGAAGAGATGACTGGCTGGTCGTGTGCGGAGGCCATCGGGAAACCACTTGCCGAAGTGTTTCAGATCATCGACGCCAGCACTCGCGAGCCCTCGGCGGACCCGGTGGCGCTGGCGGTGCAAGGAAACAAGACCGTGGGGCTGGCCGCGAATTGCATCTTAGTCCGCCGTGACGGACACGAGTCCGCCATTGAAGATTCCACCGCGCCGATTCACGCGAGATCGGGAATGATTGCCGGTGCGGTGATCGTCTTTCACGATGTAAGTGTGTCCAAAGCGATGTCGCTGGAGATGTCTTATTTAGCTCACCACGATTCGCTCACCGATCTGCCGAACCGAGCGTTGCTGAAGGATCGGTTGGGTCAAGCGATTGCTACCGCGCGCCGTAATGGCACGCAGGTCGCTGTACTCTTCCTGGACCTGGATGGCTTCAAGCATATCAATGACTCGCTAGGCCACGCCGTTGGCGACAAGCTGCTGAGGGCGGTCGCCAAGCGTTTGGTGGCCGGCGTGCGAGGCGCAGACACGGTGGGCCGCCAGGGCGGAGACGAATTTGTGGTGCTGCTCCCGGAAGTGAAGCAGGCGGCCGATGCCGGCGTCGCGGCGAGAAAAATCCTCACCGCACTGGCTGCGTCGTATACGTGCGACCCATATGATCTGCGGGTCACGGCGAGCATTGGCGTGAGCACCTATCCGGAGGACGGTGAGGATGCGGAAACATTGCTGGTTAATGCAGACACGGCGATGTATCAAGCCAAGAAAAATGGCCCCAACAACTACCAGTTTTTCAAAAAGCAGATGAACGTCCAGGCCATTCGGCGCCAGTCGGTGGAAGCCGAGCTTAACCGGGCGTTGGAGCGCGATGAATTCGAGCTGCACTACCAGCCAAAGATCGATCTGCACACCGGAGAAATCGTGGGCGCTGAGGCGCTGATACGCTGGCAGCATCCCGATCAGGGGCAGATATGCCCTGCGCAGTTCATACCGATTGCGGAAGAGTGCGGACTGATTGTGCCGATCGGTCAGTGGGTATTGCGGGAAACGTGCAGGCAAGTGAGAGAGTGGATTGATTCCGGTTTGCGCGTCATTCCTGTCGCAGTGCACATATCCGCGCTGGAATTCCGCAGCGCCGACTTTATCGAAGGACTCCGGCGCACGCTAAGAGGCGCTTGGCTGGATGCGCGTTATCTCGATCTGGAGCTAACTGAAACCGCGCTGATGCAGCACGCCAAATCCACGGTGGCGGCGCTAAAAGAACTCAAAGCAATCGGAGTGAGGCTCTCGCTCGATGACTTCGGGATCGGCTACTCGAGTTTGGGTTACCTGAGATGGCTTCCCATCGACGCTTTGAAAATCGATCAGTCATTCGTGCACAACATCACCACCGACTCGGGGGACGCTACAATCGTCAGCACGATGATAGCCATGGCCAAGGGCCTTAACAAGCACGTGGTAGCAGAGGGCGTGGAAACAGAAGCGCAGTTGAGCTTTCTGAAGACTCAGAACTGTGACGAAGCGCAGGGCTACTATTTCAGCAGGCCGATGGTCGCCGAGCTCTTCGAGAAACTGCTTGACGTATCATCATTGAAACTCAATTATGGAAGGGAGCCGCGATGGAATCAACCGGGCCTGACTTTGGCTTAAACGAATCCGAAGCGATAGGCATACTCGTGCGGTCCGCGCTACTATCCGTGCTTAAAATGATGACGGACACGCAAGGGCTACTGAAGGATTTTGACACGCACTACCCAACGGCGCCTGAACTGAAGCACATTTGCGAGCGATTTGTATGGACGGCGAGTGAATGCGACAAACAAGTGGCGCTTATCAGGGGTATTCTCACGTTCGTACTGCCGTGGGCTAAACACCAGGAGCGCTTTAGCCCCACAACGAAGATAAGTCCCAACTAACCGGGCCTCGATTGTCTCGATCACAATGCGGTCTAAGACAGGGCCAGGAGTGCTGCGCTCAAAGGTGCTGCGGCTCCATTGGCCACAGACTAGCGCTATTCGTGCAGGACTACACTCAAGAGCGAGTTGCGGACCTGAATTCCCCCGTTGTAATGAATGAAACCCAATTTCCTGAATTTATTCATGAACATATTGACGCGGGAGCGTGTGGTACCAACCATTTCCGCCAACGTCTCCTGCGATACTTTCGGAAGCGTCTTCTGTGGCTGGTCTTGCTTGCCATAACGGGCGAGGAGCAACAGGGCCCGGGCCAGGCGTTTCTCAATGGAGTTGAAGAGCTGGTCGACTAAGTCCTCCTCGACTCGGATGTTCCTCGTGAGGAGATAGGCGATAAAGCGATCAGAGAGCTTGTGTTCCTCATGAAGGACGCGAATCATTTCCCTTTTCTCGATCACCAGCATGGTAGTCGGAGTAATCGCCGTCGCTATTCCCATCCGAAAAGGAACACCCGCCAAGCAGCTCTCGCCGAGAAAATCACCCGGCCCGAGAAGCGCCACTACTGCCTCCTTACCTACCTTACTCACTACGGAGAGTTTCACGCCTCCTCGCTGGATATACATGACAGTGGAGGCGATATCACCTTGCGAGTAGAGCCTCTGTGATCTTCGATACTCGACAATTGTCCTCGCTACTCCCGTAGACTCGAGAAAAGCGTGGACATTAAAAGCGCGTGGTGTTACCGGCTTTAACGTTAGTGTTATATCATTTAATTTAGTTGCCACCTTCATGGCTGGACCCCTCTCTTGGGGACAGACTCTATCAAAGTCGGATATTTGAAATCAATATACATGATTCGTGCGCAGGCGGGGCGCGTGCAAACAACACCTTGCACGGCCGATTGCGATCGGCCGCAAGCCACTCCACCCTGCAGATCTGACATAAGTTCGCCTCAACTATCACATCGCCAACCGGATCGAATGGGTTTGTCTCTGGGCATAATATTCACCAACATCACAGATATCCATAAGATTCTTCCACCCGAAGTAGCGTGAGCTGGGATCCACAAACGGTCCGATCCCACCTCACGATGCGTTCAACGGGTTAACTATTGCATGGCAGGTTCGAGAACATGATCGGTCACATGGGTTGGTTTCAATGTGCTCAAAATGTTTCTAGCCTTAGCCGCCTCAGCGGAAGTTCCATGAGCAACCACCAGGTACTGTCGTCCGACCGAATCGGCTGCGATGCGGCGATTACACCCGAGCTGCTTCGGCGAATCAATTGGACGATGGTGTTGGCGATACCTTGGTATTGGGGCCCCGTGGAATAAGCACGTACCACGCGGTGCCCATATGTCCAATCCACAATTTGGTGGCATTCGATACGTTCGTCCAATAGATTCGTCATTGTGATTCTGTCGTAATCAAGAGGGGGCACGATGACCACTACGATGAAGCACTTCGACGCAATCATTATCGGGACGGGCCAGGCGGGCCCGTCCCTGGCGGCTCGGTTTCCGGGTGCCGGAAAAACCGTCGCTATTATCGAACGCCATAAATTTGGTGGCACCTGCGTGAATACGGGATGCATCCCGACAAAAACGCTGGTGGCAAGCGCCTATGCGGTCCATGTTGCCCGCCGAGGAGCGGAATATGGTTTCGCTACTGGGGATGTGCGCGTCGATATCAAGCGGGTGAAAGCCCGCAAAGATGCAGCCTCCGCGAGGTCAAGCAAGGGAGTGGAGGAATGGCTCCGAGGAACGACAAATTGTACGGTCATTCAGGGCCAAGCCCGCTTTCAGTCGTCGAACACTGTGGTGGTCAACGATGAAGTTCTGCAAGCCGACAAGATCTATATCAATGTTGGCGGGCGGGCCCGGATTCCCGACATGCCGGGGGCTCATGATGTCCCATTTCTCACCAACTCATCGATGATGGACATCGATTTCTTGCCCGAGCATCTTGTCATCGTTGGCGGAAGTTATATTGGGCTGGAGTTCGGCCAGATCTATCGCCGCTTTGGAAGCGAAGTCACGATTGTGGAGATGGGACCGCGCCTGATTGGACGGGAGGACGAAGACATTTCCCAAGCTGTGCGCGAAATCCTGGAGGCGGAGGGCATACACGTCCGGCTGAATGCGAAATGTATCTCGCTGGAGAGAAGCGGTGGCGGTGTTGTCGTCCGCATGGAATGCAGCGAAGAGCCGAAGGAAGTGGCAGGCACGCACGTGCTTCTAGCGGTCGGGCGTGTCCCCAACACAAACGATCTGGGTCTCGAACGGGCCGGGGTTACGACCGATCAACGCGGCTACATCATCGTCGACGATCAGCTCCAAACCAACGTGCCCGGCATCTGGGCGCTGGGGGACTGCAACGGCCGCGGTGCCTTTACGCATACTTCCTATAACGACTACCAAATCGTTGCGGACAATCTTTTCAACGCTGACCATCGCCGGGTTTCCGACCGGATCCAAGCCTACGCGCTATATATCGATCCGCCGCTAGGGCGATGCGGCATGACGGACGCAGAGATACGGAAATCCGGACGTCGTGCCCTCGCTGCGAAATATCCGATGAGTCAAGTAAGCCGGGCCTACGAAAAAGGTGAGACACAAGGTTTCATCAAAATCTGCGTCGATGCAGAAACGAAACAAATTCTGGGGGCTGCGATTCTTGGAGTCGGAGGCGATGAAGTGATTCACGTTCTGCTGGACGTGATGTATGCGAAGGCGCCGTATACGGTCATCCAGCGCGCAATGCACATTCATCCGACGGTCGCGGAATATCTGCCGACCATCCTCGCCAAACTGAAGCCGTTTGCGTAGAAGGAAAGAACACGACCACCCTGAAGATCGAGAAAAAGAAGTAGCGGGAGCCGCGGGCTGGTCGGACGAGCCTGGAAGGACAGTCGCAATTGGCACACGGTCACGCTTGCGTGCCTCCGATAGTGCTCGTGGCTAGGCAGCAATCGCGACCGAAAACCGCCAAGGTTCGGGAGTCGGTTTGACTCCTCAGGCGCGGACAAGATATTCGAAGCGTCGTACACGATCGACCCGACGTATGGGAATCGGACTCTCTATCATCCGCTCGATTATTTAAACTCATCAGGGACGTATAATCGCGCGTGTTTAAGGCGCGGGTCGAAAAAAGGCGATATGGCAAGAAACAACACAGCAATCGTCACGGGAGAGGCACGATCTCCAATTCAAGAGCATCCTCTTGTTGTTTTGTTAAGCGCATAAACGGTATTCCCAATGTTGTATTAAGATGGCCGTTCTAGCAACTGATTCAGTCTCGCCCGTGACTCCCAGAAGGATTACTCCCGCGATAAAATTCCTGGTTGAGGAAACGATGGTGCTTGCCGGTGACCGTGTCGCCGGTCACAGGCGAACATAAGGCGAAGAAATATGGTAGACTTCGCAGATGGACGAAAGCCGAAAAAGAACCCTCGCGGTTATCGCGGCGATGTTCTTATGTCGAAAGCTTTCGGCGTTAGAACAGCGGCCATCGCCGGCACGAATGATGGCATTCAAGGAATCGATCAACCTCGCCGAGGAGCTGATGCGTCGTATCGACGAACGCTGGCCGGCCAGTAGCGTCTCGGGGAAGAACTAAACGTAGCCCCGGGATGTACCGGTACTTTGAGTCTCAAGTTGCACCTCACTTAACAGCGGTGTAACATCCCTTGATTTTTGGTTTAGGCTTCGATCTTTTCGATCCCTGGAGATCCCATGAAATCAATCGGGCCTTTCATTGTAGACGCTTCGCCGGTCGCTTTGAGGCAGCGTCTAGGGGTTGCGTGTGGCGTGCTCCTTATAGCAGGGCTGATTTCCGCGCCCGTGGCGAAGGCTCAGTACAGGGAGGTCGTGCTTCACTCATTTACGGGCGACACAACGGCGGTGGTGGATCCGGCCGATCCGCAGGCGGGATTGGTGATGGACGAGGCGGGTAACCTGTATGGCACGACTGCCGGCGGCGGCACTGACGGTTACGGCACGGTCTATAAGCTGGACCCTTCGAACAGCCTAACCGTGCTGCACTCATTCCTTCAAGCACCCGATGGGGCGAACTCATATGGGGCCTTGGCTCTCGACCCAAAGGTAATCTCTACGGTGTAACACAATCGGGTGGCGACTATAACTACGGGTCAATTTTTAAGGTAGACACGGCCGGCAACGAATCCGTGCTGTACAGCTTTTATGTTTTTCCAGCCAATCCTTACGGGCGACTGCTGTTCGACACGGCGGGCAACCTGTATGGCACGACGGTCACTGGAAATGCCTTAGACGACTCGATGTCAGGAACAGTTTTTGAACTGGATCCGGAGAGCAATTTGACCGAGCTCTACCGGTTTGCTCCGCTAAAGAGCGGTGATACGGATGGGGCTAATCCGTTTGCTGGTTTGGTCGCGGACGCTGCAGGCAGCCTGTACGGCACGACCAATGTTGGAGGCACTGAATTCGGCAGCACCACCGTTTGCAGGTCGTTCGAGGGAAATGGAAGGCCAGACTATGGCTGCGGGACGGTATTCAAGCTCGACACGAACGGACAAGAAACGGTGCTGCACAGCTTTACTGGCCCTCCAGATGGAGAATATACCCGAGCGGATTTAGTGATGGACGCGGCCGGTAATCTCTACGGTACAACCCAAGGCGGTGGTACTTCCGCTAACTGTCCGGTGACCTTTGGTTGCGGGATTGTTTTCAAGATAGACACGGCGGGAAATGAGACGGTACTGCACAGCTTTACCGGCGCGCCAGATGGTGCCACGCCATACAGCGGGTTGATCTTGGATGATGCTGGAAATCTATATGGCACTACCCTTCAAGGAGGCACCGGCGGTTGCCCGGCACCCTCTGGAATAGGTGTAGCTTTGGCCGGACCGATTGGTTGTGGCTCGGTCTTCAAGATCGATACGACCGGCAAAGAAACTGTCCTGTACAGCTTCGCTGGAGGCACGACCGATGGTGCCAATCCCGCTGCTGACTTGCTAATCGATGCAGACAGGAACCTGTACGGCACCACTGTTCTCGGAGGCACAGCCAACGGTGGGACAGTGTTTGAGTTGAAGGCCCCTGGCTCAAACGATCGCCGCCGTCATCGCCGTGATGAGCATCGTCGAGATCATTTTGATCACGACGGTTTTCGGAGATTCTGGCCTTTTTTCTGAGGCCGGAAGGCATCGCCAGCGTTTTTATGAGCGCTGCTGACTAATTCGATTGGTTCGCCTGTTTCGCTTTTTCTGCCTTCCGCCGGGCAGCCCAGCGGGCACGTTGCGCTTTACTGATCTTAGCGCGCGACTCGGCGCCAGCCGGGCCGTTGCTCTAGAAAAAAAAAAGAGACTCTGAATTAATTTCTGAGTGCGGAATATCAGTACTCTCGGTACCCTCCAGCTATTGGTTCGCGGTTTCCGCATGTGAAATTAAATTAATTGTGCTTGACGTTGCAACGATCCGCATTATGATGCACGCGCCATTTGTCGAAGCGTGCAGTCCACGCGCACGTTGAGTCACACCACTGCGGTCCGAACCAAGAACACGTTATCGCCAATTTTCTCGTGAGGAGTACTCATGAACTGCAATGCATCAAGTGTGCGCCGCGCCCTTCAAGGCTTGTGTCGGTCCGCGCTAGTGCTCGCCACCATGTTCTTCGCGGCCTCTCCGCTGCTCGCCCAAATGCCAAGTATCACCAGCGTGACGATCGCCTATGGATCGACAAACACAATCACAATAACTGGAACCAACTTTGAACCAAAAAGTACTCCGGTGCCAACCGTCGTTTTGGATACCACCGCCTTAACGGTGACTTCGTTCTCGAATACGAAAATTGTCGCCACAACAAAAACCCAGTTTGGCGCGGGAAGTTACTTACTGACCGTGACCAACTGCCTTAAGAACGCTGAAACGTTCGATGTGACGTGGGGTGCAGATGGCCCGCAAGGACCCGCAGGAGCGCCCGGAGTGAAAGGTGCGACCGGAGCGGCAGGAACGCCGGGAGCAATGGGAGCGGCAGGAACGCCGGGAGCGAAAGGAGCGACCGGAGCGGCAGGTCCGGCAGGGACGCCTGGGGCGACCGGAGCACCAGGAGTGCCAGGAACGCCAGGAGCAACGGGGGCTGCGGGGACGCCAGGAGCAACGGGAGCGGCAGGTCCAGCCGGAGCAACGGGAGCGGCAGGTCCAGCCGGAGCAACGGGAGCGGCAGGTCCAGCCGGAGCAACGGGCGTAGCAGGAACGCCGGGAGCGACGGGTGCCGCAGGAACACCGGGAGCGACGGGTGCCGCAGGAACACCGGGAGCAACCGGAGCGCCCGGAGCAGCAGGAATGGCTGGAGAGACGGGAGCCACCGGCGCCACTGGCAACAACGCTCCGAGCAACATCTTCGAGTGTGATGGTGCTGCGTGTACCACGTGGACTGCGCCGGCCACCGCGACGGTCGGTTTCATCGAGGTCTGGGGAGCCGGCGGCGGCGGCGGCCCAGCCGCGGATAACGGGTCCCCCGGGGGAGGGGGCGGCGGAGGTGGATACGGAAAGATCGCCGTCACCTTCATTGCAAACGGGACGTACACCATCACCTGCGGCAAGGGTAGTACCGGCGGTTCGGGTGGAAGCGGCGGCAATGGCACCGATACGGAGGTGCAAGATCCGAATTCAATCGTGCTCGTCTTGGCAACAGGCGGTGGTGGGGGCACCGGGGGCTCGGATGGCGGGTCGGGTGGGGCGGGGGGCACGAGCTCCGCTACGATCAACGTGAGCGGCCAACCAGGCCAAACAGCCTTCGATGGTGCTCCGCCCGAATCCAACGGCGGGGCTGCCGGCGGAGGCGGTGGCGCGGGTGGCCAAGGGAGTTGCGCAGGAGGCGGATGCCCCAGCGCCACGGGCGGCCTCGCGCCTGGCGGGGGCGGAGGAGCCGCCGCCATTTCGGGAACGGGCGGAACGGGAGCACCCGGCCGTGTGGTAATTTATTACTGATGTGAAGCGGACGCCGCGCTCAGCGCCCAAAACCCAACGTATTGCCCGAATGCGCTGCAGGATTTCCTCTTGCGGCGCATTCGGCTCATAAAGCCGGGCTACCCGTTCCAGAAATCCATGCCAAGCCGAAGGCGCAACGTTCCGCGTGGCGAATGGCAGGGACTTGTTAGCTGGACTTACAAACGAGAACGAAATAGCGAGGAGTTGTGACTCGACCGGAATTCTCTGATTCATGTTAGATTTTGTGGAATGTCACGCCCGCAACTTTCAGAGTCGATAGAAGGAACTCACGCTTTCGAGGATCACTT
>Ga0302326_10018548_pt1 | contig 14423 bp, 10 predicted proteins | sample Palsa_T0_3_FD_202264 | JGI IMG/M metagenome (GOLD analysis project Ga0302326, IMG submission 202264) | Peat permafrost microbial communities from Stordalen Mire near Abisko, Sweden - Palsa_T0_3 | ecosystem: Environmental > Terrestrial > Soil > Palsa > Peat permafrost | place: Sweden: Abisko... | reverse complement strand
GACCAGATCACCATCGGCCACGCTTTGCTGATCGCCAAGCTCCCGGCCTCGCAACAGCAGGAAGCATTCTCGGCTGCGTTACGGGGCTTGTGGACAAGCGAGGGCAACAGCCAAGTCCTGATTCCAGTGCGGGAGTTGGCCGCATGGATCGAATCGAACATCTTGCTGCAACTGGCTTCTGCCCCGTTTGACAAGCAGGATGAGACACTCGTTCCCGAAGCAGGTTCGTGCGCCAACTGTCCGAAGCGAACCGGATTCAACAAGCTGCTTTTCCCAGACGTGCGAAAGGATTCCTGTACTTCACCGGACTGTTTCCGCGCCAAGATCGACGCTTCCGTGAGAAAGACTCTGGAAACCAAGCCGCAACTAATACAGATTTCGGCGGCGTGGAATTCCCGCGAGGGCGCTCCCTTGGGACGGAATCAGTATGTGGAATTGGAGATCAAGAAGCCGAAGGCAAATGGCGCAGGTAGCAAGCTATCCGCGAACCAGAAGCCATGCGACAAGATGGCTGAGGCCATCGTCATGGACGGCGGCAAGCGCGGACAGGTCGTCAAGGTTTGTGCCGACCCAGCTTGCCGCACCCACCATCCCAACACGCCTCCTCCGCAGCAAGTGGAGCGGGAGCGGGCGGAGGAACGGAAGCGGGTCGAGAGGGAGAAACTGGCGATTACGACTCGCCATCGTGTCTTGGCTGCGATCCTCCAACGCGTATCGGCTCCGTTAAAGAAGGCCGACTTGCTGGCGGTCGCCCACTACTTGATCGGCCACCTTTCCTACAGCCAAGTCCCGGCTCTGGCGAAGCGGCACAAGGTTGAGGCGAAGAAGGACTCCGCGTCCGCACAGGAGCTTCTGGTCAAGGAAGTTGGCACCTACGACGAGGCCGGACTCTGCAAGCTACTGCTGGAAATCAGTCTGCTGGATTCGGCTTATCAGCGATCCACGTCTAGCCGCGACGACGTTCTCATGGACGCCGCCAAACGCTACCGCCTAGATGCTGAGAAACTCCAAAAGGCTGTTGCAGAGGAGCTTGCTGCGAAACGAGACAAAAAGACGAAGGCCAAACCAAAGCCGAAGAACCGCAAGACGGAAGCATAGATCAATCGCCTTAGATTTCTGGCGGAGTGCGAGTCAGCACTCCGCTATTTTTCCATTGAATTCGATTCCGGCGCAGCGGTGTCAACGGCCTACAAGTCTGGCCGTTGAAGCTTCTTCTTGTGAACGCACAGGTGAACGGGTACGGAACAGCAGCAGCGGGCCCACCGAATTCCCAGCTCTTGCATGGCCATCCTAAACCGAAAACTTGGCATCGTCGCTGATTCTTGATTCTGATCAGAAACTCGCGTCTGGCCGGCGAACCCCTCTGAATTCGTTGTCAATATTGAGAGTGATTGCCTCAGCGAGCTTCCCCTCTCGGACTGTCTCCGCTAGAGTGTTTTCAAACACGGTTAGTAGAACTGTCCGTTTGCCCTGGTCGGGACTTGTAAGCTCAACTCTGTAAGACGTACCGTTCGCATGCGCGTCAAAGCGGTAGACATCGTAACCATATTGCGCCACTCTCGCGCTAATGAGTTGCTGACAGAACAGAATATCGCTTCGCGTCAGCATTCCGTTACCTCCCAATCCGTCATACTTTGACAACCTCGGTCTTTATTTCCGCCGCTTTCAAGAGATACTCGGCAGCCCGTGTCGCGTCTGCCTCCGCGTTAAAGCACATGTGCAATCCGTGCTCAAAGTTAAAAACGACATCTTCGGCACCGATATGCCATTCACTGAGCCAATTCCCCGGCTCAATATCTGGCGTCCCCTCCATGCCTGAGATGTATCTCACAGCCCATCCACTCAGCGGAGGCATTCCTTGGATAGGAACGCGAAAGACCGGCATCTTGCGGTTAAATATCTCGACATTCTTCATACGTTTCTCTCAAACTGACGATAGACGCCGAGTTACTCGTTGAACTCGGCAACAACGAATCGCGCGGACATGGAAGCTCTAGAGAATCCACCACGGATGACTGCCCAACGATGCGGGCATATCTTTCATTCTGTTGATGTCTATATTTAGAAGAACGGGGGCAACGAGAGACGCGAGGACGAGGGTGCCAGCAAGAAACGTCAGAACCCGTTTCCACACGACTGCGCCGTAGGATCTTTTGTCCGACACTGCCTTGAGCGAAATGTCAATGCCTATGAACAGCGCTGCTATACCCAAGGAGCCGAGGAAGAGGTCCGTGCCTTCTTGAAACCATAGGGAGGGATGAATGATCGAGTAGAATGCAGTCGCAAACTGTAGCCAAATGTAATACGCCACAATCGGGAGCATGCCAATCCACAGAGACCCGGCCGTCCAAAGCCACAACCAATGACGAGAAGGCACCACCAAGAGCTGGGCCGTTAGTTCTTCATCCTCGCGAGAAGTAGCGCCCAAGAACGAACTAACGAATCCTACGGTAAGGGTCAGCAGTGAAAACCCGATGAGGTAGAGTCCGATAGAAATCGAATGGCCAAAGGCAACCTCTACCACTGCTTCGTCGAGATCGTCACGGAAGAGGAATAGCAAAGCTATCCAAACCGACGCGGATACGAACGAGGAACAGATACCGACCGCGAGCCGATGTGTCTTCGATAACCGACTGGCTAATGCGATCGCAACTCCCGATCCTATCGCCCAGGCGAATGACTGCAGTATTCCGTGAGCCGAGGGCGTTTCTGGATGGAGATATTTCACACCGGCGGACATCGCAGACGCGAGAATGATCGAATACCATGCACCAAGGAGAAAAGCCGCTGTGAAATGCATGTGTGCGGCAACGGGGCCGACGGGATAATCATCTCCACCTGTTTGACAGTCCGCAGATTGTTCAGTTTCCATATCAACCGCCAGACACTAAACGTCCTTCCCTGTCTGGCACGAAAATGCTATCACCCTGATGACGAAGGTCGCGGGCCATATAAATAGCAATCGTGCGCATCGTCAGGCGCAGGCCCAATTGTTTCTTTTTATTCAGAAAGTTCTAACTCTCTTTGTGCTCCAAGATAGCACAACACTGTGGCGAACACAAAGCGAATGTGCTATCGTCCCACAATGGACGAAGGCCGCAAGCGGGTGATCGGCATTATGGCGGCGATTCTTGCCAGTCTGCACACATGGAAAGAGCCGACGATTTGTTTGGAGGCCCGCAGGGAAGTCCAAGGACGGACAAGCTGATATCCGCGTCCGTACAATGGGCACAAGCAATCCTGGAGAAGATTGACAATGTGTTCGGAAACTCCACGGGGAAGTAGGAGAAACGAATCGGCCTTTCCCATCAATCCGAGTTTGTATTCAGCAGTCCTCGGTGTCAAGGCGTCTATCGCCCAGCAGTTCAAGACTGAAGGCGCTGACCCAAATTCTGAGGCGTTTCTTACCCGGTTCCCGTTTGTTTTCGTGGAGGAAATCAACGGGGAAGGCCCAACTGCTGATCCAATAAGAGAAAGCCTCGTAAAAGCGGCTTTTTCTGAGGAATTCCGTTCTCGAACGCAAGAGGTTATTGATACATTTTACGCGAATTGGTCGGGCGGCACACCAGAGTACTACTTCTTAAACTTAATCAACGATTTTCTCAACTACGCGTTACCACGGTCTTTAGGCTTGCCCGATGAAGACACGGTGTTCGAGGACTTGTATCGCCAGTTTGAGGCTGATCTGTTCACAGACTCGTACACGCTGCACGTAATCGCTCTGCTTAAGAACGCATACGATCACGGAGGCCACTTTCGGCCGACGAGCGGGCTGAGCTTCTTTTGGGCTGACAGCAATCCTCGTTTTGTGCTCAACTCGTCGCGGCTTCGTAACCGCGCTGTGCCCTTTCTGGAGATTAAGAAATCCGCGCACCCATCCTTCGGCGGAATGGATATCAGCACGAGCCACAGCTTCTTTGTGTTGGCGTTCGAGGAGACGCGGAAGAAGAAGAAGAGGGACGGGCTTGCTGAGGCACATCGGAGATCGGAGGAGATTACAAAGAAAACCGTCTTAGCTTTACGCTTGCTGACGGCTGCACCAGTCTACGCCGAATATCGAGGATTTCGCGCGTTGGGACACTTCAGTGGCGGTAGCAGCGGAATGGCCCTTAGGAACTACCCAGGAGAACGGATCGACAGAGGCTTTGGTTCGGATGCTCAGTCTTGGGGCCACGGTTTGGAGCGATTGTTCCCGCCCCTGCTTGCCGCTCCAATGGACAGCATTGCCGTCGTATATGACAAGATCGACGACGCCTGCAGAAGGCAGCAGCAACGAGGCGCTCCGTTCGATGGTGTCGCAACAAAACCCGCCATTGACCAACTTCTTGATTACTTTCAAGCGCTGGAGGCAATAATTCCAATCGAAGGGAGCTATCAAATCGCGCTCTATGCGGCAGTTCTGCTCCGTGCGGCTCACAGGGGATTAGGACTAAAGGCGGGCGAGGTTTTCGACTTTATAAAGGACATGCACACACTTCGGAATGAGGTAGTGCACGGGCGGATTGACAAGGTCTTGCTGGGTCGAGCTAACACGACCTACAAGATTGCTGACATCGGACGATTCCGCCAGTACGTCCATGAGCTTGCAATTCTTTACTTACTCAATCCTGATCAGAAGGGCAAACTGGACCTGCGCAAAGCTGCTCATCGTTTAGCGGTGGGAGAAGATGTGAATCTAAGGACTCTGTACACGCCCTGAGTTTCGCTAGCACGAAACTGAAAATTGAGTCGAGAAGAATGGACCTCGGGGGCATGATACACGACTCATTCTGCTGCTATCAGAAATGGCATTCGCCAAGCGGATTCACTGATTCACTCACCCGTCAGCACGAACGGGGCCCAGAAGAAAGGGTTGGTGTAGCCCTTGGACACTAGGGCTGAACGCGCTGCGGCTAAAGCTGCATCTTTGGGCATACCGTTGAGGAGGTTCCGATAGAACTCCTGCATCAGAATTGAGGTGGACTTGTCATCTACCTTCCACAAGCTCACCGCGACACTGGAAGCACCCGCCGCCAGAAATGCTGTTCCCAAGCTGGTGACGCCTTCGGCTCGCGTTACCTTGCCTGATCCTGTATTACACGCGGACAGAACAACCATCTCGGCATGCAATTTCAACTGAAGGACTTCGGACAATGTGAGCATCATCCGCGCCTCCTCCCCTCCATCGTAAGAGAGCACCAGTGCAGGCTCTTTGATTCCAGGCTCTACCGGGAAGAATCCATGGGTTGCAAAATGGACGAACCTGAACCTGCCTAGATCGGTTTGCAGTAACTCTCGCTTTGTGGCATCCACGCCGGTACGAGTTAGTGCGTCAGATGGGAACAGTGCGGCAATGTTCCTCACCTCAGTAGCCGTATTCGGCAGGCGACCGAAGATGTAGCCTCGGGTCTTAAGATTGTCCACTGACAATTGCGCACGCACCGGAGACGCATTCTCTTTTTCCGAGGATTCTGGCGTCAACGCTTCGACTTTCGAGAGGATGCTGGCCGACGCGTACCGTTCGTCATCCTTTGAGGTGACCGGATCAGCCATGCCAAAAAACTGGGCCGTCCACTCGCGTTTGGTTCGAACTATCGCCCGCGACAGGCGCAATGCGGCCGCAGAGGGAAAATAAGAGGTTGGAATCTTCAATAGTACGTATTGCGATTTTGATGCATTCGGTGAGAGGGCTTCGAATGGCAACAGAAATAGAATATCGTCGGGAACGAATATGATTGATTTAGCGCTGGTCACATATTGAGCAAAGGGCGCCGGAAACAAACCATTAAATAACTGCTCGGAAAGCTGGGGGTCAAACTCGGTAGGTTGGCCATGGTTAAACGCGTCCCGGATCTCCAGAATGCGTTCTTCAAACCATTGCCGCGGGTGATCGACTTTGTAAAAGGCCACTAAACGCGGTCCATCCTTCGAACCGGAAACGATCCAAGCGAGGAGCGAATCCTCGAGCATCTTGAACTCGACGAATGTCTCGTCGGGATGAAGTGGCAGGCTTGAGATGTCAACCGCCTGTGGATACCGAGCTTCGGCGTACGCTGGGTTCGCTTGGCGAAGTTCCTTTGCAAGTGCCGACTGTTCATTTGTCGCGCTCCCGAGGTCCTCCCCAATCTCTTTTTCCGTCCTGTGGCGTTGCCCTGACCTGGACTGCGCAAGCTCGGACTGAAGGGCGTCCTGTCGGGCGGACAAGGCTTGTTCCCGTTGCTGCAGCTCAGCGGGAAGCTGCAGTTTAAGGACATCGATGAAGGTACGACCCCAGGAATTGGTGAAAATCCGGGACTTGTTCAGTTCGGAGTACCGCAGCGCACTGTCAGCCGCTGCCAGGCGATTCCGTGCGTCCCCGTTGCTGAGCGAGTAATACGTGTCAACCAATTCACCGTAGATGAAGCCATAGTTTTCAGACGCTTTCCGCCGTACGTCGAGATCGCTGTTGGACTTGATCTGCTCCAACATTTCAATGACACGCCGATATTGCTCGACAGCGCTCTCGAACTGCCCGTTCGCTTTCAAAAGGTTGGCTTGGCCATAGTAGAGGCGTCCGGTCATATAAAAATTGTGAATGCGCTTTACCAGCGGTTCGGCACGCGCCAAGCTAATGGCTGCCGCATGAACATCACCACCGGAACGCTGGGCCTCTGCAAGAGTGATTAAGGCATTGCCTTGGTCCCAATCGTCCTTGGTTAGCACGTAGTAATCGAGAGCCTCACTCACTTTGGCGATAGCTTCCTTGAAGCGTTTCTGCTGCCAATAGATCTCTTCGACGCCCAATGCCAAGGCGGCCGCCCGGCCTGGATCGTTTGTTCTTACCATCCGATAGGCTGCTTCGTAGTTTTCGAGCGCTTTATCAAAATCTTTAAGCCCGGATTCGCGCGCGCCGTATATATCCATGAGGTCGGAATAAGCTGTTATCTCGCTGTCTGTATCATTGAACTGTCGCAAAATTGGCAGTGAGAGATTGATAGCATCGCGTGCCTCTTCCCATCCACCGATATCTATGAAGGCTTCCGCAAGCGCCAAACTCGTCTGTGCGGAATTGAGCTGTTGATGCACGGAATCGCTGATCGTACGGGCTTCGCGAAGAACGGCTAAAGCGCTTTCAAATTCACCACGGTTCTCATATCCCGCGGCAAGGGCCCGGCGAGTCCAATATCGAGCTACCCAAGAACCGCTCGTATCGGCTAGTACTCTCGCCTTGATAGCGATTTCAAAAGCCTCTTGCGCCTTGTGCAAGTCATTTAATGCCCAAGCTTCGTTGCGTAGTTGGAACGCTTCATCGGCAAGGTCGTTAATGTTGTGGTAGGTGGCGGCGGACTTCTTATAATACTCAATGGCGGAATCTGGCGCGCCCGAGCGAGCGTAGGCTTGACCAGCCTCTGATAAGACACTGGCTTCCAGATCAGCTCTCTTAATCTCACGTGACAATTTGAGGGCCGTCTCAAAATAGTCTTTCGCCTTCTTCGGGTCCTTGTTGTTGCTATAAAAATCCCCAAGAAACATGGCGGCCTTAACTTGCCCTTCCCCATCTCCGATTTGTCGGTAGAGCGTGAGAGCCTGTTCCAGGTTCTCTCGGACATCGTTATTCGAGCTCCTGCTCAATGTCATTGCGATCGCTAGAGACAAATGTGTCGATGCAATGCCTTTAGCGTCTTTCTTGACTTCAAATAGCCGAAGAGCATTTTGCCAGCTTTGGATCGCTTCTGACGACTTCCCCTGCTGGGCCTGAAGCTGGGCAAGTTCAACGTAATGCTGTGGATCTTCCGGTGTATGCTGTAGCAGAAATTGTTCAGACTCCTGCGCCTCGCTTTGTTTGCCGATCGCCTGAAGTACCCACACATTGGTTTGGTGAGCAAGATTGAGAAGGTCAGGATCCCCTAAGTTCTTCGAACTCCGAAGGCAGAGACGAACCTTCTCGGCGGCCGCATCGAGGTCTCTTTGAATCATCAGGGAATAGGCTAGTTCGCACGAGAGTTCGACATCCCAACGGTTGGGCTGATCATGCTCGCCAAGTTTCAAATAGGGCAGAGCGACAGTCGCGAACTTTACAACCATGTCTAGGCGTTGCGCGAGCATGTAGTGGCTGCTGAGCACCCACAGTACCGACAGTCTCGCATTCTTAGCTATGGGGCCCATGTCCTCAAGATTTCGCTCAAGCGTGATGGCACCATCCGGTTGGGAGATGACTTTGAAGGGCAGGTTCAGAAGCCTATCGAAGTTCTCAGTGCTGTTCTTGCGATAATCATCGACCTTGTCGTTCCAGATAGCATCGGTCAGATCAAAATCATCCAGCAACTCGTAATACACCAAGGCATCGCCGAAATCCCCAGTGTCGTATGCTTTGATCGCCTTGCTTCTCAGATCGAAGTCGATGAACCTCTTCTTCACCTGCTGCTCGATGTATGCCATTGCCTTTACATCGACGGCAGTGCCGGCAGGGAGCATGGATTTTTCCAAGGCGATGAGTGCTTGAAGGGGATTCCCCTGCTTATCCGCTAAATCGCATTCTCTACCATAGAGCTCTAAGACAAGTGTCGGTTCCACATTTGGAAGCGTTAGATCCGAAGAAAGCACAGATTCTGCATCTTTAAGTGCTCGTGCGGTTCGGACTGCATCGCCTTTTGGTTGTAGGATCTCGGCCATGGCGAGATCGGTAACGAATCGACCCGTACTGTTTTTCGAAGATGTCTCCAATGGCAACAGTTCTTCGTCAATCTGTACTGACTTGTCGCCTTCCCCCTGCTGGAACAGCAAGGAAGCTTCCGCAGTAAGGGCGTCGATCCGGCGTGCCGTGTTTCCTGTCGCGATCCAGCCTTTTTCGGCTAGAGAGTAATAAGCAATCGCTTCGATGGGCTGCTTTTTTGATGCGTAGATTCCTGCCATCTTAAATGCAGCTTCGGCGACACCCAGAGTAAAGCCAGCGGCTTTTGCAACGTCATACAGTTCTTGCCAGCTCTTGAGTGCATCATCCGGGCGCTGACCGCTTTGATAAGCCATCGCCATCGCCTCAAGAAAGGCCACTCTGGGATAAGGCTGCGACATCGCAGCTCGGTAGGCAGCCGGTCGTTGGAATAGCGGCTTGCCTTCCTCGGAATTCCCTACGCGGGAGCGCTCTAGGATTGCTATGCCTTCGCTTAGTTGTCCTTTTTGAACCAGCGCTTGCCCGAGGGAAGTTGAAGCCTGCATAAACGTCAGGTAATCCTCGAACTTGATTGCCAGATCCCGGGCCGACCGCACGAGTATGATTGCCTGGTCAAGATTGGAATTATCTGGCGAAGTGACCCAAGCTAGGTACAGCGTGTGACTTGCTTCCCATTTGTACCGGTTAAGCCGGTCAATGCGAAGTGCCTCATCTAACGAAGTCCGCGCTTCTTCCCGTTTACCCAGGGAGAGCTGCAGACGACCTAACTCTCCAAGGCAGCGGGACTGCATAAAAAGATTCTTGCTTTTCCGCGCCAGATCAAGGGCCCTTGTTGTGAGGTCAAGTGCTTCGGTCGAGTTACCTGCCGCTTGCGCCATGGACGAAATCGCCACCAATACGTCGGCTTGCAGGACAAGATTCGAAGTGCTTATCGAATCTGATAAGGAACGAGCCCAGTATTCCTTCGCATCTTCAAGCTTAGCTTGTACAAAAGAAGCGACTCCCAACTTCGCCTCGATCAGTGCCTTATCCGCAACGAGCCCCTTCCCAGTACAGAGGTCGAACGCCTTCTGGAGCTGCTGAAAAGACTCGCCGTAGTTTCCTTCCCGGCTCGACTTCTCGGCAGAATCGAGGAACGCCTTGACCTCGGGGTTAGAGGCCTGCAATTCGGGCGGAACATAGTCCTGGGGTGCCTCCTGTGTCTGCTGGCCAAAGCTCCACGCCGAACAGATTGTCAACAGGAGACACACGAGACCGGGGACCATTCGGAAGCGACGCGAGTTAATCATGGTCGGCGCAGCGGACATGAAGGCCTGTAGTATAGCGTTCCTGGAAGTTAGCAAGAAGGCGAAAACGGCAATGTTTGGGCCCAGATCGACTGTCTTCATTTCGTCGGAAGACTTGCGGGTTAGGACCGTTTCTGAGTTCAGAGCTATCCGCACCGAAGCCTTCAGGTTTAGTATGCAAGTTGATGAAGCAACAACGTTCTCTCCCTGGAGGTAAACAAATGGTGTTCGGCGAAACGAGTCGTAGCATGCGTTTACTTGTTGTTGCGATGTTCGGTGCCCTGCTGGTGCATTCTGCGGCTGCACAAGAGAGTTCTGCTACCGGGCAATCAGCAGATTCACTCGCGGAAAGGATGAAGCCGATCGATTTAGCTCACACTAGCGTCCAGATCGCACCGTTTCAGTCGAACCACCTCATTCGGTCGTTGGCTAAGAATCAACATGCCCTGATGTCTGCTCCCCCACGAGGCGTTGCTTCGGGATTGACGGACGCCAACCTCCCGTCGACTTCGCCCAAGCGATTTTCCTTGCCGGGCGTTTCCGGGACCAATTTCCTAGCCCCGACCGCCGTTCAGCCAGCAGCGTGGAAGTATTTCAACACACCTTCCCCGAGTGCTTCGGAGCTACGCAGCGACAAGCATCCTAATCTAGCGGACCCTCAATAGTAGCGGCCAATGAGCGGCCTGGAAGCGAAATTCTGTCGAACGTGTGGGAAGGACTATTGATGAAAGCGCTGTTGCTCTACTGTTGTCTGACTGTCCTTTTATTGACCGGACTGATTATCTGCACTCCAGCAGTCGCAGAGGTCAATGAATCCGACCACGCGTTAGCGGAGCAGGTGTTCCAGCGGCTCCTGGTTTCTGTGCAACCGCCAACTGGCTTGCCTTGGCCCCCCAAGCTGGAAATCATCGACAAAGATGAAATCAATGCTTTTGCAACGATGAGGACCCAGGACGGCGGCCAATACCCGGTTGTGGTCTGTTACAACGGTCTTCTCAAGCAGGTGGTTGAGGGAAATGCCGACCGTATCGCCTACGTCCTCGGCCATGAGATTTCACACCATATTCTCGGGCATACAAGAGCAACAACGGGAGGAACCGAGTTCTTGAGGGCAACTTTCAGCAGGGACCAAGAGATCGCTGCTGATCGCAAAGGAATGGAACTTGCTCTCCGGGCCAACTATTCTTATCTCGGTGGCTTGTCTGCGATTCGCAAAATGATCGATCTGGGATTAAATTATTCCTCCTTTGAAGGACTGGCCGCGGACCACCCTTCTTGGTTTGACCGCATAGCTCTGTTGGATAAAGAACAGGCGGGTTTGTGGCGTGCGATGAGCTCCTTCGATAACGGAGTGTATTTCCTGCTGGTACAAAACTACCCGCTGGCCGAGCGGGCCTTCCGGCAAGTCACAAAAGACTTTCCCGCATCGTATGAGGCATGGGCCAATCTCGGATATGCCCTGTTGATGCAGTACGCCGACTCCCTGGACACCGACGACCTTCGCCGCTTTGACGTAGGACAGATTGTGGCAGGTGGATTCTATCGTCGGCCGAAATCCCTGGAAGTAAAGGTTCGGGGTGTCAACGAGGAACTCTGGTGGGACGCGGTGGGCGCTTTGCGGGAGTCGATCCGGTTGAAGCCGGCGCTTTCACTGCCCAAAGCGAACTTGGGCGTCGCTTACTTGTTTCGTCCGGCAGGCAAGGACCCCGGGAAAGCGGCGCAGTTCCTGGAGGAAGCATCGCAACTAGCGGATGGTGACCCCTCTCTAGATCCAGTCTCGCGGCTGGCCGAGGACATAAACCTGGCTGTCGCTTACGCAGCGCTCGGTAGCACTGAGAAGGCGATGAGTACGCTCAGCCAAGTGGAGACTTCTCTAAAAGGCACGGATCGGAGCTTGTTTCGAGGGGATGGCTCGCTGTCCAGTGCCCTCGCCTACAACCACGCACTCCTGCTGGCGCAGTCGCCGGATGGTCAGCGGCAGCTATTGGCTATTGGCGAACTCGAAAACTACCTGCGGCAGACCGACTCCTCGCTCGCATGGTGGCAGCTCGCGTATCAACGCTATGCTGTCCTGTGCAAACAGTCTGGAACAATGCCCAAAACGGAAGATGCACTGCTTTCGCAGACGACAGTTCGGTTCCGACCTGTGGCTACCCTAGATCTCAGCAGAGGCCAGATTGCTCTGGGGCAAAGCCTAACGGAAGCCAAAGAGCAACTGGGAGCAGCAAGCTCCAGCACTCCTGTAGTACGCGGTACCAACGTAGTGAGACTCGATTACCCTAACCGAGGCATCCAGGTAATAGGTACGGATGAAGTGCTCGCGATTATTGTTTGCGGTGACAAAGCATCGGCGGTCAGGATAAGAGAGATGGGACTGGGCACAAAATTCATCGAATTGAAGGTCGGGATGACGAATGCGGACTTGGACCGCTTGCTAGGAGATTCAGATTACGACTTTCGCCAGCTGGTAGATCCCGATTTGAACTATCGATTTTATTCTGACCTAGGAATTGCCGTCCTCAGCCAAGGCGGAAAAATCAATGAGTTGGTGATCAGCCAGGTTCCGAAAAGAAAAGTTGGTTTTTAGATTCTCGAAACTTGATCCAATCCAAGGGAAGATGGAGAAAAACATGAGGAAGCTAGCAGTCGCAGTGCTGGGTTGTGCACTTTTGGGATCGACTTTTCTCGCTGCCCAAAAGCAACCTCAAGCGTCCAGCAAGAAGATCGAAACCTTATTCAAGACCGCCGAAATTCCTTTCACTAGCTCTGAGGAAGGAAGTTATGTTGCGGTGATCACCGTAGAAGAGGGCGAGTCAGACAGATTCCACGTTTACGTGTCCACCATCGGCAACAATCCCAATGATGAAAAACTTCAGGTCGTCCAGCTTTATTTCCTCCTCGGCCAATTGCCCAAAGACACTCCCGCCCCCATCGCTCTCACGAAGCAGATCAATGAGTGGAATGCAAATCTGACTGTGGGCAAAGTGGTCGTCATCGGCAGCGCTATCCTCTACACCAGCAGTTCATGGCTTTCCCGACCTGACGCAGATGGGCTTGCGCAGGATGCAGTCCTCGGTCACTATCTCAGCAAAGATTTGCGTAAAGAGATCGCGCCTTACTTAAAGCCGTAGTTGTGCACCTTGGCATGTCGCCTGCGACCGGGCGAACGCCGCGCCATCTTCACGGCAGCCAAGACGCGGAACGAACAGGCAACCCTGTTGATCAAAGTAAGTCCACCCACTGAGCCTGCGTAGGATCGTCGATAGACCTGTAGCTTGGGCGGTGACTGGGACTGAAGGCCGACGACCTAGTCCGTGTTTAATTGCCATGATGAAGTCCTCGGCAACACGAAACCCTCTCGTTCGCAAGAGTGCATCATTCCCATTCCAAATAGCGGTTGTGTGCTGGATTGATTTGCTCGGCTACGGCGCCATGATCGCCGAGGCCGGTTTCAATCCGCTGCACCCCAAGGCCGCTGCAGCGATGCAGCGTTTACGTCGGTTCCATGAGGTTGTTGCATCACATAGTTTTCGCCTCTTTCCGACTCTCGTCATGAACGACGGCGCGGCCGCGTACCGAGATCTTTCCCTGCGAAGCTGTGAGAACACGTACGACTTCCTCATGCGTGCTTGGAAACTTTTCAACCACATTAAGGATGTCGAAAACGCTCAAGGCTTACCAGGCGCGCGCGTGGTCCTGGCCACAGGCTTTCGCATGCGCGGGAGAAGAGCCGGCATGGATGCGACAGCCAGCCATTTCAGTTTGCTCATGCGTCGGTTTCAGAAAGGTGACCTCAGTGCGGAGCAGGCTATCCGGGAGGCCGCGAGAATTCGCCAACCCTCCGATATCGTTCCCCAGCTGCAAGCGAATTTCGCATTTTCAAAGGCTTACGTGGCCGAGTCCAGTGGAAGCAGAGGTGGCTTGCGAGGCGCCAACTTCTTTGTCGACCTGACGATTTTTGATACACCGACACCACCGTGGGTCATAAAAGGAAAGACAGTGAGATGGTCAAATGAAAGATTGCACATGGAAGCTTCTTTCGCGCCCATACTTGCCTTTCCTCCATATAAACACCTAGGCGGCCCGATTGGGATTCGAGATGGCCTGCAGATCGCTCAAGAACTAACCCAAGACCCGGATGTGCTAAAAGCGTTGCGCGCCGCTCGCAAACCTGCCTAGCAGGAATCTCATCGCGACCCGAATTGATGCGCGTGCGCAGAACTAACGGTTATTGAATTCTGATCAACCGATCTGTGCTAGCGTGTCCGCTTCCCACCACCACCCGTGGCAGAAATTCCGAGCAATCTTGGCAACTGTACCGATCTGAATTAGCTCTGCTACAATTCAGTCACAGAGCATGGACAGATGCTCGGCGTTGCGATAGCCTGCGGACGGTTTTTGGCAGTTTTTCATACTGTCCATTTACTGTCCATTTGGTACCGAAAATTGGTTATATTCGGTGGAATTGATTGAAGCAGGCGAAACGGTTGACAGTGAGACAAGACAGT
>Ga0302326_10018547_pt1 | contig 14424 bp, 17 predicted proteins | sample Palsa_T0_3_FD_202264 | JGI IMG/M metagenome (GOLD analysis project Ga0302326, IMG submission 202264) | Peat permafrost microbial communities from Stordalen Mire near Abisko, Sweden - Palsa_T0_3 | ecosystem: Environmental > Terrestrial > Soil > Palsa > Peat permafrost | place: Sweden: Abisko... | reverse complement strand
AGCACGGGCGATGGACGGGGCAGCCGACTACGCGATCGCCGCCCTCTGCTCCATAGCCGGTAACAGCTCTGCCGCCATTTGTTCCTCTCATTTCGTGGCCCGGGCGGAGTCAACCTGGGCCCGGGTGATAACAACGACTACGACGACCACTACCACGGCGACCACCACAACGGTCCCGACCACAACGGTCCCCACCACAACGTCGACGACGGTACCCGGCTCGACCACGACGTCTACGTCGACTACGGTCCCGAGCACCACCACGTCCTCAACGACTACGACGACGGCCTGACCGGCCGCCTCACGGGCGCCCTCCAAGCCGCGCCCCTGTTAGTTAGGGGCCGTCTGACTGGTAGTCCAAGGGAGGGTAAGGATGTCGTTGTCGATGGAACTCCCCCCCAACGGGGGTTATCCAGAGCCCGCACGGCTCGCTGAGGACCTGGTCCGGGAACTCGAGGTCCGCCTCGACCAAGAACAAGCTAAGGGGCGCTTGCCGACTCTCATAGTCGGGGTCGTCCGGGACGGCGCTCTCCTTTTGGCGGGGTAGCCGGGGGTCCGCCGGGATAGCCGGAGGAGGCCTGCCGACAACGGGCACGCAGTACCGGATCGGTTCGATCACAAAAACGTTCACAGCTGTCAGCGTGTTGCGGCTCCGAGATGAGGGGGCTCTCGAATTGAACGACGCCCTTGGCAAGCACCTACCCGAGCTCGCTGAACTCCCGGTCACGGTTGGTCAGCTCCTCTGCCACACTGCCGGCCTCCGCGCCGAGGCGCCGGGGCCCTGGTGGGAGCGTGCGCATGGGATCCAATTCACCGAGCTTGCACGCTCGTCGCTCCGGCGGGAGCACCTACTGTGGCGCCCGGGGCGGCGGTTCCACTACTCCAGCCTCGGCTACGCCGTTCTCGGGGAGCTCATCGCCCGCCGCCGCTCTGTCCCATTTGGCGAGGTGGTCCGGGACGAACTGCTTGGACCTCTTGGCATGCGGCGCACAAGCCTGCGCCCGCAGGCCCCGTTCGCCGAGGGCCTTGCCGTCCACCCCCATGTCGATCTCGTAATGAACGAGCCCGAGCACGACGCCTTGGCCATGGCGCCAGGTGGCCAGCTTTGGTCGACCATAGAGGACCTCGGCCGATGGTCCGGCGTGCTCGCGGGGCGGCGTCCCGAGGTACTCAGCGCGAGCTCGGCCGCCGAGATGGCTGAGCCGGCCGCACTGATGGACATCCCGGGTAAGGCATGGACAGGCGCGTACGGCCTCGGCGTGCAGATCTGGAACGAAGGCGGGGTACTCAGGTACGGCCACTCGGGCGGCATGCTCGGGTACTGGGCGATGTTGCTTGTGGACCAGGCAACCAAGGACGTCGTGGTGGCCCTGGCGAACTCGACTTACAAGGGTTTCCGGCTTGCTTTTTTCGATGAACTGCTGTCACTCGTGGTCTCCCAGCAGCCACACGACAACCCACCGTTCCAGCCGAGCCCCGCGGGCTTTCACGAGCAGGCTCTGGAGCTCCTCGGCACCTGGTACTGGGGACCAGTGGAGTACCGCCTGAACCTTCGCGCAGATGGCCGGCTCGAGTTGCGGGGTGTCCCTGAGGGTCGGGACTGCACTTTCCTACCCGGCGAAGACGGGTGCTATGTCGGCGAGTCCGGTTATTTCGAAGGCGAACGTCTCAGGCCCCGCCGACGGAGCGACGGGTCGCTGGCTCAATTAGACATTGCGTCTCTTGTCTTCACGAGAACGCCCTACGACGCGAAAGCGGATATCCCTGGCGGCGTCGACGAAGGGGGCTGGCATGCGGGATAAAGCAGACGGGCTCTGAACGGGACTTAGCATGCCGTCATGAAGATCCTTGTAATCGGCGGGACCCAGTTCGTCGGGCGCCACATCGTGAGTACCCTGCTGGCCGACGGGGACGACGTGACATTGTTCCACCGCGGATTGACCAACCCAGGGCTGTTCCCCGACGCGGGACATCGCCTAGGTGACCGTAACAGCGACCTCAGTGCCCTCGCCACGGGGAACTGGGACGCAACGATCGATACCTCTGCCTACGTTCCCCGTCAGGTCCGCAGCCTTGCCGAGGCCCTCGGGGGACGGGGAGGCCGTTACGTGCACGTCTCTTCGGTTTCGGCCTACGCTGAGCCGCTCGTCCCTGGCTTCGACGAAGACGCCCCGCTGGCAGTCCTGGACGACCCGGCCACCGAAGTGGTCAATGCCGAGACTTATGGAGGCCTAAAGGCCCTGTGCGAGCGGGCCTCGCACGAATGGTTCGGTCGGACTGGTGCCGGGGCCATACCGTCGCAAGGCGCGAGGTCGGAGGTGCCAGGGGTCCCGGTGAGCATCGTGCGCCCGACATACGTCGCCGGACCGTACGACCATACGAGACGTTTCACGTGGTGGGTCGAGCGGGTAGCCCGGGGCGGCCCGGTGCTCGCCCCCGGGCCAAAGGAGAACCCCTTCCAGGTCATCGACGCCCGCGACCTGGCCAGCTTCGTCGCCCTGTTGGCGCACGGTCAGGCCGCAGGGACATTCCACGTCGTCTCCCCCGCGCCGCCGTTCTCCTTCGAGGACTTCCTCACTACGGTGCTCGACGAGGTAGCGCCACCCGGGACTGAGCTGGTTTGGGTGGCACCTGAAGTCCTGGCCAAAGCGGACGTGACCGCCACCGAGCTGCCACTGTGGGAGGGGGTGGGCGGGGGTAGCAACCTCGCGGCAAGCCCGGCACGGGCCAGTGAAGCCGGGCTTCGGGTACGACAGCTGGCCCAGACGGTCCGAGAGGTCCACGAGCACGAGCTGACCGGACCAGCCGCCGCCAGGTCACCGGTCGGGCTGGCTCCCGCACGGGAGCGGGAGCTAATCGCGCTTTCAGATTGAGCGAGGAGCCCGACGCCCGCATCGCTCCGCCGAGCGGCGAAGCGTTTACCCCCGTAAGCCTGTCAGGGCGATCCCTTCGACGAAGAACCGTTGGGCGAAGATGAAGGCCAACAAGACCGGGAGAGCGAAGACAAAGGCCGCAGCCATAAGGTAATTGAAGGCGGTGAAGTGGAGGCTCTGGTATTGCTGTAACCCTAGGGAGAGGGTGAACAGCGATCCTTTGTTGAGAAATATGAGTGGGGCCAAGAAGTCGGTCCAGCTCGACAGGAACGAAAACAGGGTGACTGTTATGAGGCCCCCCCTGGCGACGGGTATGACGACGCGAAGCAGGATCGACCAGTCCCCGGCGCCGTCAATCCGGGCGGCGTCGATGAGCTCCCCAGGCAACGACCGAAAGAACTGTCGCAGTAGGAAAATAGCGAGGCTCGCTGAGAAGGCCGACGAAATGTATTGACCGAAGAACGGCGGCACGATGAGTGGCAGCAAAGTCCCGAGAAAATGCAGGTCCCGGTACATTACGTAGAGCGGTACCATGAGTACCTGGAAAGGCAGCATTATGCCTGCGAGCACTAAGAAAAATACGAGGTCGCGTCCCCGCCAGCGCAGTATGGAAAAGGCGTAGGCCGCGGGCACGCACGAGAACAAGATGCCGCATATGGTGGCCGCCGACACGATCACGCTGTTCCGGAAGTAAAGCCAGAACGGTATGTAATCGAAGGCCTTCCGGTAGTTGTCGAACTTAGGGTGCGAGGGGACAAGCTGCGGCGGGTACACGAAGATGGCCGAATTGGACTTCAAGGAACTAGCCACCATCCAGGCCAGCGGCAGGAGGACGACAAGGGAGATGCATATGAGGACCACGTGCCTAGCGCCATCAGTCAGCCTGCGGCGCCGCTTCGTCGTGCCGGCCATGGTCTGGAACAGGTTCATGCGCGCTGCTCGCCCCGGTAGAAGATGAACCGTCGCTGTAGCCGGAACAAAGTCACCGTGATGATCATCGTGACAGCGAACAGGATCCACGCCATGGCTGAGGCATAGCCCATTTTCAAGAACTGGAAAGCGTTCTGATAAATGTAGATGGAGTAAAACAGGGTTGAGTTGACGGGCTCACCCAAGTCCTGAGCCGTGGCCACGAACGCTTCGGTGAAAAATTGAAGATAGAAGATCATCCAGACGATGAGGCTGTAGAACAGGACAGGACCGAGGAGAGGGAAGGTAATGTACCGGAAGTGCTGCAGGGGCTTGGCCCCGTCAAGCGAGGCGGCCTCGTACAGTTCTCCCGGGATCTCCTTCAAGCCCGCCAGCATCAGCACCATGATTTGGCCCACAGCTTCCCAGACGAGGAGCATCAATAGGCTGGGCTTGGCTAACGAAGGGCTGGCCAGCCAGCCCTGAGGCTTGATGTGGACGACCCCGAGGGCGGCGTTCAGGAGCCCGTAGTCCGGGTTGAAGATCCAGATCCATATCACGGCCACGGCAACCGACGGCACAACGGCAGGGACGAAGATGGCGCCCCGGTACAGGGCCGATCCCCTGATCGGGCGCCTCAACAGCAAGGCGCAGCCGAGGCCGAGGACGATCCCCGCAGGGACGCCAATGACCACCATGAAACTCGTGTTTATTACGGAGGTCCGGAACAGCGGGTCGTGAACCAGCTGCACGTAGTTTGACGCTCCCACCCACTGGGGCGGTTGCAACATGTCGTAGTTGGTGAAGCTCCAGTACAACGACAAGAAGAGAGGGATGATGGTCAGGGCAATGAACCCGATCAGCCATGGCAGGAGGAAGGGCAGAGGCCCCCGCCACGGACGCCATCGCCAGCGGGGACGTCCCGCCTCGCTGGCGTGGCTGATGGGTTGCTGCACCGGCATCTACCTTGGTGCTAGGAGCTGGCCGAGCTCTCCATGGTGGTCTGCAATGAGCCCATCGCCTTGGCCGCAGTTGTGGTGCCAAGCAGGGCCGATTGCTGAGCCTGGCACAAGCGCACGCCGTACTCTGTGGAGTAAGGCAGCTGAGGCCAAACATGGGCGTTCGCGGAACTGGCCTCGTTGATGAACACCCGGAAGCGGGAGTCGTTGGCCAGTGGGAAACTGGGCACTTTCTTGAGCTGCGGCAGGTTGGCTACCAGCTGTGCGAATGTAGCTGTTACCTCAGGGCTGGTCGTCTCCCATTTTATGAACGCGAATGCGGCTGATGGGTCGGACGCGCCCCGGGGAATGACCTGGGGGTTGGTATCTATGAACGTCGTGCCCCGGAGCGAGCTCATGCCCGCAGGCGCAGGGAAAGGAGCAACACCGATCTCGGAAGCCAAGCTGGGCCGGTTGGCCTCTATGTACTGCAATGCCCACGGCCCATCGTAGACCATGGCCAATTTGCCTGATTCGAACGGGTCATTGGCTGTTAGGTATGCTCCCGCGCTGCTCTCGAAGTTGGCCATGTTGCTGGCCCCGTATTTCTTGTAGAAACTCGCCTCATAGTTGAGAGCGGCGATGTTCTGCGGTGCATCAGCCGTGATGGAATGGGTCTTGTCGTTGTACCACTGGCCACCGAAGTCCCAGCCCATGTCCTCGAGTGTGCACACCTGCCCGTTGGACTGGCCGGGGTAGTCAGGGAGGAACCCGAGCTGAGTTATACGCCCGTTGGCCTCTTGTTTGGTGAGCTTGAACGCGTCGGACTGCAATTGTTGAGTCGTGGTGGGCGGGTCGTTGGGGTTGAGGCCGGCTTGTTTGAAAAGGGTCTTGTTGTAGAGCAGACCGACGTCGAAGTCCATGAACGGCAAGCCGTAGAGCTGTCCACTGACGGTCAATGCATCCAAGGCTGCGGGCACGTAAACACCGGTGTTCAGGTGAGACGAGGATATGTACGGGGCCATCGGGAGGAGCGCCCCGCGGCTCGCCCATTCCCCTACTTCAAGGGACGTACCCAGGTCGACGATGTCGGGCGGCGTCCCGCCGCTGATCGCAGTGAGGATCTTGGCGGAGTTCGTCACGGGCGTCTCAGTTATGCGCACGCCGGGGTTGAGGGCCTCGTACTCCTTTATGACCTTGTCCAGCGCGGCCTCCTCATGGCCGCCGCCCCATTGCTGCCACATCGTGAGGTTGACCACCTTGGCGCCAGCCGAGGCCGCTGCGGCAGCGCTTGTGAGGCTGCCCAGGATTACCGCGCCGCTAACCAATGAACGGGTTACCAGTCGGATTGACATGCCCATCCCTCCTTCGGCCGTCCTAGCTCACGGCCACCAAAGCGGGTGAAAGTGTGCGAACGAAGATTCAAGGTGGTAGATCGAACTGTCTGGGTGATCGTATCAAGCGGCATACACCGAAAGCAAGCCGAAGGAGGCACCCTCAAACCGAGGTTCGCACTGGGCGTTTGGGCATGTCTCGCTTCTGGCGAGCCTTCTCGTCTCTCTAGCCACTTCTCGCATCACCCTGGAACACGCCCATCGACGTTGTTATACTGCTCATGAAAGTTGGTCGAACCGATAGACCGGGTCAACCCCGTAGGGAGTGGGGCGGACGCGATGCGCCCAAACGAGCGCCAAGAACGGATACTCCAAAGGGTTTCGGAGAACGGGAGGGTGGAGGTCGACGCCCTGTCGGTTGAGCTTGGCGTCTCCGCAATGACCATGAGGCGAGATCTGGCGCTGCTCGAGGCCGACGGAGCCCTGCGCCGGGTGTACGGCGGGGCAACCCGGATCAGCAGCGGCAGTTACGAACCCCCTTTTGCCGTTCGGGCCAAGCTCCAGCAACCCGCCAAGCGACAGATCGCCAGAATGGTGGCTTCGCTGGTCGACGATTGCCAAGCCGTCATCCTGGATGCGGGGACTACCGGCGTGGCTATAGCCGAGCAGTTGTCCCATAGGCAGATCACGGTGTGTACGCCATCGCTGCGAGTAGCGGCGGCATTGGTGTCGTCCTCCTCTGTCAGGCTCATGGTCACCGGCGGCATGGTCAGGCCCGGCGAGCAATCGCTGGTGGGACCGGAGACAGCTCGGATGCTCGAGGACTACCATTTCGACCTCTACATCATGACCGTGAGCGCAGCCCATGCCGACCACGGCTTCACCGAGTGGCACCCCGACGACGCCGCCGTAAAGCGGACGGCGCTCGCGGCGTCCTCCCGCTGCATAGTCGCCTGCGATGCCAACAAGATCGGGCGCACCGCCTTTGCTCGCATCTGCGCGCTCAACGTGGCCGACCTGCTCGTGACAGACGCGGCCGTCACGGAGGAGCAGCGCTCAGCACTGGAGGCCCACGGCCTTGAAGTTCGCATTGCCGGCCTGGGTGCGACCGGCACCCCGGCCGCTACGAGCCATAACGGTAGTGATAACGCCCAGAGCAACCATGGGGACTGGAGCCATGCCGACGACTAGTGCCTTCGAACGTGATATCGCCCAGGAGCCGGCCGCTTTACGAGCCTTGGCTTCTAACCCCCTTCCTGCGGCGCTGGCCGGCCTCGACCTCGACAGTTACGAGCGCGTCATCCTGACCGGAATGGGCGCCTCTTTGGTGGCCACCCACCCCACATGGTCGAGCATGGTGGCCGAAGGCCGCCCGGCTTGGTGGGTCAGCACGGCGCAGCTCCTCGCCATGCCGGAGCTAGTGACGCCTGGCTCGTTGTTGTGGGTGACCTCGCAGTCGGGGGAAAGCGGCGAGGTCGTTGCGCTCGTCGCGGGCCAGGGCGGCACCAGACGGCCGGCGACGCTCCTGGCCACGACCAACGAGCCCCAGAGCACCCTCGCACAGTCGGCTGATGTCGTAGTGGGGCTCCACTTCGGCGAGGAAGCCGCCGTTAGCACCAAGAGCTACATATCGACATTGGCCGCTCACGACAGGGCTCTCAATGCGCTCCGGCACGAGGACGACGCGCGTGCCGTCGAGCGCATCGGCGCCGTCGCCGACGAGCTGGAACGTTTTGTCCCGGACGTGGCCCCAATCGTCTATTCCGGGCTGGTCACCCCCGGCTCTCGTTTTGCATTTGTGGCCACGCCCCCCGATTTGGCCACGGCCCAAATAGCGGCGCTCCTCCTCAACGAAGTGGCTAAATTCCCGGCAGAGGCTTTCCTTACGGGCGAGTTCCGCCACGGCCCGATCGAGCTGGCCGGACCAGGTTTGGTGTGCCTCCTGTTTGGCTCGGGGGGCGAGAACGCTTCGCTGGACGTGTTGGGGACCGAACTGGTGCGTAGCGGTGCTCTCGTCATGGCGGTCGACGCCGGAGACCGTCCGCTCAGCTCCCAATGGCCCGTGAAGACCGGGAGCTCGAGCCAATTGGGTCGCCTCGCGTGCGGGGCCAAACTCGTCCAGCTACTCAGCGCCGAGGTCGCTCGTGGGCTCGGGGTCGAGCCGGGGCGTTTCCTCTTCGGTCAAAAAGTCACCGTCGCCATTTGACGAAAGGCCCTAAGTTCCCTGGGAGCTGACTCGTCCAAGTACCGACGCGCCCATCGCACCCCCGTACGGACCGAGCGCCGACTCGACCACTTCCAACCCATTGGAAAAGCCTGGCCGGCGGCGGATCTCTTTGTCCAAGCCAAGGGCAAAATATGGCAGGAAACGGCTGACGCTGCCGGCCAAGATCGCCACGTCCGGGCTATAGGCGACGTTGAGCAGCTCAAGGCCCCGTCCCACGGCGTGGCCATAATCGGCGAGCACCGCTCCCAGCCCAGAATGCCCGGCTTGTAGAAGGTCGTAGGCAACACTGAGGTCGGGCGTGCCCGTAGCCTCCGAGGCACGCACTTCCAGGCTTGCCCGATTGGCCAGCATTTCCCAGCACCCGATCAGTCCGCAGTAGCAATTTGGCCCGCCCGGCTGCACTGGGAGGTGACCGCACTCGGGGTGCTGACCATGCCGGTCCCGGAAGGGGCGCCCATGGTCCAAAAAGGCGACCCCGATGCCCGTCCCGAGGGTCACGAGCAGCAACCGCTCACACCCGCGCCCTGCTCCGAAATGATGCTCGCCCAGGGCCCAGGCGACAGCGTCGTTGTCGATAACCACGGGGGCCCCGAGCTCCGCGGCCAGCATGCCTCCCAAGTCGAAACCTGAAAACCAAGGAAGCGTGTCCGGATTGGAGATGGTCCCGCTTGGCAACGACATTGGCCCGCTCGCACCGATCCCAACGCCCTCCGGCCGGTACCCCTCGGGCAACAGGTCGTTCACAACCGCCGCCACCCTGGAGACGCGTTCGGCGGGCGTGCCCGCCCCCAGTTCACCCGTCGGTACCTCGGCCTCAGCGACGACATTGCCATCGACGACTACAGCGAGCCGGGTACCGGTCCCGCCCATGTCAATGCCCACCTGAGCTGAGTGGTCATACCTCATTGGCGATGACCCAGCGACGGCAACGAGAGATCAGACAGATAGTACGGGCGACCTCACCAATGGCCACGGTGCACAACTTGGTCGAAGGGCCGGCGGTCTAAGTGGCGCAAAGGTGCCAGCGGCCGGTCTGCCGGATAACCAAGTGCAAGGAGGTAGGCGCAATAGTGGTCACCGGGGACGCCGAGGATGGCTCGGGCCTTGTCTTGGTCCCCGATCGATGCGTGGCCGCTGCCGATGCCCAGGTCGGCTGCTGCAATAGCCATGGCCATGACAGCTTGGCCAATGTCGAACTGGTCAACCTCACCGGCTCCCTTGTCCGCGGTCACGGGGGCCACGATCGCCACCGTAGCGGCCGAGGTTGCGATGTGGCCGGCGTATTTCCATACCTGCGACAGCGCCTCGAGCTGTGCTCGTTCGGTGCAGACCACGAAGTCGCGGTGCTGGTCGTTCATAGCTGATGGTGCCGCCCAGCCGGCCTGCAGCACTCGCTCCAGGTCGGGCTGCGGAATGGGGCGGTCGGCGAAGGCCCGCACATTGCGACGGGCCATGATGGCATCCCAGGTTTCCATGGACCGAACGCTAGCGCTGTGGGACCCGTCGGGCTGCCCCGGAACCTTCAGTCGAGGCCGATGACCGTCCACTCCGGCAGCGGCTTGTCGGGCGTGATGGCAAGCAGGACGCGACCTTCGCCTGAGAGGTCCTTAAGGAACTCCTCGTCGCCGGGGATGCTGACGCCATGCTTTTCGCGGAGTGCCCTGAACCGCGGGAGCTCGGCTCGAAGATCTTCCAGGATCTCGACGGTACCGGGCACGAGGACCGATCGAAAACCTGTCGAATCATCGACCAATAGCTGGGCCCGAGGGTCGCGGCGAAAAATCGAGTACTTTACTCTCGTCCTGGTGGTCGAGACGTAGAAGCGTTGCCCGTCCCAGAAAAACCAATTAGGGCTTAGATGTGGACGGCCGTCCTTGCGTACACCACCGACGACAACGTTGCGACGCTCCGCCAGAAATGCCTCGACCTTGTCAATAGATGCCATGCGATTACCCTATCAGGCACGATCAGGCGGGCGAACGGCCTAGGAACCCGTTGCCAGCTCTGCTGAGCATACGGGGCGGCTACAACCAAGCCCTCACTTAGAGACCTCGGCCGGCTTGTCGACCTCTTCGAGCCACGCGGGTGCGTGGCGCTTGGCCCATGCACGGCTGATCCTACCGGTGAAAATAGAGCGCAACGCAGGGGGATGCGTGAGGGCCATGAAGATATGGCCGACAACTACTACGAAAAAGCCCAACGCGACTATGTCGTGGATGAAGGTGGCGCCCGTTCGCCAGGAAAGTGCGAAGTAATAGGGCCAATGCATTACCGCGCCCGTCATGAGCATAACGATCATCGTGCCGCCGACAATTGCCGCGTTTAGCTTCTGGCCGGCATTGAACTTCCCTATTGCCAGCTTGTCAGTGGGCTCCCAGTGAACGCTCCGCCTCATCCATTCTTTGTCGTCCGAGCTCCAGCGGTTTAGCCGCTTCAGGTCGGCGCGCAGGCCCTTGCCCCAAGAGCCGGCGAGGCTGATGATGAGAGGCAGAGGCAGTGCCAGGCCCGCATCGACATGGATGCGCACGACCAGCACCCTTCGACCGACAAAGCCGACGAGCGCCGGGATGTAGAGCGCTGCACCGGTGAAGATCAGGATGATAAAGCCGGTCGCCGTCAACCAGTGGGCGACACGTTCTACCCAGTCGAAGCGGAGCAGCTCGCTGCTGCTGCGCGCCTTGCTAGGAGACCGGCGCGTCGTCGCGGCCATTGCTCCGCCCGATCCAGGCGTTCAGGTCGTACCCGTACTGCTCCCAGTAGCCGCTGCCTTCGACATCCGTGACCGAGATCTTGCTGAGCCATTTTATGGACTTGTAGCCGTACATCTCGGGGATATAAAGCCGGACCGGGCCACCGTGCGGGCGTGTAACAGGGGCGCCAAGCATCTGGTAAGCAATTATTACGTCAGGCAGCCTCGCCTGGTCCATGGTGAGGCTCTCTGTGTAAACGCCGTCAAACGATTCGAATAACAGCGCCTTTCCTTCGGGCGCCACACCTGCCTGGTCCAGCAAGTAACCGAGCTGCACACCGGTCCAGTGCACATCAGGAACCCGCCAGCCTGTTACGCACTGGAACGACCGCACGAGCTTCGTTGGAGGCATCGCTTCGAGGTCGTCCACCGTCAGGCTTAGAGGCTTGCCGACCAAACCGTCGACGACAAGGTGGTAATCAGGTGGGACCTCGGGGAAACCGCTGGTAACCGTGTAAAGCTGAAAATAGTCTGAACCCGGTATCAGGTCCGCTATCCCGGAACCACTTCCCGAACTGAGCGGTTGCAGCACGTCGGCCACCCAGCCGTCCACCGGGGCCCCGAACACCACGCCAAGCGCCCCAATGCCAGCCATGCCCAAAACGACACGCCGGCCGATGGGCTTTCCTTTTGCGTTACCACGTTCGCGCTGCGGCACTAACTTCATGTTCGCGCCAACCTAGCGCTATCGTGGCGCGCCCCTGGGGAGCGCGCCGTATGGTCCCTACTGGATGCGCAGCTCGTCGCGGAAGATCCGGCTCCGGCCGAGCTCCACGATCTGGCGGGCGATGGACTTGAACGCTTGGGCAGCTTCGGAGGCAGGCTCACCAACGACGATCGGGTGGCCCGAGTCGCCGCCCTCGCGTATTGCCGGTACCAGGGGGACTTGGCCAAGAAGCGGTACACCGAGCTCCTCGGCGAGCTGGGCGCCGCCACCGTTGCCGAATATCTCGTACCTCGAGCCGTCGGGGCCGCTGAACCAGCTCATGTTCTCGATTATGCCGCGAAGTGGCAGGTTCAGCTTTCGTGCCATGTAGGCGCTCCGCTGGGCCACGCGCTTCGCAGCAACCTGGGGAGTTGTTACGACGTAAACCTCCGAGGCGGGCAGGTACTCGGACATCGACAGGGCCACGTCCCCGGTACCGGGAGGCATGTCCACCAACAGGAAATCGGGGGCTCCCCAGTCCACGTCGGCCAGGAACTGCTCGAGAGCTTTGTGGAGCATCGGCCCCCGCCAGATGACGGGCTGCTCCTCGTTCGCGAAAAAACCCATCGACATGACCCGCACGCCGAAGGCGGTTGGCGGTTGCACCTTCCCGTCGCTCATGGTCAGGCCGCCGCTCGCTGCCGGTGTGCCCGCGAGCCCGAGCATCGCAGGGACCGAAAACCCATAGACATCCGCGTCGAGGATCGCGACGGAGTGACCCGCGCCTGCCAGGGCTACGGCGACATTGACCGTCACGGACGACTTGCCGACGCCGCCCTTGCCGGAGCTCACGCCGATCACCCGGGTCTGGCCCGGTCCGGAGGAAAACGGGCCCAAAGCCACCGAGGTCATCCTAGTTGGGCCCGGGCGGTGCCAACCGCAGGTACGATGTCTCACAATGGTGCAGCTCGCGGAGGAGGCTGTGGCCGCGGAGGCCCAGATAAGCCCTGCTGAGGCCGGGGGCGAGAAAGCGCTCAGCGGGAGTGAGTTCTCAGCGGTAGTCGCCGCAGTGACCTCCGCCTTCGGTGACCCGACCCGGAGGCAGGTCTACCTCTATGTGCGCGACTCAGCCGCCGGACTGACCGCCTCGCAGGTGGCGATGCGTTTTTCGCTCCACCCAAATGTGGCTCGCCACCACCTGGACAAACTGGCGGCAGGCGGGTACCTGGAGGTCTTCAGTGCCCGGGCTGCGCACGTTGGAGCGGGAGCCGTCGGCGCTGGGCGGCCGTCAAAGCTTTACCGGGCGAGCGGGCCGACCCCGGTCCTCGGAACATCCAGTCGGGGTGAGGAGCTCCTTGTAGCACTGCTTGGCGGCGCCCTTGCACTCCTGCCGCAACAAGCAGCTGAGGAAATGGCAGAACAAGTGGGCTTCGCATACGGGTGCAAATTGGCCGGGTCAATGGCTGGCGGCGACGGCCAGCGTTCCTTGCGGTCAGCAATACGCGCTGTCGCTGACGCCCTGACAGCCCACGGCTTTTCTGCTCATGCAGAAGAGAGGGGCCGCTCCCTCGCTCTGGTAAAAGATGCCTGCCCATTTTTTGATGCAGCCTTGCAGCACCCGGTCATATGTGCCGTGGACAGAGGAATGGTGCGAGGGATGTTGGGCGCTTTGTACGGTGGGACAACGGGTCTGACTGAGTCGTCGTCGCGGGCAATGGGTGACGAGAGTTGCACCACATGCCTGTCTCTGGGCATCTAAGCGCCCGACCTTGCAGCGATTTTGTGACAAGATCAGCGTGTGCCGGACGGGGAAAACATGACGTCAACTGAGATGACGAGACCGCTCGAGACTGGGGTCCGCGTGAGCCTGGAACTACCTGAGGCAGGGACCTGCGTCGCAGTCGTCGCTTCGACGGGTGAGACGAGCCTGGTGCTCGACTTACTCGACGACATCCTGGAGGGGGAACTCGAGCCCGGCTCGACGTTCGACCTGTTCATGCCGCGCTCCGAAGGCATCTACCACTGGCTCTGCTCCCTCTCCTCGGCGCCCGAGGGTCAAAGGGCCGAGGTCGAGTTGCTGAACTCTGCGATGTTCGTGCAACGCCGGCTCGAGCGCAGGGTGGAGGCAGAGGTACATGCCCAAGTCAGGCGGATCCATTCAGCGCGGCGCGGGCGGCCCTACGAGATGACCGTCGCAGACCTGTCGCACGGCGGCCTGAAACTCGACGGCCCTCACCAGCTCAGCACGGGTGACACCCTCGAGGTGTCGATGGACCTGGACACCCACGTCCAGGTCATGGGCAGGGCCGTCATGGCTTACCCGACGCCCTCGGGCTCCTGGGTCGCGCACCTAAGTTTCCTCGAAGGACAACGCGAGGTGATCGACGTCATTGACGCGTACGTTGCTCGCCAGCTGCGTCAGCGCTCCTCGTGAGGTCCGCAACCGCCGCATAAGGCGCGAAGCCGGCAACCGACGAAGCCTTTTCAAGACGCGAGTCGAGCCGCGCCGATAGACATCTCGAGGCCGGTTTGTCGGCAGGAGCCCGCAGGCCAAGCAGCGGCCCAGGTTAACCGATCGCCAAGTCGGACCAGCAGCTGCTGACAACGAGGAGAAAATGACAGCCGTAGCCGCTATCGCAGGTCCGCTGGAAGCAGGGACGCGAGTCGGCATACAGCTACCGCGGGCCGTTGCCTGCGCAGCGCGGGTAGCGGCCTGCGACGGCAAGACGCTGATGCTCGAACTACTAG
>Ga0302326_10018546_pt1 | contig 14425 bp, 7 predicted proteins | sample Palsa_T0_3_FD_202264 | JGI IMG/M metagenome (GOLD analysis project Ga0302326, IMG submission 202264) | Peat permafrost microbial communities from Stordalen Mire near Abisko, Sweden - Palsa_T0_3 | ecosystem: Environmental > Terrestrial > Soil > Palsa > Peat permafrost | place: Sweden: Abisko... | reverse complement strand
GAGCCGGTACTGCTGGTCGTTGGTCCAGGTAACGGCATAGAGCGAGTTCGAAGCACGATCGATGACAGGCGTGCTCAGAACTCCCCACCACGGGTCATCCACGGCCCACATGTCGAAGTTCCCGCTGCCATTCTGTGGTCCGGTAGCGCCACACTTGCACGCGTTGCCGTCGCTCAAATAGGTAGCCCAGAGCAGTGTGTCGCTATTCGTGGTGGGCTTCTGGTCGGCCATGTAGGCGTAGAGGGTGCCTTTCATGGTTGCAAATATGACCGCGTTACAGCCGTTGGCGCACTTCGTTTTGGCGGTAGTGCCTATGATGCTTGCCGCAGGAACCATAAGGCTTGAGACGTAGAGCGGTTGCGCCATGATCTTGGCATCCGCATAGAGCGTCCACAGTTTACCGAAGCGCGTGCGGACACTTTGCTGAGTGAGGATCGTTTCGCCCGCATTGACCCCGCTGCGGAAGTTGTCATTCCGGCGGGTCAGCACATCTACCTGCGCGAGCATCGACTGCGCAAACACCAGCGTGATCGCAAGAAAGGCCACGCATCGAGGGATCGTTGCGGTTTTCATATACGCGACTAAGAAGCAGTTGGGTTGCCATCGACAATCGCATCCAAAGAAAAGGCTCCGAACGACAAATCAGCCGATCACAAGAAGGCCTGAAATTCTTACGAGATCGCGGTCACTATCCCTTTGGATAGGTCGATTATCGGTTGGGATAGGTTCCCTCGAGAAGCTGGGGGACAGTTCGCCGTCACACCGCGAAGCCGCTCTTAGGCAACGGCGGGGGTGATGTGGTCGAGTAATCCCTGGGACACTTCCCTCGGTCGCGCCGCTGCCTCAGAAATAGAACTTCAGCGCAAATTGAATCTGCCGCGGGTTGCGCGCTGACAAGGGATACCCGAAACCGCTTTGGCCGAGTTCCAATGGCGTGGGCTCGGCGCTGATCGCGCCAAACTGTCCAAACAAGTAATTCACATGGTTGAGGATGTTGAAGAATTCAGCGCGAAATTCGAAATGCTTTTGTTCGCTGATCGGAAATTGCTTCACGAAAGAGGTGTCCCAGGTTTTGTATCCTGGGCCTTCGATGATGTTGCGTCCCGCGTTGCCGAAAGTTCCCAGTACGGTGTTATCGGCAAAGGCGCAGGTATTAAACAGCGTTCCCAGAATGCACGGCTTAGCATTGGGATTGCCGACCAGGTTGGGGCGTGAGCAATAGTAGCCGACGGTGCCGCCACAATCGCTGCCGGAAACACTGTTGATGTCAGTGGCGGTGTAGTAGTTGCCGGTAGCGGCGGAGAAGACACCGGCAATTTGCCAGTTCCCGATAATCTGATTTCCGACGCCGGAAGCGCCGCCGGCAAACTTGCGTCCGCGGCCGAAGGGCAAGTCGTAGACATAACTGAAAACGAAGCGCTGGCGCACGTCGAAATCGGAATTGCCATAGTTCTGGTTGGGAAATCGCTGGTCCTGAAAATCTCCGTTGTTCACCGATCCCAGGCTGGCGCTGGAAGCGGTGTCGAGTGCGTGAGCCCAGGTGTACGCCGCTTCGTACTGAAGTCCGTGAGAGTAGCGTTTCTCCAGGCGCACCTGCAGCGAGTCGTAGTTCGAAAACGCATTCGAGCGGAAGGTATCGATGCCGACATCAAGCGCCGGATTGCAATTGCCGGCATCCGCATAGTTATTCGCAGGATTCAGATCGCATGGGCCGCTGGCGCCGGGCCAGTCATTGTTCTGCGCCGGCCGCCGCGGCGCCGTGGGAAGCGAGTCCGTTCCCAGCACCGGAACCGCCTGGTTGCCGTTGTAGAAAGCGAAGAGCTTTAATCCGCGCGACCCTGCGTAGGAAACCTCGAGTATCGTGTCGGCGGGCAACTCGTACTCGAAACCAAGGTGCCACTGCTGGGTGTAGGGCGTTACCAGCCGCGGATCGAGCGAGTAAAGCTCCGGCGCGTTCGGATCGCTCAGCGACGTGGAGGGAAAGCCTTGCGCCAGAACATTGAGCGCCAAGCCGCCATTGTTCGCGGCCGAGATGGAGCAATCGAGCCCGTTTGCAGGATTTGCCGACGGCGCAGCGCACGGAGTGCTGAATGCCTCCGAAGACAAGAATGGAGGATTGAAGCCGGGACTTGGGTTTGAAAATGGACCGTTTTCCTGTCCGCCATAGAAGATGCCGTAGCCGCCGCGGAGAACGAGCTTGTTGAAAATTTGATAAGCCAGCCCAACGCGAGGGGCGAAATTGTTAAGGTCGGGACTGATGAGTCCCGGCGAACTCGTATTTTGAATGGTGAGCTCGGTACCGAGCGTCGGCGTCAGTTGCTGGTTTTGCCCCTTGGGAGCGATTAGCGAGATTGTGTTGAAATTGAAGGTGTCCTGGTTGTTATTGGCCTCTTTGATCGTAGTGAAAAGTTCGTAGCGAAGACCCAGGTTCAGGGTGAGCCGCGGAGTTACTCGGAAGTCGTCGAGTGCATAGGCAGAGTAGATTTGGCGGTTATAAATGATGTTTGGAGTCACGCTGGTAATTGATCCGCCGTCGCTGATGCCTTGCAGGAAAGTAGCGAAGGCCTCGCCTCCGGTGCCGGGGGCCGCGAGATTGTCGTTGATGAGGAAGCCGCCGCCGAAATCCATCGAGCCCCGAGCCGCCGCCGGTTCGAGGATGGTGAACTGTTCGAAGCGCAGTTCGCCGCCAACTTTCACGGCGTGGCGTCCGCGCGTCCAGCTCAGATTATCGCTAAAGACGTAGCTGTGCTGGTGCTCAACAGCGGGCAAGTATCCCGATGCGCCAATGGTCGCCGTTCCGTCACCGAAGCTAAGCGACGGCAGACCGCCGATCTCTTCTCCCGCCTGGAACGGAACTCCGGGAAAAGGAATCCCGCCGGGAATTTGTTGGGCGACGTCAACGTTGGAAAACAGGTTGTAGCGATGGGAGTTTAGGTAATTGAAGCCGAAGCGGAACTCGTTGATCAGATTGGTGCGAAAACTGTGTATTTCACTGGCGGCCAAGCCTTGGGCCGTGTTGTTGCTGTAGCCATCCTGAAAGCTGCCGCCGTCGAGCACATTGTTGAACGGTGAGGGGAGAAAATTGCTGTCATTGCCATAACTGTAGCGCGCGAAGAAATTGTCCTTCGCGCCAATGGTGTCGTCGATGCGAATGTCGAACTTGTTCTCGTTTTCGCTGCGTTCCGGATCCGCCAGGTAGTTGCCGCCGGATAACGTGGTGTTCGGCGCGGGAAACAGATTGGCAAGTTCCTGACCGAGCGGATCGATTGCCGTACTGGTGCCGCCAGGGTTCGTGAATTTGTTGGTCGGCTGCCCGGTATAGTTCGGGCCGGTGGTGCCGATGGGGAGGCTGCAGACCCCGCCGTTGTATGCCGAGTTGCTTTGCGCCTGTGTCGGATCAAAGATCTCTCCCTGATACGTTGGATTGCCGCCACAGTCGACCACGCCTGGAATGGGATTGTCGAGTTGGAGGAACGCGGAGAAATCTCCGCCAACCTCAGCGGGCGTGGGAACCGTGGAGAGTTGCGGCAGCGCCTGGCGAATGCGCAGGCCTTCGTAATCGCCGAAGAAAAACAGTTTGTTCTTGATGATGGGACCGCCCAGGGTAAAGCCGAACTGGTTCTGCTTGTAGGGCTGCTGACCGAAGACGTCGAAGGCGTTGATGGCATCGAATTTGTCGTTGCGCAGAAATTCCCACAGATCGCCATGGATCTGGTTGGTGCCCGACTTGATGACGGCATTCATGATCGCGCCGTTGCCGCGGCCGAATTCAGCGCTGTAGGAATTGGTCTCAACCTTGAACTCGGCGATGGCGTCAACCGCGGGCTGAACAACATATGCAGCGCCGTTGAGGACATCTCCCAGGTTCGCGTTGTTGTCGATGCCGTCGAGCAGGAAATTGTTTTGCAGCGAGCGGGCGCCATTGGAGCTGAAGCCGTAAGTGGTTTCGACGCGGGACCCGGGCTCGGCGGCGGCGATGCCAGTGCCGAGAAGAGCAAGTTGAGCGTAATTGCGTCCGTTCAATGGAAGCGCGTTGATGCGGCGGCTATCCACGACCTGGCCAAGATCGGAGGTTTCGGTTTCGAGTTGAGCACCTTCGCCTGTAACCGTCATGGTTTCGGAGATGACACCGGGCCGAAGCTCCAGGCTGACGCCGACACGATCCTGGATGTTGACCTGCACCGGCCCGGCAACGGCTTTCTTGAATCCTTGTTTCTCAACAGAGACGGTGTAATGGCCGATGTGGAGGGGGCTAGCGACATATTCTCCCGCATCATTCGTGGAGAGCGTCAGCTGCGTGCCGCGGTCGACGTCGGTAACGATAACTCTAGCGCCTGCAACCACAGCACCGCTCGCGTCGCGTACCAATCCTACGATGGCTCCCGCATCTTTTTGCGCCCATAGCGGCATGGTGAAGGTAATGGCTGCCAGAAGAAGAAAGAGCGCCGCGAGAGTCTGTCGGATGGGTAAACGGACGGGCATGGCGAGCCTCCTGAGCTGCGTCCAATCGCGCTGAAAGTCTTAAACTTGAAAAGCGAGCTTACTGTGGAATATTACGAACTATTACTTTTACTTGCGTTTCGAGGGCGTTGTCAACCGCGAAATTCTGTTTGGAGTCATTTGCAAGAAGGCCCATCAAAGGGAGCGCGCCGCCGGCCTTCGGGATTTCACTGTCCGGACGTGGAAGCGCGTCCCTTCCCTATCCCACACGCAGCCGCATAGGTCCGCAGTACCAACTGAATGTGGTAACGAATGATTGCTTCCGGCTGCGCATCGATTTCTCTCTCTCTGATAGCCAAGTATTCCTGCGGAAGGTACTGGCTGACCAGCGTCAGGGACAACGAATGCGATCTGAGATTATCGAGCAGGCGTTCGATCTCTGTCTGCACGTTGGGATCGTGCCAATAGTATCGGCAGCGATCGCTATAACTGTAAGCGCGGGAGAGTCGCACTTGCCTCTCATCTCCCTGGTGATACGAAAGCCAATGGGCGGGATTGCGCAACATGGCCTGGTCCAGCACTTCCCTTACCTGCGAAAGCCTCTGGTTTTTCTTGCCTGCGAGTATCTCTCGTTCCATCGCGCTCAAGGCAAACAGGGCCTCCCGGAACGCAAAGGTCAACCAGGGGCCGACCTTCAGAATCGCGAAATGGTCTTCGACCATCTCAGCGAGGGCGCTCTTGGTCTGGTAGTCCGTGGAATGCGCCTCATAGATTAGCGCAGGGCTCGGCGGCAATGCGGCCGATAGGGAGCGCGTCTTGCTGCGGTCATATTCGAATACCAGGTCGTCGCCGAACTCCACCCCGGGCTGCACCACGACGCCGACCACTCTTTGCCAAGCGGCGGACAAGCCTTTCGCTTCAAAGGCCTGTTGGAAGATCTGCAGAGTTTGATGAAAGCTCTCGACAGTAGTCACGACGGGAGGTGAGCCCGAAGCAGACTCGCCGCCGGGCGCCGGCACCTCCGTCCCGATGACATATAGAGGAGCGGTGCCTTGCGGAAATTGCTTTACCGCTGCTTCTGCAGCTTCGCAAAGTAGGGCGGCCCGGTGCGCTACAACGGATTCATGCAGGAGCTTGTCGTCGTCGGCACACGCCATGCTTGCGTCAAGATGGATCTTGACGTACCCAGCCAATACGCAGGCGCGGACCAGTTCGCATGCCTTCTTCAATGCACGGTCTGATGATTCGTCTTTCCAAGGGAACGGTCCGAGGTGGTCGCCGCCCAGCAGTATTCGATCGCGCGGGAGCTCCATGCGTCGCGCCGCCGAATGGACAGATTCAGCAAACTGACTAGGAGTCTGCCCGGTGTACCCGCCCAGTTGATTGACCTGGCTGGAAGTGGATTCCACGTGGAGGACAGCATCGTCCTCTTTAGCCTGCTGAATGGCAGCGTCGATAACCCAGGGATTTGCAGAACAGACCGCATAGACACCGGCTTTACCGGAGGCGCGATTGCGGATGATGACCTCTTGCAAGTTTGCGCCGGAGTCGACCCGGCCTTCGGGAACCACGAGATTCAAAGGCTTCTCCAATCGACCCTCAAGTTTCAAGCCTTGTCGCTTTCCTAAGTGAGTTGTCATATTACGAACCTTTACGACTGAGTTCAATGTCTGTCGAACACTTCTTGCACATAGCGAACGCAAGTTGACTCCACCGCTAAGTCGGGCGTAATTGACACCAAAGTGGGCCGACAGTAAAAAGTGTATTGCGGATACGAAAGTGTTTGACATTTATCGAAACAATTAGTAATACAGTATGACATCTAACGAGGCGCCTGGGTCTGAAGCCAGTTCCACCATCCCCTAGGAGGGAATTGGTAGGTGAAAAACGAACCTGCTGCCGGGAACACTTCTCGCTCGCTGCCGTCCTATTGTCCAACCGGAATCGTAAGAATGCATTCCCGCGAATGCGAAACCGTAATGCGAAACTCAAAACCGGAATCCAAGATGCACGAACAAATCCATCAGGAGGCATTGCAATGACCAACCGCTTCGGGCAACACATGTTTAAGCGCGAATGGTTTCGCGTTCTGTTTCTCTTCTTCTCCAGCGGGCTCGCGCTTTGCTTCTGCGCGCAGGCTCAGATGTACTACGTCTCCAAAAGCGGCAGCGACGCCAATAGCGGCAGTGCGAGCGCGCCCTGGCTCACGATTGGACACGCCGCTCTGGAAGCCAAGGCGGGTAGCACCGTCTACGTAGAGGCCGGAACCTATAGTGAGAGCGTGACCTTCGCCAACGCGGGAACGGCGTCTGCTCCGATTGTTTTCAACGGACAGGGTGTAGCCATTGTGGACGGCACGAGTGTGGCTTGCTGCACTTCACCGGGATTCGCTTCGAGCAACGGGTTCATCGGAAGCAACACGCAGGGACTGTTCACGATCGGCGCCTCGGGTGGCGTGAACTACCTGACCATCGAAGGCTTCACCATTCAGAACTACAAAACCTCAAGCAAGAATGATGTGCCCGCCGGAATCCTGATTGTCGGCAGCGGAACCGGGATCAACATTCTCAACAACACCGTCAAGAACATTCAGACCAGCGCGGGGAAAAACGGCAACGCGTATGGTATTGGCGTTTTCGGGATCAGCGCCACTCCACTGAGCGTGACCGTCAACGGCAACACCGTCACCGGGTGCCTGACGGGAGAAAGCGAGACGACCACCTATAACGGTAACGTTCAGAATTTCGTCGTCTCCAACAACATCATTTATGACAACGACAACATTGGCATGGACGCCATTGGCTTCGAGGGAGTCGGCCCAACGGGATACGATCAGGCCAAAAATGGCGACGTCTACGGCAATCTCATCTACAACAACAGCGCCTTCAAGAATCCAGGCGAAGGCAACGAATATGATGAGGATGGCCTGTACTGCGATGGCTGCACGGACGTAACGTTCGAGCGCAACACTCTTTACGGCAACGACCTCAATATTGAAGCCGCCAGCGAAACCTCGGGCGAAGTCTCGAGCAATGTGATCATCCGTAACAACCTTGTCTATGCCGCAAATTCGTGCGGGATTTCCGTAGGAGGCTACCAGAAGTCTGGCGTCGGAGGCAGCACCAACATCACTATTGTAAACAACAGCCTCTACGATAATGACACACAGAAAACCGGAAGTGGAGAGTTCCAGATCCAGTACCGTGCCACGGGTATTGTGTTCGAGAACAACGTTGTCTATACGGGCGCGGAGGGTTTGTTCATTTACGGTTACGTGTCGGGCAGCGGCGTAACCTCCAACTACAACGATTTCTACACAACAAGTTCGACGACAACGTTTGAATTGAACGGAAAAAGCTACTCGTCGTTCGCTTCCTACCAGTCGAAAACCGGAGAGGATAAGAATTCAGTGTTCGCGAATCCCGATTACCTCACCTTAACCACATGCACGTCGACTAAGGAGAGCGGTCCTCCGACCCCAATCACCACCTGCTCACCAGCGCCGAATTTTGACATCCCGACCAGTTCGCCGGCCGAGAATACGGGCAACGCCAGCCTGGGTTCGGCTGACTTCGGCACGGTGGACTTCAATGGCAATCCGCGCGTCAATGCCAACGGGCAGATCAACATGGGAGCTTTTGAACAGTAAAATCACATGGGCACGCAGCTTGTGCGTGCCCGGACTTTTCTCTCGTAACATTTCTTTCGTAACATCGACCTGCGAATCATAATTTCTCCGGGAGGATATTTAAGTCGATGCGCTTCCACGGAATCGTGTGCGTCCTGCTTGCGGGCTTGGCTTACGGGCAAACTGCGCCACCGGTCGCACCCGCGGCGGCGGATAAGACTCCCGAAGTAAAGATTGAAGCTGACGATCCCGTGATTACGATCAACGGCTTCTGCGATGCAGTCCAACCGGGCGAGGGCTGCAAAACCGTAGTGACTCGTGCGCAATTTGAGAAACTCACAGAAGCGCTGCAGCCGGGAATGTCGCTCTCCCTTCGCTTGAACGTGGCAAACGCCTACGCGCGCAATCTAAGAATGTCGGTCGCGGCTGAAAAACGCGGCCTCGACAAGGCTCCCGCATTCGAACAGGAGATGCGGTACGCCCGCATGCAACTTCTCGCCCAGGATCTCAACCGAGCGTTGCAGGCGGATGCGAACAATATCAGCGATGCGGAGCTCGCAGACTACTATAAGAGCAACGAACTCTCCTACGAGCAGGCCACGCTCGCACGCATTTTCATTCCTCGCGCAAAGCAAGGCGACTCAACCGACGAAAAAGTTCTGAAGGAAGCCGCCGAGGAAGCGATGGTGAAGCTCGCCGCTGATCTTCGCACTCGCGCCGTTAAGGGAGAGGATTACGACAAGTTGCAAATCGAGGCCTACGCCGCAGGCGGATTTCCTGACACCTTTCCTCATACGAGAATGGAAAAAGTCCGTCGCGCCGCGCTGCCTCCGCAGCATGAGGCGGTCTTCAACCTCAACCCCGGTGAAGTGTCCGAAGTATTTTCGGATCCTGACGGTGCCCACTTCATTTACAAGATGATCAGCAAGCAGACGTTGGCGCTCGAGAATGTGAAGACGGAAATCCGGACGACAATTTCCGGCCAGCGCTACCGCGAAAGCATGAAAAGTTTTCAGGGTGACGTCATCTTTAGCGACGCTTACTTCAATCCTCCGGGAGAATTGGCGAAACCGCCGCAGCGAGTTCGTGGCGCGAGAAGAAAACGCCCTGCCCAGTCCGGCCAAGACTCCGATTGATTTGCGAAGATTGGATTTGTGAGGCTTAGATTTGTGACGCTTAGAATAGTTAGCATATGAGAATCAGCGGAAACTCAATCACGAAGCGCAGTCGCGCCATCGTCTCTTGCGTGCTGCTGAGCATCGCCCTGCCGGTCTCGATCTCTGGCAAGAACGGCGTCGCCGGACGATTCGCTCCCTCCGCCGAGAACAATCTCCCTACCGAGCTGCAAATCCAAAGCGCAGTGTTGCGCATTGAGTTCGATCACAACCTCCATAGCCGCGTCACAGCGATATTCGGATCTAGGCCAAAGGTTCTGGTTCCGTTTTCCGCCTCCGAGACGATCAGCACGACGGTCAAAACAACGACCCGCACCTTGAGCGACTTTCCCCTGATGGCGAGCCGCCGCGAGCATGTCTCGGACGCCTTTGGCGAAGGCGAGCGGCTGTCACTATCGGGTAAGTTGAGCGACAGGTTCGTCGACCTGCGCAAAGATGTCTCGGTCACAATTTATAAGGATTTCCCATCCATCGCGATTTTTGACGTTGCGTACGCAAACGAGGGGAGCAAGCGGCTCACGCTTCGTAGCTGGTCCAATCAGCAATATTCAATCAGCGCAATTCCGCCCGCGCATGGCCCCGCGTTCTGGTCTTACCAGAGCGGCTCTTACGAGAAGCGGCCGGATTGGGTGCTGCCGTTGCACGTCGGATTCGAACAGGACAATTTTCTTGGCATGAATGCCAGCGACTACGGCGGTGGCACTCCTATCATTGACGTTTGGCGCAAGGATGTTGGCATCGCCGTCGGTGATGTGGAGCCCGGGCCGCGGCTCATATCTCTCCCCGTTTCGATGCCCGACGCGCGTCATGCTCGCGTGGCCGTTCGCTCCAATCGCAAGCGAACCCTCGAACCGGGCGAGAGCTTTCATACTCTCCACACCTTCGTCTCCGTGCATCAAGGCGATTATTTTCGCACTCTGGCCGAGTACCGCCGCCTCATGGTGAAGCAGGGATTTCAAATGGCTTCGGCGCCCGACAGCGCTTTCGGCGCGATCTGGTGCGCCTGGGGCTATGGACGGTCGGTGCAACTCAAGCAGGTTTACGACACGCTCCCTACCGTGAAGAAACTGGGCTTCTCGTGGGTAACTTTGGACGACGGCTGGCAGAACAACTATGGCGATTGGGATCTTGACCCTAAAAAGTTTCCCAACGGGGACGCCGATATGAAGGCGCTGGTGGATCGCATTCATGCCGAGGGCTTCAAAGCGCAATTGTGGTGGTCGCCGCTCAGCGCGGTTCCTGAGTCAGAGCTTCTAAAGGAGCACCCCGACTTTCTTCTGCTCAATCGCGATGGATCGAGGCGCAAGATTTCCTGGTGGAATTCGTTTTATCTCTGCCCGTCTTATCAGGGGGTGGTGGAGTATCACAAAGCGCTGGTCCGCAAGATCCTCGGGGAATGGGGATTCGACGGCCTCAAGCTCGATGGCCAGCATATGAATGCTGTTCCTCCCTGCTACAATCCCGCGCACCATCACAAAAGTCCGGAGGAGTCGGTGGAAGCGTTGCCCGACTTTTTCCGCGAGATTTATGAAACTGCCCGCAGCGTGAAGCCGGATGCCTTAGTAGAGTTTTGCCCATGCGGTACGGCCTATTCGTTTTTCACCATGCCGCATTTCAATATGTCGGTGGCTTCCGATCCCGAGAGTTCGTTTCAGATCCGCTCGAAGGGAAAGACGTTGAAAGCTCTCATGGGCGACAACATTCCCTACTTCGGCGACCACGTCGAGTTAAGCGACGGAGCGATTGACTTCGCTTCGACAGTAGGCGTGGGCGGGGTTGTGGGAACTCAGTTCGTATTGCCGAATCTGGTCAGGAAACGCAGCACATCGGACCTGACGCCGCAGCGGGAGAAAGTGTTTGAAGAGTGGTTGCGCATTTACAAGGACAAAATGCTGTCGCGGGGCGAGTATCTAGGCGATCTTTACGATATAGGATTCGATCGTCCTGAGGCTCATGTGATCCGCAAAGGCCAGGAAGTGTACTATGCATTCTTCGCCCACCATTGGAGCGGGCCCATTGAACTGCGCGGACTGCAGGACCGCAGCTATCGCATCGTGGATTATGTTAACAATAAGGATCTGGGAAGTGTGCACGGGCCGCAAGCCACACTTTCCGCTGAGTTCGAGAAGCATTTGCTAGTCGAGGCTCAACCCGAATAGAGTTTCCGACAATTGGATGAGCGAAACAGATCAGAAGTTTTTCTCTAGACAACAGAAGGTCCTGAGAGATAAAAGAGATTGGCCCCAGAGTAAGTTCGGATGGGCGGGTGAATCGGCCTAAAGTCCCTGAATGCTAAGCCCCTGAATGTTAAGCGAAGAGCGGCAAAGAGAAATCCTTGAGATAGTGAATCGGGACGGCCGGGTCCTCGTCATAGACTTGGCCAGGCAATTCCATACCTCGCAGGTCACAATCCGCAAGGACCTTGAGATCCTCCACACCAAAGGACGCGTGCACCGTACTCATGGGGGAGCCCTGCCCGCTCGCGAGAGCGCCCTGGAAGACCCGACATTACGTGAAAAAGAGAAACTGCATCGCAAAGAGAAGTTAAGGATTGCCGCCGCTGCCGCGCGCATGGTGGCGGAAGGACAAGTAGTCATTCTCGATTCTGGCACTACTACTACTGCCATCGCCCGCGCGCTGCGAAATTTTCAGAACCTGACGATTATTACGAACGCTGTGAACATTGCCGCCGAACTCTCCGGTTCGGCCCTGGAAGTGATTCTGACCGGAGGCAGTCTGAGAAAAAACTCTTTTTCTCTGGTGGGGCCGATTGCCGAGGAGACGCTTCACAGATTGAATGCAGACATACTCTTTCTCGGGGTCGACGGATTCGACGTCCAGTACGGGCTTAGTACCCCCAATCTTCTGGAGGCAAAGGTCAATCGAGCGATGATTGAGATATCCAAAACCTCCGTAGCTGTTTGTGATTCCAGTAAATTCGGCAAGCGCAGTCTCTCGCTCATCGCTCCTCCCTCTTCTCTTCATCAGGTCATCACTGACTCCGGTATTCCGAGGGCTGAGCTGACCGCGCTGAAGAAATCTGGACTTGAAGTGACCGTCGTTTAGCGCGGAGCGCCCGCCTGAACCAGCGAGATCACAGCCGCCCTCAAGCGCCCTCGTATCCTCCCGAGATACCGTTCCCGCTCAATTTGCAATCTTTCGTTTGATTGCTATATTTGTTTCTAAACATTTCTATATATTTCGGGAACGATTTCGCAGTATATTTGCAATCGGGATAGAGTTGGGAGGGAGGAGATTTGATCCAGGGGCATGCACTCGAAGGACTTCAGGCGCTAGTCGGAGCGAGCGACGAGGAGAAACAGGCGCGCGGCACGCTCTGCACTCCGAGCGAAATCCTGCGTCAGCCGGCGACCTGGCAAACTACTTACAAGATTTGTGTAGAGCGCCGGCCTGACCTGGTCCAGTTCCTGAGGGCGGCGGGCATCGGCACCACGCAGGATCATCGTCCTACCGTATTTCTTGTCGGCGCGGGCACGTCCGACTACGTCGGCCGGGCACTGGCTTCCTTACTCCGCCGGTTGTGGCAATGCGACGTTTGGGCGATTCCCAGCACAGATCTTCTGTCCAACCCTGAGGATTTAGTGTTCCCGGACCGGCCCTACCTATGGATTTCGTTTTCCCGCTCGGGCGACAGTTCAGAGGGATTAGCCGTCCTCGAGGCCGCGATTGAACGCTATCCTAGGGTGCAGCATCTTCTGGTGACCTGCAACCGGAAAGGCCGCATGGGTGCAATCTGCGAAAGGAAACCGGGGCGCGCCTTCGTGCTGGCCTTGGACGATTCTGCGAATGACCGGGGGCTTGCGATGACCAGTTCGTATACGAACATGGTGGTTGCGGGCCATTGCCTCGCCCATGTATTTTCCAGTGGCGATTACACGGACACATTCTCTGTGTTGCAAGAAACGGGTGCGCGTTTCCTGAGCCACGCCGAGGAAGCGGCCACAGCGATCGCGCAGGAGGATTTCTCCCGGGCTTGTTTTGTGGGTTCAGGGGTGCTGCGAGCGGTGGCGCAAGAATCCGCCCTTAAGGTGCTGGAGCTTACTGCAGGCAAGATCGTGACCATGTCCGAGTCGGCTCTTGGGCTTCGCCACGGGCCCATGTCGGCGCTCGATGAGAACACGCTTTTTGTGAGCTTTCTTTCTCAAGACCAACGGCGGCGAAACTACGAATTGGATCTGATTGAAGAGATCCACAGAAAGCAACTTAGCAAGTTTCGGGTAGTCGTGGCTCCGGAATCTGCGGATCGGTTGGAAGGGCTCGCAGATTATGTGCTTTCGCTAAACGCGCCAAGCCTCGATGACCAATACCGCGCCCCCGTAGACGTAATGCTGGCCCAGTTGTTGGGGCTGTTCTGTTCGTTGCGGTTGGGACTCAAACCGGATTGCCCCAGCCCCAACGGCGCCATCACAAGAGTTGTGTCCCACGTCAACATTTATTCCTGAGCGAATGCGAACCTCGTCATCCGAATTCGCCGCCAGGGCCAGAGCGGCGCTTGTTTTCGGGTTGTTCCTCAGCGCCGCCTCGGCCGCGAGTCAGAGCTCCGCGCTCTATGGAGCGTCTCCGGGCACAACAGAGGCCGGGGTCCAGGGCTCGCTGCTCTCGTTATCGAACGAAATGTTGCAAGCCCAATGGTCGGTTGCCGAAGGCAAACTGACTGGGCTGAAGTTGGCGGCCCGAAGCGGCGGCGCAGAAGTACCTCTTCCACGAGATCCCTTCAGTTTTACGTTCAAGGACGGAACGACTGTGCGCGGATGGGATATGACAATCGCCGAAGGGCCGCAGATCGAGCTGCTGCCGGTGGCCCCCGGGGCATCGCGTGCGGCGGAACATTTCGCCGGAAAAGCAATTCGTCTGCGACTCGAAGACCCGAAGAACAAGCTTTCGATCGTCTGGCGGGCTATGCTTCGCGACGATTCTAACTATGTTCGGGAGGAGATTGAGCTCTCAGCGCCTGAAGCCGACCAACCGATTGCTGACGTCCTGTTATTCAACGGCAGGCTGCCCGGCGCGACGGTGATCGGAAGCGTCAAGGGCTCTCCCGTCACCGCGGGAGATTTTTTTATTGGCTTCGAAGATCCTCTAGCTCAATGCCGGGCAATGGAGACTGTGACTTGCGACATGAAACGCGAGCTCCCGCTGAGAAAAGGGCAGACGGTCGACT
>Ga0302326_10018545_pt1:7500-14425 | contig 14425 bp, 7 predicted proteins | sample Palsa_T0_3_FD_202264 | JGI IMG/M metagenome (GOLD analysis project Ga0302326, IMG submission 202264) | Peat permafrost microbial communities from Stordalen Mire near Abisko, Sweden - Palsa_T0_3 | ecosystem: Environmental > Terrestrial > Soil > Palsa > Peat permafrost | place: Sweden... | reverse complement strand
CGGGGGTGTGGAAGACGCTCAAGCGCACGCTGAAGACGGGTCGGATGACGCCGGAGACGTTCGAGCCGTTTGCGTTTTTCGCGGTGAGCGGGCTGAAGCCGGAGCCGATCGAGATTCACAACAAAGTGATCGTGATGGGCGGGGCGCAACTCTATAACCTGCTGTATTTCTATGATCAGGAGTTCGCGACGCTGTTCAAGGTGAAGGCGGAGATTCGGCCGGTAATCGACGCGGACCAGTCGGCGGCGGCGCATTACGCGTCGCATATCGGGGCGCTGGCGCGGCGCGAGAACCTGCCGGAATTCGACGGCGGCGCGTTGCAGCGGGTGGTGGAATTCGGGATGCGGCAGGCGGGCGATCGCGATCGCGTGCTGAGCATGATGGAGCCGATCGACGATCTGTGCCGGGAATCGGCGTACTTTGCGCGGACGGAGAACTCGCCGGTGGTCACGGCGGCGCACGTCGATCGGGCGCTGGGCGAGCGGGTGCTGCGGCTGAACTTCATCGAAGAGGAGATCCGGCGGCTGATCGCGAACGGCACGATCATCGTGCATCACGATGGCGCGAGTGTCGGGCAGATCAACGGGCTGGCGGTGCTTGACGTCGGCGGGTATCACTTCGGGCGGCCGTCGCGGGTGACGGTGGTGGTCTCGATGGGACAGGCGGGCGTGATCAATATCGAGCGCGAGGCGCGGCTGTCGGGATCGACGCACGACAAGGGCATCATGATATTGAGCGGCTTCATGCGATCGCGATTCGGGCAGAGCAACGCGATCGCGATGTCGGCGAGTATCTGCTTCGAGCAGTCGTACTCGGGAATCGACGGCGACAGTGCGAGCTCGACGGAACTGTACGGGCTGCTGTCGGCGCTGAGCGGGGTGCCGATACGGCAGGACCTGGCGGTGACGGGGTCGGTCGATCAATTCGGGACGGTGCAGGCGATTGGCGGCGTCAACGACAAGATCGAGGGATTCTACCGGGTGTGCAAGGTGACGGGCCTGACCGGTCGGCAGGGGGTGCTGGTGCCGCAGTCGAACGTGCGGAACCTGATGCTCGATCATGAGACGGTCGATGCGGTGGAGCGCGGCGTGTTTCATATCTACGCGGTGGATACGATCGACCATGGAATCGAGATCCTGACGGGGGTGCGGGCGGGGACGATCGACGAACCGGGGACGATCAATTACCTGGTGGCGAAGCGGTTGCGGGAGATGGGGGCGAAGATGCGGGAGCATCCGTCGCAGGAGACGCGCGTAATCCATGAGGGGCAGCCGGCAGCGAATCCTCCGCCGAAGCCGCCCGGGCCGCCGGAACCGCCGGGCTAGGTTGGCGCCGGTGAGCGGACTGGCCGGCCGCACTCGAGATTACGAACAAATCGGCTTGGCGCGGATGGCGACGGCTCGGGCGGCGTGACGCCGGACCGTCGCGCGGCTACGATAGCCGCAGAGGTTCAGCCTAATGCCCATCGATCTGCGCTTCGGTCCTGGCGAAGCCCCGCTGATGATCGACCTGTACGAACTCACGATGGCCGCGAGTTACTACCGGATCGGCTTCGACCAGCCGGCGTGCTTTTACCTGAGCGTGCGGCGGATGCCGCCGAAGCGGGGATTCCTGGTGGCGGCGGGAATCGAGCGCGTCCTGGAGACGCTGGAGGACTTCCATTTCGAGGCGGAGGCGATCGAGTATCTCGATTCGCTCAAGCTGTTCACGCCGGAGTTCCTGACCTATCTCTCGACGCTGCGGTTCACCGGGGATGTTTATGCGGTGCCGGAGGGAACAATCTTTTTCGAGCAGGAGCCAATCGTCGAGGTGCGCGCGCCGCTGATCGAGGCGCAGATTGTCGAGACGCTGCTACTGAATCAGATCGGGACGGCGTCGATGATCGCGAGCAAGGCGGCGCGTTGCGTGGTGGCGGCGCGCGGGCGGCGGCTGATCGACTTCAGCCTGCGGCGGAGCCATGGGGCGGATGCGGGGCTGATCGCGTCGCGATCGAGTTACCTGGCGGGCTTCGTGGGAACGTCGAATGTGCTGGCGGGGCGGCGCTACGGGATTCCGCTGAACGGCACGATGGCGCATAGCTACATCATGGCGCACGACAACGAGCGCGAGGCGTTCAATCATTTCGTCACGCAGTTTCCGCAACTGGGCACGCTGCTGGTGGATACCTACGACACGGTGCGCGGAGTCGAGAACGCGGCGCGAGTCGCACGCGACCTGAGGGATAAGGGCTACAAGCTGCAAGCGGTGCGGTTGGACAGTGGAGACCTGGCCGATCTGAGTAATCGCGCGCGGCGTATCCTGGACCAGAATGGACTCAAGGATGTCGCGATTTTCGCGAGCGGGAATCTCGACGAATATCGCATCAACGAGTTGATCCGGGCGGCCGCGCCGATCGACGCATTCGGGGTAGGGACGGAGATGGCAACCGGCGGCGATGCGCCAACGCTCGATGCGGCGTACAAGCTGGCGGAGTATCGGGGAACGGCGCGGCTGAAGACGTCGCAGGGCAAGCTGAGCCTGCCGGGTCGCAAGCAGGTGTTTCGCGCCTTCAACGCGAAGGGTGGGTTCTATGCGGACCTCATAGGACTCGCGGACGAGGGGGCGACGACGGTGGCGCATGAGTTCAAGCCGGCGCCGGCGGAAGTCTCGCCGATGCTGACGCGGCAGATGGCCGGCGGACGTCGCGTGGAACCGCGGCCGACGCTGGTGGAATCGCGGGAGCGACTGCTGCAAGCGCTCGCGCGGCTGGGGCAGCGTCATAAGGATGTGGAGCGTCCCGAGGCGTATCCGGTGCGGCCGACGGCGGCGCTCAATGCGATGCTGACGGGCGAAAAGGTTCGCGCGGAGAAGCGGCAGGATTAGTGAGTAATGCCTCACGGTGGTGAGGAGGCCGCGGGCGATTAGCTAGTGGCCGCGAGCCGCTGCCAGATTGCACCGGGCAGAGAGAGCAATGGTATCGGGGCGGCGGCGGGCTGATCGGTCGCGAGCCAATAGGCAGACAGATAGGCAGTGAGCATCGAGAGGAAGCCTAACTCGTTGGCCGATAACGAGACGTACTCCCACCAGATCAATAGCGAATAACTGAGTATCGCCGTTGCGATTGCCCGCCGGCTCGCTTCGCCGCGCGTCGCGCACACGGCGAGCTGCGAGAACGGAATCAGCATCAATACGAGGTCATAATCCCACGCCACGGGCAGCAATATGACGGCGGTAGCGACCCATAGGGAGAAGATTCGCCAGCCGGGGTCGGTGCGCGCCGGGAGCGCGAGGGTCGCGAGAGTCGTTGCGACGATGATCAATGCGTCGATGGCTACAATGAGTATCAGTCTGACTATACCGAATAGTATATTTGCATTGGGAAGGACCATTCGGAGTTGACGGGTAACGAAAACCTGCGCGGCGATATCGCGCTGAATCTCATTCCAGGAAGCACTACTGATAGATGGGATCGCGAGCACGAAAGCGAAGCAGTTTCGCCAGCCTGCGAACAGGATAGTCACAAGTGCGCCAATGAGTAGTGCGGCGATCGTCCACCAGAAGGTGCGCCAGCGACGCGTCAATACGAGATAGCCAGTCAGTACAATCGGAAAGACATGAATGAGGGTCGCGAATGCCAGTGCGAATCCGGCCGCAGAATCACGAGCGCGGTTCATCGAGCGCATCATCAGGACGAAGAGCAGGAGGAGCGGGAACTTGCTCTGGCCGAACCAGAAATGCGATGCGATCGGCGGATAAAGCGTGAACAAGGCGCCCAGAGTGAAGGCGGTGGGTGCGGTCAGGCCGGAACCCGCGCCGATCAGAAGGAAGACGGCAGTAACCAGGCACGCGAAGTTAAGCGCCTGCCACATGAGATAGGCGGTGCGCAGCGGTAGATAAGTCAGTGCCTGAAAGCTGACGACGAATGTCGGGGGATCGGTGGAGAGCGCGATCGCGTGGATATCGAACCCGCTGGCGCGGGCGGTATCAGTCAAGTTGGTGGTGTACGGATTGATGCCGCGGCGCATCTCGAGCGCCGAGAAATAGTAAACGGCGAAGTCTTCCTGAAGGGCGCGATCGTGACGCCGAATCTGATTGATGAAGGTGGGCGCGGCGATCGCGACGATAGTCCAGAGGAGCGTGGGAATAACTATTCGCAGAACCCGGCCGGTCGAGCCGCGAAGTGAGAATCGGCTGGCAGCGGCGGAATCTTCGTGATCGCCGGATGCGTCGATCATTCTGCCTGATTCTTGAGGTAAGGGAGCTACGAGAGAGCGCGCGCGGTTTCGATGAGGCATCGCTCGGTGGTAGGCCAATCGATGCAAGGGTCGGTCACCGACACTCCATATTTGAGAGCCGCGCGATCCTTGGTCAGAGGCTGATTGCCTGCGCCGATGTTGCTCTCGAGCATCATGCCCATGATGGCGCGGTTGCCCGATCGCACCTGATCAACCATCGCGGATAACACCGTCAACTGGCGGATGTAGTCCTTGGCAGTCTGCGCATGCGAGCAATCGACCATCACGCGCGGTTCGAGACCGGCCTTCGCCAGCAGCCGCTCGCATTCCTCGATGCTGGAGGCGTCGTAGTTCGCGGTCTTGCCGCCGCGCAGGACGACGTGCGTGTCAGGATTGCCGGAGGTGCGAATAATCGCGGTGACGCCGTCCTGGTTGATGCCGAGAAAAGAATGCGGCCGGCGTGCGGACTCGATCGCGTTGACGGCGATTTGCAGGTTGCCTTCGGTGGTGTTCTTGAAGCCGACCGGCATGGAGAGGCCGCTCGCCATTTCGCGATGAGTCTGCGACTCGGTGGTGCGGGCGCCAATAGCGGTCCATGAAATGAGGTCGGCGATATATTGCGGCGTAATCGGATCGAGCATTTCGGTGCCGGCCGGCAGCCCCAGCCGATTAATGTCGAGGAGCAGGCGGCGGGCGATACGCAAGCCGGCCTCCATATCGCAACTGTCGTCCATGTGCGGGTCGTTGATGAGGCCCTTCCAGCCGACGGTAGTGCGCGGCTTCTCGAAATACACGCGCATCACGAGGAACAGGCGGTCCTCGACGAGGGGGCGCAAGTGGAGCAGCCGATCGGCATAGTCGATGGCGGCGGCGGGATCGTGAATCGAGCACGGCCCCACCAGGCAGAGCAGACGGCGGTCAGCGCCGCTCAGAATGGCGCGGACGGTCTGGCGCGCATCGACGACGGTCTGGGCGATCGGCTCGTCAACGCGAAGTTCTTCCTTCAGCACGCGCGGAGCAATCAACTCCCTGGTGCTGATGACGTGTAAATCCTGAATTTGTCTCATGGGCACAGCCGCCCAATTTTAGCGGAAACGGGGAGGATCACCAATCGGTTAATCTTCAATGAGCAAGCCGGAGGGTGGTCACGCGGGAGGCAGGCAGCGCAAGATGGCAAAGGGAGTCAGTGGTCGAGGAACTCGGAACCTTGAGTTCCTTCGGAGACTGAAACCTTTGAAAGGTTTCAGACTTCCCACAGTGATTCATCAGCGGAGACGAAGGTGGATCGATAGACGTCGCCCATTTTTCGATGCGCAGCAGGAGTCGATCGTTCGAAGCACGGGGTGGATGTCTATGTTCCGGCACCATGTCACCCTCTAGCTACTTCGATTGAGATGTATTCATCAGGCTCTACTTGAACAGTTTGCGGAAGGGAGATTTCATTTCGCGTTTCCGCGGGCCACGGCGGAAGTTAGGCCCGATCGATCGTAATCAAGCAATAGAATCCAGCGCGAGCTTTCGGCCCATCCGGCGATGCCGATCAGCGGCGAGATCTCAACCTTCTTCGCAAATGGCCGGTATGTATCAGCAAGGGCACTGACAATTTCATATGTTGCGATCACCCCGACCAGAACGTCGCCGTTGTTAGTGGATGTGAGCACCAGGCCGTTATGAATTGGAGCATGCAGATCGAAAATGCCGACGCCGGAAATCCAGCGGGGCGGCAGCAGGCCAAGCCGTTGGGCCGTGACCGGATTGAGGTCGGGAAGCGGGTGGCCGTCAGCAATATATTGAGCGGCCGCGTGAATGAGAGCGCCAAGTTGTATGTCCGCGATCCGCATCTCGAGCGCGGCGGGGTCAATGTTCTTGTAGGCGTTCAATTGATCGAGGGGGACTTTGTAGAAGGTGACACCGCCGGATCGCACCGAGGCAACTCCGAGCGCGTCGAAGAAGGAGCTAAGAGTGGTCCTTTCGTCGGAGTCCAGTGCGGTGGCTTCAGGGAACTGCGGCCCGGACTTCAGGCTATTTCGCCACAGGTGCGCACCTTCGTCCGCGATGACTATGTCGTCAACCCTTTTCTGTGCGAGGAACATCTTGAGCAGCTCACCGGCATAAGGGGACTCGGCCATATTGTATAAGTCATAGACAATGGGAAAATATGAGAGGTACTCGGTCGGAATGGGTGGTTGGCCGAGGTAACCTCCCGCCATGCGAAAGTAAAAGCCGGTGGCGGCCTGCCAGATGTTGCTGTTACCAACTTCGCCGTAAGGAAGGATGAGTACATTGTCGCCGGGCGCGATGTAGCTCTTGTATTGGCCAGTCTGGAAGAAGGCCGGAGTATCCACGGGAGTGACCCAGAAGGCGCTGCACAAATTTGGCAACGTAAAAAGTACGACGCAGCAGGCGACAATTATTCGTGCTCGGGGGTACACGGCGCCTTCGCTCAGCCATAGGCTCAGGATGATTGACAGAACCAGAAAGCCGTAAACAGAGAATCGCGCGGGTAAGGCCTTATCGACGAGCGGCAGGCGCCACAGGATTCCCCATGGCAGGGGAATCGATGTGTGGCCGGATATATAAAGCGTCGAGCCCAGGGAGGCGATGGCTACGATGATCAGTAGATTCACCAGCAGCCGGGAATGCCATTGGTGCCAGTGTTCGCGGGCATAGACGACGACGATGAGGAGAATTGGTAACGCGATGTAGGCGCC
>Ga0302326_10018545_pt1:0-2500 | contig 14425 bp, 7 predicted proteins | sample Palsa_T0_3_FD_202264 | JGI IMG/M metagenome (GOLD analysis project Ga0302326, IMG submission 202264) | Peat permafrost microbial communities from Stordalen Mire near Abisko, Sweden - Palsa_T0_3 | ecosystem: Environmental > Terrestrial > Soil > Palsa > Peat permafrost | place: Sweden... | reverse complement strand
TAGCGGCGAGCGAACGGGGAAATAGCCCAAACCGTCTCTAGCAATAGCGGCGGGGTTGTGGGGCTGCTTCAGGGTTTACCCGGGAAGTTATCAAGATTCACGATAGTCGAAGGCCCCTGGAAAGGGTAACCAAAGAGGGTGATAGTCCCGTAGACGAAATCGTGAAGCCTTCCTGGAAGCAGTTCCCGAGTACCGCGGGACACGTGAAATCCCGTGGGAAGCTGGGAGGACCATCTTCCAAGGCTAAATATTAGCTTGCGACCGATAGTGTACTAGTACCGTGAGGGAAAGGTTAAAAGAACCCCGTTGAGGGGAGTGAAATAGAACCTGAAACCGTGTGCCTACAAGCAGTTGGAGCCCAGTGAGGCCGGAGTAATCCGGTCTCCGGGTGACAGCGTGCCTTTTGCTTAATGAGTCTGCGACTTACTCGGCGTGGCAAGGTTAAGCCGTAAAGAGGCGGAGCCGTAGCGAAAGCGAGTTCGAATAGAGCGTTTAGTCGCGTCGAGTAGACCCGAAGCGGGATGATCTACCCATGGTCAGGATAAAGCGGCAGTAAAGTGCCGTGGCGGTCCGAACCGGTGAAGATTGAAAACTTCTCGGATGAACTGTGGGTAGGGGTGAAAGGCTAATCAAATTCCGTGATAGCTGGTTCTCCTCGAAATATATTGAGGTATAGCCTCGAGTGATGACTGGCGGAGGTAGAGCACTGGATGGGCTAGGGTCCTTACCCGGATACCAAACCTAACCAAACTCCGAATGCCGCCAAGTTTAACTCGGGAGTCAGACTACGGGCGATAAGGTCCGTGGTCAAAAGGGAAACAGCCCAGACCGCCAGCTAAGGCCCCAAAGTTAATGCTAAGTGGTAAAGGATGTGGGAGCGCCCAGACAACCAGGAAGTTGGCTTAGAAGCAGCCATCTTTTAAAGAAAGCGTAACAGCTCACTGGTCAAGCGAGCCTGCGCCGAAAATGTAACGGGGCTTAAGCATTACGCCGAAGCTGCGGGCTTCGTCAGTTTACTGGCGGAGCGGTAGAGGAGCATTCCAGTTGCCTGTGAAGTACGACCGGCAAGGACGTATGGAGGTTCTGGAAGTGATTATGCAGACACGAGTAGCGATAAAGAGGGTTAGAAACCCTCTCGCCGTGAGTCCAAGGTTTCCTGGGTAAAGTTAATCTTCTCAGGGTTAGTCGGTACCTAAGTCGAGGCCGAAAGGCGTAGACGATGGAAAACAGATTAATATTTCTGTACCACCAGTGAGACGTTTGAGCGATGGGGTGACGGAGCAGGGTAGGTCAGCCGGGTGTTGGATGTCCCGGTTCAAGCCCGTAGGCGGAAACGGCAGGTAAATCCACTGTTTCATTACGCCGAGAGGTGATGTCGAGCGACTACTTCGGTTTTCGCGAAGTGATTGATCCCAAACTCCCGAGAAAAACCTCTAAGCGAGTCGATCTGGTGACCGTACCGCAAACCGACTCAGGTGGACGGGTAGAGCATACCAAGGCGCTTGAGAGAACCGTGGTTAAGGAACTCAGCAAAATGACACCGTAACTTCGGAAGAAGGTGTGCCTGCTGATGTGAGAGGCTTCGCGCCTCGGAGCATCGGTGGGTCGCAGAGGGCAGTGGGTAGCGACTGTTTAGCAAAAACACAGGACTCTGCTAAGCCGCAAGGCGATGTATAGGGTCTGACGCCTGCCCGGTGCCGGAAGGTTAAGGGGACCTGTTAGTCCGCAAGGGCGAGGCAGGAAACCGAAGCCCCGGTAAACGGCGGCCGTAACTATAACGGTCCTAAGGTAGCGAAATTCCTTGTCGGGTAAGTTCCGACCTGCACGAATGGCGTAACGATTTCCCAACTGTCTCGACCACGGACTCAGCGAAACTGCACTCTCGGTGAAGATACCGAGTACCCGCGGCAGGACGGAAAGACCCTGTGCACCTTTACTATAGCTTTACAGTGAGTCTAGGGATTGCATGTGTAGGATAGGTGGGAGGCTATGAGACCGGGGCGCTAGCTCCGGTGGAGCCAACGTTGAAATACCACCCTTGCGGTTCTTGGGTTCTAACCTACACTCTTACCGGGTGAGGGACACTGTATGGCGGGTAGTTTGACTGGGGCGGTCGCCTCCCAAATTGTAACGGAGGCGCGCGAAGGTCCTCTCAGGCTGAGTGGAAACCAGCCGTTGAGTGTAATGGCATAAGAGGGCTTAACTGCGAGAGCGACGGCTCGAGCAGGTGCGAAAGCAGGTCATAGTGATCCGGTGGTCCCGCATGGAAGGGCCATCGCTAATCGGACAAAAGGTACGCCGGGGATAACAGGCTTATCTCCCCCAATAGTTCACATAGACGGGGAGGTTTGGCACCTCGATGTCGGCTCGTCACATCCTGGGGGTGGAGTAGCTCCCAAGGGTTCGGCTGTTCGCCGATTAAAGTGGCACGCGAGCTGGGTTCAGAACGTCGTGAGACAGTTCGGTCCCTATCCGCCGTGGGCGAAGGATACTTGAGGGG
>Ga0302326_10018543_pt1 | contig 14427 bp, 11 predicted proteins | sample Palsa_T0_3_FD_202264 | JGI IMG/M metagenome (GOLD analysis project Ga0302326, IMG submission 202264) | Peat permafrost microbial communities from Stordalen Mire near Abisko, Sweden - Palsa_T0_3 | ecosystem: Environmental > Terrestrial > Soil > Palsa > Peat permafrost | place: Sweden: Abisko... | reverse complement strand
GTGGAGCTGTTGTGACCGAATCCGCGACCGAGGTCGCGGCGCTCACCGAGCGCCGCGGCAACGTCTTGGTGATCACGATCAACCGGCCCGAGGCACGCAACTGCGTCAACGGCGCCGTCAGCATCGGCGTCGGCGACGCGCTGCAGGAGGCGCAGGACGACCCCGACGTGCGGGCGGTGGTGCTCACCGGAGCCGGTGACAAATCCTTCTGCGCGGGAGCAGATCTCAAGGCGATCGCACGCCGCGAGAATCTGTATCACCCCGACCACGGCGAGTGGGGCTTTGCCGGCTACGTGCACCACTTCATCGACAAGCCGACCATCGCCGCGGTCAACGGGACCGCGTTGGGTGGCGGCACCGAGCTGGCGCTGGCCAGCGATCTCGTGGTGGCCGAGGAACGCGCCAAGTTCGGCCTGCCCGAGGTCAAGGTCGGCCTGATCGCCGGTGCCGGCGGCGTTTTCCGGATCGCACACCAGCTGCCCCGCAAGGTCGCGATGCAGATGCTGCTCACCGGCGAGCCGATCAGCGCGGTCGAGGCGGCCGGCTGGGGACTGATCAATCAGGTCGTCCCGGACGGCACCGTGCTGGAGGCCGCGCTGGCGCTGGCCGAGCGGGTCACCGTCAACGCGCCGTTGTCGGTGCAAGCCAGCAAGCGGATCGCCTACGGCGCCGACGACGGCGTCATCCCGGACGAAGAACCGGGCTGGGACCGTACCGCGCGAGAGTTCGGCACATTGTTGAAGACCGAGGACGCCAAGGAAGGTCCGTTGGCGTTCGCCGAGAAGCGCCCGCCGGTCTGGAAGGCGCGCTGATCGGCTCAGCAGAGCGGCATCAGGTCGTCGACAGGACTGACGATGCGGCCATCGACGATCGGCACACAATCGTCGGGCAGTTCGGCAGTCACCGCCACCCCGCTGCGGTCCAGTTCGTCGAGAAAGCGTGCTAGTTGGTCCATGGCGCCGGACAGCACGTCGTGAATGACCACCACGGTGTGTTCTCGTGCCCGGACATCGGCTAACGCGCGGTCGACCCACCCGACCGGATCCGCCCAATCGCGCGGCACACTGTTCCACAGCACGCAGGTATGTCTCCCGCTGACCAGATAATCGACCGCCGTGCGGTTGAGGCACCTCCGGTCCAGCTGTCCCTCGGTGCCCCACGGCCGGAACAGGAACCTTTCTCCGGTAAATTCCCGCAAAACGTCATGCGCCGTGGCGATTTCGGCAACGGTTTCCTGTTCACCCAGCTCGCCGAGTGGCCGGCCGTGAGTCAGCGAGTGGTTGCCCACCCGGTGACTGTCCCGAACCATCCGGGTGAGCAGAGCACGGGCGGCTGCATCTCCCTCGACGCGGTCGGCGACGACGAAAAAGAGCGCCCGGATTGATCTCTCCGACAGTATGCCGAGAACCTGATCGGTGACACCCGGCGTTGGTCCGTTATCGAAAGTGAGTGTGACCTGCCGACCCGGCGCCATGGCGTTGTCCGACCTCTCTGAGTTCGTCAACCGGCAACGCTAGCTCCGGGATGTCGGAATATGGCCGCGAACTGATGGATCGACCATTATTGTGACTCTGACCAGCAGCAGGAGGCAATGGATGCCTCGTCAACAGCACCCGAGCCGAGGCCACCTGATCAACTAGCTGCTGGTTCAAGGAACGGAGCATCCGGTGTCATGACCATCGTCAACGCTGACATCGCGCTTGAGTCCCCGATCGACGGGTGGGTTGCGGGAAGTAAAGGCAAGCCGCTTTTCCTAAGACGCTACGAGCACCCCAATGCCCAGTACACGCTGGTTCTGGTGCATGGCACCGCAGGCTACGGCGCGGCCTACCACGATTTCGCCGAGCATTTCCGGCGACACTTTCCGGCGTCGGTATGGGCGTTCGACTTGACTGGTCACGGGCGAACCCCCGGCCCTCGAGGCGTCTTCACCTTTGACGATCTGCTCGAGGACGTTCGGGCTGTGTGCGACTACGCGGGCGAACGCACCGGCGTTCCGGTGGTGCTGCATGGAGCCAGCCAGGGTGGCGAAATTGCGTTCCACGCGCTGGCCCGTTGCCCGGGGGTGGCCGGAGCCGTGTGCATGAACATCCTGCTGAACGACGAGTTGCCGATGAACCGGGCGGTTCGGTTGATGCGTTCGGGTGTTGTCGATCGGGTGGCCCGAGTCCTCGGTAACCGGGTTCGGGTGCCGCTACGCCGGTTCGTCGACTTCAAAGCCGCTTACCAGGAGCACCCGGAGTTGTTGCCGGAAAAGCTGGCCGACCCGCTCAATGTCTGGTCCTACGGCTTCAAGAGCTACCACTCCGTCTTCAACTACAAGCCTGGTCAGCTTGCCGCGGCGAATACCACGCCCGTACTGATTGCCTGTGGCGAGAACGACGAGGTCGTTGACCCACACCATGTCGAGGCCTGCTTTGCGCGCATCGGGGGACCCAAAGACCTCTTTGTGATGCCCGGCGGCGGACATCAGCTCATGCTCTTCGAAACCGACGTGTATAGCCGAGTTGTCGACTCATGGATCCGTGAGCGCGTGTTAGCTGGAGCGCGCTCGTGGACGGCGCCGCTCAACGACGAAGAGCGGGCATACTTCGACTTCCTGCAGCGCGAGCGGCGCGGTGAGGCCGACGGCGAACCGGAGTACCACTATTCCCGGCTGGACCGGCTTCTCACCAGAGTCCACAACGGCAAGATTGAACGCGGTGTGCGCTACTTCGCCCAATCCCAGGCCAGCGTGCACTGGCGGTTCACCGAACAGCTTGTCGGCGAGATCGATTACCTCGCTTGGCGATTCCTGGGAGACTACTTGCCCCAGTCCGCGCAAAACGAGCGTTCGCGCATGGCGGTGGTCGGCTGCGGCAGCGGTAATGGGATCCGGGGTTTGCTCAAGCTCGAGCCCGAGCTGGCGGACTGGGAAATCGATGGCTTCGACATCGATTACAAGGCCATCCGGGCAGCGAGGCGATTCTTCGCCGACACTGCAAGCGTTCAATTCCATGTCGGGGACATCCGCGATCGCAATGTGCTGCCCAGCGATCAGTTCGACGTGGTCTATATGCACGGAATACTCGACCATTGTGGAGAGCACCGCGCGGTGTTGGAGAATGTCCATCGTGCGCTCAAACCCGGCGGGCGGTTGTTCTATGTGAATCCAGACCGGAACCTGTACACCTGGATGGCCTTCGTCACCGTCGGCCCGCTGTACATAGCCGGTCTGCACAAGACAATTCACGACTTCCGCCGGTTCGCCAGGCCGGCTGAACTTTCCAGACTTCTCGAAGATGTCGGTTGCCGGCATTTGCCCAAGCGCGGCGCGCCGCAGGAACCTGCCATCGTCGGACTCGAATACGTGAGCAAAGTGAACCTGTTCGCCCCTCGACGCTCATTTCGAAACCGCAACTTCTCCGGCCTGGCCATGGAGCTGACCAAGCCCAGAGGCTGGCTCAGGGGCCGGCATCTGGGCGAATATGTGGGTGTGGCGGAAAAGCCCGTTGTGCAATCAAACTCGTGACCTCAACCTGAATCAGGTGTAGCCCAGCGCCGCGTTTTCCACCCGTATCCGCACTGCCAGCAACCAAGTCAGCGTGCCAACACGTGCACCACCTGCGTGAATACAGCGGGCAGTAGGGTGCATGCGGGCACGATGGCGCGGCGTGCCGCGGGCTGCACGGTTGCGAGCACCAGCCCACGGGTGATCAGCCGATAATCCCGGGTGATTCGATGCCAGGCCGATTCGTATGACGCGGGCATGTCGTCGGCGATGGCGCGCACCGCGGCGGCGGCCTGCTTGACGGCCAGGCTGACGCCCTCACCCGTGAGGGCGTCCTCGTAACCGGCCGCATCGCCCACCAACAGCACCCGTCCCGCGACGCGGCGCGACACCACCTGTCGCATGGGTCCGCAGCCGCGTGCCCGTCCGTGGCTGGCACCGTGCAGATGATGTGCCAGCCGCGGGAACCAGGCGAGGTCCGGACGCTCACGCGACAGGATTGCCACTCCAACAAGGTCATGCTCGACTGGTGTCACATAGGCTTCACCCCATCGTGACCAGTGCACTTCGACGAAGTCCGACCACGCCGGCACTCGGTAGTGCCATCGCACCCCGTATCGCCGAGGTGTTCCCGGCACGGCGTTGATGCCGACGGCGCGGCGGACCGTGGAATGCAGTCCGTCCGCGGCAATCAGCCATCTCGCGCGAATCCCGGCTGCCGTGACGCCGTGGGCATCTTGGTCGACGCCGGTGATGCGCGTCGTGATCCATTCGGTGTCTAGTTCTTTGGCGCGTGATGCCAGCGCGGCATGCAAGGTGGTTCGTCGCACACCGCGCCCGGGTGCGCCGCGGAAAGGAGCCTCGGCTCGCCGGTGCTCGTTCAGATAGGCGATACCCCGCAATGGCATTCCGCCAGGGTCGACGCCCAGCGACACCAGTTCGGCCAAGCCGCCGGGCATCAGGCCCTCGCCGCAGGCCTTGTCGATCGGACTATCGCGCGGATCTGCCACGATCACCGAAAGCCCTTGTCGACGAGCGTTTATCGCGGCAGCGAGACCGGCCGGGCCGCCCCCGACGATCAGCAGATCGGCGTCATAGGCGCGGCCCGTCACAGGTAGCCCAGCGCCGAGTTCTCAACCCTGATCCGTACCCTCAGCAGCAGCGCATTGGCCAGCGTGAAACCGATGGCGGTCAACCACGCGGTGTGCACCAGCGGCAGCGCCAGCCCCTCGGCCACCACGGCCACATAGTTGGGGTGGTGCAGCCACCTGTACGGGCCACGCCGTACCAGCGGGGCTTCGGGTAGCACGATGACCAAGGTGTTCCAGTGTCGGCCCAGTGTGGCAATGCACCACCAGCGCAGCACTTGGCTGAGTACCGCTACCGCAAGCATCGGCCAGCCCAGCCAACCGATGAAAGGCCGGTGCAGCGCCCACACTTCGATGACGCAGCCCAATAGCAGCCCCATGTGCAGGGCGACCATTATCGGATAGTGTTCGTGACCAAATTCCTTGCCGCCGTGGTCGAAAGCCCATCGCGCGTTGCGTTTGGCTACCACCAGCTCTATCAGCCGTTCGATGCCGACGGCCAGGATCAGTAGGGAGTACATGGCCTACCAGCCGAGCAGCACGAGCTCGGCGGAGAAGCCGGGGCCCATGGCGATCATCAGTCCGAAGGATCCCGGTGGCGGTGGGTCGGTCATGGTGTCCCGAAGGATGTCCAGCACGGAGACGGACGACACGTTCCCATTGTCGCGCAGAGACTTTCGGGTGAGATCGAACGCGTCCGCGGGCAGGTCGAGCATATTTTCGACCGCGTCGATCACCTTTGGTCCGGCCGCATGCAACACCCAGCTCGAGACGTCTTCGGTGGTCAGGCGAAAGTCGGCGAGGAAATCGTGGATGTCTTCGCCGAGGTATTTCTCGACGATGGTGGCGATCTCGACGGACAGGACGATCTGGAACCCGTCCGTGCCGATGTTCCAGCCCAGCACGTCTTCGGTGTCCGGGTAGGTAAGGCTCCGGGTGGCGAGTAGTTTCGGCCCGGCTGCCGGCCGGTCGGCTCCGGTCGCGATGAGGGCGGCGGCGCCATCACCGAACAGGCTGGAAGCGACCAGATTTGCGATCGAACGGTCCTCGCGCTGAATGGTTAACGAGCACAGTTCGACCGCGAGTAGGGCCGCTACCTGACCGGGGAAAGCCCGGAGATAGTCGTGCACGCGCGCCGTTCCGGCGGCACCGGCGACACAACCCAGGCCGAACAATGGAACACGTTTGACGTCGGGTCGAAGACCCAGCCGATTCATCAGCCTCGCTTCCAGCGAGGGAACGGTGATCCCGGTGACCGTCGTGGAAAACACGACATCGACCTCGGACGGCTCGATTTCGGCTTTCGCGAATGCCGACAACAACGCCCGCTCACCCAGTTCGAGTGCGACGTCGAGGTAGGCGTCGTTAGCTTCGGTGAAACCGCTGAGCTGGCGGTATCGCGACAGCGGCAGCGCAAGCTGGCGTGTCTCGACCCCGCTGGTGGCGGCGAACCGGCGAAATTCTGGCCCGGCGAAATCGGCCAAGGCCGTTATCACTTCGTCCTGGCTGTGCCGGTGCGACGGAAACTCGACGGCCACCGACGAAACCGACGGGGTTCTCCTCGTCAGGTCGTTCAGTTTGACATCTGGTATCTGGGGGCGCGCGTCAGGCGTTTTGTATTCCACACTGGGGCATACGGTTTTTCTTCCGCGTCGGTTCAATGGAGCTGCGCTCTTTGTTAATTCGATGTGTCTCGAGCCGGCGGCGATGGGGAAGCGTCGGTCGCAGGTTTAGTTCACACACTTAACGTCTACGTTGGACGGTGTGCGAATTCTAGTGACGGGCGCCACCGGTTATGTGGGGTCGCGGCTGGTCACCGAGCTGCTCGCGGCGGGCCACCAAGTCTTGGCCGCCACCCGCGATCCGGCGCGGCTGTCTGGTATCGGGTGGTTCGACGACGTGACGGCGGTAACGCTGGACGCCTCCGACGTTCAGTCGGTTCGGGCCGGCTTGGAAGATGCCGGCCCGGTCGACGTCATCTACTACCTCGTCCACGCCATCGGTCAACCCGGGTTCCGCGACGCTGACCGTGCCGCGGCCGACAACGTCGCGGCCGCCGCCAAGGACGCCGGTGTGCGTCGCATCGTCTATCTAGGCGGCTTCGTCCCCCACGATCCCGACGACGGAGAACTGTCCGAGCACCTGGCCAGTCGGGCCGAGGTGGCGGGGGCGCTGACCGTCGAGGGCGGCCCGGAAGTGGTGTGGATCGGCGCTGCGGTGATCTTCGGCGCCGGCTCGACGTCGTTCGAGATGCTGCGTTATGTCGGCGACCGTTTCCCAGTGATTCCGGTTCCGAAGTGGATGGACAATGCGATCGACCCGATTTCCATCCGTGACGTCTTGCATTACCTGGTCGCAGCCGCCGATGCCGGGCAGGTACCGGTGGGCGCCTACGACATCGCCGGGCCGGACCGGACGTCCTACCGTGAGCTGCTGAAAACCTATGCGCGCATTTCCGGCACATGGCAGACCAGCCTGCCGGTGTGGGGAGTGGGAACCGCGTTGGCCTCGCGCGTCACCGCGATTGCGCTGCCGGTGCCCGACGGGTTGGCTGCCGATCTGGTGGAGTCGCTGGATTACCCGATGCGGGCCAGCGGTAGCGGTCTGCGCGACGTGGTCCCCGATCCACCGGGCGGGCTACTTCCCATCGAGGACGCGATAACCCGTTCGTTGTCGAAACGTCGGCCGCGGCCGGTCGACGCGCTGGCTGATCCGCACCATCTCGCCGACAGCGATCCATCGTGGGCCGGCGGTGACGCGCTGCGGCTGCGTCGGCTGGCGGGCATAGTGACACCATCGATCGCACGAGCCGGCCTCGGTCTGGTGGACGCTGTCCCCGGCCCGATCGCCGGCGCGCTGCGGACGGGCTTGGACATCCTGATCACCCTGACACCGAAGGTGCACTTCGCATGAGTGACTTCGCGCCGGCGACTGAGGTCAGTCGCCCGCAATCCAGCGCCCTGGACGAGATCCGTCGTGGGATCGTCAATGTCGCTGTGCCGCACAATGAACCGCCTTCGACAGTGCGCCGCAGGCGGGTCATTGTGGCGGTCGTGCTGGTCCTCGGTGCCGCGGCCCTGAGTATGGCGCTGCGGTGCCACCCCGGCGAACCGGGCTTCTACTGGTGGTCGCTGGCGCTGGCGGGCGTGTGGGGGATCGGGGCGTTCGCCTCCGGACCGCTGCATCTGGGTGGCGCCCGCTGGCGGGGTCGCAACCAACGCCCGGTGATCAGCGGCACCGTCATCGGTCTGCTGCTCGGCGCCGTGTTCGTGCTCGGCGGGTTAATCGCCAGAGAGATCCCAGTGGTCTCCGAATTGATCACCCGGATACTGCATTACACCGATCAGGGTTCGTGGCGGCTCACCATGGCCATTGCGTTGATCGCCGCCATCGCTGAAGAGCTGTTCTACCGCGGCGCGTTCTACACCGCGATGGGGCGGCGCTATCCGGTGCTGATCTCGACGGTCGTCTACGTGGTCGCGACGTTGGGCAGCGGGAATCTGATGCTCGGCTTCGCCGCGATCTTCCTGGGGACCGTGTGCGCGCTGGAGCGCCGTGCGACCGGCGGGGTGCTGGCGCCGATCCTGACCCACTTCGTGTGGACCTTGGTCGTGCTGCTCGCGTTGCCCCCGCTGTTCGGTTTGTGAGCCTGATGAATGTGGAAGTTCAGCGGTCGGTGAAGTTCGGCGTGCGGTGCTGTTGGAAAGCCGTTGCGCCCTCGTGGAAGTCGCGTGACTTCAGCAGAACGGACTGACCTTCCAATTCGCGCTGCAGCGCGGGCTCCAACTCGGCGAGCGTGGCCGCGTTGATGGCCTGCTTGGTCTTCGCGAACGCCACCGCCGGGCCGGTCAGCAGCCCGGACACCACCTTGTCCACTTCGCCGTCGAAGTCGTCGGCCGGGTAGACGGCGCTGACCAGGCCGTTGGCCAGCGCATCGGCGGCGGTGAGCCGCTCGGCCAGCAACGCCATCCGCAGCGCGCCGATGCGACCGATCGAAGCGGCGATCAGCGCCGACGCACCGCCGTCGGGCATCAGGCCGATCTTGGTGAAGGCGAGCATGAAAAACGCCTTCTCCGAAGCCAATACCAGGTCGCAGGCCAAGGCCAGCGACACACCAACACCGGCCGCGGGACCCTGGACGACGGCGACGACGGGGCGCGGCAGCGTCGTGATGGCCCGCACCACGCGGTTGGCCGCCAGAATCAGCTCGTCGCCGGGGCCCGCGCCGGCCACGTCGTCGGCGCTCATTCCCGCTCCGGAACAAAAGCCACGGCCGGCACCGCCCAACCGCACCACTTTCACCCGCGGATCGTTGGCCGCCTGTTCAAAGGCATCGGCGAGTCCCTCGAACACCGGCAGCGTCAGCGCATTCAAGCTCTCCGGACGGTCGATCGTCACCGACAGCACACCGTCGGAGAGGGCAACAGAAAGACCGGCAACGGGGGCGAGGGCGTCGATTCCGGAATCGATGGCGGTCATGGGCTCGACTCTAAGGCACCATGCGCGACCGGGGTGCAAGCCAGTGGGCGGCGGCTGCGAAGATGCGAGTGAGCAAGCGTCGACAGAGAGGTGGGAAGATCATGGCGGGACCGCTGACAGGGTTGCGAGTCGTCGAACTCGCCGGAATCGGGCCCGGCCCGCACGCGGCGATGATCCTCGGCGACCTCGGTGCCGACGTCGTACGCGTCGACCGGCCCGGCGCCAGCGGCGCCGACCACATGTTGCGCAATCGCCGCTCCGTCATCGCCGACCTGAAGTCCGAGCAGGGCCGCGAGTTGGTGCTCAAGCTCGTCGCCAAGGCCGACGTGCTGATCGAGGGTTTCCGGCCGGGTGTCACCGAACGCCTGGGGCTGGGCCCGGACGACTGCGCCAAGGTCAATGACCGCCTCGTTTACGGTCGGATGACCGGCTGGGGCCAGACCGGCCCGCGCAGTCAGCAGGCCGGCCACGACATCAACTACATCTCACTCAACGGCGTGCTGCACTCCATCGGCCGGGTCGGCGAGCGGCCGGTGCCGCCGCTGAACCTGGCCGGCGACTTCGGCGGCGGGTCGATGTTTTTGCTGCTCGGGATCCTGGCGGCGCTATGGGAGCGGCAGACCTCCGGCAAGGGGCAGGTCGTCGACGCGGCGATGGTCGATGGGTCATCAGTGCTGGTGCAGATGATGTGGGCGATGCGCGACATGGGGGTGTGGACCGACGAGCGCGGCACCAACATGCTCGACGGCGGAGCGCCCTATTACGACACGTATGAATGCGCCGACGGCCGCTACGTCGCCGTGGGTTCCATCGAGCCGCAGTTCTACGCGGCGATGCTGGCCGGACTTGGCCTGGACGCCGCGGATCTGCCGGGGCAGAACGACCGTGCCCGCTGGCCGGAGTTGCGTGCCCGCTTCACCGAGGTGTTCGCCGGCCGGGACCGTGATCACTGGGCCAAGGTGTTCGCCGATTCCGACGCCTGCGTGACGCCGGTGCTGGCGTTCGGTGAGGTGGAAACCGAGCCACACATCACCCAGCGGAGCACGTTCTACCGGGTCGGCAACGGACTGCAGCCGTTGCCGGCGCCCCGGTTCTCCCGCACGGCGCCGAGCCAACCGCGCCCGCCGGGGCAGCCGGGAGCCGACACCGAAGCCGTCCTCAGCGACTGGGTATAGTCCCGGCCAACCAGTAGGTCGGCTCGCCGATTGGGGAGGGGCCCGACCGGACCGAAAGTCCTATCCTTCTGAAAGGAACTGTGCGTGGAGATCAGAGATGCCGTAGCGCTCGTCACCGGTGGAGCGTCCGGCCTTGGCTTGGCCACCACCAAGCGCCTGCTCGATGCCGGCGCGCAGGTGGTGGTGCTCGATCTCAAGGGCGAAGAGGTGGTCCGCGAGCTCGGTGACCGTGCGCGCTTCGCGCCCGCCGACGTCACCGACGAGGACGCCGTGACGGCCGCGCTGGACATCGCCGAATCGCTCGGACCGCTGCGCATCGTGGTGAACTGCGCCGGCACCGGCAATGCGATCAAGACACTGGGCAAGGACGGTGCGTTTCCGCTGGCGGCGTTCCGGAAGGTCGTGGAGATCAACCTGATCGGCACCTTCAACGTGTTACGGCTGGGCGCCGAGCGGATTGCCCGGCAAGACCTCGTTGGCGAAGAGCGCGGCGTGATCGTCAACACCGCGTCGGTAGCGGCCTTCGACGGCCAGATCGGTCAGGCTGCCTATTCGGCGTCGAAGGGCGGCGTTGTCGGCATGACGCTGCCCATCGCGCGCGACCTGGCCAGCAAGGCGATCCGGGTCGTGACGATCGCTCCCGGGCTGTTCGACACACCGCTGCTGGCCGGCCTGCCCGAGCCGGCTCGCGAATCCCTCGGCAAGCAGGTGCCGCATCCCAGCCGGCTCGGCAATCCCGACGAGTACGGCGCCTTGGCGGTGCACATCATCGAGAACCCGATGCTCAACGGCGAGGTCATCCGTCTCGATGGCGCGATCCGGATGGCGCCCCGGTAACCGATCCCGGTAACGAGTCGACGAAAAAGGCCCCCGCCTCGGCGGGGGCCTCACCAATACAGCAACACCACGAGTGCCCTGGAGGCACACCCTTACCTGGTTACCGGCACACCCGCAGCGTTCCCAGGAAGCTAGGGCGCGAATCAGCTCGCGTTAGACAGGGCTTGCCAGTCTTCGAACTGCTCCGAACACTCACCCTCGACCAGAACATCGCCATGGTAGAGAGCCTCGAAATCAGCTTTGATCACGTCGGCGCTGGAGTCATCGATCCACATGCCACTGAGCGTATGGGTCACGATTAAGGAATGTTTGAGTAACGATTCGGAAAATGGTGGCAAATTACCGCCGAGTAGCTTTGCGCCGCATCGGACGTCTGCTCCGGACTCCCGGATGTTCGCCGCAGCTCTAATTACCAGGCGTTAGTGTCACCTAAATATCCTGGTTATTCCCTGTTCCAGTGAACCGTTCCGGGTATCCGCCACGTATCTGTTGGTAGGACGCCGGCTCGGCACACGCGGTGTTGTGCTGCGTAACTTAACCTTGATAAGTTAACGCGGGTAACTGAACCGGAAGGAATGACTGTGTTGGAGCGAATCGCTCGCCTCGCCATCGCGGCACCTCGGCGGATTGTCGTGATCGCTGCACTGGTCATGGTGGCGGCTGGGATCTTCGGTATCCCGGTGGTCAAGAGCCTCTCCGCTGGCGGTTTTCAAGATCCGGCGTCGGAGTCGGCCGCGGCCATTCGGGTGTTGACAGACAAGTTCGGACAGAGCGATCAGCAGCTGGTCATCGTGCTGACCGCGCCGGCCGGTGCGAAAAGCGACCAGGCCCGCCGCGTCGCCGACGACATCGTCGCGCAGGTGCAACGGTCGCCCGGGGTGTTCAACGTGGCCTCGGCATGGACCGGACCCGCCGCCGCCAATGCACGGCGCCTGGCCGCCGCCATGGTGAGCAAGGACGGCAAGTCCGGATTGATCGTCGCAAACCTTGAAGGCGGCGAGAACGGCGCGCAGAACTACGCCAAGAGCATCGCGAAGCAGGTCGTCCATGACCGCGACGGCGTCACGGTTCGCGCCGGCGGCCTGGCGACGGTCTATGCCCAGATCAATCATCAGAACGAGCGCGACCTGTTGCTGATGGAGTCGCTCGCGATTCCGCTCAGCTTTCTGGTGCTGGTCTGGGTTTTCGGCGGGCTGCTGACCGCCGCCTTACCCGTCGTCCTCGGCGGGCTGGCCATCGTCGCGTCCACCTCGGTGCTGCGGCTGATCAGCTTCAACACCGACGTGTCGACCTATGCGCTGAACCTCAGCAGTGCGTTGGGGCTGGCTCTGGCCATCGACTACACCTTGCTGATCATCAGCCGCTACCGCGACGAGTTGGCCGACGGCAGCAATCCCGACGAGGCGCTGATCCGGACCATGGCCACCGCGGGCCGCACGGTGCTGTTCTCGGCCACCACCGTCGCATTGTCGATGGTGGTGATGGTGCTGTTCCCGATGTACTTCCTGAAGTCGTTCGCCTACGCGGGCGTGGCCACCGTGGCCTTCGTTGCGGTGGCGGCGATCGTCGTGACACCGGCGGCGATCGTGCTGCTCGGGCCGCGGTTGGACGCGCTGGACGTGCGCCGACTGGGACGGCGGATATTCAGCCGCCCGGACCCGGTGGAAAAGCCGGTGGAACAGCTGTTCTGGTATCGGTCGACCAAGTTCGTCATGCGGCGAGCTGTGCCGGTCGGCCTCGCGGTCATTGCTTTGCTGGTGTTTCTGGGAATTCCCTTCCTCGGGGTGAAGTGGGGAATGCCCGACGACCGCGTGTTGCCGGCATCGGCATCGGCGCGCGCGGTAGGTGACCAACTGCGTCATGATTTCGCCGATGACTCGGCGACGGCGGTACCTGTTGTCGTCCCGGATGTTCGAGGGGTGCGTCCGGGCGACCTCAGCCGCTACGCTGCCGATCTGTCACGGGTAGCCGGTGTCTCGGCGGTATCTGCACCGACCGGCACGTTCGTCGCCGGCATCCAGGTCGGACCGCCGTCTGCGGCCACCGGCCTGGCACAGGGCAGCGCGTTTTTGACGGTAGCCGCCAATGCACCGCTGTTCTCGCAGGCCTCCGACACCCAGCTCGCCCGTTTGCACGCCGTGGCCGGTCCGGCCGGCCGGTCGGTAGAAATGGCCGGCCTGGCCCAGATCAACCACGACAGCGTGCACGCGATCACGGCCCGGCTACCACTGGTGCTGGGGCTCATCGCGGGTATCGCCTTCGTGCTGTTGTTCTTGCTCACCGGCAGCGTATTGCTGCCGGTGAAAGCTCTGGTGTGCAACGTGTTATCGCTGACTGCGGCGTTCGGGGCGCTGGTGTGGATCTTCCAGGACAGCCACCTCGGTGCACTTGGCACAACTCCCACCGGGACGTTGGTGGCCAACATCCCGGTCTTGTTGTTCTGCGTCGCTTTCGGCCTGTCGATGGATTACGAGGTCTTTCTGGTCTCCCGGATTCGGGAGTACTGGTTGGCCTCGGTCGCAGCCCGTCCCGGGACCGCGGACAACAGAACGATTCGTGCCGACAACGACGAGAGTGTGGCGCTCGGGCTGGCCCGAACCGGCCGGGTGGTCACCGCCGCCGCAGTGGTGATGTCGATCTCGTTCGCGGCGCTCATCGCTGCTCAGGTGTCGTTCATGCGGATGTTCGGCGTCGGCCTGACCCTTGCCGTGCTGGTCGACGCGACGTTGGTGCGGATGGTCCTGGTCCCCGCGTTCATGCACGTACTGGGCCGATGGAGTTGGTGGGCGCCCAAGCCGCTGGTGTGGCTGCACGAGCGGTTCGGTATCAGCGAGGCGGGCCCCGCGCCGCCGCCGTCACCTGCCGACGGTGCGGTCGGAAGGCACCGCCGTCACGACGGGTATGACGGGTATGCGGGCGTACCCGTCGCGGCCAACGGGCACGCACGCGCCGCCGCGGCGGTCATCGACCGTGGCTAGTCCGACGACGGAAAATCTTCGCCGTCGGCGCGCCCCGCGTGGGTCCGGCGATCTGCTGCGTGACGAAATCCTCGACGCCGCAACCGAACTGCTGCTCGACACCGGACACGCGAAGTCGGTATCGATCCGCTCGGTGGCAGACCGCGCCGGAGTGACGCCACCGTCGATCTACCTGCATTTCCAAGACAAAGACGCACTGCTCGACGCCGTATGCGCGCGGTACTTCGAGAAGCTGAACGAGGAAATGCAGCGGGTGTCCGCGAACCAGTCCTACATCGTGGAGGTGCTGCGGGCTCAGGGGTTGGCCTATGTCCGGTTCGCCACGGAAAACCCGGAGCTCTATCGGATCGCGACCATGGGTGAGTGGCGGTCCGGCAGCC
>Ga0302326_10018541_pt1 | contig 14428 bp, 14 predicted proteins | sample Palsa_T0_3_FD_202264 | JGI IMG/M metagenome (GOLD analysis project Ga0302326, IMG submission 202264) | Peat permafrost microbial communities from Stordalen Mire near Abisko, Sweden - Palsa_T0_3 | ecosystem: Environmental > Terrestrial > Soil > Palsa > Peat permafrost | place: Sweden: Abisko... | reverse complement strand
GGATGCGCGGCACCTCGGCGTGCGCGACCGGAGTGAAGCTGCCCGGAAAGCATTGCGGCCACGTCGGGCAGCCCAGGCCTGAGGCGGTGACGCGGACGATCGCACCGGTGACGGCGATGCCGCCCTGAGTCAGCACGACCGCTGCAGCGATGAGTCGTTGGGTGCGCAGGCTGGGTTCGGGAAGCAGGTCCACGATCCGCATCAGTAACCGCGCGGCAGGCATCGCACGATCGTAGGGCAAGGAAACTACGCCACGTAGTAGGACCCTGTAGGAGCGAGTTCTGCTGCGACTGTGACGCCATCTTCACGATCGGCGACGACTGTGACGCCATCTTCACGGTCGGCGAGGAATGTGACGCCGTGGTCACCCACGCGCACACCCGCTCAGGTGAATCGGAACCATCGCAGCGCCGCCAGGCCGGCCAGCGCGCCCCAGGTGGCCAGGACGACGATGCCGAACCAGTCCACCGATACCGTCATCGCTTGCGACAACGACTCGGCGAGAGCACCGGCCGGGGTGAGCCGCGCCGCCCACCTGACCGCCGAACCGACCAGCCCGGATTCGACGGTGAGCGCAGCGAGCGCGGCAAAGACGAACCACAACAGGTTGGCTACCGCCAGAACGATCTCGGCACGCAGAGTGCCGCCGAGCAGCAGGCCCAGCGCCGCGAATGCCGCGGTGCCCAGCGCGATCACCACCGCGCCCAATAGCAGACCGGCAACGGCCGGCCGCCAGCCGAGCGCACAACCGATGGCGCCCAGAATGATCGACTGCAGGAACACCACTGTCACCACTGCCGCGGACTTGCCGGCGATGATGCCCCACACCGGCAGCGCCGTCGCACCCAACCGTTTCAGAGCGCCGTAGCGGCGGTCGAAGGCGACCGCGATGGCCTGGCCGGTGAACGCGGTCGAGATCACCGCCAGCGCCATGATCACCGGAACGAAGGTGGCGGCACGGTGGTCGCCGAAGGACCCCAGCGGCAGCAACGTCAGACCGACCAGCAGCGTGATCGGGATGAACATGGTCAGCAGCAGCTGTTCGCCGTTGCGCAGCAGCAGTTTCAGCTCCAGCGAGAACTGGGCGGCCAGCATTTTCGGCACCGCCGCCGGACGCGGATGAGGCGTGAAAGTGCCTACTGGAAAGGGACTTTGGGTCACAGCGCCACTCCTCCCCATCGCTGTGCTCTGCATCGTCGCCGGCGCGGGGTCACGATCGCAACTCGCGGCCGGTGAGTTCCAGGAACACGTCTTCAAGGCTGCGCTGCTCGACCCGCACATTGGTGGCCAGCACGTCGATCTGGGCCGCCCACCCGGTCACCGTCGCGAGCACCTGCGGATCAACCGCGCCTCCGACCAGGTACTCACCCGGTGCGGACTCCGATACCTGGTAGTCCTCCGGCAGAGCCGACACCAGCAACGCAAGGTCCAGGCGCGGCGGGGCGCTGAACCGTAGCTGATCCTTGGCTCCGCTGCGGGTCAGCTCAGCCGGGGTTCCAGCCGCGACCGTCACACCGCGGTCGATGATGACGAGTCGGTCGGCGAGTTCTTCGGCCTCCTTGAGTTGGTGCGTGGTCAGCACCACGGTCACGCCGTCGCGACGCAGCGCATCGATCAACTCCCACACCAGAATCCGGGCTTGGGCGTCCATGCCCGCTGTGGGCTCGTCGAGGAAGACCAGCTCGGGTCGGCCGACGAGTGCGCAGGCCAGCGCGAGCCGCTGTTGCTGACCGCCCGAGAGCCGCCGGTAGGTGGTGCGGGCCGCGTCGGTCAGACCCAGTGTGCTCAGCAGCCACTGCGGGTCCAGCGGGTTATCCGCATAGGAAGCCACCAGATTGAGCATCTCGCCGGCCCGCGCCGCGGGATACCCGCCGCCGCCCTGCAGCATGACACCGATGCGCTCGCGAAGTCGGCCGTTGTCGGCGACCGGGTCCAGCCCGAGCACCTCGATGGTGCCCGCGTCGGGACGGACGAATCCCTCGCACATCTCCACCGTCGTCGTCTTGCCCGCCCCGTTAGGGCCCAGCAACGCGAACACCTCGGCGGTGTGCACCTCGAGGTCCAGTTCGGACACCGCGGTGGTCGAGCCGTACTGCTTGCACACCCCGTGCAACCGCACGGGGACGTCCGAGGCTGGGCTCACGAAGATTCAGCGTAAGCGCCGGGCAGCGAAGCGGGCTGCGGGGTCTGGCCGGTGGGCAACGGATCCTGCTCCGCCGCGTTGCATTTGGGCTCCTCCGGGAGCAGCGGCCGCCACGGCAACCGGTGGTAGGTCGCCGCGATGAGCAGGACCACGATCACCGTGCTGGCCACCGTCGCGTCCACAATCTGGAACAGTGCGAAGCGGTCCCCGTTGGCCGTCGGGCCGAAGATGCCGACGACGATCGTCACCACGATCACCGCAACGCGGAAACCCTGCCGCGTCGCCCAGGCCGCCAGCGGGATGATCGCCCACAGCAGGTACCACGGCTGCACCACCGGAAACAGCAGGACCGTGCCGCCCAGCGCCACGCCCAGCCCGCCGACCGGATGCAGCCGGCCGCGCAGCACCGCCATCAGCAGCCAGGCGACCAGCACCGCGATGAGAAGCACGCCGATGCCACGGGTCAGCGACAACACGGCGGTGGTGTGATCGCCCAGACCCAGCAGAATCCCCACCTGCCCGGTGCCCAGAGCGATCAACGTCGGCGGCGACATCCAGCTGCGCACCACGTTCGCGGTGCCAAGCGTGTAGATCCAGCCGAATCCGAGCCGGCTGGCTGATCCGACAGCGGCCATCACCGCCAACGACAGTCCGGTCATCAGGGCACCGGCCAGCAGGAGCGACCGCAGGGTTCCGCCGTAGCGCTGTGCCAGCGCCGTCGTCACGAACCCCAGCGCCAGCAGCGACGGCAGCTTGATCTGCGAGGACAGCACGATCAGCACCGAGCCGGTCAGCAGCATGCCCAGTGGCGCCCAGTCGGCCCAGCGGCCGCTGGCCCGCGGCCATGGTCGTGGCCACAGTGGCCGGGAGGAGTCGACACCGCGCAGCGCGAACTCGGTCCCGGCCAGCATCAGCCCCAGCATCGGCGCTTCGTTGTGGATACCGGCGACCAGATGCATGATCAGCAGCGGATTGGCCGCCCCGAGCCACAGAGCGCTGACCTCGGCCACTCCGCAGCGGCGGGCCAGCCGCGGTGTCGCCCACACGATGAGGCCCACCCCGAGTAGCACGACCAGCCGATGGCAGAGCACCGCGGCGACGATGTTCTCACCGGTCAAAGCTGAGATTCCGCGGCCGATCCACAAAAACAGCGGTCCATATGGCGCCGGGGTCTCCCGCCACAGGCTCGGCACCGACAGGGTGAAGACGTGGCCGAGGCCCAGGCCGGTCGCCGGCCCTACCCGATACGGGTCGAGTCCCAGCCGGCAGATCTGGCTCTGCGCCAGGTAGGAGTAGACGTCTTTGCTGTACATCGGCGGCGCGACGAGCAGCGGTAAGACCCACAGCAGCAGCGTGCGGTCCAGATCGCCGCGGGACATTCGTCTCTTGCCCAACGCGAAGCGGCCCAGCATCAGCCAGGCCAGTGCCATCATCACCGCGCCAGTGGTCGTCATCGTCAACGACACCGTCTGGATTCGCGATGGCAGATTGAGCAGCCGCACGCCGAACGTCGGGTCCTGGACCACCGGCCGGGCCCCTGCTCCCAGCGCGCCGATAGCCATCAGCACGGTGCCGGTGGCGCCGAAGATCCGGGTCCGGCGAAGCGCAACCAGTTCGGGGCCGATGAGCGGCTGACCCACCACTCGTTCGTCACCGTGCAAGCTGGCGATCGACGAACTCAGCGTGTGGTGGCGGGCTGCCATCACTGCAGCGTATCTGCCGCCCGGGCGCGGACCGCGACCCTACGTGTGACCAGCGCAACCCCGGCAGAGGGTAGCCTTCCTAGACCCGCCCGCGGAATTGCGTCACACTGGTGTTGTGAAATTCCCACCACCCGTCACAGGAGCCGAGGCCGCAATAGCGGCCGCGACTCACGACGGCCAGACCCGGAGCGCCGTCGTGCGGTTGCTGTTGGAGTCCGGGTCGATCACCGCCGGGCAGATTGGCGAACAGCTGGGTCTTTCGGCTGCCGGCGTGCGGCGCCACCTCGACGCTCTCATCGACATGGGTGAGGCCGAATCGGTGCCCGGCGCGCCGTGGCAGCAAGCGGGACGGGGACGCCCTGCCAAGCGCTACCGCCTCACCGCGATGGGCCGCGCGAAACTGGACCACAGCTACGACGACCTGGCGTCGGCGGCGATGCGTCAACTCCGTGAGATCGGCGGCGAAGACGCGGTTCGCAAATTCGCCCGTCAACGCATCGACGCGATCCTCGCCGGCGTCCAAGCAGCCGACTCCGACACCGACGAGGACATCGAGGCCGCCGCCGGCCGCATCGCCGGCGCACTGTCCAAAGCCGGTTACGTCGCAACCACCACCCAGGTCAACGGGCCGATCCACGGTGTGCAGATCTGCCAACACCACTGCCCGGTCTCGCACGTCGCCGAGGAGTTCCCGGAGTTGTGCGAAACCGAGCAGCAGGCGATGGCCGAGGTACTAGGGACCCACGTGCAGCGGCTGGCGACCATCGTCAACGGCGACTGCGCCTGCACCACGCATGTGCCGCTCGCCGCCGGCGAAGCCAACCCGCCTGTCCTTCGGCGCGCAGCCCGCGCCGGAGTCACCACGAGCATCGACATCAAAGGAGCGTCACTATGACCCTCACCCCGGAGGCCACCAAGACGGATGCGTCCGCCGCGCCGCTGACCCAGGAGCAGGCGATCGCCTCGCTGGGCCGCTACGGCTACGGCTGGTCCGACTCCGACGTTGCTGGTGCCAGCGCGCAGCGTGGGCTGTCGGAGGCGGTCGTGCGTGACATCTCGTCGAAGAAGAGTGAGCCGGAGTGGATGCTGGAGCACCGGCTCAAGGCACTGCGCATCTTCGACCGCAAGCCGATGCCGAACTGGGGCTCTGACCTTCACGGCATCGACTTCGACAACATCAAGTACTTCGTGCGCTCCAGCGAGAAGCAGGCGGCGACCTGGGATGACCTTCCGGCAGACATCAAGAACACCTACGACAAGCTCGGCATCCCCGAGGCCGAGAAGCAACGGCTGGTGTCCGGCGTCGCGGCCCAGTACGAGTCGGAGGTCGTCTACCACTCCATCCGGGAGGACCTCGAGGCCGAGGGTGTCATCTTCCTGGACACCGACTCGGGCCTTCGCGAGCAGCCGGAGTTGTTCAAGAAGTACTTCGGCACGGTGATCCCAGCCGGTGACAACAAGTTCTCCGCGCTCAACTCCGCGGTGTGGTCGGGCGGATCGTTCATCTACGTCCCCAAGGGCGTACACGTCGACATCCCGCTGCAGGCCTACTTCCGGATCAACACCGAGAACATGGGCCAGTTCGAGCGGACGCTGATCATCGTCGACGAGGACGCCTACGTGCACTACGTCGAGGGCTGTACCGCGCCGATCTACAAGTCGGACTCGCTGCACTCCGCGGTCGTCGAGATCATCGTCAAGCCGGGCGGCCGTTGCCGCTACACCACCATCCAGAACTGGTCCAACAACGTCTACAACCTGGTGACCAAGCGGGCGCGGGCCGAGGCGGGCGCCACCATGGAGTGGGTCGACGGCAACATCGGCTCCAAGGTCACCATGAAATACCCCGCCGTCTGGATGACGGGTGAGCACGCCAAGGGCGAGGTGCTCTCCGTCGCGTTCGCCGGCGAAGGTCAGCATCAGGACACCGGCGCCAAAATGCTGCACCTTGCGCCCAACACGTCGAGCAACATCGTCTCGAAGTCGGTCGCCCGCGGCGGCGGTCGCGCGTCCTACCGCGGCCTGGTTCAGATCAACAAGGGATCGCACGGATCCCGGTCCAGCGTGAAATGTGATGCGCTGCTTGTCGATTCGATCAGCCGCAGTGATACATATCCGTACGTCGACATCCGCGAGGACGACGTGACGATGGGTCACGAGGCGACGGTCTCCAAGGTCAGCGCGGATCAGCTCTTCTATCTGATGAGTCGCGGCATGACCGAGGACGAGGCCATGGCGATGGTGGTGCGCGGCTTCGTCGAGCCGATCGCCAAAGAGCTGCCGATGGAGTACGCGCTCGAACTCAACCGGCTCATCGAGCTCCAGATGGAAGGTTCAGTCGGATAGTGACGTCCAACCTCACTCAGGCTGTCGAAGGCACCAACAAGGGGGAGTTGTTCGCGTCGTTCGACGTCGACGCTTTCGAGGTGCCCGGCGGCCGTGACGAACTATGGCGGTTCACCCCGCTGAAGCGGCTGCGCGGCCTGCACGACGGGTCCGCGCCGGCGACCGGGCACGCGCTCATCGAGGTCACCGAGCGCCCCGGTGTGACGGTCGAAACCGTCCGTCGCGGCGACGACCGCCTCGGTGAGGCCGGTGTGCCCGCCGATCGAGTTGCCGCGCAAGCTTTCTCGTCGTTCAATCAGGCGACCATCGTCACCGTGGCGCGTGACACCGAGGTCGCCGAACCCATCGAGATCGTCGTCACCGGTCCCGGCAGCGGGGCGACGGCGTACGGACACCTGCAGATCCGCGTCGAGGAGCTCTCACGGGCGATCGTCGTAGTCGATCTGCGCGGCAGCGGAACCTACGCCGACAACGTGGAGATCATCGTCGGCGATTCGGCAGGCGTCGGCGTGATCTGGATCGCCGACTGGGCCGACGACACGGTGCACGTCAGCGCCCACCATGCGCGGCTGGGCAAGGACGCCGTCCTGGGACACGTCGCGGTCACGCTCGGCGGCGACGTCGTACGGACCACGGCGACGGTGCGATTCACCGCCCCCGGCGGCAACGCGCAGATGTTGGGTACGTACTTCGCCGATGACGGCCAGCACTTCGAGTCGAGGCTGCTCATCGACCACTCGCAGCCCAACTGCAAATCGGACGTGCTGTACAAAGGTGCGCTGCAAGGCGATCCGGCCTCGGCCAAGCCGGACGCGCATACCGTGTGGATCGGCGATGTGCTGATCCGCGCCGAAGCCACCGGCACCGACACCTTCGAGGTCAACCGCAACCTGGTGCTGACCGACGGCGCCCGCGCCGACTCGGTACCCAATCTGGAAATCGAGACGGGCGAGATCGCCGGCGCCGGACACGCCAGCGCCACGGGACGTTTCGACGACGAGCAGTTGTTCTACCTACGTGCCCGCGGAATCCCAGAGGACCAGGCCCGACGCCTTGTGGTGCGTGGCTTCTTCGGCGAGATCATCGCCAAGATCGCGGTCCCCGCAGTGCGCGAGCGCCTAACCGAAGCCATTGAACGAGAACTAGCGATCACTGCTGGGCTCAACTAAAGACGAGAGAAGTAGCTGAAGATGACCACACTCGAAGTCAACGACCTGCACGTCTCGGTCGACAACGCCGACAGCGGGCCCGAAGCGCCTGCCATCGAAATCCTCAAAGGCGTCAACCTGACCGTGAAGTCGGGCGAGACGCACGCGGTCATGGGGCCCAACGGTTCTGGAAAGTCGACGCTGTCCTACGCGATTGCCGGCCACCCCAAGTACACGGTCACCTCGGGTTCGATCACGCTCGACGGGCAAGACGTGCTCGCGATGACCGTCGACGAACGCGCCCGCGCAGGGTTGTTCCTGGCGATGCAGTACCCCATCGAGGTACCGGGTGTGTCGATGTCGAACTTCCTTCGCACGGCCGCCACCGCGGTGCGCGGCGAGGCGCCCAAGCTGCGGCTCTGGGTCAAGGAAGTCAAGGCGGCGATGAAAGACCTCGACATCGACCCGGCGTTTGGAGAGCGCAGTGTCAACGAAGGCTTCTCCGGTGGTGAGAAGAAACGCCACGAGATCCTGCAGCTGGGACTGCTCAAGCCGAAGATCGCGATTCTCGACGAGACCGACTCCGGCCTGGATGTCGACGCACTGCGGGTGGTCAGTGAAGGCGTCAACCGGTACGCCGAAGCCGAGAACGGCGGCCTGTTGCTGATCACGCACTACACCCGCATCCTGCGATACATCCGCCCGCAGTTCGTGCACGTCTTCATCGGCGGCCGCATCATCCAATCAGGCGGACCGGAGTTGGCCGACGAGCTCGAAGAAAACGGGTACGAGCGCTTCGCTCAGACCTCAGGGGTCTGAGATGACCGTCTCGGTAACGCATCCCGCGGTGCTGGACCTCGCCGCGATCCGGGCTGACTTCCCGATCCTGAGCCGTGTCATGCGCGGTGGAAATCAGTTGGCGTATCTGGATTCCGGTGCGACGTCGCAGCGCCCGGTGCAGGTTCTGAATGCTGAACGGGAATTCCTCGTCACCTCCAACGGCGGGGTGCACCGCGGAGCGCATCAGCTGATGGAAGAGGCCACCGACGCGTACGAGGACGGCCGTGCCGCCATTGCCGAGTTCGTCGGCGCGGACGCTGACGAGCTGGTGTTCACCAAGAATGCCACCGAATCCCTCAACCTATTGTCGTATGTGCTGGGAGACAACCGTTTCGAACGGGCCGTTGGACCCGGCGACGTCATCGTCACCACGGAGCTGGAGCACCACGCCAACCTTGTCCCCTGGCAAGAGCTGGCCCGCCGCACCGGTGCCACACTGCGCTGGTACGGCGTGACCGACGACGGCCGCATCGACCTGGACTCGCTGCAGCTCGACAAGAACGTCAAAGTCCTTACCTTCAGCCATCATTCGAATGTGACCGGCGCGGTCGCCCCCGTCGCAGAGCTGGTCGACCGAGCCAACGCTGTCGGCGCGTTGACGGTGCTGGACGCCTGCCAGTCGGTGCCCCATCAGCCGGTCGACTTCCACGCACTCGACGTCGACTTCGCCGCGTTCTCCGGGCATAAAATGCTGGGCCCCAATGGTATCGGGGTGCTCTACGGCCGCAGCGAGTTGCTCAACGCGATGCCTCCGTTCATCACCGGCGGCTCGATGATCGAGACGGTGACGATGGAAGCCACTACCTACGCCGCGCCGCCGCAGCGTTTCGAAGCAGGCACCCCGATGACCTCCCAGGTCGTCGGATTGGCCGCGGCCGCCCGCTATCTGAGTGCGGTCGGCATGGATGCCGTCGAAGCCCACGAGCGTGATCTGGTGGCCGCCGCGATCGACGGCCTGTCCGGCATCGACGGAGTGCGTATCGTCGGTCCCACCAACATGGAAAACCGCGGCTCGCCGGTGTCTTTCGTGGTCGACGGCGTGCACGCGCACGATGTCGGTCAGGTACTCGACGACGACGGTGTCGCGGTCCGGGTCGGTCATCACTGCGCGTTGCCACTGCACCGCCGCTTCGATGTCGCGGCCACCGCGCGTGCATCGTTCGCGCTCTACAACACCCATGACGAGGTCGACCGGTTGGTCGCCGGCGTTCGTCACGCCATCGAGTTCTTCGGCGGGGAGTGAGCTGTCGTGCGTCTCGAGCAGATCTACCAGGATGTGATCCTCGATCACTACAAGCATCCGCAGCACCGCGGCTTGCGTGAGCCGTTCGGCGCGGAGGTCTATCACAAGAACCCGGTATGCGGCGACGAGATCACGCTGCGGGTGGCACTGTCGGATGACGGCGAGGAGATCGTCGACGTCTCCTACGACGGCCAAGGATGTTCGATCAGCCAGGCGGCCACCTCGGTGCTCACCGAACAAGTGATCGGACACAGTGTCGGGCAGGCGTTGAAGGCGGTCACCGCGTTCACCGAGATGGTCTCCTCTCGCGGGAACATCGCCGGCGACGAGGACGTGATAGGTGACGGCATCGCGTTCGCCGGTGTCGCCAAGTACCCGGCGCGGGTCAAATGCGCACTGCTTGGCTGGATGGCTTTCAAGGATGCGCTGGCCCAAGCTTCACACGACGTCGAGGAGGTCACAGGATGAGCGAAATCGCAATGCCGGACAACGAGCTGCTGAGCGACATCGAAGAGGCGATGCGTGACGTCGTCGACCCCGAATTGGGCATCAACGTCGTCGACCTCGGATTGGTCTACGGGGTGAACACCGAACAAGCGGAGGAAGGCACCGTCGCGCTGATCGACATGACGTTGACGTCGCCGGCCTGCCCGCTGACCGACGTGATCGAAGACCAGTCGCGTAACGCGCTGATCGGCGCCGGACTTGTCGACGAGCTGCGCATCAACTGGGTGTGGAATCCGCCGTGGGGACCCGACAAGATCACCGACGACGGTCGCGACCAGCTTCGCGCGCTGGGCTTCACTGTCTGAGCCGCTGTAAACGTCCTGTTAAGGACGCGGTCTTTGCTGGCTAAAAGTCGCGCGAGCGCAGCATTGCCCGCAAAATTGTAAGACCGGACCGGACTGAAAGGATTCGCCCTGTGACGAAGAAAATGATGATCGCTGCGGCCTGCGCGGCTATAGCGCTGTCGGGCAGCGGCATCGCTCACGCAGACCCCGCGCCCGCACCCGCACCCGGACCTCAACCGAACGGGCCGAAGTGCTGGGTGGACAACGACGACGGGCATCGGCAGTTGACGCCCTGCGGCTGGGCGTACTCGGACAAATCCGGCTGGTACCAGGTTCCCTGGGGCTTCCAGGCCATGTGACCAGTCGGCAACCCGTCTGAACGCGAACGTAACCAAGGCTGTACGGAGACATAGTGCTCTTCTTTGTAAGGTGTGAATCCGGCCAGCCTTGGTTACGATCATGTCCGTGACGGATGCCACGAAATCCCGAGGGTCTAAGCAACATAAAAACGGCGCGGCACCGCACGTCATTGTGATGTTTGGGGCCACAGGAGATTTGGCTCGCCGCAAACTGTTGCCGGGTCTGCTTCATCTGTCCTGCTCGCACCTAGCTCCTGAGATTCGAATCATTGGGACGTCGCTCGACGAGCTGGACAACGATTCGTTCCGCAAGCTGGCCGCCAAGGCTTTCGAAGAGTTCTCCCACCACAAGGTTTCCAAAGACCTCGCCGAGGAGTTCATCGCCAATCTGACCTTCGTGCCGCAGCAGGAGGGACCGGAGGCGCTGGCGAAGGCGGTGGCAGAGCAGCGCGAGGTCCTCGGTGGCGATGCCGGTCTCCTGCACTACCTGAGCGTGCCGCCGTCAGCGGTGATGCCAGTGATGGAGATGCTGCAAAAGGCAGACCTGGTGGAGAACGCCCGGGTCATCATGGAAAAGCCGTTCGGTGTCGACTTTGCCAGTGCGCGGAAGCTCAACAAAGACATTCACGAGCGATTCGAGGAAGAGCAGATCTTCCGGATCGACCACTTCCTGGGCAAGGAAGCCGCCCAGAACATTCTTGCGTTCCGATTCGCCAACGGGCTGTTCGAGCCGATCTGGAACCGGAACTTCATCGACCACATCCAGATCGACGTGCCGGAGCGGCTCACCTGTGAGAACCGCGCGCAGTTCTACGAATCCGTTGGCGCGTTCAAGGACATGGTGGTCACCCACCTGTTCCAGATTCTGGCGTTTGTCGCGATGGAGCCGCCCACCGAGCTGGCGTCCGACGCGATCAGCTCCGAGAAGAACAAGGTGTTCCGCTCGATGCGGCCGCTCGATCCAAGCCATGTCGTGCGCGGGCAATATCGCGGCTACCGCGAGGAGCCCGGGGTGTCCGCGGAATCTGACACCGAAACGTTCGTCGCGCTCAAATGCGAGATCGACAATTGGCGCTGGGCAGGTGTCCCGTTCTTCCTGCGCACGGGCAAAGGTTTGGCAGAGGGACAACGCATCATCTCGATTGCCTTCCACGAGCCGCCGAGGAGCATGTTCCCAGCCGGATCCGGTGTGGGACAGAAAGGTCCGGATCACCTGACATTCGACCTTGCCGACGTGTCGAAGATGTCGCTGTCGTTTTACGGCAAGCGGCCGGGGCCTGGAATGAAGTTGGACAAGCTGAGTCTGCAGTTCACCATGGAAGAGACCGGCCACGCCGACGACGTCCTTGAGGCCTACGAGCGCCTTATTCTCGACGCGATGCGTGGCGACCGCACGCTGTACAACACCGCGGAGGGTATCGAACGGCTCTGGGAGGTCTCGGCGCCGTTGCTAGAGGATCAGCCACCGGTGCGTAGCTACGACATCGATTCATGGGGACCCAACGCGGTCCACCCGCTGATCGCCCCACGCTCATGGCGGTTGCCCTTCGAACGAGCCTGGCGCGGCAAGAAATAACTTCCTTACCGCGCCGGCGTCGCTCGGGACTGCCCCGGTCGTACTAGTGCCTGTGGTGCTGGTGCTCGCCGCCCGGCTCCGGGCACTGGCCGTTATCGGCCTGCTGGACGGTGATCGCCGTCGCCTGCAGCGCACCGCCGCCGTCCGTGCTGCCATGCGCCACAATGCATTTGCCCTGCGTGATCGCCTGGGCGTCGGTGGCCGCTTTCTTCGTGTATTTGGTCGTGTCGGTGACCGTCACTGTTGTTTGTGACGAGTTGCCGCTCGGGTCAGTGCTGTTCACGGTGATCGTGTTGCCCGCGACGGAGGCCACCTGGCCGCTTGTTTGGTGGTGCCGGGAGGGAGCCCCGGGCGGCGGGGTCGCAGCGCCGGCCGACTCTTTGGGGTCGGGGCATTTGCCGTCGACGGCACTGCTGATCCGGACCGATCGTGCGGTGATCGCGTTGCCGCCGGGGGAGTCGCTGTGCCGGTCGGGTTGCACACTGACGCAGCTGCCGGTGGTGATGTCGGTCAACTGAGCGGCGGCAAGCTCAGCAACCTGCGTCGACGGCGTGAAGTCGACCGTGGCGGACCCTGATCGCTGGCTGACCTGAATCGTGCTGCCCGAGACCGAGTCGATCAGCCCCTTGACCCAGTCCTTCCCCGCGCCCTTCGCCGACGGTGTCGACGAGGAGGTGGGAGCGGCGCTGGTCGGGCTCGCCGAATTCGGCTTGGCATCGTTCGAGCCGCCGCATGCGGCGAGGGACAGCGCCGCGGCCCCGGTAACCGCGAGGATGGCTAAGCGAGACAGTCGCGCTGTCGGGATGGTGGCAGGCATCGAAGTCCTTTCGATCGTCGGTCGCGGTGTGCAGACCGACTCTGGCAACGGCTTTCACGATGGGTGCCGCCGCTGAGTGCAGGCTTGTGGCCGATTAAGAGTGCGCTGTGTATGCCGCGACGGAGCGGGTTCTACTGCGGCGCCGCCGATTTAGATCGGTGCCGGTAAGTGCCGCCGACGGCCAGGCTCGGGCTGCGGTGACGACGACCACGTGAGCTGATCGCCAGGGAACACAGCGCCGGCACACCGCGTTGAAAGCTCCGTGACTACTCAAGACCTCACCGCCGCGCAGTTCAACGAAACCGTCAACGGCAACGACGTCGTGCTGGTCGACTTCTGGGCGTCTTGGTGCGGCCCGTGTCGGCAGTTCGCACCCACCTTTGCCGCGTCTGCGGAGAAGCATCCCGACGTCGTGCACGCCAAGGTGGATACCGAAGCCGAGCAGGAGCTTGCCGCGGCCGCGCAGATCCGCTCCATCCCCACGCTGATGGCCTTCAAGAAGGGCAAGCTGGTGTTCAACCAGGCCGGCGCGCTGCCGCCCGCCGCGCTCGAGGATCTGGTTCAGCAGATCAAGAGCTTCGACGTCGACGCGGCGGTCGCTGCCCACGAGCCCGACGAAGCCTGAGCCTGTCGGCAGCTCAGGCGGCGGGTTACCGTTCAACGGTGAATTTGGTCCTCGTCGAACACCCACGTCCCCAGGTCGCGCTGATCACCCTCAACCGGCCGGAGCGGATGAACTCGATGGCGTTCGACGTCATGGTGCCGCTCAAAGAGGCACTGGAGACCATGACCAACGACAACTCGGTACGCGTCGTGGTCTTGACCGGGGCCGGCAGGGGCTTCTCCTCGGGCGCCGACCACAAGTCGGCTGGTGACGTTCCGCACATACAGGGCTTGACCCGGCCCAGCTACGCGCTGCGTTCCATGCAGGTTCTCGACGATGTCATCTTGGCGCTGCGGAAGATGCACCAGCCGGTGATCGCCGCCGTCAACGGCGCCGCCATCGGTGGTGGGCTGTGCCTGGCGCTGGCCGCCGACATCCGCGTCGCGGCCAGCGGAGCGTATTTCCGGGCTGCCGGCATCAACAACGGGCTGACCGCCAGCGAGCTGGGCTTGAGCTACCTGCTGCCGCGGGCCATCGGATCGTCGCGGGCGTTCGAGATCATGCTGACCGGACGCGACATCGACGCCGACGAGGCCGAGCGGATCGGGCTGGTCTGCCGGACAGTCCCGGAAGACCAGTTGTTGGACACCTGCTATGCGATGGCCGAGCGGATCGGGGCGTTCTCGCGACCGGGTGTCGAGTTGACCAAGCGCACGCTGTGGAGTGGACTGGACGCCGCTAGCCTGGAAGGGCACATGCAGGCCGAGGGTCTAGGACAGCTCTTCGTCCGCCTGCTCACCACCAACTTCGAAGAGGCTGTCACCGCGCGCGCCGAACAGCGTCCGCCGGTGTTCACCG
>Ga0302326_10018540_pt1 | contig 14428 bp, 14 predicted proteins | sample Palsa_T0_3_FD_202264 | JGI IMG/M metagenome (GOLD analysis project Ga0302326, IMG submission 202264) | Peat permafrost microbial communities from Stordalen Mire near Abisko, Sweden - Palsa_T0_3 | ecosystem: Environmental > Terrestrial > Soil > Palsa > Peat permafrost | place: Sweden: Abisko... | reverse complement strand
CCTTCCGGCGTCGACCGCGTCATGGTCGGCGTCTCGATCTCGACGAAGTCGTGCGCGGCCAGCACCCCGCGGGCTGCGGCATTCACCTTGGAGCGCAATCGAATTGCGCCACCGGGGCCGTCGCGGCGCAGGTCGAGGTAGCGGTATCGCAGCCGGACCTCCTCACCGGCGGGCTCGTCGAGCTGGAACGGCAGCGGCGCGCACTCCCCCAGCACCGTCAGCGACGTCGCGTTGACTTCGATCTCGCCGGTCGCGATCTCCGCGTTGGCGTTGCCCTCCGGACGGATCTCGACGACACCCTCGACGGCCACGCAGAATTCGGCGCGCAGGCGATGGGCCTGGGCCAGCACGTCGGGCGCACGGAACACCACCTGGGAGACCCCCGACGCGTCGCGCAGGTCGATGAAGATCACCCCGCCGTGGTCGCGCCGGCGCGCCACCCATCCGGCCAGCGTCACCTTCTGGCCGGCGTCGGTGGCCCGCAACGAACCGGCGGTGTGACTGCGCAGCACAAATACTCCTTGTGGACGGTGGGAAACGACAGCCCAGTCTAGAGGCGATACCGTCGGGGGTTGTCATGGATATTGCCGTCGTGGGTCCCGGTGCTGTTGGTACGACGATCGCCGCATACCTATCCGCCGCCGGCCACGAGGTATTGGTGTGCGGACGCACCCCGCGAACTCGGATCGAACTGCGGCCCGATGGCGCCGATCCGATCGTGGTCCCGGGCCCGGTGCGAACCGATCCGGCCGAGATCACCAGCCCGGTCGGGCTGGTTCTGCTGGCCATCAAAGCCACCCAGAACGCCGACGGTGCCCGCTGGCTGGCCCGACTCTGTGATGAGCACACGATCGTCGTTGTCTTGCAGAACGGTGTCGAGCAGGTCGAGCAGGTGCAGCCGCTCTGCCTATCGTCGACGGTGATTCCGGGCATCGTCTGGTTTTCAGCCGAGACGCAGCCCGACGGCTGGGTGCGGCTGCGCGGGGAGGCCCGGCTGGCGCTGCCGACCGGGCCTGCCGCAACCACCTTCGCCGAATTGTGGCGCGGCGCAGGCGAAACGGCGGACTGCGACCCCGACTTCATCACCGCCGCGTGGCGCAAGCTGCTGGTCAACGCGGTGGCCGGCTTGATGGTGCTCACCGGTCGGCGGTCCGGTATGTTCCGCCGCGACGATCTGGCCGAGTTAGCGCGCCGCTACGCCGCCGAATGCCTAGCGGTCGCCCGCGCCGAGGGCGCAAATCTAGGCGATGACGTCGCCGACGGCACGGTGGAGATGTTCCGTCAGGCGCCCACCGATATGGGCACCTCGATGCTGGCCGACCGCGAGGCTGGCCGCCCGCAGGAGTGGGACATCCGCAACGGGGTGATCATCCGCAAAGCGCGCGCTCACGGGATCGCAACGCCGATCAGCGACGTCCTGGTACCGCTTTTCGCGGCGGCCAGCGACGGCCCGGGCTAGCCGGCCGTCAGAACGACGCCACTACACCCTCAAAGAGAACCTGGAAGGAGGCGACGTCACAGACCGAAACGAGGTAGTCCTCTAATGCAGCGCCGGGATAGTCACCGGAAAACAAATCCGTCGCAGCATTGGCGGAAGCGGTCGGCGCTCAGGAACAGACACTCCGCCGACTCGATACAAGCAGCGCCCGACGGCCCGCCGTCAGGATGCTCCGTATGCCAGATCGGCGATGAGCTGAATCTGGTCGGGGAGAATCCACTGGTCGATCGTTGACAAGGCGTTGTCGAGCGCTGTGTCCGCGTAGTCGGTCGAGGGGAGACTCGCGATCTCGGTCGCGAGGGTGTTGCCTTCGGTATAGAAAGAGTTCGCTTCGGTCACGGAGGCGGCGAGGGTTGCCGGAGTCGCGAAGTCAATCTCGAAGTCGCTGGCCGGGATGACCGTTGTGCCCGTGAGCGCATCCACCTCTCCCACTTCGAGGAGGTTCGGGACGCCCAGCACATCGTCGTCCAAGCCGATGAAAAGCTGCGTGAGACCATCCGGCGAATCGCCGTTGGCGAAATCCGTGGACGCGGCTGTGAAAGCGGTCGCAGCGGCGGTTTCCTCGGCTTGAATGTCGGCGATGATGGCGCTGTAGTCGTCGGCTTGGGCCGTCGGCGCGGTAGCCGCCGACATCATTGCCGCGGCCGCGAAAGTACCTGCAGCCGCGCTCAGGCCGAGCAGCACGGCTCGTGATCTCTTGGGGCGCATGGGAACTCCAATCTCTTTGAGTCCCCACAGATTACGGCCAGCCCAGAAGATAGCCCTCTTTTATTTTCTCTCAGAAAAGAAGACCAAAAACGTTGTCGTCCACACCGACGGACAACTGTGCCAGACCAGCGGCCTTATCACCGTCGGCGCTGAAATCCGTCGAGCCGGTAGCGAAAGCGGCCTGAGCATCAGCTTGCTCGGCCCGGATGTCGGCGATGATGCCGCCGTAATCGTCGGCACGAGCGTTCGTCGCGTAGCAACGACGGCCTCGTGCCCTGCTTCGAAGGCACGCGATGTCAGGCGGGGAACCCGTACACCAAGCCGGCGATCTCCTCGATCTGGTCGGGGACAATGAGCTGGTCGAAGGCTGATAGGTCGTTGTCGAGCGCAATCAGGCCATAGTCAGACGAAGGAAGGCCATCGATGATGTTCGTTAGGGCGGTGCCGTCGGCGTAATAAGTTTGCGCTTCGGTGACGGCCTCGGCGTAGCTGGTGGGCGGGGCGAAGGAAAAGTCGAATTCACTGCTGGGGATGACCGGTGTGTTCGTGAGCGCGTCGATTAGACCCACATGGAGGTCGTCCGAAACACCGAAGATATCGTCGTCCAGACCGATGTACAGCTGTGTGAGACCAGCCGCTGTGTGATAGCCATCCGTGGCCGCGTTCGCGAAAGCAGTGCTGGCGTCAGCTTGCTCAGCCTGAATATCGGCGAGGATGTCGCTGTAGGCATCGGCGCGAGCGGTCGGCGCGACGGCTGCCGAGATCATTGTCGCGACCGCGAAAGCACCGACTGCCGCGCCCAGCCCGAGCGCCGCGGCTCGCGAGCTCTTATTGCCCATAGGGAGACTCCATCTCTCTTGCAGGCCCCAAAGATAACTGCGCTGCTGAAAAAATCAGCCCCATGCTGCGATGATTTTCTCTGATAGTCACCTGGAGTTCGCATTACCAGCCGCGACACCGACCAGTCGACGCCAGGTACAGGAGAAATGCCATGACCAAGATGTTCCCCTGCGAACGCGTCGATGTGACATTCACCGAGACTGCGCCGTACCGGTTCACCAACAGCGTCGACCTTGCCATCACGCCCGAGCAGTTGTTCGAGGTGCTCGCCGACGCCGAGGCATGGCCGCGCTGGGCGAGCGTGATCACCAACGTCACCTGGACCAGCCCCGAGCCGCGCGGCGTAGGTACCACCCGCACCGTCGATATGCGCGGCGGCATCATCGGCGACGAAGAATACCTTGTCTGGGAACCGTTCACCCGCATGGCTTTTCGATTCAACGATTGCTCGACGAAAGCCGTCGCCGCGTTTGCCGAAGACTACCGGGTCGAGGCGATCCCGGGCGGCTGCCGGATGACCTGGACGCTGGCTCAGAAACCCGCGGGGCCGGCCCAACTTGCGATGGTCGTGGTCAGTCCGCTGCTCAACCTAGGTTTGCGCCGGTTCCTGTCCAACCTGCGCCGCTACACCGACGCACGGTTCACCGCAACGCCGCGGGACTAAAGGCTGAAGAAGTCGCTGGCGAGACCCGCCGCCGCGTCAAAACTCGGCGTGAGGGGGATGTCGCCGAGCGGGGTCACCAAGGTCTCCGAGATCGTGTCCCCGCCGGGTGTCGTCGAGGCGATGTCGGAGTAGAGGCTCTCAAATCCGTTGCCGAAGTTGACAATCTCGAATTCCGAACCGACGGGAAGGTCGCCGCCGGTGGAGGAGGTGACCAGGATTGCCTCGGTGGAGTCGTTGAACGCGTCCAACGTATTCGTCACGTCAGCGGTGAACGATCCGGACGAGGCGCCATCCGTGTAGTCGAAGTCCTGAGTTCCCTGGACGCCGACGTCCACCGGCGGAAGCCCGTTGATTCCGGTGTAGTCCAAGGGAGAGGCCGAAGTGAAGTCGTAGCCGTCGGGTAAGTCGATGGGCGTTTGACTCACAGTTTCGGCTTGGGCCGCGTCGAAGGTGACCGGAACGTCACTGTCGCCAAAAGGAGTTTCCAACGTATCCGTGACCACGTCCCCGGAGGGCGAGACGAGGTCCGAGTACACCAGCGAGTCGTCACCGAGGGTGATGGTGTTGAAGATCGAGCCGTCCCCAACCGTGTTTGATGTGTCGCTGGCGGTGGCGAGGACTGCTTCGGTGTAGGTGCCGAACCCATCCGTCGTGGTCGTATCGACGGCAGGGAATTGGCCGAGCGTGTCGTCTCCGTCGTCGACATCGAAAGTTTGCGTTCCCTGAAGAGCCACGGTCAACGGCGGAATCCCGTTGATCGCGTTGACAGCTTGATTGCCAAGGGGAACGATCTCGTCGCCGTTGCCGATGGACACGCCGTCCGCATCGGCAATCGCTCCGTTGGCCGCGTCAAACGTGGTGGGAATGCTGACATCCCCGGACGAGCTTTCCAAGGTGTCCGTCACGGTGCCGCCCACATCGGAGTAGACATTGGCGTACGCGCCGTCATCGAAGCTGTACGTGTCGAATACCGAGCCGACCGACGGAGCGCCAACGCCTCCCACGTCGCTGTACGGACCGGTGTCGGGTGTGGGGGCGACGTAGACCTCGGAGTTGATGTCACCAAGGCCATCGTTAGAGGTGCTCTCGAAGCCGTAGAACGTGCCGGTGTCACTGTTCGTGGTGTCGGTGTAGTCGAATATCTGCTCGCCCTGAATGCTTCCGGTCACCGCGGGAGGAGCGGTATCGCCGCCGCTGAATCCGTGTCCGTAAAGACCGGTGATCGTTTCGGTGGAAGTGGGATCAGGAGCGACGGTCCAGTCATCAGCGAACGCTGCGGCCGCCGGGATAAATGCGACGCCCAGCAACCCACCGGCAGCCGCGCCCAAGGCGCGGGTGATACGACGGCGAGGCATCGCGGCGGCTCCCTTCAACGTTAGAACGCAGAGATCGTATCGGCCATGAGACCTGAGGTTGCGTCAAAGGTGCTGGGAATGGCGAAGTCCCCGAACGGGGTCACAAAGGTTTCCGAGATGACGTTCGCGCCGGTCGACGAGATGAGGTCGGAGTACACGGTCTCAAAGCCGCTACCGTAGTTGGCGACGTCGATCACTGAGCCGACCGCCGGAACGTCGCCGGCGGCGGTGCCTACGGTGCCTGAAGTGTCAGAAGTGACGAGGATTGTCTCGGTGGTCTCGTCATAGACAGATGTACCGGTGGTGGTCACGTCGGCATCGAAGCTACCGCTGCCAAAGTCGAATGCCTGAGTTCCCTGAATGGCCACATCCGCAGGCGGAAGCCCATTGATTCCGGTGAGTGTTTCCGAGCCAACCGGAGTGATATCGCCGCCGTCGAAGGGGATCGTGGCGTCGTCCGTTTCGGAGGCGACAGCGTCGAACGTGGTGGGAATATCGAAGGTCCCGAAAAAGGTCTTGTCGGTGGCCGAGATGACGTCCGCGCCACCGGTCGGCGAGACGAGGTCGGAGTAGACCTCTGGGTAGGCGCCATCTTCGTAGTCGATAACGTTGAAAATCGAGCCGTCGGCTGGCAGGTCCCCAGCGGCGGTTCCTACCGTGCCTGATCCATCAGAGGTGACGAGGATACCCTCTGTGGTCGTACCAGCGAGATCCGTTGTGGTTGTCACGTCAGCATCGAAGGTCCCGATTTCCGTGCCAGTACTGCCGAGGATTTCGAATTCTTGAGTGCCCTGAACGGCCATGTCGTAAGGGGGCGCCCCGCTTATCGCGGTGAAGTTTTCGGGACCGACAGGCTCGATTTCGTCGCCGTCGGCCAGCGTAGTGGGAGAAAGCGCAGTGACCCCCGATTCGGCTGTGATTGCATCGAAAGTGCTGCCAACAGGGAAGTCTCCGTAGCCCACCGTCGTGAAGGTATCCGAGACCGTGTCCGCGCCGCCGGGAGGCGTCGAGGTCAGGGCGGAGTACACGTACCCGAATTCGTCACCCGCGTAGGTGTAATTGTCGATCACCGAGCCGACCGCGGGGATGTCCCCGGCGGCGGTGCCTACCGTGCCAGTGCCGTCAGAAGTGACGAGGAGTGCGGTGTTGGTGTCACCGGTGACATCTATCGAATTGGACTCGTCGGCGTCGAAAGTCCCTACCACCTGTTTGGTAGTGGTGTCGTAATCCTCGAACTCCTGATATCCCTGAATGCTTCCGGTCTCGGCCGGAGGAGCCGTGTTCTCTAATCCGTACACCCCGGTCAACGTTTCCGTGGAAGAAGGATCAGGGATGATCTCGTAGTCGTCGGCGAAGGCAATGGCCGCTGGGATGAACGCGACGCCCAGCAGCCCGCTGGCAGCCGCGCCCATGGTGCGGGCAATACGACGTCGAGGCATCGGGGCGGCTCCATTCAACGCGGAGGTGAGCTGGAATGAGGTTAGCTCCCGCGGCGAATTAAAACGTGCATAACCCACGGACTTTTCACATTTCCGTGATGAGTGCTTACCCATTGTTCCAGTCCTGCAGAGGTGGGTTCCCGTCCCGGGCCATCAGCCAGCCTCGTGCGAGAGCCCGTACGCGTCGTACACGAAGCCAAGGTCGTGTCGGATGCGCTCGGGGTCGAGCCCGAATTTGTCAGGTGAGTGTTCGTGGCGGCTGGTGTAGCTACGTTGGCGCTCGGCCTGCGTAGCGACCTCCTCTTCGAATTCCACGCGGGGCTTGACCTCGATGAAGTCCAGGATTCGTGCCATGGTCGGTTCGAGGTTCTGCAGCAGATCCTCATACCGCACCACACACAGGTTTCGTTCAGGGATGCGCCCGGCCACCTCTGCGTCCCGGAAGACGCGCAGCATGTCGCCCGAAGCCTGGTAAAGGTTCTCCAGCCACCGTTCCTGGTCTTCTTTCTTGGTGCGATTCCATACGTCGTAGCCGTTTTCAAGCACGCTGGCCAACAGCGACATTCCCGACGGAATCACCTCAACCGGATCGCGCACGACATACACCAGCCGGCAGTCTGGATAACGGCGCAGCAGAGCGTCCAGACGGAACGTCAGCATGCTGGATTTGACCAGAATCCGGTCGACGCCCTTCATCGTCAGATTCCGTCGCCAGCACGCCTCGTAATACTTGAAGAACCGATCTTCCTCGTGCGCCGACACACCATCGATCCCAAAGATGCGCCTCGACAGTGCGCTCCCCCATTTGTCCTGCCAGGCAAGGAAATACGCCCACGCGAACGGCCCGTCCAGGGTGCGGAAAAACCATGCGACGTCATCGGTTTCGATGCCGCGCAGGCTCGTGTCATGCACGTCCGAAGCGTGATAGCGGGCAGGTGAGAGCCTGTCCAACCGCGGTACGATGCCGCCGAGCAGCTTGCGCGCCGTGATCGCGGGAAAAAGCATCTCCCACAACTCGAAAGCGGCCGTATCACCGGCCCCCAGCAGCAGTCGGTGCAAGAACGTCGTGCCGCTGCGCGGATTGCCGATGATGAAAATCGGCCGGTCAATCACCTGCTTGCGGTGACGCGGGTAAAACAGGTAATCCAGCCCAAGCGTTGTCGCCGAAATCGCTTGGCGCAACTGCAAAAGCGCGAAAGCGCCCAACGGCCGAATCCATATCCCGAACGTGTTGCCGATCACCCGATAGACGCGCAGGTAGCGCCTCACTTAACTCTCCCATACTGCGGCGGCGGATACGATCGTGAAACCGGATGCGGCGCTTGCGATGACGAGCTTGTCACCGTTCTCGACAGTGCCGTGTTTCAAGCGGTGGTTGAGCGCGACCGCCCATGAGGTACTGGCCGTGTTTCCGTACAGCGAGTGGGTATGCACGCACGCCTCGGGCCGCGCGCCGATTTCGGCGAAGACTCGCTCCAGGATCGCCTGGCTCGGCTGGTGGAAGATGTAGTGGTCGACGTCCTCGGGCGACCACTCCACGGACGCCAGCAGGCGGCGGATCTCGGGCGGCACGTGAACCGCGAGCGCGAACAGCTCTTTCGACCGCGACATGAAGTATCCGTCGATCGGCGCCGTGCAGAGGTCGTAGTGCTCGGCGAGGGTCTTGTGCTGAAAGCCCAGGAGCCGGGCGCTGCCCGCGGGCAGCGCCTCGCGGGTGACCAGAAACGCGGCGGCGGCGTTTCCGAGCGTCAGTCCGGCGGCGCGCAGCGCCACATCCTCGAGTGACTGAATGTCGTAGCTGACGTGGTCCCGCATCAACTCGCCGGCGCAGACGAGGGCCGTTTTGAGCTCCGGGTGAAGAGCGAAGTAACCGGCGACGACATGCAGCGCTTCGACAAGGCCGGCACAGGCACACGTCACGTCGAACGCGTGCAGTGGCCTCGCGCCCAGGCGCCCCGCCACCTCGGCGGCGGTCGCCGGCTCGAACGCCTCACGGGCAATGCCCCCATAAACCAAAAGGTCGACCTCGGACGCCTCGACGCCGTTCTCCCAAAGGCAGGCGGTCGCCGCGCGGGACGCAAACTCGCCGGGCGAGAGCGTCGGGTCCGGGTCGACATAACGAACCTGGGTATTACATCGGCCAAGCACGTAGGTAATTCCTTGCGCGATCGAGTCCCATTCCGATGCCGAACCGCGGAAAGATTCTCGGACCCGCGACAGCACCGTCTCGTTGTCGAGAGTGATGTCGGGAAGGAGGGTCGCGGGTCGCGAGAGATAAAGTCGGGGAAGACTCGTACAGTCGCTGGATTCTCTAGACACGTCTGCCCCCCTTATCGAGCCGCGCCAGCCGGCTTCGTTATTAGGCCCCCAAAATACTCCCTCGGCCATGTCTCAGCGAGCGAAGTCCAGAGAGTTGGACGAGCGAGTTCCAGAGAGTTGGATCAGTACAGGCCGTCCCACGCCTTGCGACGTGCCGCGTCCGGATCGTTCACAGCGACTTCACAGGTCGATCGGATGACGCGGGTGGCCCGGTGCGCGGTGTCGTAGCGTGGCCAGTCGTCGGACCAGGCCCGGCGGCCTGCCGCGCCGGCGAAATCCAACCAGGTTCGCTGCATCCGGCGGCCGACCGCCGGCGTCAGCCACTTGCCCAACGGGTGCAGCCGCCGGCCGAGATGCGAGCTGTAGGTGTGCAGGATGTGCACGATCTCGCTGCCGTGGGTGGCGCCCAGACCCGCCGCCCGCAACGTCGACGACGCGTGATCGAACCGATAGACATACGTCGGTGCGTGCGCACTGTAGGCGTCAGCGAACGCCCATGTCGGGGCGACGAACATCACATCGCCACCGAAGGACTTGCTCGCGCGGCGGCTCGGGTAACCGGGATAGGCAGCCGGCACCCTCTCCCTCGCGTCCGGGGCCAGCCGGGCGAGATAGCGGTCGATGGTGGCCGGTGTCGTCGGCAGCATCGGCAGTTTGTCCCGGGCGAATAGCGACGCCTCGTGTCGGTTGGTGCCGATGATCAACGGGACCCGAGCCGTCGCACCCGTCCGAGCCGCGTCGATCGGATGCCGCGGCAGCAGATCGACCCCGTAGGTCAGCCCGTGCGCCAGCGTCGGCGTGGCGGCCACGCTGGCGAGTTGCAACTCCCCTGCAGCACGGCGCAATTCGCGCTGCGGCAGCTCTTTCAAAGCCTTCGACTCCGCGACCGTAAGCCCGAGCCGGCTGAGGAACTGCCGCGCCTGCTCGGCTCGTGTTGCCCGGTCTGCGATCAGCGGCAGAGCTGGGCTCTGCGCAATAGCCTGGGCGAACAGCCCTTCGGCGGCCGGACTGGCCAGCAGTGCCAATACCGAAGTGGCGCCGGCGGATTCGCCGAATACGGTGACGCGGTTGGCATCACCGCCGAACACGGCGATGTTGTCACGCACCCAGGCCAGCGCGGCGATCTGGTCGCGTAGGCACAGATTGTCGTCGAAGCCGTCGCCGAGGTCGCCGAGCTCGAAGCCGCCGAACACCCCGACCCGGTAGGTGACGTTGACGACGACCACATCGCCGTTGGCAGCCAGCCGCGACCCGTTGTAGAGCTGCAGTTGTCCGGCACCGTTGAGGAACGCTCCGCCGGGGATCCACACCATCACCGGCAACGACCCAGACACGTCCGGCGACCACACCGTCACCGTCAGACAGGCTTCATCGCGGATCTTGGGATCGTTGCGGTCGCCCGCGACCATCGAGCGACTCTGCAGCGGCAGCGGGGCATGCTCGACGGCGTCCCGCACGCCCGTCCACGGCAACAGGGGGGCCGGCGCAGCGAATCGGCGCCCGCCAACGGGTTGTTCCGCGTACGGCACGCCACGCCACACCGCGACACCGCCTTCGACGGTGCCGCGGAGATCGCCCGCTGCTGTGCGCGCGATAGCAGGAACTTCGGCAACCGCGGACACGCCTGAATCGTAGTGTGAAAAGCTGATCCCGCCGGGCCAGGAGCTCTTGGGACCCGTGACTTAGACGCAACGGAGAGTGCCATGACCTTCAACGAGGGTATGCAGATCGACACGAGCACGACGTCGGCATCCGGCGGCGGTGGCGGGCGCGGAATCGCGATCGGCGGTGGACTCGGCGGATTGCTGTTCCTCGTCGTGGCCCTCCTGCTCGGGGTCGACCCCGGCAAAGTGGCGACCCAGCTACCGGCGAGTACCAGCCAGCAGGTGGCACCCGGCTTCGATCTGAACAAGTGCAAGACCGGAGCCGATGCCAACCAATATGTGCAGTGCCGCGTGATTGCCACCGGCAACTCCGTCGACGCGGTGTGGAAGCAATTGCTGCGCGGATACACCCGCCCCCGGGTACGGCTGTTCAGCGGTCAAGTCAACACCGGGTGTGGAGCGGCCAGCACCGAGGTCGGGCCGTTTTACTGCCCGGTGGATCAGACCGCGTACTTCGACACCGGCTTCTTCGACGTACTACGCACCCAATTCGGTTCAAGCGGTGGACCATTGGCACAGGAATACGTTGTTGCTCACGAGTTCGGGCATCACGTGCAGGATCTGCAGGGATCACTGGGCCGCGCGCAGCAGGGCGCGCAAGGCGCCGGCGGTAACGGCGTGCGCACCGAGTTGCAGGCCGACTGCTATGCCGGCGTGTGGGCCCACTACGCCTCGACCATCAAGCAGGAAGGCACCGGGGTGCCATTTCTGGAACCGCTGAGCGACAAGGACATTTCCGACGCGCTGTCGGCGGCGGCGTCGGTGGGAGACGACCGTATCCAGAAAGCCGCCACCGGGCACACCAATCCCGAGTCGTGGACACACGGCTCGTCGGAGCAGCGTCAGCACTGGTTCACCGTCGGGTACCAATCCGGTGACCCCAACCAATGCAACACCTTCAGCGACCCGAACCTCAACTGACTCAAAACAGCGTCGGCTCTAGCATCTCGACAACTCGTCGCGGTGGCGGCGCATTGGATCGCCGCTGATCGCCGCCAAGCCCGTATTTAGTGATCAGCGGTGCCGCCCGGGCCCGCAGCTCGTCTCGATATGACGGCGGCAAATACGCTCCACGCCGGTACAACTCGCGATACTGGCCGACCAGATGCGGGTAGGCGCGGGTCAGCCACGACATGAACCAGCCACGGGTCGAACCACGCAAATGCAGCCCGAACACCGTGACGCCGTTGGCCCCGGCCGCCGCGATCTGTCCCAGCAGACCGTCGAGGTGCTCGACGGAATCCGTCAGGTAAGGCAGCACCGGCGCCACCATCACATGGCAGTCCAGGCCGGATTCGCGGATCGCCGCGATCAATCCGAGGCGGGCCTGCGGGCTGGGCGTACCGGGCTCCACCTGTGTGTGCAGCGCCGGATCACCGATCGCCAGCGATACGGCAACGGTAACCGGAACCTGTTCAGCGGCGTCGGCGATCAGCGGCAGATCACGGCGCAGCAGCGTGCCCTTGGTCAGGATCGACAGCGGCGTGCCCGAGCCCGCGAGCGCGCCGATGATGCCCGGCATCAACGCGTAACGACCCTCGGCACGTTGATAGGGGTCGGTGTTGGTACCCAGCGCGACGGTCTCGCGGCGCCATGACCGTCGGCTCAGTTCACGGCGCAGCACGTCGACGACATTCGTCTTGACGATGACCTGGGTGTCGAAGTCGTTGCCGCAGTCCAGATCCAGGTACTCGTGAGTCGGCCGGGCGAAGCAATAACGACAGGCATGCGAGCAGCCGCGATAGCCGTTGACGGTGTACTGAAACGGTAGTGCCGCGGCCGGCGGAATTCTGTTCAGCGCTGACTTGCACAACACTTCGTGGAAGGTGATGCCATCGAAATGCGGCGTCCGCACGCTGCGGACGAAACCGATGCGCTCGAGTCCGGGTAGCGCGCCGTCATCGACCTCGATGCTCTGGCCGTCCCACCGCATACGCTATTCGAACGCTTGTTCGAGTCGATGTCAAGCCTTTCTTTCAGGTTGCTCGACTGCCGGCTCGTCGCCAATACGCCTGCGCTGGGCCGATTGTCATTTAAGCTGGTTCATCGTGACGTCTGATGCCGACGGGCCCAACGACAGCAAGAACCTCAAGTGGGCACTGGGCGGGGTAGCCGCGGTGGCCGTCTTGGCAACGATCGCGGCGGCGGTATTGCTGTTCGGCGGCGGGGGTTCGGGTGCCCCGAAAGGGGCCGGCCCGGACCCGGGCGCAGATACAGCGTCCGGGGTGGCCAGCGTGAAAGACACCGGGCCGGTCGCCGTGATCACCGATGACCCCAGTTGCGTGGCATGGACGTCGATCAACAATGAACTGGCGAACGGCGGTCAGGGGCTTTGGAACGACCGCGACCGGTCCGTCCCGGCGTCGGCGTGGACGCAAAAGCAACGTGCGCTGTTCCTCGCAGCCGGACAGTCGATGCGCAGTGCGGCGGCCCAGGCAGTCGGCTTGGTCAAGCTGACACCGCACCGGGTGATGCGCGAGCTCTACCAGCAGTTCATCGCGTACGCGCGCGCCTACTCCGAACGCATCCCCAAATACACTCCTGCCGACAACAACCTGGCCGGTGCCGCAAACAGCGCCTCGTCTGCATTGGGGTCGATCTGTGCCGCCATCAGCGACGGTCCGGCCTCTTCCCGGGGTCCGTTGGTGCCGCCCTCGGCGCCGCCGTCAGACATCGCCCCGGTGGGCAATCTCGCAAACCCGCAACCCCTGCTCACCACCGACAATTCTGTTTGCCCCGAATGGAAATCGGCGTTGGACCAGTTCGGCAAGCAGACCGCCGCATGGCAGCAACTCGATCCCAACCTCCCGTCGATCTACTGGAACCGCGAGCAGAAGGCGGTCAACTACGCGGTTGCGCCGGTGATGAACTCGTTCGCGAGCAAATTGGAACAACTTGGCCGGCAAAGCGATAACGCCGTCTGGCAGGACTTGGCCAACCTGTCGGCCCAGTACCGCCGGGCATTCGTCACCGCGCTGCCTACCTACACCCCGACCGACAACCATCTGGCCAACGCAGCCAACTTCGCCTCAACGACCGTCCTGGGCGCTTGCGCAGCCGTTGCGGAGTAGCCGTCTGACATGTGATCCACAGCGTGCTAGCTGTCAGAAGGCCGAGAACAGATCAACCACCCGCCCACTGGCCTGGTATTGCGCCTAAATAAAACGCACCGGGCATCGTGATGCCCGGTGCGTGGTGACCCCTACGCGGTGAAAGCGTTAGGCCCAGCTGGAGCCGACGGCGGAGTCGGTGCTGCTCATGTTGTTGCCCGCGGTCTGGACTTTCTGGCCGTGGGAGTTGGCTTGTTCGTAGATGGTCTGGAAGTTGCGACCCAACTGGGTGATGAACTCCTGGCAGGCCACCGAACCCGAGCCGCCCCAGAAGTCACCGGCGGCCAGCACATCGCGCACGATGGACTGGTGCTCGGCCTCCAGAGAAGCGGCCTGAGAGCGGATCATCGCGCCGTGGGCGTCCACGTCGCCGAACTGGTAACTGATCGACATGACTGTTCTCCTACAAGTATTGGGGTGGTGGGCGGCTAGCTGGACAGCAGGTGCTGGGAGCCCTGCTCTTGGCTCTCGTAGTGGTTCGCGTCGCGGATCAAGCCGTCCCGGACACCGTGCAGCAGGTTGACGATATTGCGGAACGCGGTGTTCATCTGGCCCATGGTGTCGTAGGAGGTGGACTGAGCGGTACCGCTCCAGCCGGCACCGGCGATGTTCTGGCTCGACGCCCACATCTTGCGGGCCTCGTCCTCAACGGTCTGGGCGTGGGTGTCGAACCGGCCCGCCATCGACCGCATCTCGTGCGGGTCAGTCATAAAACGTGAAGGCATATCTCTCTCCTTGGTGTGAATTTATTTGATACTGGCCGAGATTGACGACTTCGATCAGGAAGGCGGCGCCGCCTCCCTCGTCATCAGACGAACACCTGCGTGGGCA
>Ga0302326_10018536_pt1 | contig 14431 bp, 12 predicted proteins | sample Palsa_T0_3_FD_202264 | JGI IMG/M metagenome (GOLD analysis project Ga0302326, IMG submission 202264) | Peat permafrost microbial communities from Stordalen Mire near Abisko, Sweden - Palsa_T0_3 | ecosystem: Environmental > Terrestrial > Soil > Palsa > Peat permafrost | place: Sweden: Abisko... | reverse complement strand
TGCTCTCGCTCGCCGCCACCGCGCGCGATGTGTACGCCGCCCCCGCCATTCTCGGCTTCGCACTGCTGGTGGCGCTGTGGGTGGGCGCGCTGCGGCGCAGCGCCTCGCGCCTTGATGAACGCTGCCTGGCTATCACGCGCATTCTCGTTGCCATCATCGCCTGCGCGCTCGCAGCGCTGCTCGCCATCCTCGCCGCCGCCGAGCATCAACTCATCATCATCGTGGCCGACTTGAGCGTCGCCTTCCTCGTGCCACCACTTGCCCTCATGACGCTGCGCTTTGCCGCGGCGCTGCAGCGCTCAAAGAAATATGCCGCGAGCATCGCCGCAACCTACGCGGCCTATGCTCTCGCATTCACGCTCACCGGACTTTTCATTCTGCCCGTCATCGACCGCTGGCAGAACCTGGACGCGCTCGCGCGACGCATCGAGCGCGACTCCTCGGGCGCGGAGCTGGCCGTACTCGACCCTGATGAAACGACGATTGCCATGCTCGATCACCGCGGGCGCACCGCCTTCACGGCGCTCGCGTCGCCTTCGGCAGAGCCGGGTGCAGGCGTCGCCGATTGGCTGCGCGACCACGGCCCGCAGGCGCACGTGCTCGTCCTGCTCCCCGGGCATGCGCCGGGTGATGTCAGCCGACTCGTCGGCCGTTGGCTGCGGCTCGAGACGCCCGACGACGGCATCGCCGGGGTGCTCGCCGCGGCCGGCGGCGCGCGCATCAGTATGCGTTACGAGCTGCCGCAGGGGCGGCGCTATGCACTCTTGAGCGCGCCGCCACGCTAGTTGCGCGAGGTTCGCGCAACCAAAACCCTGCGCCTAGGGCTTTTTGATGAACTTCAGCGACGCCGAGTTCATGCAGTAGCGCAGATGCGTCGGCGGCGGTCCGTCATCGAACACATGTCCCAAATGCCCGTCGCACTCGACGCAGGCGACTTCGCTGCGCGTCATGCCGAGGCTGCTGTCGACAGAAGTTCTGACATTCGTTTTGGCGATTGGCGCCCAGAAACTCGGCCAGCCGGTGCGCGAATCGTATTTCGTGGTTGAGCTGAAAAGTGCATTGCCACAGCAGATGCAGCGGTAGAGACCCGGCGCGAACAGCGGGTCGTACTCGCCGCTGAACGCCCGTTCGGTTCCCTGCTGACGGGTCACCGCGAATTCAAGCGCGGTCAACTGCGCGCGCCATTCCTGGTCGCTCTTTACCACCTTCGCCACCTGCGCGACGCGCAGCAACTTGCCGGCATCATCGTATAGCGTGACGGTGACCATGCCCTCGTCGGCCTTCGCCTCGGCACTGCTCATGAGGCCGCCCCTGCCGGTGCGCAACACCAGATACCCGGCCGTCGACAGGGACGCTGCCAGGAGCGCGCGCCGGCCTATCATCGGTACAGCTCCGGAAACTCGCGCTGCAGATTCTCAACCTTGGGCGCATCGTTGAAGACGATGTACATGTCGTGCGGATGACGGCGCGCATAGTCCTGGTGATAGGCCTCGGCTTCGTAAAATGCCTTGAGCGGCGTCACCCGGGTGACAATGGGGCGCGGAAAGATCTTGGCATCGCGCAACTGTGCGATGTAGGCCTCGGCGATGCGCTGCTGCTCGGCGTCACGATAGAAGATGACGGATCGATACTGCACACCGTCATCGGGCCCTTGCCGGTTGAGCTGCGTCGGATCGTGCCCGACCGCGAAGAACACCCGCAGTAACTGGCCATAGGTGATCTGTTTGGGGTCGTAGATGACCTCAACAGATTCGGCGTGCCCGGTCGTGCCGCTGCTCACCACTTCGTAGTGCGCGCTCGCCGCCGTGCCCCCGGAGTAGCCGGAGGTTGCGCTCACCACGCCCTTGACGTGCTGAAACACATCCTGAATTCCCCAGAAGCAACCCCCGGCGAAGACCGCCGTACGCGCCTTCGCGCCGGGCTCAACGGCTTCATCCGTGGCAGGCGTCGGCAGGACGGCAGTGGCGGCGCTTGCCAGGTGGCACCCGGCCGCACCTGCGCACAAGGCGGCAAAGACAATCGCAACGCGGGAAATCTTGATGACCATGATGAGCACTCCTCACAAGTACTGACCGGTCTGCGCCGCACGATATTGCAGGTGGCACCTGCGCAGCAAATGCGCGGAACTTAACGCCGCGGGCGTGGTCTACAGCTGACCGCGGCGCAAGCTCAGCACTTGAAGACCGGCAGGGCCGTTACGGGCAGCTTCCGGCGCAACAGAGCCTCGATGTCCTTCAAGAGCGGTGCCTCATCCGGGGAAACCAGCGACACCGCCTGTCCCGATCCGCCAGCGCGCGCGGTGCGCCCGATGCGGTGTATGTAATTCTCCGGCACGTTCGGCAGCTCGTAGTTCACCACGTGCGGCAGCTCCTTGATATCAAGGCCGCGCGCGGCGACTTCGGTGGCAACCAGCGCCGTCACTTTGTTGGTCTTGAAGTCGTGCAGCGCCTTGGTGCGCGCGGCCTGGCTCTTGTTGCCATGAATCGCGGTCGCGAGGATGCCCGTCGACTGCAACTGCTTCGTCAGGCGATTGGCGCCGTGTTTGGTGCGCGTGAAGACCAGCACCTGATGCCAGTTGCCCGCGCCGATGAGGTGCGCGAGCAGATGCCGCTTGCGGTCCTTTGGAACCCGGTACACCTGGTGATCGACACGCTCGGCGGTGGCATTAGGCGCCGCGACCTCGATATACGCCGGATTGCGCAGGATGCGGTTCGCAAGTTCGCGGATCTCGGCGGTGTAAGTCGCCGAGAACATGAGATTCTGGCGCTCGCGCGGCAGGAGCTTCAGCACCCGTTTGATGGCCGGAATGAAGCCCATATCGAGCATTCGATCCGCCTCGTCGAGTACCAGGCAGCGCACCGCACGCAGATCGACCGCCCCCTGATCCGCAAGATCGAGGAGGCGCCCGGGAGTTGCGATCAGCAGATCGCAGCCGGCGCGCAGGTCCGAAATCTGCGGCTTGATATTGACGCCGCCAAAGATGACCTGGGTGCGAAACTCCAGATACTTCCCGTAGCGGCGCGCGCTCTCGGCAATCTGGGCTGCAAGTTCGCGCGTTGGCGTCAACACGAGCGCCCGCGGCGCGCGCGCGGGCGGCGCGCCTAACTTCTGCAGAATCGGCAGGATGAAAGCGGCGGTCTTGCCCGTGCCCGTTTGTGCCCCGGCGAGCACGTCGCGATCGTCGAGCACGGCGGGAATGGCCTGGCGTTGAATGGGCGTCGGCGTCGTGTAGCCCTGTTCGGCCACGGCGCGCAACAACTCGGGCGTCAGCCCGAGATCAGCAAATGACATGAATGGAAATCCTTTGAAATACTTGCCAGCAGCGCACAAGCGCGGTGGCGGAAGGAAGAGATGACGTCGAGCACTCTACAGGCTTTGACGTGAGGGGCGCAACCTGGACAATCTACACTATGTCGGTCATCACACTACTTGACGGGGAACTCGCCTTTGGCGATCACCCGCTCCTTGACCGGGCTCAATTGAGCATCGAGAGCGGCGAGCGCATTGGCCTTATTGGCAGAAACGGCACCGGCAAGTCCTCGCTGCTGCGGGTATTGGCGGGCATTGGCGCGCTTGACGTCGGCCAGCTGCAGCACAGGAGCGGACTCAAGCGCGCCTGGGTCGAACAGGAGCCCGCGTTGCCGAGCGCCACGACGCTGCGCGCGAGTCTCGAGGCACGCGCGCGCGCCATGGCCGACTTGCAGGGCACGGCGACGCACGCGGACGCAATCGACGAGCGCGAAACCTGGCGCTGGGAGTCGCGCCTGACGGAGTACCTGCACCGCTTCGATCTCGAGGCCAATCAGCCCCCGGACGTCAGCTCCGGTGGCGAGTGCAAGCGCGCGGCGCTCGCGCTCGCGTTCGCGCTGCAGCCGGAGCTGTTGTTGCTGGATGAGCCCACCAATCATCTCGACATCAGCGGCATCGAGCGCCTGGAGGAGCTCCTGGTGAGGATGCCGAGCGCGATTTTCATCACCCATGATCGAGCCTTTCTCGATGCGGTCGCGACCCGCATCATTGAGCTCGACCGCGGTGTACTGCGTTCCTATCCGGGCAACTTTGCAGCCTACGAAGCGCGCAAGGAGGCTGATCTGGCGAGCGAAGCGCTCGCCAACCGGCGCTTCGAGAAGTTCTGGCAGCAGGAAGAGGTTTGGATCCGCAAAGGGATCGAAGCGCGCCGCACGCGCGATGAGGGCCGTGTGCAGCGCCTCGAGAGACTGCGGCGCGAGCGCGCCGCGCGGCGCGAGCGCGTGGGCTCGCTGCGCCTGAGCCTCGACGCAGGCGCGCCCTCCGGGCAGCTCGTCGCGGAACTCTCGGACGTCAACAAGAGCTTCGGCGAGCGCACTCTCATCAAGAACCTGTCGATGCGCATCATGCGTCAGGACCGCATTGGTCTCATCGGGAAGAACGGCGCCGGCAAATCCACGCTCATCCGTCTCATCCTGGGCACGCTCGCGCCCGACAGCGGCACGGTGCGCCGCGGCACCAATCTGCAGGTGGCCTACTTCGATCAGCTGCGTGAGCAGCTCGATCCCGAGCGCAGCGTCGCCGAGACCATCAGCCCCGGATCAGACTGGGTCGAGGTCGACGGAGGGCGCAAGCACATCATGAGTTATCTCGCCGACTTCCTCTTCCCCACACAGCGTGCGCAGTCCCCTGTGCGCATGCTCTCCGGCGGCGAGCGCAACCGCCTGCTGCTTGCGCGCCTGTTCGCGCGGCCGGCAAATCTGCTGGTGCTCGATGAGCCCACCAATGACCTCGACATCGAATCGCTTGAGCTTCTGGAACAGCGCCTGCAGGACTATGACGGCACGCTCATCCTCGTAAGCCACGACCGCAAGTTTCTCGACAACGTTGTGACGCAAACGCTCGCGGCAGAGCCCGACGGAGTGTGGCGCGAGTACGTCGGCGGCTACAGCGATTGGCTGCAGCAGCGGCCTGCGCCCGCCGCAGTGCCGGCATCCGCGTCCAAGCGCGTATCAAAGCCCGCGGCGACGCGCGCCGAAATACGCGCCAAGCTCAGCTACAAGGATGAGCGCGAACTTGCCGCTCTGCCGCAGGCCATCGAGGCTCTGGAGCGCGAGCAGGCGGAAGTGACCGCGCGCATGAGTCTGCCGGACTACCACCGCGGCACACCCGAGCAGCTGCGCCGCGACCGCCAGCGCATGCAGGAAATTGAAGCGCAGCTGCAGGAGAAATTCACGCGCTGGGAGGCGCTCGAAGGCGCGCGCGCGAGCTAACGCCCGAGAACCTCAATCCGGCAACGTTGCCGCATGCAGCGCCTGCTGCAGCTCAAGGGCGCTGAAAACCGGCTGCGAGCAGGCATTGCCGGTGCAGATGAATGCCGCCGCACGCGCAAGCTCCGGATAGCGGACATCCGGATTAGGCATGGCGCCTTCACGCTTATCCCACCAGTCGATGCGTCGGTAGATGACCGGATAATGCAGCGCCGCCGCATGCAGGCCCTGCGCGCCGGCATCATCCTTATGTCCCACGATGGTCACATGCGTCGGATCGTTCGCGAGCTCATCGCCGCTCAGCAATATGCCGCTACGCAGACGCCCTGCCGCGGCAATCTGCGCGGACGCGATATAACGCATCGCGTGGCGCGCGCGTGCGCTTGCGCGCATATCCCCGTCATAGCGGTAGAGCGCATTGGCAAAGCGCGCGACACCAATATTCTCATCGACATCGCGCACCGGCTCGCGAAATACCCCGCGCGCGCTGCCGGCAACGGCCACCGTTGCATAGCCCGCGGCCGCCACGGCGAAATGCGCGTCAATGAAGTCGAGCGCCCGCCGCGCCTGCGCAAGGTAGGCGCGCTCGCCCGTTGCGACGTAGAGGGCAAGATACCCCTGACCCATCGCGAGCGTGTCGCCCAGCGCCGCGGGCGCGGCAGCGCGGCCGTCGTGGCTGAAACCGCCTGCGCCCAGGGCGCGATGGGCGCTGACCCAGGCGGCCGCGCGGCGCGCGCGCGCAACATAACGCTCATCGCCGGTTGCATCGTAGAGCGCGCACAGCGCACTCACCTCCCAGCCGTTTTCGCGTGCGTAGACATGTGTGTCAATGCGCGGGTTGGGATGCCTGCGCCGCTCGGCGTCATTCATCGCGTAGAACACGTGGCCCGTCAGCTGCGCATCAACGTCAGCATCCTGACTGACGTAGACGACGCCCTCGGGACTGGTGAGAAAATTCTCAACATAGCGGTCGATGCTCTGTGCAGCTTTGAGGAACGCCGCATCTCCCAAGACGCGGTAGCCATCCGCGTACAGCCGGATGTATTGCGTCTGGAAAGACATGATTTTCTCGAAGTGCGGTGCATGCCAATTGCGCGCCTCAGAGTATTGAAAGACGCCACCCCACACCGGATCGATTAGCGCTTCTGCGGCGGTAAGCGTATTGCGCGCCATCGCGGCTTCCTGCGGCGCGTTCTGGGCGTGCGTCAGAGCGTACTCGAGACTGTCCGCATCGATAAACTTCTGCTCGCTGCCCCAGCCGGCGTACTGCGCGTCGTAAGACTCAAAGTAGGCAGCACGCAGCGCCTGGCGCTCATGCGCGCCCAGGAGGCCCGAGCGCGCGGGTTCAACCTTCTCCTCGGCATAGACCGAGGGTCCTGGTGAGGGGTCTTTGATGATGGCCGCAAGCAGCGACGCCATGGCCTCCGGAGGCAGGTAGCCGCGGCGTTTGACGATCTCCGAGCCGTCGGCGCCGAGCACGATCGTCGCCGGCCAGCCGTAGTCCTGATAGCGCGCCGCCAGGGCCGGATCGGCATCCTGATCGACACGCACCGCGATGTATTGTTGAGCGATGAGCGCGCCGACCTTCGGATCCTGATACGTCGTTTGATCCATGACGTGGCACCAATGGCACCAGACGGCTTCGAGGTCCAGAAGCACGAAACGCCGTTGCGCGCGCGCTTGTGCGAAAACATCATCGCTCCAGCCGTGCCAGCTGATCGCGGGAGCAGCAGCAGCGGGCGTCGCGTGCGCACCCGCGAGCGCGCATGCAAGTAACGCCGCCACACAGAAAAATCGCTGCATCGTGACACCGGCTGCGGTAGATACTGGCGCACCTGTGCGCCGCTTGAATCTCAGGTACGCAGCGGCTGCGGCTTCGGATGCATAGGTTGTCGAGATATATAGCGTAAGCTATTGAATAAGCTAATTAAAGACATAATTAAAGTTCATGACCAAGAGTTTCAAATACTACGATCTCATCCTCGGCGCCTATGTCTGCGTACTGTTGTGCGCCAATCTCATTGGCCCTGCGAAAGTCTCCACGGTGCAGCTGCCGTTGATCGGCTCGGTGACGTTTCTCGCCGGCGTTTTGTTCTTCCCGATTTCCTATCTGTTCGGCGACATCCTCACCGAGGTCTATGGTTATGCGCGCGACCGGCGCGTGGTGTGGAGCGGCTTCGCTGCCCTCGTGTTCGCGGCTCTGATGGCAACGGTCATCGTGCATCTGCCGCCACGCGACAAGAATTCCGCCGTCGAAGCGATCTTCGGTAACACACCGCGCATCGTCGCCGCGTCCATCATCGCGTTCTGGTGCGGCTCATTCGTCAACAGCTACGTGCTTGCGAAAATGAAACTGTGGACGCGCGGCCGCTGGCTGTGGACGCGCACGGTCGGCTCGACCATCTGCGGCGAGCTCATCGACTCCGCATTGTTCTACAGCATCGCGTTCGCCGGCCTGTGGAGTACCGACAAACTCCTGGCGATCATGCTGACGCAGTACGTGCTCAAGTCCGGATGGGAGATCGTCGCGACGCCCTTGACCTACAAGATCGTGGGTTTTCTCAAGCGCGCGGAACACGAGGACTATTACGACCGCGATACGCGCTTCACGCCCTTCACACTCGAGACACCTGAGGAGCGCTAACCGAAGCGCGGCACGCAGCTGCGCGGCCGCAGCAGCGCGCGCGCGCTGCATCCGAAACACTGAAGTCCGGTCAGCGAATCTGGGATACTACGACCCGGCCTTTCGCGCAGACACGCCATGCTGCAGCTCGACTTCAAGGACGCGGTGTCCGATCACTCGGCAAGCTTAGGCCCCGCCCAGACTTTCAAGTTTTCCCGTGGTGTGGTGTGCGACGAATCCCGCGGACACGTACTCGCCACGTACCGCACCGATCAATGGGAGATCGAGGGCAGCCTGTTCACGGGGTTCCAGTGCAGCCGCCCGAGCCGTATCTACTTCGAGGACTCAACCGGCCGACGCTCCTATGGCTGCGGACCCTTTGCCGGTATCGTCGTCACGCGCGGCGCGCTGCATGTCGGCCATCAGCTCTTCGCGCATTATCAGAACCGCACGCAGCTGTGGCATTGCTACGCCCTCAGCTCCGATTGGCCGGTCATGATCTTGAAAGCCACCACCGCGGCCGAGGCCTACGCCGCGGCCTAGACGCGCGGGATTATGCGCGGCCAGAAAGTCTCGCTCCGCGCGCTTCTCCAGCGCCTCGAGCTCTCTGCGCTCGACGCGCACTTCAATGCCAGCAAACGTAATCTGCATTGGACCCAACTTCTGATTTGGTGCTTCGTGCTGGCGCGCCATTGCAATGCCCGCAGGCCAAACGCGCGAACACTGCACAAATGCGTGATCGCCCATGCGGTGCTCAACGCACGGCAGGCGCAGGCGCCGGCGAGCGCCTAATCTGCACACGGAGCCTGCGTGTTGGCAGGGTCAAATGAGCGGATTTTCGTCGGAAAATGGCGACAGTTCTCAGTCGCACAAACACTTCATCACAGCTTCATGATTCTTGATGGCGCAGGTGCGGATTTCTCGGTAATCTCCAGCCATCTACACGGAGCGTGTCATGCGTAGTCGTCTAGTTCCGCACGTCAGCTTGCTCTTGGCAGCGTCCTCACTTGCTGCATGCGGCGCCCTCACGAATGTGTCGGCGACTTCAAACGTCACATCGCAATATTCGCACGTGTGGGTGACCGTCCAAGACGTTAAGTTCAACACCAGCGCAACGGCACCCGCCGGCGACAGCAGCTGGCTCGATTTTCCGCTCACAACTCCCGTCAGCATGGATCTGGCAACGGTGACCAACGGGGGACTCGCCGTATTCGGCAGTTCGTTGAAGATACCGACCGGGAACTATCAGCAAATCGAGCTGATATTGACGGATACCGCTGCACCGCTGACTACGTCGGCGCAGGCAGCAGGCCTCATTTACAACGACCAGGTGGGGTACCTCGATAGTTCCGGCGCCGCCCTGACCGCGCCGCTCGACCTCGTCCATCCGGAAAATGGCATCGTGCTGGCGGTGTCGCTCAGCATCCCGAGCAACCTCAAGGCGGAACTGCAGTCTCTGAGCGACAGCGGAACGGACACCGAAACCGAAACGGGGACGACGACCGGAGTGGGTACGACGACCACCGGTTTGGGCACGACTTCAGCGGCCGCCACGACCACCTGTGCAACGACCACGACAGATACGGCGACCACGACGCCGATCACCACCACGACCGACAACTGCACCAATGGCGTCGCGAGTGCCACATTCACCGTCGGCATAGATTTCGACGCCGAAAAGGATCTGGTGCCGTTCACCTACAGCGGGCAGCCGGGATTTCTCCTGAATCCTCAACTCGTCGCCTATGACCTCTCAACGGCCGGGACAATCCAAGGCACGCTCACGTTACCGGATCAAAGCACTACGACGACCACGACGACGACGACCGCGTATGCAACCGCCAGCACTAATCCGGCAATCGAAGTGAGCGCCGAGACTTTGAGCGCCGACGGCACGCGCCATGTGGTAGTGAAGAGCGCCCCGGTGCTATCCGATGGCAGCTTTGTGCTCTATCCGCTGACGACCAACGCGACCAGTACCAACCTCACGACCACGACCACCTACGACCTCGTGATCCATGGGCCCAATATCCAGACCACCATCATCCAAGCGGTGCCGCCCAGCGTTGCAGCTCCCGCGGCTGCGACCAGCGTTACGCTCAACACCTTTTCCCTGACCGCAACCTCGGACTACCTGGTTAATGTTGCAACCGCAACGGGCTTTTCGAGCGCCGGTGCCTTGGTGCAGTTCTACCAGACCATCCCGGTAAGCGGCGAAGTGCCGTACGTGGTCGCGCAGCAGCCTATCGATCCCTTCAATAATGATTTCGCCGGCGATGCCGCACTCACGGTCGGTCCCATCGCCGTCCTCGTCTACAGCAGCGGCACGGCGACGGCGCCGGTGAGTGAAGCACCCAGCGAAGGCTCGAGCACCTACCAGGTCGCGGCGATTGCTCCGAATTTCAACGACGGCGCGCTCGGTACCAAGGTCACCGCGCCCGCTGACCTTACGACGACGACGCCGGCGGTGGTCGTGACACTTGCTCCACTCAGCGTGGCCACCGGTTTGACGAGCGCTACGCTTGAGGTCACCACTGCCGTAGCTGCCCCAGGCAAGTACACGAACGGCGATCTCATCCTCAGCCAGAACGGCGCGATCATTGCCGTAGCGCCGCTCGGCGCCGCTCTCAATCAGAGCGCAGGCTCCGTCACCTTCAGCCGCGTGCCTGGTGGTACGTCGAGTGCGACCGCAAGCACCGGGATCTACGATCTGTCGGCGTGGGTATGGAACGCCAGCAATCCTTCGGGAACGCTGACGCGTGAAGTGAGCACAACGAGTGTCAATCTGAGCAGCGGCGCGGCATCGGGCGCGACCATTACCATCGACTGATGCTCAGCTGAGCAGGCCCGCGAGCACGCGGCGGTAGCGTGCGGCTATGGCATCGCGCCGGATGTGCCGGCCGTGCGATACAAGTTTGTGCCCGTAGCGCCACACACAATCGATCACCGGCGCGCGCGCGGCGAAAATCCAGCTGTCGAGAAGCGCATCCCCACGGCGGCACAGGAGCGACTCGTGCGCCGTGTCGAGGCTGACGATATCCGCGTCGGCTCCCACAATGAGCCCGCGCCGCTCGCAGCCAAGGGCCTGCGCGCCGCCTGCGACCGCCGCTTCCATCAGCCGCCGGCCCGTCGAATGCTCCAGGCCATGTGCGAGCACGTTGCGCCGGCGGTGCGTTAGGCGCTGGGTATATTCGAGCGTGCGCAGCTCCTCGGCGGCATCTATGCGCACGTTGGAGTCCGTACCGATCGCGCACGCCCCATCGGCGCCCAGGTACTCCGCCGCCGGGAAAATCCCATCGCCGAGGTTCGCCTCCGTGATCGGACACAGACCCGCGACCGCCGCACTCGCGGCCAGGCGATGCACCTCCTCGGCATTGACATGCGTGGCATGCACCAGGCACCAGCGCTGATCAACGGGCTGATGATCGAGCAGCCATTCAACCGGACGCCTGCCGCACCAGGCGATGCAGTCGTTGACCTCCTTCACCTGTTCGGCGATGTGCAGATGCAGCGGCGCATTCGGCGCAAGAGCCACGAGCGCGCCGAGCTCCTGCGGAGTCACGGCGCGCAGGCTGTGCGGCGCAACGCCGACGCGCGCGGCTTCCAAAGACTGCACGGCGCCGCGGCTTGCCTCGAGGAGCCGGGCAAATCGATCCAGATCGTTCACGAAGCGGCGCTGGAGCGCGCCCGGCGGCACGCCGCCAAAGTTAGCGTGCGCGTAGAAGACCGGCAGCAGGGTAAGTCCGATGCCCGCGTCCTGCGCGGCCGCCGCAATCCGCCCGGCGAGCTCGCCGAGGTTGGCGTAGGGCGTGCCGTCGCGATCGTGATGCAGGTAGTGAAATTCACCCACGCGCGTGAAGCCCGCCTCCAGCATTTCGGCAAATGCGAAGGCGCTGATCGCCTCGAGATCCTCCGGATCCAGGCGCTCGACAAAACGGTACATGAGATTGCGCCAGCTCCAGAAACTGTCGGCGCCCGGTCCTGCGCTTTCCGTCAATCCGGCCATCGCCCGCTGGAAGGCGTGGCTGTGCACATTGGGGATTCCCGGCAGCGCGACGGCGTGCCGCTCATCCTGCGGCGCGGCTTCAACACCGCTGTCAATTCGATCGATGTGGCCGGCCGCGATGCCGATTCGCACGTTTTCTACCCAACCGGCACCGAGCAGCGCGGCGCCGAACCACAGGTTGACCATGCGCGACATCCCCCGGCCTGACTTAACCAGCATAATAGCAAGCGGGTACGCCCCTGACGGGAGAGCCACCTGGAAGAACTCACGAAATGGCTGCACGTCGTGCGCAATGACGCGCCGCTGATCCTGAGCGTGCCGCATGCAGGCGTGGAGATTCCCGCGCCGTTTGCGGACGGCCTGATTTCGGCCTGGCTTGCGCGGCGTGACGCGGACTGGTGGGTCGACAAGCTCTACGACTTTGCAGCCGCGCTCGGCGCGACGATCGTGCGCACCGCGATCTCACGCACCGTGATTGACGTCAACCGTGATCCGGGCGGCGCGTCGCTCTATCCGGGGCAGGCGACCACGGAACTTTGTCCGACGACAACCTTCGACGGCGAAGCGCTCTATCATCCGGGTGCGGCGCCCGATGCGAGCGCCATCGCACGGCGCCGTGAGACATATCACGCGCCGTATCATGCGGCGCTCGCACTCGAGATCGAGCGACTCAAAGCTCAGCACGCGGCGGTCGTCGTCTATGATTGTCACTCGATCCGCTCACGGATCCCGCGGCTCTTCGCAGGCGATCTGCCGGTCTTCAATCTCGGAACCTACGATGGCGCGAGCTGCGCGCCCGCATTGACGACGGCGGTCGAACGTGCGTGCGACCGCACAGATTACTCGCGCGTGACGAACGGGCGCTTCAAGGGCGGCTACATTACGCGACATTACGGCCGCCCAGCAAAGGGCATTCACGCGCTGCAAATGGAGTTGGCCTGCCGCAGTTACATGCGCGAAGAGCCCGGGCCCGTGGAACCGGACTCGTGGCCGCCGCATTATAACGAAGAGCAAGCGGCGCCGATGCGCGGGGCATTGAAAGAGGCGCTGGGTGCCTGCCTCGAATTTGCCCGAGACGTATAATCGTTACCTAGGCTTTTAGTGGACCCGCGTCGGCTCCGCCATTTTTGACGATCGCTTCTTTCGTCTGAATGATGAGGCCGATCTCAATGTTTTCAGCGCACCTCTTGCGGCTGAGCCGATCTGCTACATCGATGCGGACATCGCGCAATCGAAGCGCGTGGTGCTGAAGCACTGGGCGCGCCGGCCTCTGTCGCGGCGCTTCTACGAAAATCTCGCCTCGCTCTTGCGCTCGCAACTGTAAGAGCCGGCGTCCCCATCATACCGAGGGCGCGTGCAGTCGAACGTCTGCATGCTCCGTCCATTCCACCGGGGGCTCGCCGGCGCGAAATACGCGCGCGCCCGTACCCCACAGGCGCACCGCAGTACCGTTCACGTGCAGCAGAGCGCCCTCGCGCAGGCCGATGACGGTCACAGCAGGCTGCAGGCTCAGAAATTCCGCAAGCCGCTCGGCGCGGGTCTCGCCCTGATGTCCGGGCGGATGGGCATCGGTGTAATGCGCGTTTATTTGGAACTGAACGAGCCCCAGGGCGCGCAGCGACGGCGGCTCAATGATGGGCATGTCATTCGTCGTCGCGATGGTCGGGCAAGCCACCACGCTGCCAGCGCTCCAGCCGATGTACGGGATTCCAGCACGCACACGCGCGCCGATAATCTCCAAAAGATCCGCCGCGTACAAGCGCGCAAGCAGATGAAAGGTGTTCCCGCCGCCAATAACAATGGCCGCAGCGACGCCCACGGCCTGCACGGGATCCGCGCTCTCATGGAGTGACGTCAGGTTGTACCCCATCTCGGTAAAGGGCGGCCGTACGCGCTGTGCATAGGCGTCATACGCGGCCGCTGTGCCGGGTACGGCTGCGTAGGGGATGAAAAGCACGCTGCTGCCTTGCTCCCCCAAAAAGGCCTTAATCTCATCGGCCGCCCATTTCAGATACGAACCATCCGCGGCGCGTGAGTTGCTAAGCAGGAGGAGCTGGGGCGTTATGGTTGGCACTTAAACCCTCTCGTCAGCCCAGCCGCTCCAATTTGCGCAGGCTCGGGAAGAGCCGCATCCACAGGAGCGCCACGGCAATTGTTCCGATTCCACCGAGCAGCGCGGCTGGCATCGCGCCAAACAGCGCGGCGGTCATGCCGCTTTCGAATTCGCCCAGTTGGCTCGAGGCATTGATGAAAAGGAAATTTACCGCGCCCACACGGCCGCGCATATCGTCGGGTGTCGCCAACTGCACGAGGGAACTGCGGATTATCACGCTCACCGTGTCTGCCGCGCCCAAGGCGGCGAGCGCCAGAATCGAAAGCCAGATCGAGCGCGAGAGCGCGAACAGAACCGTCATCAGGCCAAAGATGATGACGGCCTGGAACATGCGCATACCCACGCGGCGCTGGATTGCATGCCGGGCGAGGATCGCTGTCATCAGTAACGCACCGATCGCGGGTGCGCCGCGCAGCAGGCCCAGACCCCAGGGCCCCGTGTACAGAATGTCG
>Ga0302326_10018535_pt1 | contig 14431 bp, 15 predicted proteins | sample Palsa_T0_3_FD_202264 | JGI IMG/M metagenome (GOLD analysis project Ga0302326, IMG submission 202264) | Peat permafrost microbial communities from Stordalen Mire near Abisko, Sweden - Palsa_T0_3 | ecosystem: Environmental > Terrestrial > Soil > Palsa > Peat permafrost | place: Sweden: Abisko... | reverse complement strand
ACTTCTGCAAAGCGGTCTCCACGTCGTGAGAAAGGTTCGACGCCTCGAAGCTATCCACCCGTAAGAACAGCACATCCGGCGTCACCCAGAAAGCGTCCACCACGCTGGTGGCGATTTCGCCGCGGGTCACTTCGGCGGAGATGAAATCGGGCGCGCCCTCGCGCTTCACCGTTACCCGCACCTGGGTTCCACGCGGCCCGCGCAGCAGGTTGGCCACATCATTGGAAGTCAGCTTGGTGACGTCTTTGCCGTCCACGGCTGAGATTATGTCTCCGCGGCGGAACCCGGCGTTAAACGCGGGAGATCCCGGAAACGGCCGCATCACCACCACGTGGTCATCGCCGTCGCTGATGATCTCCATGCCGACGCCGTAATATTGCGCGCGCTGCCTTCGCTGCATCTCGCGGTATTCGGCCGGGTCCACAAAGTTGGAGTGCGGATCGAGCGTGCGGAGCATCCCCGGAATCGCGCCCTGGTAGAACGCTTTTTCCGACGACACAGGGTCGGCGAAATTCTTTTCCACCAGCGCGAATGCTGAGGCCACGGACTTCATGTCGCGGTCAATATCGTCGGCAGTCGCAGGCGTGGTCGCCGCAGAGGCCTTGACGACGGGACCGTAAAGCGGCGCAAGAATCGCTGTGAGGGCAACCACCAGCGCAACGTAAAGCAAATGTCGGATTTTCATGGATTCACCGGAGAGGCTCTATATATGGGACGACGGCCCGGAGACAAAAAGGTACCGCAAGCGTGATGGCCGAGGCTTGCCCACGTTCCTATCATAACAAGGTTCGCACGGTGGGGGACGCCTATACGTTTTCGGGATTTACTCGACGCTTGCGGCTTCGCCGGCCTTTACCACTTTGTGGAGGCGACGGTGATTGTTCACGCCGATTGTGGATAGCTTCTGCGCTGCAACAGATCTCCACTTTAGGAGATACCGCAGCGCTACGTGAGGAGATGAGGCCTTGGCCCATGCACTCGCGCGCTGCAGCGCGCCGATCCTTTGGGTGCATGGTTCGGGTCGCGCGTTCCAACCCGTTTGGTCCGATCTCCCAGCTCTGCGTGCCGCTCGGATTAGGTTGCTCAGCGTGCACCGGGGTCAACGGCGATCCCTCTACGCCCTCCGCGGCTGGTCCGCAGTCTGGTTGGGAATTTTTTGTCCGGTGTCGATGCCGAGCGCTAAGAGCGGCTCGGACATCGCAGGCCATGGGCCCGCGCCACGGCTCAATCGGTAATTTCGATCTTGGGGCCTTCCACTTTGGCGGCTTCGTCCGCACGCGCTATGGTGTTCCGCGCCAGTTCGAGGAAGGCTTCGTCTTTGTGCGACGCCACGGGATTTCCGGTATCGCCGCCGACGCGCACCTGGGGATCGAGCGGCAACTCCGCCAGAAAATGCACTTGCATCTCCTGCGCCATGCGCCGCCCGCCACCGTGACTGAAAACGTCGATACGGTCCTTACAGTGCGGGCAAACCAGGTAGCTCATATTCTCGATGACGCCGAGAATCGGCACCTTCACCTGGTGGAACATGAAGATGGCCTTGCGCGCATCCTCGAGCGAGACATCCGATGGGGTGGTCACGACGATGGCGCCGGTGAGGGGCGCCGTTTGGATCAGCGAGAGCTGCACGTCGCCGGTGCCGGGCGGGAGATCGATGATGAGATAATCCAGCTCACCCCAATCCACGCCGCGCAGGAACTGCTGAATCACGCTATGAAGCATGGGACCGCGCCACACCAGCGGCCGGTCGCCGGGATTGAGGAACCCCATGGACATGAGCTTGACGCCGAACTGCTCCAGCGGCTGGATGCGCTCGCCATGCGCTTCGGGCGGCCGCTTGATTCCCATCATCAGAGGCACGTTGGGGCCGTACACGTCGGCATCCATCAGGCCAACTTTGTAGCCCAGCGACGCCAGCGAAACGGCGAGATTCACCGACACAGTGGTTTTGCCTACGCCGCCCTTGCCGGAGCCGACGGCGATCAGATTCTTGACGCCGGGAATGGGCAGCTTGGGAGGCGTTTGGGCAGCTTGGTTGGGGGTCATTGGTTTATATGGTACCGTCCTTCGGCTGCGGGGTTGCTGTGTGACGCCGATTCGCGCCCGGCCTGCGCGGCTTCGGGGGAGGATTACGTGATGCTCCATTGCGACGCTGAGAATTGGATCGAATCTGAGAGTGCGGAGTTTTGCAGAACGAAGCCGAGGACGCGGAAGTAGGTTGGGATTGCGGGGGATTCTGCGGGGCGATTTATCGGGGTTAGCAGGCGAAAGCGCCTGCCCCACTTTGGCTTGAAGTTCCTTGATGGCCCAGTGACAGGCGCTGGAATCACCTCGGGCGCGGATCTTAGTTCCCAGATGTTTCTCAACTTGATCGACGACGAAGACCTCGGCGGCGGCGGACGGGTCCGTGCGGACCTTGACGCGGAAAGAACCCACGGCCGATAGGGAGCCGGACATTAGTTAATCAGCTTCTCCAGTTCCGCCAGCGCCGGCGGCCAGGAAGGCCAATCCTGGAGCCGGCCGCAGTTCCTACCTCGGTAAATGCCAGGAAGCTGCTCCGATCGGAACGGCTTGACCCGGCGATCAAACCAGCCTGAACCCGCCAGGGCGCCTGCGGGTTGACCAGCGCCACTATAGAGCCTCACAGTCTCACGGCCCCGTATAGCGTCCCCGCCTCAACTCGACTGCGCCGAAGTCACTTGCCACCAGCCATCTGCGGCGTTTGCTCCCCGATCTTCGCCGAGTAAAGGATGAATTTAAACGGGTCTGTATTCTGGTACTTTTCCATTAGCTTAAGGTAGACGCGCCGTTCGGCTTCGGCCACAGATGCACTGTGTTTGAACCTGCCGCCGGAGGACTCGAGCAGCGAGGCCGCGAGTTCGTATTTGCCGTCGTCGGCGAGGCGTTCTACCGCCTTCGCGAGTTGCTTTTCCGAGATACCCAGGTAGTCGACCAGAAGTTCCGCGCGGTCGGCGCGGCCGAGATGGTCTACACCTTGCATGTCCGCCTGCCAATAGCCGACATTCTGGTCGTAAAGACGGTCGATGACGTGTTCGCGCAGGGTCAGATACGGCACGTGCACGTCAGGATTGCCGCTGAGCAGATCGGGAGGAATCAGATTGGCCTGTTGCACCACGCTTCGCTCATCGCCGCGGCGAATCGCACTCAATACCTGGTCGCGCAGCCAGCCGAGGTCCGTCTTGATCTGCGCCAGCACGGGCAGTGATGCGAAATTGCGCGTGAGCGGCTCGTGGCCATGCAGCAGATGCTGCGGACGCTCTTGTTCCAGGATATCAATCGCATCGAACAATCCCTGAAGATCGCCTTCCTGTACAAACGGCGCCCCAAGATACGGCATGATGAAATCTCCCACGAACATGACGCGCAGATCGCTGAGATGAATGAACATCGCATCGTGGGTTTCTCCTCCGTTCACGGGGATCAGCTCGATACGCGTGCCTCCGATGGTCAGCTGAGTGCGGCGGTCGATAGTGACATCCGGCCTGAAGCTGTGTACGTCGTCCACGTTGAAGCGCTCGCCGAAGAAGCGCTTCCCGAAAACCGCGGGTGCGTCCAGTTCGCGCGCAACCTCTTCCCGGTAGTTGCTCCTGGCATAGACACGCAAGTGCGGATTCAGGCCGCGAAAATAGGCGTGTCCGCCAATGTGATCCCAGTGGGAATGCGTGATGAAGATGGTCGTCAGCTCCGGCAGCCCCGGCGCGTACGCCCGCAGCGCTTCGTAGGCGGCCTTGGCGGAATCGGGCCGCGTACCGGCGTCGATGCCAATCAACTCCCGCGCATCGTCGGAGACAACGAAATAGTATTCCGTGAATTCGAAACCGGAGAGCGCATACACACGGCCCGGCACTATCTCGGCAATGCGCCGCGCCGAAAAAGCATGGCCCGACAAAACATCTTCTGAAAAGGGAGTAATGAGTGTAATCTGCTTATTGAAGCTGGTGTAGCCGCTTCGCCGCAAATAGTCCTGCGCCTTGGCCTGCTCGCCGTCAGCCTGGGCCAGCGTTCCCAATTGGTAGTAGACTTCCCGCAGCCATCCTGAGTGTGGCGCTTTATCCGCGTTCACCATGCACCATGTGAGATCCTCCAGCGCCGCCTTCCTCTGATGGAAGAAGCCGGGGAGTTGGGCATAGACCACGCCGGCGATCCAATTCACCACGAAGACTTGTCCTCCCGTAAGCTGCCTGGCTTGTTCCAGCATGGCGATAGTGCCTTGCACGTAGCCGGGCCGGTGCAGCAACGAGACCGCGGATGCGTGCTGAGCCCGCAACAATCCGATGGCGCTGAGATACAGCGCCTTTTGAGGGCCGCTCAGGCGAGGCCCGAATTCTTTCAGCCGCGACGACAGGAACTCCACGCCTTCAGCCTGCATATTGGCATTCGCATACTGCCCCATCAATAGAAACAGGAGTTGTGGGTCTTGCGGGGGCGCCACACTGTTGACAGCCTTCAAATAGTCGAGCTCCGGGCGGCCTGACCTGGACGGAGAGTTAGTTCCATTGCCTTCGGCAGACGTCGTTCCTCGCCGGCTGGCCAGAAAAGTGCCACTCAGCAGCGCGGCCGACAGATAGATAAAGGTTTTCATTGTTAGTTCCATTCGGTAGACTCCTCGATCGATGCGCGGCCTTCCGGGCGTCTGGAAACCGGGGTCCCGAAGCCGGCCCGCACTCTCACAGGTTTTGAGATGATGTACATCATCCCATAGATTCACCTTTTTCTAACGCGTCGCGGGGGCCGTCGCCACGGCCTTTGCGGTGTTGCATCGTTGGGATGACTTGCGCCATCCTATAGGCGCAATGCGTTATTACCCGGAGCATAAGGCTCAGATGCGTCAGAAGATTGTGCAGGATGCGTCACGGCGTATCCGCGCTGAAGGTTTGAATGGCGCGGGCGTCGCCTCTGTGATGCGGGATATCGGCCTGACCCACGGCGGATTCTACAAGCATTTTCGCAATAAGGACGATCTTCTGGGTGAATCGATCGGTGAAGCGTTTCGAGAAATGGGTGTGCGGCTGGTAGAGGTTGCGGAACAGTCGCCGCAAGGAGAAGCGTGGAAAGCGATCGTAAACTGGTATCTGAGCCCCGAGCATTGCGACCATCCCGAAATCGGCTGCCCTTTGGCGGCGCTTGCTCCGGAATTGACGCGTTCCGATCCGGAAGTGAAGAAGCGCATCCTCACGGACATGGTCAGCTATAAGGACCAGGTGCTTCAGTTCATGCCCGGCAAAAGGACGGCGGATCGGGAAAAAGCGTTCTTCGTGATTTTCTCGACTATGCTCGGGGCGGTCGAGTTTGCCCGTATGATGCCGGACGCAGCCGCTAAACAGCGGGTGCTGGCAAACGCGAGGGACTTCCTGCTACACAGTTTTTAATGCCGGTATCAAGCAACTGAGTCACTCGATTACGGTGCCGACGGCTTCGCCCATCGACATACGCATGATATTGCCGGTGGTATTCAAATTGAAAACAACAATCGGCAGTTTGTTGGTCTGGCACATGGCGATGGACGTGGCGTCCATCACGGCCAAGCCTTGCGAGAGCACTTCCAGGTAGGTAATTCGAAGATACTTGACCGCGTCGGGAAATTTCAGCGGGTCTTTATCGTAGACGCCATCCACGCGCGTGCCCTTGGCGATGATGTCCGCCTTGATTTCGAGCGCCCGCAAAGTAGCCGCCGTATCGGTAGAAAAATACGGATTGGAAGTGCCCGCCGCGAAGATCACGATGCGGCCCTTTTCCAAATGGCGGATGGCGCGGCGGCGGATGTAGGGCTCCGCCACCTGGTGCATTTCGATGGCGCTCATGACGCGCGTCTGCACGCCCATTTGCTCGAGCGCGTCAGACATGGCGAGAGAATTGATCACCGTGGCCAGCATGCCCATGTGATCGGCCGTGACGCGGTCCATTTTTTGCGCGGCGGCCGATAGACCGCGGAAGATATTGCCGCCGCCCACTACCAGGCCCACTTGAACGCCGGTAGCGGCCACGTCGCCCACTTCGCGGGCGAGCCCCTTCACGCGTTCGGCGTCGATTCCGAAGGCGCCCCCGCCCGCCAGGGCTTCACCGCTCACCTTCAATAGAATGCGCCGGTAGCCAGGCATCGTTTTATTTGGCGGCCGCTTGTTCTTCGCCGCCGGGCTCGGCCTGGTTCAAATCCGCCGCGGTTTCGCCCACCTTGAAACGGACGAATCGCGCGACGCTGATATTTTCGCCGAGCTTGGCAATCCTGGTCTTCACGAATTGCCCCACCGACATGGTAGGCTCCTTCACAAAGGGCTGCTCGAGCAGGCAGATCTCTTCGTAGAACTTGTTCATGCGCCCTTCGACCATCTTCTCGGCGACCGCCGGCGGCTTGCCTTCGTTGATGGCACGGGCGATCTGAATCTCGCGCTCCTTCTCAATGGCCTCGAGCGTCACGTCTTCTTTGCGGATGAAGCGCGGGTCGGTAGCCGCGATGTGCATAGAGATATCGTGTACCATCTCCTTGAAATCGCTAGTGCGCGCCACGAAATCGGATTCGCAGTCGATTTCCACCATCACGCCAAGCTGTCCGCCGGCGTGGATATAGGTTCCGATGAGGCCTTGCTTAGTGGAACGCGACGCCTTTTTGCCAGCCGATGCGATGCCCCACTTGCGGAGCAATACTTCGCCGCCTTCCAAATCGCCCTTGGATTCGACTAGAGCCTTCTTGCATTCCATCATGCCCGCGCCCGTCCGTTCGCGGAGTTGTTTTACCAGTGCCGCGGTGATTTCCGCCATAGATTTGTGTTTTCCGTCTTCTACCGATGTGTAAAGTGGAGCGGACCCCTGGTCGACTCCCTGGTCCGCGCGGGTCCCCCTGGACCCGCTGTTCGGACGACCAAAACAGAAGCAAATGCCAAAGGCCGGCGAGGGCGCCGGCCGCGGACCAGGGGGTCCGCCCTACGGGCCGCTAGCCGCCGCTTTCCGTCATCACCGGCTCGGCCATTGGCTCGGCGGCTGTCTCTGAGGCAGGTCCTTTACGCGAAGTTTGATGCGGCTCGTCGGCCATGCTCAGGCTCTCGGCCATTACCTTCTCGGCATACTTCGGGTCTACGTACTCGGCGTATTCCATCATGCCTTCGCCCGCCGGAGTATCGTCCTGCACAATCTTGTCGGCGGTGAAATCCTGCTCCGTAGCCAGCGCGCGGCCTTCCGTTACCGCGTCGGAGATCTTGCTCGCGAAGAGGCGAATCGCCCGCAAAGCGTCGTCGTTACCCGGAATCACGTAATCCACTTCGTCCGGGTCGCAATTGGTATCGACGATGGCCACCACCGGGATACCCAGGCGGCGCGCCTCCTTCACCGCGATCGCTTCCTTGTTGGAATCGATGACGAAGAGCACGTCCGGCAACCCAGGCATGTCCTTGATGCCCGCCAGGTTCTGGTCCAGATGCTTGCGCTCGCGCTCCAGCCGGATGACTTCCTTCTTCGGCCGGCCCGCGTATCCGCCTTCCACAGAAGCCATGCCTTCCAGTTCTTTTAACCGTTTAATCGACTTCTGTACCGTCGCCATGTTGGTGAGCAGGCCGCCCAGCCAGCGCTGGTTTACGTAATACATCTGACAGCGGGTGGCTTCCTCGGCGATGGCTTCCTGCGCCTGGCGCTTGGTGCCCACGAACAGCACGTTCTTGCCTTGCGCGGCCATCTCGCCCACATAGCGGGCGGCGTCCTTGAACATCTTCAAAGTCTTCTGTAGATCGATTATGTATATGCCGTTGCGTTCGCCGAAGATATACTCCTTCATCTTCGGATTCCAGCGCTTGGTCTGGTGCCCAAAGTGAACGCCTGCTTCGAGCAATTCCTTCATCGAGATTGCGGGCAAAAAACCTCCTTGTTAATTGGTTGAGGGAAATCCCCCGGTTATCGCTTTCCCTGTCGTATTCCATGTTTCACGCGGACGCGTTCCAAAGCGAGATTTACGCCCGGCGCGAAACGGAAAGCGGCCTATACGCGCATAGGGGCCAGGACGCGACGTCCGGCCCCTATGTGAAAAAACTATCGTTTGGAGAACTGGAACCGCTTGCGCGCACCCTTCTGACCATACTTCTTGCGCTCGTGCGAGCGAGGGTCGCGAGTGAGTAGCCCCAGCTTCTTCAGCCGGGACCGCAGCTCCGCATTGAACTCCACCAATGCCCGGGCAATGCCCAACCGCGCCGCGCCGGCTTGTCCGGCAACGCCGCCGCCATCGGCGAGAATCAGGATATCGAACTTATCCACCATTTCGGCTGCCGCCAGCGGCTGCCGCACCATGGCGCGCGCGCTTTCCGTCGGAAAGTAGTTCTCGAAAGCGCGTTTATTGACCTTGATTTCACCCTTGCCGGGCCGCAATATGACTCGAGCCACCGAACGCTTGCGGCGGCCTGTACCTAAATGTTGAACTATCGTCGCTGCCACTAAAATCCTCTACTTTAAGGCCAGCACGGCAGGTTGCTGCGCCGCGTGCGGGTGCTTGTCGCCCGCATAGACCTTCAATTTCCGGTACATCTGTTTGCCCATTTTCGTCTTGGGAAGCATCCCCGAGACGGCGTCTTCAATGATGCGGGCGGGCCGCTCAGTCTGGACGCGCTTGAAGCTCTTCTCCACCAGTCCGCCGGGATAGCCGGTGAAATGGCGATACACTTTCGTTTCTTCCTTGCCGCGGCTCAGCCGGGCCTTGCTGGCATTGATCACAATCACATGATCGCCGGTATCGATGAACGGTGTGTAGATGGGCTTGTGCTTGCCCATCAGCAGCATAGCGGCCTTGCTGGCCACCTTGCCCACAACTGCGTCCTCGGCATCGATCACATGCCACTGGCGCGGAATCGCATTCTTAGTAGGGAACTCGGTACTCATCGACACACGTCTCTCCAACTCTTCGTTCAGACTTTTAGACTAGCGAGCCTGAGGGGTGCTTGTCAAATCGGGTTGCAGGCGAGCGGGGCGGGAGTATACACAGAAAGTTTTGTGGGGCAGCCAATCATGGCTGCAGCCGCGTCTCTTGACCCGCGCAAGAGACGCTCTCTCCGAGGCCGGAGGCGGCTCGCGCTGTTCACCGCAGCGAATGCGAGATAAATGCGGGCCATCCGTAACTCTGGCCCCGGCCATATACAGTTTTGATTGGACGCTTCCGGCTAACTTACGGTCGCGGCTCTGATCGGAGTTTTAAGAAACGGGGTTTGGAGGGCGGTTGGGATTCCGGCGGGGCGTCCACGATTTTCGCTGTTCGGCCTTGCGGGCCTCGGCGGCGGCGCGGTCGGTGGCAAACGCAAGCATATCGTCGTTGGTCAGTTCGTGCTCGCCAGGCTGCAGCGTCTCAATGTCGTTCGCCAGCTTGCGGGCGCACAACGACGGCCCATCCTGGATACTGATACGGTGTTTTAAGAATAATGCGATATCCGCGCTCACCAGAAAACCCGCTGGCGGTACGCCCTTGGCACAATAGTCGAACTTATACACCCGCCGGTTCTGGGTCTGGTCGAAGCCCATGTAGCGAAGATCCATCTAGCGGCTCTCTTCTTGAGCCGATGGTTCGCTTCCTACAGGTGACTCGCCGGGATGATCGCCGTTTTCACCCGGATGATCGCCGTCTACTGCAACGCCGCCCTCCATCAGCAACTCGTCGGGTTCCTCGGGCTTCGGACCCTCCAGCTTGCGTTGCAATCTCTTGGCCGCCTTGTCGCGTTGCTTCTCCACGCGGGCGAGTTCCTTTTGCCGCTTTTGAAATGAGGTGCGCGTGCGCGTAGCCATAGAAATGCTCCTTAACCTGCACGGCCCGTGGCATCACCCGGCGGGCCGCTCCTTGCGTCTCTTACCAGCGGGGCTCGCGCCGCGGACGGGGTCCACCGCCGCCGCTTCCACCACGCCCGCCGCCACCACCGGGGCCTCTGCCACCGCCGCCGCCGGGGCCTCTGCCGCCTCCGCCGCCGCCGCTACCTTGCGGACGGGCTTCGTTGATATTGAGCGCGCGTCCATTCAGATCGGAGCCATTGAGAGCTGCGATCGCCTGGTCCGCCTGGGCGCCATCCGTCATTTCGACGAACGCAAAGCCGCGCGAACGGCCTGTATCCCGATCAGTCACCACGCTGACGCGTTCCACGTTACCGTACGGCTCGAAAAGCGCCCGCACGGCAGATTCAGTCGCTGAGAAATCCAAATTGCCTACGAAAATGTTTTTCATATGTGTCGTTCGTTTTGACGCTTCGGGCTAAAGCCTAGGCAAAAGTGGACTCGGCCAAGCTGTTGCGGGAATATCAAAATGTCTTCCAAGTATACCGCGCTTTCCGGGCGTAAGCGTACCTTCTCGCCCCAAAGTTGTGATAAAGCCGCCAGAAAATTATGCGGAAGGCCTAAACCGTGGCCTTGGCTTTGAAGCCCTTGGCGATCCGGAAGGCATCCTGCAGAGCCTGAACGCCGGAACTGGCGGCGCGCTCCGTCTCGGGCTGAGGCAAATGCCCCGGTATCTTCGGATCGATATACTTCATCCTAAACAGTTGGTTATCTACAAGCTCCAGCACTGCCTTCAACTCTTCGAAGGTGAACTGAACAGTTATTTTCTTCATCCTGATGTACTTATCTTAGCACGTCTCAGGGATGTCTCCTACGGTTGTCTCCCAAATTGGCGGTCCGCGAAGTCCAGGTACTGGTCCCAGTCGTAAGCCGTCACGTCATGTTGGCCCGCGCGGATATGATAAGCCACCGTGTCGCCCACGGGCTGGTGCAGCCCCGGCATTTGGTCGGCGCCGATTCCGCGTTTACCCAAGAGCGCGTAAACCGGGCCGGCGTTGACGGCGGCCAGAAACTCGCCGCGCGGATCCGAACCGCGGTCCTCTTCCGCGCTGGCGACGTATAAGGGCCGCGGCGCAATGAGCGCCATTAGCATGTGAGAATCCACCGGCAGCAGGGGCTCATGCCCGGTATAGCGGTGGTAATTGGCGCAGAACCAATGGGGAAACGCGGTGTTCAGATGCCGCAGATCTTCGCCATAATTCCGGCGCGAAAGCGACGCGCCGCCTTCGCCCGATTCATTCGAGATCACGATGGCGAAGCGCGTATCCTGGGCGCCCGCCCAAAGAGCCGCCTTTCCAAGGCGGGAATGGCCCATCAGCGCGATCTTCTTCGCGTCGATATCCGGGTCTTTTTCCAGGTAATCCGCGGCGCGGCTCAGCCCCCAGGCCCATGCTCCGATAGCGCCCCAATCGTCGCCGGCCGGTTCGGTCTGGCCGGCGCGGAAAAAGAGCGGACGCACGCCGTGACCGATGGCCCCGGCGAAATCGGGCTCAATGTCGCCATAGTATATGGTGGCCAGCGCATAGCCGCGGCCGAGAATCTTTTCCACCTGCCATTGCTGCGCCTGGTTTCCCCGCGTGCCGGGGTCCGGCATCTGCCTGGTTTGCCGCGTCCAGACTTCATTGAGGCGGATACCGGGGTCGGCCGCCACCGAGTGGTTTCCGTTGAAATTGAGGCCGAGAAATACCGGCGCGGGGCCGCGATGCTGAGTCGGAACGTAGAGCAGCAGATTGGCTTTGGGGCCGGTGGGGTCGCTCGAAAAGTGCAGGACGATCTGCTTGCGAATCGCCAACCCGTTAAGCGCGCCTGGTTCTGTCGAGACCATTTCCATGCGAACCGAGTAGGGCCCGGAGGGAGTGCGCCCGAACTGGTAGGTCTCAAACAGATGCAGAATCTCAGGCCGGCGCCATTCGTTCCAAGTAGCGGCGTCGCGCACGGGTTGGCCGTTCAGCAGCGTAAGGACATCGGGCAGCGTGTAAGGCTTGACCTTCGATTCGTCGAAATTATAGTTGGTTTGCACGGCCGCGCAACAACTCACGGCGAGAAAGGCAAGGGGTCTTCCGGCAGACATCGCGCTAACAGTTTACACCCGCCCCTGTCCTACGCGCCGCCAGTCGGTCCGAGCGTGATAGCTTGAGTAAATATGAATCCATACGCATCGCATTTAGGGACTCGCGATCCCCTGCAGACAATCGGCGAAACGCCGGAGAGGCTGCACTCGCTGATAGGCAAGATCGGCGCGGAACGGGTCAACCAGCCGACCGCCCCGGGCAAGTGGAGCCCGCGGGAAATCGCGTGTCATCTGGCGGATTGCGAGCTGGCGTTCTCATTCCGCTTGCGTCAGTCGCTATCCGAAGACGGCCACGTAATGCAACCGTTCGATCAAGACCGGTGGGCGGTAAACTATACCGCTTATGACGCCGGCGCGGCGCTGGCGGTGTTTTCCGCGGTGCGCGCGTGGAACCTGGCGCTGCTTCGCTCGCTGCCGGCGGAAGCGTTCGCACGCAAGGTGAGCCATCCCGAGCGCGGCGAGATGACCTTCCAAACCATCGTCGAAACCATGGGCGGGCACGATCTGAATCACTTGAAGCAATTGGAGCGGACCGCCTGAAGGACGCAGCGCACCGGTGTTGAAGTCAGGTTGGAAGGAATTTCCGCCTCGTCTGCCTGGGCAGCCGATATTCTATCCGGTCACCAATGAGGAATACGCGACTCAGATTGCTCGCGACTGGAATGTGCGCGAGAGCGGGGCCGGATTCGTGACTCGCTTCCAGGTCCGTGCAGAGTTTGCCAACCGCTATCCCGTGCAAAAGGCAGGAAGGGCAATTCACACAGAACTTTGGGTCCCTGCAGATGAACTTCCGGCATTCAACAGCAATATTGTCGGGCTGATCGAGGTGATTGCAAAATTTCGCTAACGACGTTGACCCAGAGGCACCAACTTATTGTCGATTGAACGCCATTGTGGAGCGGAGCGGTCCAAGTTCCAGGGAGGCCCGTCTTTCGATAGACGAGTTCCTTTGCCGGCGTATCCTGGCGAATGTAACCAGGGCCGCCTTCGACGAACGGTATCGATCTTGGAGTTGTGGACGATAGGTTGGCTTACCAGTGATCGAGGCGGGCTAAAATCAAATCGCCCGCTAAACGCGGATACTTCCCCCAGCAGCATTCTGCGATCGATGCTCGCTGGCGCGTCTCACGCGCCGGCGGGCTCACGTTAACGCCTATGAGGCCCAGAGGAGGGCGCCCGTGCGCCGTGTCACTCCTACTTCCCTTCCACCCGCAGCATCGCCACCCCATGCGACGGCACGTCAACTGCAAACACCGCGCCCGCCGGGCCGTCCACATGCGACCAAAGGTCCCGGATCTTCGACATCCTCTTGATGTTCAGGTCGCTCGCATGCAGCGTCATCTTCGCCGCCGCCTCGCCGCGATTGAAGAGGCCCACCGCATAACCGCCGCGCTCCAGCGGCCGCGTCCACAGCTCCAGGCCGCCGGTCTTCGAAGCGCGCCGCGCCTGTTTGCCCAGCTTGTCCTGATCGATGGCGATCACTTCCTTGTTGGTCAGGATCGCGAGGATATTCGGCGGCACATCGCGCAGATCGTTACCTGCCAGCAGCGGCGCCGCCAGCAGGCTCCACAGGCTCATGTGCGTGCGATACTCGTCGTCGCTCATCGCGCCGTTGCCGATCTCCAGCATGTCCGGATCGTTCCAGTGTCCCGGCCCCGAAGCATCCTGATACGGTTGCTGCTGCTCGAAGCCGATCTGCTCCATGGATGCCCACGCATCGCGTATATCGCCCGTGGTGCGCCACGCGTTTCCGCCCGCCTTCGCGCCCCAATCATAAACCTTCATCACACCGTATTGGCATAAGCTGTAGAGAATCGGCCGTCCCGAATCGAGCAGCGCCTGCCCCATCTTGGCGTAAGCCGCGGGCATAGACGACGACTTATACACCGAGCGCGCGCTGCACCAATCGTACTTCAGGTAATCGACGCCCCACGCTGCATAAGTCTTCGCATCCTGCTCCTCATGCTGGTAACTGCCGGGGTATCCCGCGCATGTGGCGGGCCCAGGCGATGAGTAAATGCCGAACTTCAGTCCCTTACTGTGTATGTAATCGCCGAGTGCCTTCATATCCGGGAAGCGATCGTTAGTGGTGATGTTACCCTTGGCGTCGCGCGGCCCTTCCCATGTGTCATCGATGTTGACATAGACATAGCCCGCGTCTTTCAGTCCGTTGCGTACCATGCCATCGGCTACTTCACGCACTAATTTGTCGGAAACCTGGTCGCGAAACTTATTCCAACTGTTCCACCCCATCGGCGGAGTCTTGGCCAGCCCGTTATACTTCACTTCCTTCATCGGCCCCAGGTCGACTTTCTGGGGCATCGGCGGCGGAGTCTCGCTTGAAACGCGTTTGGCGAGAAGATCGGGCGGCGGGCCGCCCCGTCCACCGGCGCCGCGTCCATTAGCGCTGGCTCCCGCTGCTCCCGCGCGGCCGCCGGGCGGCATTCCACCTGCGCCACGCCCGCCGCCCGCCGGCGCGTGAATCAGCAACCCGTCGGGAGTGATGGATCCGCTGTACTGCTGCCGCTGCTCTTCGCCATTGTTATCCGTCAC
>Ga0302326_10018534_pt1 | contig 14432 bp, 14 predicted proteins | sample Palsa_T0_3_FD_202264 | JGI IMG/M metagenome (GOLD analysis project Ga0302326, IMG submission 202264) | Peat permafrost microbial communities from Stordalen Mire near Abisko, Sweden - Palsa_T0_3 | ecosystem: Environmental > Terrestrial > Soil > Palsa > Peat permafrost | place: Sweden: Abisko... | reverse complement strand
GCTCGGCCGCGCGCTGGTAGTGGGGCTCGGTCCAGCGTTCAGCGGAGATGAGCCGATCCTTGAGCTCGGTCGGGTTGCCGTTGGCGAGCGGATTCCAGTGGCCGGGACCGTCCAGCGTCCAGAGGTGGAAGGGTCGCCCCGCGCGCTGCGCCGTCGCCTCGAGCCGGCAGGCGAACTCGTGCGACCCCTTCATGTCGATCACCACCGCGCCGCGACCGCGCTCGATGTGATCGGAGAGGATGGTGAGGAGCGTGTTCGACTTCCCCGCTCCGCTCGCGCCGAGGATTAGGGTGTGGGCCGAGAGCTGTCGATCGCTCAGATGGAAGGGCCGTCGATCCGCCGTCGTCGTCCCGAGCAGCATGGCCGAGCCGGGGTCGGGCGCCGGCGCGGCGCGGGCGCCACGCCCGCGGGCTCGGCGAAAGACAGCGGTGCCGAGCGCCGCCGCCGCCAGCGCCACCGCTCCGATCGCCGTCGGGGTGAGGAGCAGCACGACCAACGCCGCCAGTACCAGGTATGGCGGCCAGCGCCCGCTTGGCCGAGGCGGGGTCATCGGGCCGGAGCCTCGACACGGTCGCGGGCCGCCCGTGCTCTCGGCGCCTTGACCTGCGAGCGCCCCCGACCAGCGCCCGGCTCGGCTCCTCGGGGCCAGGCGACAGGCTGGATGTGGACGAGGTCCGAGATCCCGAGCCTGGCCGCGGCGGACCTGACGGCGCGCTGGATCTGCGGCTTCTCGACCAGGTAGAGCACGGCGTCGATGCTCGGGTCGGCGCCGTAGCCGGCGAGAATGGTCTCGAGCCGGCGACCGCCCTTGGCCGAGAGCTCGAGCTCGATCGCCACTCGCTCGCCCCGAGCGCCGATGAGCAGGAGGTCCGGGTAGTGAAGCCGGACCTGCCCGCGGGGGCCCACCCCGCCGAGGCGCACGCCGAACGGAGGCCGGGGATCGCCGCCGGCTCTCGGCTCGAGCTCTTCGTGCGCGCCCGGCGTCCGGCGGTGATCCGCCGCCGCCGTGGCGTCGCGTGAGCGCATCTCGCGCTCTGAGACGAGGTGCCGGGCGCGGCCGAAAGCCCCCCGCGAGGCCGCGAGCCAGACCCAAGCCATGCCGATGTCATGGCCGTGGCAGCGCAGGTCGATGCGCGGACGCGGCAGGTCGCTGCCGACGAACGCCAGCCCGGCCCGCGTGATCTGATACCAGCCTGGCTGTTTGTGGAGCACCTGCGTGTGCTCGAGTAGACCGCAGGAGATGAGCGCACGGAGCCTGCTGTAGGCGACGGACCCGCTCGTCCCGAGCAGCGTCTGCACGTGGCCGACGAGGACGATCCGGTGTTGGGCGACGAACGCGAGGATCTCTCGGTCGCGCTCGGTCACCACGGTGGAGCGGGCGCCGCGTGGTGCCCGTCGATCGCTCATGATCTCCAGAGCGCCGGGAGGGGAGCTTTTCACCCCCCTTCGCCTATGAAAGGACGGCGATTCCGCGCGGCGTCAGCCCGAATGTCGCCTCGGGAACGGCGCCGATGTAGTCGCCGTCGACCTGGAGCGGGAGCGGCCGGTCGTCGAGCGAGTGCACGCGCAGGCCGGTGAGACCGCTGAAGGCGTGTACGCGGCGGTGGTGGGCGACCCGGGCGCGCTGCGACAGGGCGCGGAAGATGACGGTCGGGATGTCGACAGCGCTCGCCCGCTCGAGCACGACGCCCGCGAGGTCGCCGCTGGTGAGCTCGGCGCCTTCGCCCATGTTCACCGGGCGATCGCCGAAGTAGGTGTACGGGGTGCCGTTCTGGACGAGCGCGGTCACGCCGGTAACCGTCTCCGAGCCGAGCAGGACCTCCATCCTCGGGGGATGGAACATGTAGTGGCGCGCGAAGGTCCGGATGCTCACGGCGGTGTAGTACCACTCGCCGCGGCGGGCCTTGAGCCGGGGATCGGCGTCGACGCGCTCGACCACGCTGGCGTCCAGGCCCACGCCGGCGGAGAAGAGGAAGTGGCGGTCGTTGACGCGGGCGAGATCGACGCGGCGGGGCTGCCAGTCGTCGGCGAGGCGGAGAAGGTGCTCGGTGGCGTCGACGACCTCGCTCGGGATTCCGAGCATCCGGCAGTAGACGTTGGCGCGGCCGCCGGGAAGGCAGGTGAGCGGCGTGTCCGAGCCCGCCAGGCCGTTGGCCGCCTCGTTCACGGTGCCGTCGCCACCGAAGGCGACCACGACGTCGTAGCCCTCGTTCGCCGCCTCCTGGCACAGCTCGGTGGCGTGACCACGCGCCTTGGTGTCGATCGCGTCGACCTCGTAGCGCCCCTGGAGCGCGTACACAACCAGGTTCTTCAACCGGTCGGAGACCGTCGTCGCGTAGGGATTGACGATCATCAGCATCCGCTTGCTCGGCGCGCGGGCTTGGAGCGATTCCGCGAGCTGCTCGAGTGGGTCGGGGGGCGCGAGCGACATGGCCAGCCTGCTAACACCGCGGTCGGGGGGTCGTTACGCGACCGCGCGTGAGGTCGCCGAGGATGCGGAAAATCCGGGGATGTTCGCCGCCGGCCCCGAGCACTTGTCGGCCCGCCGGGGCCGTGGCTATACTTCCGCCCACATAGCTGTACGCATCCAGAGGGGTGGAGGGATATGGCCCTACGAGACCCCGGCAACCGCCCCACACGGGAACGGTGCCAATTCCATCAGGCTCCAACAACAAGGCCTGGGAGATGTGGAATAGGCGGTTTCGCATGGACCTCCGACCACAGACCCCGGCGGAGGTTTTTTATATATGCCGCCCGAGTCTCTTCGCTGCAAGGAATGTAAGACCCCGTATCCGCTCGACGCGCGCTACGTGTGCGAGCAGTGCTTCGGTCCGCTGGAAGTTCTCTACGCGCCCCGGACCGACGCCGACCCGGCGGCGCTCCGCCGGCGGATCCAGGCGGGACCGCATTCAATCTGGCGCTACGCGGACTTCCTCCCCCTCGCCGCTCCGCCCCGGGGGACGCTGCCCGCGGGCTGGACCCCGCTCCTGCGCGCCGACCGGCTAGCCGAGCGCCTCGGCCTGCGCGACGTGTGGATCAAGAACGACGCCGCCAACCCGACCCACTCGTTCAAGGACCGCGTGGTCGCAGTCGCCTTGGCCCGGGCTCGGGAGCTCGGCTACGAGACGCTCGCGTGCGCCTCGACGGGCAACCTCGCCAACGCGGTGGCGGCGCACGCGGCGGCCGCCGGCCTCGAGTCCTACGTCTTCATCCCGTCGGACCTCGAGGAGCAGAAGGTCCTCGCCACCGGGGTGTACGGGACGCATCTGGTCTCAGTCAACGGTAACTACGACGACGTCAACCGCCTGTGCACCGAGCTCTCCGGCGAGCATGAATGGGCGTTCGTGAACATCAACATGCGCCCCTACTACGCCGAGGGCTCGAAGACCCTGGCCTTCGAGACGATCGAGCAGCTCGGCTGGGAGCTCCCCGACCGCGTCGTCTGCCCGATCGCCTCGGGGTCGCTGTTCACGAAGCTCGCGCGTGGCTTCGAGGAGTGGATCGACGCCGGGCTGGTCTCGGGTGAGGTGCCGACCATGAACGGCGCCCAAGCGGCCGGATGCTCACCGGTGGCCACCGCCTTCGAGGGAGGGCACGACGTCTGCCGTCCGGTCAAGCCCGACACCATCGCCAAGTCGCTGGCGATCGGAAACCCGGCCGACGGCCCCTACGCCCTCGACCTGGCGCGGCGCACCGGCGGGTCGATCGACTCGGTGACTGACGACGAGATCCGCTCAGGAATCAAGCTCCTGGCCGAGACGACCGGCATCTTCACCGAGACGGCGGGAGGCGTGACCGTGGCCGTGCTCGCCAAGCTTGCCGAACGCGGCGATATCGACCCCGACGAGACCGTGGTGGCCTACATCACGGGCGAGGGCTTGAAGACGCTCGACTGCGTGCGCGGCACGTTCACGACGATGGAGATCGAGCCGAACGTCGCCGCCTTCGATGCGGCGAGCGAGGCCAGCACGGTGGCCGCCTGATGGCCGTGACGGTGAAGATCCCCACCCAGCTTCGTGCCGCCACCGGAGGCGAGTCCTCGACCACGGTCGAGGGCGAGACGGTGGGGGAGGTGCTCGACGCGCTCTACTCGCGCTTCGGCGAGCTCCGCAGCCGGATCGCCGAGGACGGAGGCCTGCGTCGCTTCGTCAACGTGTATGTCGGCGGCGACGACATCCGCTTCCTCGACGGGCTCGACACACCGGTCGCCGACGGCGACGAGGTCACGATCCTGCCCGCGGTCGCGGGGGGTTAGCGCGCTTGCTCGCGCCGTGGCTGCCGGTCGCGTGCGTGCGCGGCTAACCCCTGGCTGACCCCCGCGCCGCGCGGTCAGCCCTGTTGCTCGGCGCGGACCCACTCGCACGCGGCCGAGAGGTCCTCCACCCCCATCGCCGCGGCGACGTTGAGCCACATGCCGTGGCGGACGAAATCGTCGAGCCGCTCGGGCTCGGCGTTCGAGAGCTGCTCGACCTGGGCGATAAGGCGCGCATACGCTGCGCGGACGCGGTCGCGGATGACCTCGTCGTTGCAGGCGGCGTACGCCTGGTGCTGGAGCATGAGGAAGTCGCGGTTGCTCGATAGCAGCTCGACGTACGCCCTTCCCATCGCCTTGAGGACGTCGTCGTCCGGCTCGGCGCTCTCCGGGTCGTACTCCGCCGCCGCCCGGGTGAACGTCTTCGCCAGCAGCTCGAAGTCGCGCTCGACCGCGGCCAGGAAGAGCTCGCGCTTGCTGGCGAAGAGGCTGAACACGTAGGGCTGGGCGACCCCGACCCGGCGGGCGATGCGGTCGACCGGCGTCCCGTGGAGCCCGCCCTGGGCGAACTCGTGCACGGCCGCGTCGATGAGCGCGTCCCGGCGCTCGGCGGCCGGGACGCGCGGACGCGGCGTCGCGTCCTGGGGATTCGAGGAGGTGGTGGCCATGGCTGTCTTAGTTAGATCCTACGACCCGGGTCAGGCGGCTACCGGCATCGCGGGCAGGGCCGTCCCCGATTCCTCGACCGCGGCCCGGGCGGCGAGGGCGCGCGTGTCGAAGGGGAGCACGGCGGCGATCAGCGCCCCGAGCGCAAGGACCCCGACACCGACCCACATCGCCGGCAGGAGGCCGTTGACGAAGGCCTGGGGCGAGGTGTAGCTCCCGTGGGAGGTGAACACCGTCGCGAGCACGGCGATGCCGAGCACGCCGCCGAGCTCGCGGATCGCGTTGGTAGCGCCCGACGCCTGTCCGGCCTGGTCGGAGCGGACCGAGGCGAGGACGGCGCTGGCGGACGGCGCGAACACCAGTCCCATCCCCGAGCCGGCGAGGATGAACGGGCCGATCATGCTCGCGTAGCCCATATGGATGCCCGCGAGCGCCGCCAGCCACGCCAGGGCGACGGCCTGGAGCGCCAGCCCGGCGACCATGAACAGGCGGCTGCCGTAGCGCTCGGAGAAGTAGCCCGCGAGGGGCGCGGCGACCATCGTCGCGCCGGTCCACGCGAGGAGCTTGACGCCCGCCTGGAGCGGCGTGTTCCCGAGCACGTTCTGGAGGAACTGGCTGAGGAAGAAGATCGACCCGAACATCCCGAAGTACATGGCCAGCGAGACGGCGTTGGTGACGGCGAAGCTCCGCTTGGTGAAGAAGCTCAAGGGCAGCATCGGCTCGGCGGCCCGCAGCTCGTAGGCGATGAAGGCGAGCACGAGCACGGCACCCGCGGCCAGAGCGCCCACCACGGTGGGATCGCCCCAGCCCTCAGACTGCGACTGGACGAGGCCGAAGACGATCCCCAGCAGCCCGGTCGAGGAGAGGCCGAGACCGACGAGGTCGAGGCTGCGCGACGGTCCGTGGCTCTCGACGAGACGGTTCGCGGCGAGCGGGACGAGGACGATCCCGATCGGCACGTTGATCCAGAAGATCCAGTGCCACGACGCGGCTTGGATCACCGCTCCGCCCACGAGCGGGCCGAGGGCAACGGCGGTCCCGCTGATCCCCGACCACACGCCGAGGGCGATGCCGCGCCGCTCGGGGGGAAAGGCGTCGGCGATCAGGGTCAGGGTGAGCGGGGTCACGATCGCAGCCCCGATCCCCTGCGAGGCTCGCGCGGCGATCAGCAGCCCCGTCGAGGGGGCGAGGGCCGCGGCGGCCGAGGACATGGTGAAGAGCGCGATTCCGGCCAGGAACATGCGCTTGCGCCCGAAGCGGTCACCGAGGGCGGAGCCCGTGAGCAGGAGCACGGCATAGGCGAGCACGTAGGCGTTGACCGTCCATTCGAGGGCCTGGATCGAAGCACCGAGATCGCGATGGATGCTCGGCAGCGCGACGTTCACCACCAGGTTGTCGAGGACGACCATGAAGAGCCCGATCGAGACGATTGCCAGTGTCCATCCCCTGCGCGTAGAGCTTGTCATCGCCCGCATCTCCTTATTAGTGAGTACTAACTGCACGGTAGCTTAGCAGCGACTAAGAAGATGTCAAGGGCAACCGTCGGGGCGGCGTGGAAGCGCCGGATACGATCGCCGCATGCAGGCCTTCGTCACCGGCGCCAGCGGATTCCTCGGACATGCGGTGTGCGCCGAGCTCCAGGCTCGCGGGCACGAGGTCGCGGCGCTCGTGCGCCGTCCCCGGTCCGAGCCGCCGGGAACAGAACCGGTGGCCGGGGACCTCGGCCCGGACGGCGCCTTGGCGCAGGCGCTCGAGGGGATCCGCCCCGACTGGGTGATCCACCTCGCGGCCGAGATCGCCACCCAGCGCGACCCGCGCAAGATCGACGAGGTCAACGTCGAGGGAACCCGCCGGCTCCTCGCGGCCTGCGCCGCCGCCGGCGCGCCGAGGTTCGTCTTCACCTCGACCGTGGTCACCGGCGACGCGGGCGGACGCGTCCTCGACGAGACGAGCCCGCTTCCGGTGCAGACCGCGTACGGACGCTCCAAGCAGCAGGGCGAGGAGCTCGTGCGCGGCGCGCGTCTGCCCAGCGTGATCCTCCGGCCGAGCCACGTGTACGGGGCCGGGGGCTGGTACGCCGAGGAGATCGTCAGGCGCCTGAGGCAGCCTGGGCGCCTAGCGGTGATCGGGTCAGGCGAGAACTGGTGGGATGTCGTGCGCGTCGAGGACGTCGCCACCGCTTGTGTCGACGCCGCCGAGCGGGCGCCCGCGGGCGCCCTCTACCACGTCGTCGACGACGAGCCGATCCGCTACAACGACTTCGTCGCCCTGACCGCGAAGGCGCTCGGCCTCGGGGCCCCGCGGCGCGTCCCCGCCTGGCTTGCCCGACGCGTGGCGGGCGCGGATCCGATCGCCGCGGTGGTGCGCTCGGCTCGCAGCTCGAGCGCTCAGATCCGGCGCGAGCTGGGCTGGAGCCCGCGCTACCGCACGGCGCGCGAGGGCGTGCCCGATGCCGTGGCGCGGTTGTAGCCCTCAGTACCCGATCAGCGCCTGGAGCAGGTGGGGCGCCAGATAGACCTCCCACAGCGCGGTAACGACGAGGACGGGCACGGCCACCGCGACGGTGACCAAGGTGGCCGCCAGGAGCTTGTCCCAGTCGCCGCGGCGCGAGGCGATGATCCACGCTGCGAGGGGCAGGAAGAGGGCGGTGAGCTCGGGTACGGCGTGGGGGAGGAGACCGAGGAGGAGCAGTCCGGGCGAGGTGTGCAGGGCGAGCGCCGCGCTGGCCAGGCCGGTCCCGAGGACGTAGGCCTGGTTGCTGAGGGAGAACACCGTGGCGCACACAACGAAGGCGATGGCGATCGACCCACCCCGCTCGTGGATGACGCGCACGAGGCCGCGGTGTCCGCGAGCCTGAAGAGGCAGCGAGCTCCCGGCTACAAACCCCGCGACGCACGCCAGCGCATGCAGCGCCAGCACCAGCGAGTTGTCGAGGAGGACGTGCACGACGTCCTGCTCGCGCCCGACGAAGAAGGGAGGCTTGTGGAGCGAGGTCGGCATCGCGCCCGGCGTGAGCGCGGCGACGACCCACACGGCGAGGAGGAGGAGCGTGGCCGCGCCCAGGCTCCCAAGCAGCCACGACCGGAGCACCGGCCACGGCTCGCGGTTCCAGTCCTCCAACGCCGTGCGGGTGCTCTTGGCACCCTGCACGAAGGCATAGGCCGATGGGTCCATACCCGAGTATGTCGGCGTCTGGGAGCGCGGGCGTGAGCGGCGCGCGCCCCCGGGCTCAGGCTCGACCGGCCGAGGCCGCGGGACGAGGTATGACGAGATCCGGGATCGGCTCCGGTCGGCCGACGTGGTGGCCCTGACCGCAGTCGACGCCATAGGCGGTGAGCATCTCCAGCGTCTCGGCGTCCTCGACGAACTCGGCGATGGTGCGCAGGCTGAGGCTGTGGGCCATCTCGGCGATGTGCCGGACCACGAGCTGATCGGTGGCGTTGCGGGGCAGCTCGCGGACGAAGTCGCCGTCGATCTTGAGCCAGTCGAGGGGAACGTGCTTGAGGTAGTAGAAGGACGCGAAGCCGGCGCCGAAGTCGTCCAGGGCGAAGCTACAGCCGAGGTCCCTGAGCGTGCCGGCGAAGCGGCGCACCTGCTCCATGTTGGCGATCGCGGCGGTCTCGGTGATCTCGAAGACGAGCGAGGACGGGTTGATCCCGCTGACCAGCACCGAGCTCGAGATCATCGGCAAAAGGTCGGGATCGCTGAGCGAGCGCGCGGAGATGTTGACCTCGTAGGTCACGGGCTCGTGCGCCAGCTCCGCCGCCGAGACGAGGTTGATGGCGTGACAGATCATCCGGCGGTCGATGTCGCGCACAGCACCGGTGCGCTCGGCGGTGGGCAGGAAGGCGCGGGGCAGCGTCGGCTCTCCGCGCTCGTCGAGCATTCGCACCAGGAGCTCGTACCGGTTCACCGAGCCGTCGCGCAAGTTCATGATCGGCTGGCGGTAGGGCACGAGCAGCCCCTCGTCGAGCCCGGCCCGAATGCGCTTTGACCATGACACGCGCTCCCGGCTCAGGGGCGCCGCGATGATCGGCGGCTTGAACACGCCGACCTGGTTACGCCCCGAGTCCTTGGCCTCGTAGAGGCCGAGGTCGGCCGCGACCATGACGTCGTCGCTGGCCACCGCTCCCGCCTCGAAGGCGGCCACCCCGATGCTCACGCTCGGGCGCAGGTGGTGGCCGGCGAGGATGAGATCCTGACTGTGGATCGTCGCCAGGAGATCCTCGGCCAGGGCCGTGGCGGCCGCCTCGGTGGTGTGGGGCAGGAGCAGCGCGAACTCGTCTCCGCCGACGCGCGCGACGATGTCGGTGGAACGGATGCGCGAGGCGACGACGGTGCCGACGTTGCGGATCGTCTCATCGCCGCAGGCGTGGCCGAGCGTGTCGTTGACGTCTTTGAGGCTGTCGATGTCGATCAGGAGCATGGCCGCCTCCCCGCCGTAGCGGTCGACGAGCGCCACCTCCTGGGCCAGGCGCTCCTCGAACTTGCGCCGGTTGAGCAGGCCGGTCAGTCCGTCGCGGTCGGCGAGCTCGCGCAGGAGCTCCTCGCTGCGCTTGCGCTCGGTGATGTCGCGAATCGCGCTCGAGACGAGCGTCCCCTCGTCGGTCTCGAGCGGGCTGAGGCTGATCTCGACGGGGAACTCGCTGCCGTCCTTGCGTCGCCCGTTGAGCTCGAGGTCGCTCCCCATGGGCCGCGCCTTGGCGTCGCGCAGGTAGTTGCGCTGATGGGCGCGGTGACGGTCGCGGAGCCGCTCGGGGATGAGCACGCGGATGCTCTGACCGATGAGCTCCTCGCGGCTGTAGCCGAACATCCGCTCAGCCTGGGCGTTGGCGAGCGTGATGTGGCCGTGCGAGTTCGCGATCACCATGGCATCGGGTGCCGACTCGAGCAGCGCGCGGAACTTCTTCTCCGATCCGACGAGGAGCTGGTCGCGTCGCATCGCGCGCACGGCAAGCGCGTTGTAGACGGCGCTGAGCCGGTACACGAGCCAGCGGAGGACTTCGCTAAGCGTCACCATCAGCGGGGGCTTTCCATGCCCACCCTCTTCTTTGGTTGTCGGCCGGTGCGCGACAGCGCGCCCCTGCGGCGGTCTCGAGCCCGGTTGTGGCAGATGTTACCAGCGCCGGGCATAGCCGCTTCTCAGCGTGTCCCCCGGAGCGCGCCAATCCGGCTCGTTGTCGAACTTCAGGCGCAGGTTCCGCTTGCGGAAATAGCGGAAGAGCGGTCCGTAGGTGAAGCGCTGGAAATCGGCGGCGACGCTGCCCCACGGGTCGGGATCCATGAACGGCATGTACTTGTCGGGAAAGCCCGGCATCGTGCAGGCCATGCAGATCCCGCCGACGTTCGGGCACCCCCCGATCCCGTTCATCCAGGTCCGCTGGGAGACGTTGCACTTGACCACCGGCCCCTTGCACCCGAGCTTGACCAAGCACCTCGGGTCGTTCCCGTACTCGGTCGCGAACCTCCCCTGCTCGGTGAAGCCGGCGCGGCTACAGCCCTCGCGCGTGGTGCGCCCGAACAGCCATTTGGGGCGCAGGCGGTCATCGAGCTCGGGCGCGGGCGCCTGGCCGCCGACGAACAGCGTCAGGTAGAGGAGGAGCTCGGTCATATTGTCGGGGAGGACCGGGCAGCCCGGGAGGCACACGATCGGCACGCCCCGTCGTGACCGCCAGCCCCATCCGAGATAGTCGGGGAGGCCCATGGCCCCGGTCGGGTTGTTCTTCATCGCCGGAATGCCGCCGTAGGTGGCGCACGTGCCGAAGGCGGCCACCACATCGGCCATGGGCGCGAGACGGTCGACCCAGTCGTTGACCGTGATCGGCTGCCCGTCCGCCGGGTCTACGCCGAAACCGGTCCAATGGCCCTCGCCGTTGATCTCCTCGTTCCCGATCGAGCCCTCGACGATGAGGATCATCGGCCCGAGCTTGCCGTCCTCGGCGTCGTGCCACGCCTGCATGTAGGCGTCGCCGTTCTCGTAGGCGAGCATCTGGTTGTGCAGCACTACGTGCGGCATCCCGGGGATGATGCCCCCGAGGATGTCCTCGATGCTCGGGTTCGTCGCGGCGGTCATCGCCACCGAGTCGCCGTCGCACGACAGACCCGTCGTCAGCCACAGGACGTGGACGGTAAGCCGATCTGCTTCGTGCGCTTCGGACTTGCTCGCGGTCGCGGGTGCCATCGGACATCCTCCTTGGTCCGGGCCTCCCTCGCCGCGCGCATCAATTATTCCACTATGTTGCTAATCGTCCTTCCCGCGAGCGTCGGACCGGCCGACGCGCTAGCGTCCCTCGCCGTGACGGCATCGTCTGCGTCTCCCACGGACGGGTTCGGGCATCGACGCGGCGGGCGGGCGCGAATCGCCGCCGAGTGGCTCTCGACCGCCGAGTCCGCGCGCTGGCCCGAGCCCCCCGCGGGCGATGGCCGCCCCGTCCTGCTCATCCCCGGCTTTCTCGCCAACGACGGATCGCTCGGGCGCATGGCCAGCTGGTTGCGCTCCGGCGGATTTCGCACCTACCGCAGCGGGATCCCCGTCAACCTTGCCTGCATGGAGCCGCTCGTGGCTCGGCTCGAGACTCGCCTCCAGGACGTAGCCGAGCGGACCGGACGCCGCGTCCTCGTGCTCGGCCAGAGCCGCGGCGGCACTCTCGGCCGCGTGCTCGTGACCCGCCGGCCCGAGCTCGTGGACGAGCTTGTGACGCTGGGCTCGCCCACCGGCAGCCAGCTCGCCGTGCGCCGGGCGGCGTGGCTGAGCATCGGCACCATCGGACTGCTCGGCACCTTCGGCGTGCCGGGCTGCTTCAGCATCACCTGCCGCAACGGGGGCTGCTGCGCCCGCGCGCGAGCCGACCTGCGCGCCCCCTTTCCGAGCACATGTCGTTACATCGTGGTCTACTCCAAGAGCGACGAGATCGTCCAGTGGCAGGCGTGCCTGGACCCCGCCGCCGAGCTGATCGAGGTCGACACCACCCACCTGGGGATGGGCTTCGACGCCGGCGTGTGGCGCGCGCTCGCGCGGGCGCTGTGACGGTGCTGCGCGAGACCATCGTCACCCCTCGACTCACCCTCGAGCCCGTCCCCGAGTCCACGGCCCGAGCGGTGCCGGTCGGCGACCTGTCCGGCCTCGAGGTGGGGGAGGGATGGCCGCACGCCGACACGCTCGACGGTCTCGCGATGGGACTGCAAGGCGACCCGGGCGCGGGATGGTTCGTCGTCCTCGACGGCGTCATCATCGGGGACTGCGGCACCCACGGCGAGCCTGACGAGGCGGGCGACATCGAGCTCGGCTACGGCCTGGCCGCCCCGTACCGAGGCCGCGGGTACGGAACCGAAGTGGTCATCGCCCTGTCGGGGTGGCTGCTCGAGCGCCCCGAAGTGCGCCGCGTCGTCGCGCGCGATGTGCTCAAAGACAATCTCCCATCCCGGCGCGCGGTCGAACGGGCCGGCTTCGAACTCGAGAGCGCCGGCGAGGGCGGCGTGTCGTACGCACTCTCGCGCTCGCCGTCGAGCTAGAGGCCGACCGCCGCCGCCGCCACGCCCAGGGCCGAGATGTGGTCCTCGATGCTCGCGAGTCCCGCTCCCATCGTGTTGAGGCTCACATGGGTGGCTCCCGCCTCGCGCCAGGCGGCAACGCGCTCGGCCGTCGACTCGGGATCCTCGCCGCCGACGTTCACCCGCCCCTCCATCCCGATCAAGGCGGGATCGCGCCCGGCCTCGCGAGCGGCTCCGTGAACGGTGGCCATGGCCTCGGCGAGGTCGGGACCGGGCTGCACCTGGGGGAACCACCCGTCGGCGACGGCGCCCGCACGACGCAGGGCCACCTTCGCGCGAGCGCCGAACCAGACGGGAATCGGGCGCTGGACGGGGAGGGGCGCGATCCCGGCCCCCGTCACCGTCTCGTGCTCACCGGTGAAGGTGACGCTCTCCTCGGTCCAGAGCCTGCGCATGAGCGCCACCTGCTCGCCGATCCGCGCACCGCGGTTGGAGAAGTCCGTTCCCAGCGCCTCGTACTCGACCCGGTTCCAGCCCAGGCCGACGCCGAGGCGAAGCTTGCCCCCGGTGAGCAGGTCGATCTCGGCGGCCTGTTTGGCCACGAGCGCGGTCTGGCGCTGGGGGAGGATGAGAATCGAGGTTACGAGCTCCAGCAGCGTGAGCGCGGCGAGGAAGCCGAAGAGCACCATCGGCTCGTGGAAGGTGGTGTGCACGTTGTAGGGACCGTCCCAGCCCTGGTGGACCTTCGGATCGGCGCCCAGCACATGGTCGTAGGCGGCGATGTGCGCGTAGCCCTGCTCGGAGACCGCGGCGCCGTAGGCCCGCACCGCCCCCGGATCGGCTCCGATCTCCGTCTGGGGAAGCACCACGCCGATGCGCATGGCCGACATCCTACGACGGCTGGGCGGCCGGGAAGGCCTGCCTCAGGGCTTCGCCGGCGAGCCGGATGGGGGTGAGGTCCTGGGCGTCGAACATGTTGAAGATGAGCCCGTCGAGTCCGGCCTCGAGGTAGGCGGCAACCTCCTCGCACACGGTGTCCGGGTCACCGATCGTGGTCATGGCCCGCAAGCGCTCCTCGTCCATCCCGCGCACCGCCGCGAGCTCGCGCGCCTTGCGCTCGGCCTCCTCGGTCGTGTCGGCGATGACCAGGGTGCCGAGGCGGGTCCGGGTGATGGCGGCCGGATCCCGGCCTACCGCGTCGCAGTGGCGATCGAGCACCTCGAGCTTGTGGCGGGTCGTGTCCAGATCCCCGAACAGGTTGCAGGCGTCGGCGTACTGGGCCACGAGCCTGAGCGTTCGCCGCTCCCCGCCGCCCCCGACGAGGATGGGGATCCCCTCCGGGCGAATCGGCCGCGGGTAGTTGAGCGCCTCGTGGACGCGGTAATGGCGACCGGTGAAGCTGGGAGCCTCCTCGGTGAACATCGACCGGCAGATCTGGAGCGCCTCCTCGAGGCGGTCGAGGCGCTCGCCGATGGGCGGGAACTCGAAGCCGTAGCCCGCGTGCTCGTCCTCGTTCCAGGCGCCGCCGATCCCGAGGATGGCCCGCCCCTTGGAGATGACGTCGAGGGTGGTCACCTCCTTGGCGAGCAGGGCCGGGTTGCGGTAGGTGACTCCGCTGACCATGGTCCCGAGGCTGACCCGCTGGGTTCGCGCCGCCAGCGCGCCGAGCAGCGTGTAGGCCTCGAGCATCGGATCGGTCCGCGGACCTACACCGGCGATCTGGTAGAAGTGATCCATCACCCAGACCGAGTCGAAGCCCGACTCCTCGGCGGCGCCGGCGATGTCGGCCACGCGCTCGAAGAGGTCAGGATCGCTCACTCCCGAGAAGGTGAAGTTCGGGATCTGAAGTCCAAAGCGGGTGACGTCCATCACGGTCCTTTCGTAGTGACCACGTAGCTCACGCTGTCGTGCCGTCCCGCGGCCCTGCGACGCTAGCAAGCTCGGGTGGGCAGGCCCGCGCTTCCGGCCCGCGCTTTCGGTCCGCCTGCGGCGGGCATAGGATCACGTCGTGGTGCCCGTCGCG
>Ga0302326_10018533_pt1 | contig 14432 bp, 12 predicted proteins | sample Palsa_T0_3_FD_202264 | JGI IMG/M metagenome (GOLD analysis project Ga0302326, IMG submission 202264) | Peat permafrost microbial communities from Stordalen Mire near Abisko, Sweden - Palsa_T0_3 | ecosystem: Environmental > Terrestrial > Soil > Palsa > Peat permafrost | place: Sweden: Abisko... | reverse complement strand
CTGCCCCGGAGCGTTCGGCCGATTAGTGTGCGGCGCTCCCGGCGAGCGGTTTGACGGCCGCGGCAAGCGGTTCGACGGTTGCTCCGTTCGTCGAGATACCTAAATGGAACACGTCGCTGTCGATCGCTTCTCGCGCGAACGCCGCCTGCATCGCATCCCCAATCGACTGACTTTCGCCCGAGACGAGGGCGATGACGCTCGGGCCCGCGCCAGACAACGAGAGCGCCAGGAGCCCGGGCATATCGAAGGCGAGCATTTCGTCGAACCCCGGCACGAGCGGCGCGCGATACGGCTGGTGAACGCGGTCCGCGGATGCGACCCGCAACTGCGAGAGGTCGCCGCTTGCTAGGGACGCCGCAAGCAGCGCGGCTCTTTGCAGGTTGAAGACGACGTCTTTGCGCTCGTAGACGGCCGGCAAGAGGGCGCGAGCGGCCGCGGTCGGGAGGACGATGCGCGGCGTTACGACGACCGCCGAGAGCCCGGCGGGCGGCGCGAACCGTAGGTAGGCCGGCGGAGCACCCTCGGGCATCGCTGCGATCACGACGCCCCCGAGCAGCGCGGGCAGCGCGTTGTCCGGGTGGCCTTCGAGTTCGGCAGCGTGACGGGCGAGTTCTGCGATCTCCGGGTAGTCGGGTGCGAGCACCGCACCGATTGTCAGCCCGAGGACCGCGCCCGCGGCGCTGGCGCCGAGGCCCTTGCCCAGGGGGATCTTGTTCTCGACCAAGATCGAGACGTCGGGACGGGCGCCACCGAGTACGCGGTCCATCCCGCGGACGATCTCGTTCTCGAAGCCGGCGTTGGTGGGGACGTACGTGCCGGCTTTGAACGAGACCGAAAAATGCATGGCGGGCTGTACGGTTGCGCGCACCCACAGGTCGAGCGCGAGCCCGATCGCGTCGAAACCGGGCCCGAGGTTCGCGCTCGATGCCGGCACCGAGACGACGAACGCGCCGCCCGGGGGGATCGGGGCGCCTCGCCGCCCCGATGTTAACGAACGCTTAGACATGCGCGCTTCCGACCATGAGCGTGGCCTCGTCGATCAGCGCGCGCAGCGCTTCGGCGGTCGGAGCGCTGCGGATCGGGTTTGCATACTTCGCCTTCGATGCGTGATATGCAGCGGCGTACGCGCCGTCTTTGAGGACGTGTCCGGTGAGTATCAGCACGACGTCGGCATCGCGATCGATCGTTCCCTGATCGCGCAGCGCGCATAAGCCCGCAAGCGATGCAGCCGATGCAGGTTCGCATCCGACGCCGTCGCGACCGACGATCGCGCGGGCATCGGCGATCGCTTCGTCGCTGACGTCGAGCACCGTGCCATCCGACGCGCGCACTTCGGCGAGCGCTTTGCGCCACGATGCGGGCGCGCCGATTTTGATCGCCGTCGCCGAAGTCTTGGCGTGCACCGGCACGAGTTCGCCGCCGTCGCGGAACGCCCGCACGAACGGAGCGGCGCCCGAGGCTTGAACGACGGCGAGCCGCGGGATGTGATCGATGAGCCCGAGCGCGTGCGCTTCTCGAAAGCCTTTGCCGAGGGCGGTCGTATTGCCGAGGTTGCCGCCGGGAAGTACGACCCAGTCGGGTGCGCGCCAACCACGCGCTTCGAGCAGCACGAATGCCGCGCACTTCTGCCCTTCGATGCGATAGGGGTTGACGCTGTTGACGATTGCGACGCGCCCGGGATCGAGCGTGCGAACCAGCTCGAGAGCGCGATCGAAATCGCCGTCGATCGCGGCAACGTTTGCGCCGTAATCGAGGGTCTGCGCCATCTTGGCTTCGCTGACACCCACCGCGGGCGAGAGTACGAGCGCTGAGATTCCGGCGCGGGCCGCGTACGCGGCCATCGAAGCGGCCGTATTGCCGGTGCTAGCGCACACGGCGATTCGCGCTCCCCGCGAACGCGCGTGCGAGATCGCCACCGTCATCCCTGCGTCTTTGAACGACGCCGTGGGATTCATCCCGAGGTGCAGGTATGCGAGCCGCTCGGTGCCGGCATAGTCGGCGCCGCGGTGTGCGTCGTAGAGTGGAAGCACGTTCTCGTACAAGGTGACGACGTGTTCGCGCGCGATCGCAGGCAGCAACTCGCGAAAACGCCAGACACCGCTGCGGTCGAGGGGATCATCGGAGGCGCGCCGCGCGCCGAACGTGTGCTTCAGGGTCGCGGCGTCGAAGGCGGCCGCCTCTAACGTGAATGCCAGCAGGCCGCCGCAGGCGTCGCAAAACAGCGTATCGGACGCCGGTGCGGCGCATTCGCTACAAGCCAAGAGCATCGCGCGATATTGGCGTTCCGCGAGGGTAGGGCCTACGGTACGCGCGTGATTGCGCCGTCGGCCGCGGACGACACGAGCGCGGCGTATTTCGCCATCACGCCCGTGGTGTAGCGCGGTTTCGGGGGCTGCCACTGCGCGAGCCGTTCTGCGACGTCTGCGGCCGGGACGGCCATATCGATGCGGCGCGCATCGATGTCGATCGTGACCACGTCGCCGTCACGTAAGGCAGCGATCGGTCCGCCGAGCGCGGCTTCCGGCGCCACGTGACCGAGCATCAAACCGCGCGTCCCGCCGGAAAAGCGTCCGTCGGTGACAAGTGCGACCGTCTCGCCTAAGCCCGCGCCGACGATCGCGCCCGTGATGCCGAGCATCTCGCGCATCCCGGGGCCGCCTCGCGGACCCTCGTAACGAATCACGACGACGTCGCCCGCAACGACGGAACCCGCCTCGATTGCGTGCATCGCATCTTCTTCCCGATCGTAGATCTTCGCGGGACCCCGGTGGTAGGGCCGTTCGTGGCCCGCGATTTTGACCACGGCACCGTCGGGCGCAAGATTCCCGCGCAAGATGACGAGGCCGCCCGTCGGCTTGAACGGGTGGGCCGCGTCGGAAATCACGAGTTGCCCCGGCGTCTCGACGGCCTCGGCAACTTCTTCTCCGAACGTGCGACCGGTAACGGTTTGCGTCCCCGCGTGGACCAGATTGGCTTCGACCATTCGCTTGGCGATCAATTGAATGCCGCCCGCGCGATCGACGTCGAGCGCGACGTATTTCCCGCCGGGACGCAGATCCGCGAGGATCGGCGTGCGCCGGCTGATCGTATCGAAGTCGTCGATCGAGAGCGGAACGCCCGCTTCGCGCGCCAGCGCGAGCAGATGCAGCACGCTGTTCGTCGAGCCCCCCGAACCGGCGGCGGCCGCGATCGCGTTCTCGAACGCCTCGCGCGTCAGCAAATCGCGCGGCCGCACGCCGCGCCGCAGCAAATCCATGACGAGCATTCCCGCTTCGTAGCCCTTACGCTCTTTGCGCGGATCGGTCGCTCCGGGCGACGCGCTGCCGACGGGAGAAAGTCCGATGAACTCCATCACCATGGCCATCGTGTTGGCCGTGTATTGGCCGCCGCACGCGCCCGCGCCGGGGCACGCGTGATCCTCGATCGCCTTGAGTTCGGCGTCGTCGATCTTGCCGGCCGCGTGCGCGCCGATCGCTTCGTAGACGTCCACGATCGTGAGGTCGCGGCCGTTGAGTTTTCCGGGCGCGATCGAACCGCCGTAGAGAATCAGTGCCGGCACGTTCAGGCGCACGAGCGCCATCGCCGCGCCGGGCGCGGTCTTGTCGCACCCGACCAGCGCCACGATCGCATCGAACATGTGTCCGCGGCCGACGAGCTCGATCGAGTCCGCGATGACCTCGCGCGAGATCAGCGATGTCTTCATCCCCTCGGTGCCCATCGTTATGCCGTCGGAGATCGCGACCGTGTTGAACTCCATCGGCGTGCCGCCCGCATCGCGAATGCCGCGTTTGACGTGTTCGGCCAGGCCGCGCAGGTTGTAGTTGCACGGCATCGTCTCGATCCAAGTATTCGCGACGCCGATGTTCGGCTTGCGCAAATCTTCGTCGGTGAAACCGATCGCCTTGTACATGGCGCGCGCGCCCGCGCGATCGCGTCCTTGCGTGATGGTAGAGCTGTTGGCCGTCATTTCCGCCGCCATGGAGGCGCGAGTTACGGCAAGGGCTGCGGGGTGTCCTCGGCGAGCCGGCGATACCAGCGTACGATCAGCGAATAGCGGACGCACTCGAAATAGACGAACGTCAGGAGCAAGAGCGGTGAAGTGAGGACCAGCGATGCGGGGATCTTCACACCCAGAATCCAGAGAACGAGTAGCGCGCAACTCCCCGGCAGGACGAAGATCACGAGTGACGCGGCAACGATGCCGAGGGTCGTCGCGAAGTGGCCGCGGGTCATCTCGTACGACCCTCGTAGCGCACCGCCGACGGCGGAACGCAGTCCGCCCACGGACGCCCGGTCGGGAGCGCGCAAGAGCGCGCCGACCAGGGCTTGAGAAAGCAACACTGCCGCCGCAACGCCGGGGATCACGGCGAGTCCCGTGCCCAAATCGACCATTCCGCCGACGAGCGCGAGCGTTGCGATCGCGATTCCGAAGCGCACGATCGTCATGCGGAATGAGGGTTCGATCAGGCGCAAAGCCGACGGCAGAACGAACAGCACGGCCGCGATCGAGAGCACGAGCACGACGGAGACCGGCGGCTGCGTGAAGAGACTCAGCGGCCGGCCGCTCGCGGCTTCGTTGAGCGCCCGATAAATGTCGACGCGCGGGAATGCGACGAAGGCGCTCGCGGCGCAGACGCCCGCCAGGATCAAGTAGATCGAGAGGCGCTCGCGCATCAGCCGAAAGCCCTCGACCAACGGGGAATCGGACAGGCTGATCGAGCGCGCCGCGCCGAGCGAACTGACGGCCATATACCCGGCATTTCGGCAGCGTCTCGCAGCAGATTAGCCCCGAGCACGCCGCGCGCATCACACTTCGGGGGGCCTTCTCCGCTCCGGCCTTAAATCTAGAGGCGGTGACTCTGGAACCCCGCCTGGCCGCCGAGTTCGCCGCCATCGTCGGCCCCTCGAACGTTCTCCTGGATGAAGCTGACCTGCTGGCCTACGGCTCCGACGGAACGTGGTACGACAGCCGCCCGCTGTGCGTCGTGCTCCCGGCGGATACGGCGCAGATAAGCGCGATCCACCGTTTGGCGACGCGCGAGCGGCTGGCGCTGACGCCGCGCGCCATGGGCAGCGGGCTTTCGGGCGGCGCGGTTCCGCTGAGCGGCAGCATCGTGCTCAACATCATGCGCCTGAGGGCCATCCTCGAGATCGACGACGTGAATTCCGTCGCCGTCGTGCAGCCGGGCGTGGTCACGGGAGACTTGCAGCGCGCGGTCGAGGCGCGCGGATTGTTTTATCCGCCCGATCCCTCGAGCCTGAGGCAGTCCGCGATCGGCGGCAACGTTGCCGAAAATGCGGGGGGCGCACGCTGCCTCAAATACGGCGTGACCGCCGACTACGTGATGGCGCTCGAGGTCGTGCTGCCCGCGGGCGAAATCGTTCGGACCGGCGGCAAGACCGTGAAGAATGTCACCGGTTACGATCTGCGCGCGCTGTTTACCGGCGCAGAAGGTACGCTCGGCACGATCACTGAGGTGACGCTCCGGCTCCTGCCACTGCCGAAGTTCGCGAAAACCGCCACTGCTGCGTTCGCAGACATAGAAGACGCAGCGCGCGCCGTCATCGCAATTCTGGGCGCGGGCATCGTCCCGACGTCGATCGAGCTGATGGATCGGCTCACGATGCAATGTGTCGAAGAGAATCGTCCGACCGGATTGCCGGTCGACAGCGACGCGCTGCTGCTGTTTGCGGTCGACGGCAACTATGAAGCCGTCGTCGACGACGAACTCGCGCGCATTGCGGACATCGCGCGAAGCTGCGGCGCTGGGGATATTCGGGTGGCGCGCGACGCGGCCGAGAGCGCGCGCTTGTGGGAAGCGCGCCGCGCCGTTTCGCCCGCGCTCGCGCGCAAGCGGCCGCACAAGCTCGGCGAGGATATCGCCGTTCCACGCTCCGAACTCGTTGCGATGGTTCGCGCCGTACGCGAGATCGCCGCGCGGCACGGCCTGCTCATTCCGCTCTTCGGTCACGCGGGCGACGGCAATCTGCATCCGAACATCCTGTGCGACCGGCGCGATCCCGAGGAGATGGCACGCGTGCGACTTGCCGCGCGCGAAATCTTCGAGGCTGCGATCGCGCTTGGCGGAACGCTTTCCGGCGAACACGGCATCGGCTTGCTGAAAAAACAATTCATGGAGCTCGATCTCGGCCCGGGCGCCCTCGCGCTCATGCGCCGCATCAAAGATGCGGTCGACCCGCTCGGAATCATGAATCCGGGCAAAATCTTTCCGGACCCGGGCGGTATCGACGCCTTCGATCTCCAGGTCGGAACGCGGTAAGGGCTTGCAGCGCGCGTCCGGATTTAGCGGCCCCGACGTTCCGCCCGCATCGGTCTACGACCAGTGCGTGCGTTGCGGGTTGTGTTTGCCGGCCTGTCCGACCTATCTCGAGACGCTCGTTGAAACGTCGAGCCCGCGCGGACGCATTGCGCTGATCAAGGCGGTTGACGAAGGCCGCCTCGACCTGACGAGTCCCGGGTTTATCCATCAGATGTCCGAGTGTTTGGACTGCCGTGCCTGTGAGGCCGTGTGCCCTTCCGGCGTCGCGTACGGGCAACTGCTCGAGCCCGCGCGCACGCAGATCGAGCGCGCAACGGCGGGGACGCACTCGCCGGGGCGAGCGTTCGGGCGAGCGGTCGCACTCGGCGTCCTCTTCTCCCACCTCTGGACGATGCGGCTGGCCGCGAACTTCTTGCGCTTCTATCAACGCAGCGGCTTGCAGCGCTTCGCGCGCGGCAGCGGCATCTTGCGCGCGCTTCACCTCGACGCCATCGAAGCGATGGCCCCGGCGATCTCGGCCGCATTCTTCGTGCCGCGCGGCCAGCGCTGGAAGGCGCAGAGCGAACGGCCACGTGCCACAGCGTTCTTGCACGCGGGCTGCATCATGCAAGTCGCATTCGCGGAGGTCAACGAAGCAACGGTCCGCGTGCTGCAGCGTGCGGGCTGCGACGTACTCGCACCAGCCGCGCAAGGCTGCTGTGGCGCGATTGCCATCCATGCGGGCGACATGGAGCGCGGGCGCACGCTTGCGAAGCGAAACATCGCGACATTCGAAGCGTCGGTCGCCGACGTCTACATCGTAAACGCAGCCGGCTGCGGCTCGGCGCTCAAAGAATACGGCCACCTTTTTGCGGACGATCCGGCTTGGGCCGAGCGAGCCGCAGCGTTCTCGGAGTGCGTCAAAGACGTGACCGAATATCTGGATGAGATGGGCATCGCGCCCGAACTGGGCGCGCTCGATGCGGTCGTAACATACCAGGAGCCCTGCCACCTCGCGCACGCCCAGCGCATCTCCGAAGCGCCGCGCCGCCTCTTGCGTCTGATCCCCGGCCTCACCTTGCGCGAGATGAGCGAGAGTTCGCTATGTTGCGGCAGCGCGGGCGTCTACAACATCACGCAACCTGAAATGGCGCAGCGCCTGGGCCGGCGCAAGATCGAACGGATTGTCGCCGTCGCGCCGGATATCGTCGCAACCGCAAATCCCGGCTGCGCCCTACAAGTTACGAACGGACTGCGCGAAGCAGGCGAAGCGATCGCCGTAAAGCACGTCGTCGAATTGCTCGACGCGTCGTACGCCGCCTACAGGCCGACGAGTCGCGTCACTTCGCCGAGCGCTGCCTCGACCGACGGATAAACCCCAAACACGTCGAGCAGCCCCGTAATCCGCAGCAACCGCAATATCTGGCCTTCCTGCGCCACAAGGCGAACCGAGCCATGATTTTCCGATGCCCGCTTGTGCGCGCCGATCAGCGCCCCAAGGCCTGTCGAATCGAGAAACTCGAGATGCGTAAGATCGACGATGATCTCATGATTGTTGCTGTTGGCCGCTTCCATCAACGCGGCGCGCAAGCTCGGCGATGTCGCAATGTCTAAGCTGCCACCCAGCGCAAAAAGCTGCACCGCTCCATCCTTGAGCGTGCTGACATCGATGTTGAGCATATCCTGCGACATGGCCCGACCCTTTGGTTAAAACCGTACGAACCCCCGCTTGTCCGCTTGCCTTGTCACCCGAAGCCACGCGCGTTCGAGCCACACAAACTGCACCAACATCTGCCCGTCCGCCGCGCGCGGATGCACGTGCCGAGAGACAGCATCGGGCCCGCAACAGCCTCGCGAATGTCACCAAGGCTTGCGGTCGCAGAATCAACGTCGGTCGGCACGCGGGCTACCGTGAGCCGCCGGGTCCGAGGGTACGCGGGCCCCTTCCCAGGGGGCCCCTCCCGCGTTCCCTCGGACCCTGGTCGCAAGTTATCGCCGCAGCCTCCAGCCTTACGTTCGCATCAACGCTACCAACGATGATCCACCGGCCGCACCCGCTTCGCTGCAGTGCACGCGGCGTGTCCAACACTCGGTCAAGACTCGCCACCGACTGAAAAAGGGTGCTATCGGAGTGCGGGGCAAGGCGCCGGAGGGCGCAGTGTGCGCATGCACATAAGCCCTCCGGCAACGCAGCCCTGCGCTTCGAGAGCGCCCTTTTTCCTGGGGTGGCTGGATTCGAACCAACGAATGGAGGCTTCAAAGGCCCCTGCCTTACCGCTTGGCGACACCCCATTGACGCGACCGCTGCCCTCTCTACCGGGCGCTTCGGGGGAACCCCTTGGGCCGACCCGACGTACGACCCGCCGCATCGCAGGGAGTGGACGCGGCGGCCAGGAGATCGCGCCCACAGCCGCTTGTCTCTGCAACGCCGTGGGGCGCGAAATTCCTAGTTTAGGCCACGAGTTGCGCGGTGCAGAACTTGCAGCGGCGCGCGGCATCGGGGATTTCGCTGAGGCATTCGGGGCATTCTTTGAGTTTCAGCGGCTCCTCGGCTTTGGGGCCGAAGCGCGTCGTGATGTGGCCCATAGGGATAACGACGAAGAAATAGATCGCAGCCGCGACCAGCACGAAGTTGACGGCGGCGTTGATGAAGTCGCCGACGCCGAAATGGCTGCCGTTGACCGTAAATGCGATCGCCGCGAAATCCGGCTTGCCGAAGATCGCGGCGATCAGCGGTGTGATCAGATCCTTGACGAGCGCGGTAACGATCGCACCGAACGCGGCGCCGATCACGACTGCGACAGCAAGGTCGACGACATTGCCGCGCATGAGGAATTGGCCAAAGCCCTTTATCATCTAGCCTCTCCTCGCCGCCTCAAAAGCCATCTCCTCCACTTCGTTCCCGTGGAGATGAGCCGCGAGTGCGGCGAAGGGGGCATCGGGGGGTACACCGCCCCGATCTTAAAAGAGCACCGCCCCGATCTTAAAGAATCAGCGCAGAGCGACTACGCGTTTCGCGCCGATGTAGCGCGGGCCCCAATAGCTGTCGCTGAGCGAGCTGATTCGCACGCCGTGGCCGGAGGCGGAGATGAAGCGTCCACCGCCGAGGTAGATGCCGACGTGCGACGGTCCCGGCAGGTACGTTTGGAAGAATACGAGGTCGCCCGCGACCATGCCGCCGGTGGTCGGATGGCCGGCGTAGTACTGCGCGTCCGCGGTGCGCGGAAGCGCGATGCCGAGCATCGCGAAGACGTGCTGGACGTAGCCCGAGCAGTCGAAGCCCGACGGCGACGTGCCGCCGAAAACGTACGGCGTTCCGATGAAGCGCATCGCGCTGCGGGTGAGGCTGAGCGCAATCGTCGACGTGCGGCTGATGATGCCCCGGGCGAAGCGGTTCATCTGATCGTGCTCCGAGCGCTTCGTCGCTTTGCTCGAATCGGCGCCCCACATCACGAGGTCGGCGTTGGCGGTCGGCATGTTACCTGCGGTTTGCAGGGCGGCCAAGCGGACGCGAGCCGCGGGTGAGACTGAAAATTCCGGGGTTTGCGCGACGGTCGCGTCCAAGCCCGAGCCGGCGCGACTCGTTGCGGCGTCCTCGTTGGCGGTTACCGCGGCGGGCAGGGTGCCCGGCGTCGCGGTGTGCGAGCGAGATTTTGCGTCGGCTGCGCCGGATATAGCGACTGCCAGGACGCTCGTAAAAAGCGCCGCGTGCAACGGTTTGAACAACTGCTCCTCTTTCGACGCCTGCGAGGTTAGTTGACGGGTTCGGGCTGAGAGGTTAGCCCTAGCGCCGACCGGCGCATTCACCCCACTTGGGAAGTCCCCCGCTCCGAGCTGATGCTCGGATTCGGCGATTTGGCGTAGTAGAAACCCTGGTCAGTAAACCTTTATGCGCACCCTCCCTCAGAAGTGGTGCGTCCGGGGACCGGTTGGCCCCTGACTAGTGGTGTCCTGCGTACCATCGGCAAAAAATTTTGCGGGCGCCATGGCGGAGCAAGTGCGCAGGGTCACTTCGGCGGCGTATAGGTGCGCGGCGCGTAGACTTTCGCCAGCTCGTCGGGCACCGCGGCGTCGCGTTCCAAGTGCGGATAGCGTAAGCCGTCGTGTGCGTCGATATGGACGGTTTGGAAGAACTCGCCGTTCGCCACAATCAACTCGAGCGGCGCCGTTCCCCCCTTGTGCCGGCGCAGCGCCTCGTGCAGCGTATCCGCTGAGTAACGGCGGCCGTCGACAGCGACGATCTTCGTTCCGGGAGCGAGGCCCGCGCGAAACGCCGGCGAGTCGGTCAGGACGTCGCAAACGCCCCCGTCGCCGCCGCATCCTTCGTTGCCATCGGCGCCGATGATCATGCCGATCGAGTAGCGCTCGTCGATTTGTTTTTGGTACATGTCTCGGCCTTTTTGAAGATCGGACTCTTTGTCCGTGTACACCAGCTTGTAGCCGCCATGCGTGATGCCGTCGAGCGGCGCGCGCGGGTCGACCGTTGCGATCCGCGCCTTGAAGAAGCCGGCCCAGTCGTAGGGCACGACTTGATTGAGGAGCTTCAGCACCGTGTCTTCATCGTAGGTCGTAACAACCGGCGGATTTGTTTGGTCGGTCCCGTTCCCCCAGAGTTTGTTGAAGTCGTCGAGGGATTTTTCGTCGTGGGTCAGGCGCCGGATCGTGACGTCGGCATCGAGCCAGATCAGCGTGCCCTCGGTGTAAAAATCGCCCGCGTTACGGCGCAAATCGTAGTATTCGTGGGGCGCGGGATAGAGGAACGGTGCGCCGTCCGCAAGGTCACGGATCGGGCGCCAAGCGCGGCCCGGCTGGATGTCCATCCCCGCTGCGGCCAGCGCGAGATTGTCGAGTTGGCCATGGAAATCGATCAAGCCCGAGCGCGCGGCGAGCTTCTCGCCGTTGTACTGATTCATGCCCTCGTAGACCCACAGCAAGTCGGTCTTTTCGGGCTGCTGCAGATCGGGCGGCGTGAGCCCGGCCGGGCGACGATACTTGCCGTTCCACGAGTGCGAGTATTCGTGCGGCAACAGATCCGCGAGCAAGAAATACTGCGTGTCGTCGGCAGCGTACTTCTCCACGTCACGATCGTCGCTCGACTCGTGGTGTTCGATGCCCTCGATGCCGGTCGCGTCGCTGGCCGTGAGCAAGAAGTGATAGTCGCGGTAGTGCCTGCCACCGTACAACGCCGGTCCCTCTTGAACGAGGTGCTTCATGCCCGAGAGGAACTTCGGCGTGATGTCGGTGCCCGCGTCGCTATCGGAAGCGATGTCGAGTTCCTCGGTCGGTCCGAGGGGATACGTTCGTTCGTGAGCGCCCGCGATGAGCGGTGAATCGACCACGGTGTAGAGGGTCGCGGGCGAGAACGTGATCGTGTCGCCGCTGTGTGACGCGATCGGCAACGCCGTTCCGTACGTCCAGCCGTGCGGCAACGTCAAGTTCGCCTCGACCTGCGTTCCGAGCGAGGTCGCGCCCTGCGGATAGATGACAAAGTTGCTGAATTCTATCAGCACGAGTTGCGAGGTGCTCACCGGGGAAATTTGCCCGTTTTGCGATTGCGCGCCGACGATGTCGTAGTCGACCTCGATGCTCGACGCACCGGCGGGGACGTCGGTGTGGAGCGTATACATGTCGACGAGATCCCGTCGCCAGTCGATCGGCTGTCCGTTCGCCAGCACCTTCACGCTGACCATCTCTTCGATCGGTCCGACCGGCTCGTGATAGCCCGGTATCCAACGCGGATACACGAACGCGAACGCTCCGGGTGCGGCCGGTAAGATGGCCTTCACGTGGTAGATCTTTTGCGCCGCGGCGGTCGCGTCGACCGAAAGTCGCACGGGCGCGTCGGCCCGTGCCGCGCAAGGTGCTGCTACCCAGCCACACGCGACAAAGGCAGCCGCTACGGCGGCGCGTTTCCAATAACATCGGGGCGGCGAAGCCCCCCGATCCCCCCCACCAATCTTCATGGCGAGCCTACTGCGCCGCGGCTCGAACCTTTTCCGCCACCTCGTTCGCGAGCCGGTCGATGCTGGCGCGATCGTCGCCTTCGATCATCACGCGGATCAAGGGCTCGGTCCCGGAGGGCCGCACGAGGATCCGGCCGCCGGCACCGAGTTCACGTTCTGCGCGTTCGATCGCGGCGCGCACCGCGCTGTCCTCGAGCACGTCCTTTTTCGGGGTCCGCACGTTGAGCAAGATCTGCGGAGCGACGACCAGCGCCGATGCGAGTTCGTGCAGCGTCGTGCCGTCGCGCGCTACGACCGAAAACAGCGCGACCGCGGTACCTGGGCCGTCTCCCGTGGTGTTGCGGTCGAGGTCGATGAGATGACCCGACTGCTCGCCGCCGAATCGCAGCCCCTTTGCCCGCATCAGTTCCAGCACGTAGCGGTCGCCGACCGCCGCGCGTTCGAGTGCGATGCCCTCGGCAGCGAGCGCGCGTTCGAGACCGATGTTGCTCATCACGGTACCGACGACGGTGTCGCCCTGCAACGTGCCGCGCTTCTTCTTATCTCGCGCGAGCACGAGCATGACACGGTCGCCGTCGATCGTGGCGCCGGTTTCGTCGACGAAGAGCGCTCGATCGGCGTCGCCGTCGAAGGCGACCCCGACGACCTGCGCTCCCGGCCGCTGTTCGCGCAGTTCGGCGACTCGCTGCGCCAGCCGCGAGAGGTCGGTCGACCCGCAGGCTACGTTGATTTGCGAGCCGTCGTCGCTCGCGTGCAAGGGTTCGACGGTTGCCCCGAGGCGCGCGAGCGCTTGCGGACCCACGAGATACGCCGCACCGTACGCCGCATCGACGACGATGGTCAGCCCGGAGAGATCGGCACCGCCCGCGATAACGGCGTCCGCATAGTGAGCGACCAGTTCGTGCGAGCTTTGCGCCACGCCGACGTTGTGATGCGTCGCGCGCGCGATGCTCGCATCGTCCGCGAGAAGCCGCTCGATCGCGTGCTCCTGATCGTCACGCAGCTTGAAGCCGTCGGGCCCGAAGAATTTGATACCGTTATCTTCGATCGGATTGTGGGACGCGCTGATCATCACGCCCGCGGCAGCCTTGGTCTCGATCGTGACGCGAGCGACGCCCGGCGTCGGAACGACGCCGAGGGAAAGCGTGTCGTGGCCCATCGACGTGATGCCCGCGACGACGGCCGCTTCGAGCATCGTTCCCGACAAGCGCGTGTCGCGACCGACCACGAGCGGGCGGCCGCGGTCGGGCTTGCCCGCCACGACGGCCGCACCGGCGCGGCCCAAACGAAACGCGAGCTCCGGCGTCAGGTCGACGTTCGCAACCCCACGAACGCCGTCGGTGCCGAAGATGCGTTCCAACTATTTGACGCGCTGCGGAGCGACGAAGCGCGCGCGGACCCGCAGCAAATTCGGCGCGACCGAGATCGAGGGCAGTTCGACGCCGTGCGAGTCGGTGGCGAAGGGCCGCAGCATCGCATCGAAGTTCGCGGGGCTGCCCGGGAACGGAACGTCGACGCGCAGCGACGCGACGCGCGCCAAATCGCTCGTCGCGCCGTGCATCGTTGCTGTGGCCGGCAGCACGTCGGCTCGCTGCAACACGATGCCGGGCCGCACGAGCCCCGTATAGTGCAAGGTCACGGACAGCGTGCGCGCTTCGATGCGCTCCACGGACAGGGTGACCGATGCCGGCGACAGCGACTTAATTTCGAGCTTCGGTGCGATCACTTCCACTGGAACGTTATAGACGCCGGGGCCCCGGCCTTCGAGGTTGAGCACCGCGCGCAACATGTCCGAACTGATCGGCGCGCCGTCGCGCGGCACGGCGACCGCAACCGCCGCAATTTTCTCGGTGAATCGCGAGATCTCGTCCGCGGCAAGACCCGTCGTTTCGATCGGTACGTTGAACTGCTGCGTGAAGCGCGCGGCGATCAGCGAATTCGGCGTGAGCCGTAAGTAGGCCCAGAGCGCCACGGCGATGGCAAGCGAAAGCAGTTTGAGATCGAGGTTGTTGCGGAGCCGGTCAAGCACTTGGGTTGGCAAACTCTCCGGTGCGTTCGGTCTTGGCGACGCGGCGCCCGAAGCGAATCCGCTTCGACGGGCGCTGCGGACGCCGTCCGCGGGATGCGCGGCAGCACGCGAGCAGGACGCTGCGCAAGCGGCCCTCGTCGTCGAGCTCGCGCGACAGCTTGCCCGTGCGCGCAACCGAAA
>Ga0302326_10018530_pt1 | contig 14433 bp, 16 predicted proteins | sample Palsa_T0_3_FD_202264 | JGI IMG/M metagenome (GOLD analysis project Ga0302326, IMG submission 202264) | Peat permafrost microbial communities from Stordalen Mire near Abisko, Sweden - Palsa_T0_3 | ecosystem: Environmental > Terrestrial > Soil > Palsa > Peat permafrost | place: Sweden: Abisko... | reverse complement strand
TACAATGTACGCTCAATGGATGAAGTAGTCGGCGCCTCCCTTGCCATACGCCGCTTCTCGGCCTCGTTGGTGGCGGCCTTTGCGGTTGTCGGGCTGCTACTGGTTTCCGTTGGAATCTACGGCATACTCGCGCATCTGGTCAGTCAGAGGTCCCGCGAGATCGCAATCCGCATGGCCCTGGGGGCCCGAGCGACGGATATCTTCAAGATGATCCTCGGAAAGGGGGCCCTAATTGCCGCGATTGGAATTCTGTGCGGGCTTTTGATCTCGCTGCTCGTAGCACCGGCAATGAAGGCCCTGCTGTACAGCGTTCCCCCGATTGATCCGCCAGTCTTTATCGCTGTGCCGGCACTGTTGCTGGGTGTGGCCCTCTTGGCGAGTTTCATGCCCGCGCGGAAGGCTGCCGGGCGCAATCCAAACGCCGTGTTGCATGAGGAGTGACTATTCCCGTCAAGGCGCCTCCGCATCGCCGATCGACAGAATGAATTCTTCTCCAACACCACCCTTGTTGCAACAGGCCGCCGACCGAGCTCAGCGCTACCTCCGGGACCTCCCCGAACGGCATGTCGCCCCGCTTCCTTCGGCACTGGAGGCGCTCAAGGGCTTCAAGCGCGCGTTGCCAGACAGCCCAACCGCTCCCGAAGCGGTGCTCGCCGAGCTCGACGAGATTGGCTCGCCCGCGACCGTGGCTTCGGGGGGGCCGCGTTACTTCGGCTTTGTGGTTGGCGGCTCGTTGCCAGTGACGACAGCGGCCCACTGGCTTGCCGCCGCGTGGGACCAGAACGCGGCGATGAAGGCCCTCTCTCCTGTGGCCGCCTGCCTCGAGGAGGTCACAATGGGCTGGTTGATCGAGCTGTTTGGACTCCCGGCGGGCTGTGGAGCCGGCTTTGTGAGCGGCGCCTCGCAAGCCAATTTCACTGCGCTCGCGGCGGCCCGGCATTCCATCCTTGCCAGGCAGGGCTGGGACGTGGAGGCGCGCGGGCTCTACGGAGCGCCAGAACTGAAGGTCGTCGTCTCCGACGAAATCCACGCCACCGTGCTAAAGGCGCTCTCGTTGCTCGGTCTTGGTCGTGAACGGCTGACCCGCGTTCCGGTGGACGGCCAGGGACGCCTGCGGATAGATGCCCTGCCTCTCTTGGACGCCTCAACCCTGGTGTGTGTGCAAGCGGGGAATGTGAACACAGGTTCCTCAGACCCCTTCGCTGAAATTAGCGCCCGAGCGAAGGATGCCGGCGCATGGGTGCATGTCGACGGGGCTTTCGGCCTCTGGGCCGCGGCCTCACCGGCGAAGCGCGGGGTGGTTGATGGCGTGGGGAAAGCCGATTCCTGGGCGGTCGACGCGCATAAGTGGCTCAACACTCCCTACGACGGTGCGATTGCCTTCTGCCGCGACCCGGGATCGATGCGGGCCGCAATGAGCCTCAACGCCGCCTACTTGATGGTCAGTGATGAACGGGAGCCGTGCCATTACGTACCCGAACTCTCACGGCGCGCGCGCGGCGTGGAAATCTGGGCCGCATTACGCTCACTTGGGCGCCTTGGGGTTGCGGAGTTGATCGAACGCAGCTGCCGCCATGCAAGCCGCCTTGGTGAAGGCCTCCGATCCGCCGGATTCACGGTGCTAAACGAGGTCGTTCTCAACCAGGTCCTGGTTTCCTTTGGCGATGACGAGGCGACCCGCAGGGTAATCGCCGGGATTCAGGAGGAAGGTACGCTTTGGTGCGGTGGCACAGTCTGGCAAGGGCACACTGCTATGAGAATCAGCGTAAGCTCCTGGGCCACATCCGACGCCGATGTCGAACGGTGCATCGCTGCAATTGTTGCGATCGAGAGGGGCCTGACAGTAAGCCATTAGGCATCTTGGTATATATGTACCACCATGAAGACCGCGAATAACCCCACCCGATCAACCGAAACCACGACACCGACCAAGTCGGTCGAGAGAGCCCAGACCGGGATTCGTTTGGAGAAGCGGATTCCACGCATTCGAGAATAAGTCGCCCTTCTCCGAGGCGACGCTCAAGCGCATCAAGATGCCCAAGGAAGTCTACCACATCGATCTCACGGCCGCAGACAGTCACCAACTCGTGGAAAAGGAGGCGGGTGAATGAGAAGGATCTCGCACCTCAAACGCGCGGCAGAACCGGTGCTGCTCGCCGTCGTCATTTTCGCCGCCATCCCTCATTGTTCCGCGTCGCGACCCTACCCGCTTCTAATGCCTCCACCCACGAAAAACGCCGGTCATCTGGTGGCCACCCGGTCGTACACGTTCAAGGTTTATCTTCCATTGGCCGACGCTTTCACGCTGTTCGAGCCGGTCGGTGAAAAGAAATGGGCCGAAGGCTTCGATCCGGTGTTTGCCACACCCGAATCCTCCACCCTAGGCGACGACTCCATATTCACCGTCGAGGCTTCTCATGGCGGCGTAAAGCACCAGACGATCTGGCTGGTCACGCGGTACGACCGCGCCGCAGCGCTCGTTGAATATCGGGCGATATACCCAGGTGTCCGAGTCGCCCGCATAACGGTGCAATGCCGCGCATCGGCTGAATCGGAAACGACCGTCGGGGTGACCTATCGCTATACTGGCCTTTCGGCGGACGGGGACGATTATATCGCAGCCATGACCGAAGGAAAATTCGGCGAGTTAATCGAGAAGTGGAACTCGGCCATCGGTGCCTATCTCGCTCGCGGCACGCCCGCAGTGCCGTAATTCCTCTTGGCCAGGTCATAGCCACTCCCACCCGTCTCATGCGCTCTCTGCCAACGCTGCCAGAAATTGAGTCAATCGCTGCTGGGATCAACTCGGTCGTGCCGCCGACGCCCCAGTATTCATGGCCTCTCCTGAACGCTCGGTCGAGGTGCGAGCTTTGGGTGAAGCACGAGAATCACACGGCAATAGGATCATTCAAGATTCGCGGGGCGCTCAATTACGTCACCCAATTGGTTGCACGGGAGCCAAAGACCCGCGGGATAATATCCGCAACACGCGGAAACTTCGGCCAGGCGCTAGCATTTGCAGCCTCCCGGTCCGGGCTTTCAGCCACTCTTGTTGTACCCTTTGGGAATAGCGTGGAGAAGAACCGCGCAATGCGGGGCCTTGGCGCCGAGCTGTTGGAGCATGGCGAGGACTTCCAAGAAGCGCTGGTCCAATCGAGAAAGCTCGCAGACGAGCGGCACCTGCACTGGGCGCCCGCATTTCATCGCGACCTCGTCTGGGGTAATGCCGTATCCATGCTCAATTTCCTCCGCAACACCCCTCCGCTCGACCGCATCTATATGTCGATCGGAATGGGAACAGGCATCTGTTCATTGATCGCGGCGCGCGACGCCCTAGGGCTGCCAACGAGGATTGTCGGCGTCGCCTCGGCGCGGGCGCCAGCTATCGCGCTCTCGTTTGAGAAAAGGCAATTGACCCACCATGCGGTTTCAACGCGGATTGCCGACGGCGTTGCTTGCTCAACGCCCAACGATGAAGCGCTCGAACATATCCTGAGGGGTGTCGAGCGCATACTCTGCGTGTCGGACGAAGAAACGGAAGAGGGTATGCGCGCTTATTTTTCCGACACCCATAACGTCGCCGAGGGCGCAGCCGGCGTCGGGCTTGCCGCAGTGTTGCGTGAATATCACTCCTGTGCAGCCAAGCGCGTCGGGCTCGTACTTACCGGCGGCAATGTCGATGCCAGTGCCTTCACATGCGTTTTGGGGCAAGCGCAGCCAGAACAAAACGCAAAGAATCGATGAAATTGACTGTCCTGCGCCCAGCCATCCCGAACCCACACCAATGCTTAGCCGTTGGGATTCGGCCGAGGCGTCGTCCACATACAACTTTAACCTAACCGTCATGGAAGCGTCCGCGAAGTTTGTGCTGAATGCGAGCTCCGTGCTGATTCAGGATCACAATCAAGCCCTGATCAATCACTTCTTCGAACAACTCCCCAATGGCTATCGGCTGGCAAGTCCGCGGCAGGCCTCGCGACGCGGTGTATTTGATTGCATCGAAGTCAGCAGCCGCGGCAATACGGAATCTCTGTATCAAACGCTGCGAGACGAACGGTTCGCGGTTCCCCTGCGTCAGGGTAAAATTCGAGTCACTCCACATCTCCTCAATTCGACGCGAGAAATCGATCGACTCCTTGTAGTCATGGTGAAGGCGTGGAAGGAGTGAAGACATGTCGTCCATTGATGAGCGATTGAAGGCTCTCGACATTGTTCTACCCGACGTCATGCCGCCAGTCGTGGATGGCTATGTGCCAGCGTTCGCGCCGTTCGTCCGTTCCGGTGACCACATTTATCTCTCCGGCCGCCTTGGCAAGGAGGGCGGTAGTCTCCTCTGCGGGAAGGTGGGAAATGAGATTAGCGTGGATCAGGGCAAGATAGCCGCGCGCCACGTCGCAATAGAATTGTTGGCTGTGCTGAAAGCCGCCGTCGGCGATCTTAGCTGCGTTCGAAGAATCGTAAGAATCTTTGTCATGGTCAACGGCGCGCCGCACTTCACGGAGCCGCACCGAGTTGCGGATGGGGCGTCTGAGCTGCTTGTCCAAGTGTTCGGCGAGCGGGGCATCCATTGGCGTAGCGCCATCAGTGTGGCACAGGCTCCATTTGGCGCATGCGTCGAAATCGACATGATTGCTGAGCTTAATGCGACATAGCTCATCCAACGGATATAGCGCTCACCATAGCTTGATGCGATGGTGTTGCGCCTAATGTTGCGCAAAAAAGCTGCGGACATCGCACTCTTTCGATTGAAGAAGCGAGACTTCAAATGCGGACGTTGATCGCAGGTGTCGGCGCGTTGGGTGGAACGATTGCGACTCGTGCCATCGCGGCTGGTATTCCGATCTGGCTCGCAACCCGATCGGCGGAATCGGCCCGCGCCCTACGTTCCACGGGAATGAAGGTGTCGGGTACCGGTGGATCTGCGTCGGTTGCTTCCGTCAAAGCGGCGACCATGGAGGAATACGAGAAAGCCGATAAGTTTGATCTGATTGTCTTAGCTACCAAGGCGCACGACGCTTTGGATGTCGCGCCATTTCTTGCACGCCTGCTCAGCGCCGATGGCACGCTGCTGCCGATACAGAATGGCTGTGTCTCCCAATTACTATTCGATCACTATGGCGATAAGGTCGTGGCCGGTGGTTTGTCGACTCTTAGCGCGACAATGGTGGAACCGGGAGTCTATGAGCAAACAAACGCCGGGTATCTTCTGATTGGCGAACTTACCGGCGGACTCACTGATCGAGTTGCACGCATACTTCAGGCCCTGAAAGGCGGGATCGAGGTAAAGGCCTCGCCGAACTTTAGCGGCGCGGTGTGGGCTAAGCTCCTGATCAATTGCTCGGTGACAACGATCGGTGCAGTGGCTGGGCAGACGATGCGTCATTACATCGCGACGAGCGCTGGTATGAAGGTTTTTCGAAATGCCTATGATGAAACCTTGCGCATCGCGCTCGCGGCTGGAGTTCGTCCGGAACGGATGATCGTCGAGCCAACGCCTCCAGGCTGGGATGGTGCAAAAAGTGGCTTGGGGGCCAACTACGATGCTTGGGTCGAAAAGATCATCGTGACGTACGGCGATCTTAAGCCTTCAATGCTGCAGGATTTTGAGCGTGGACGACGAACCGAAATTGATTTCATTAATGGTTACGTGGCGCAGTTGGGGGGGAAGATAGGAATGTCCGCCCCCTTGAACGCGGCAATTGCTGAGACAGTTCATTTGATTGAACAGGGGCACATCCAGCCGGGCTCGGTCCGGCTGGAAGAATTGGCGCGCCGCTATGCCTCCATAAACGAGGAATTTGAGAGGGGTTCCCACTTCACTATAAGGCAAGCTCCATAAACACATCGGCACGTGCATTCCGGCAGAGACTGGAGGATTCCTGAGCAACGATCTGGAAACCCATCGATTTGTAGAGTTGAATAGCGGAGTGAAGAATACTGCTAGTCTTCAAACAGAGTTTGCACGCGCCCGATGTTTTCGCGTGCTCGATCACGCTGTTCAACAAGTGTCGGCCGAGTCCACGATTGCGATGCGCTTTCGCAACTGCCATCTTCGCAACTTCCCAAGATCGATCTCCCAAAGGAAGCAGCGCACAGCATCCTAGCATGGATTCAAATCGCACGATGAAGAAGATTTCGCCACCCGGTTTCAAAACATGGGTCAATGGATCACCAAGTATCTGTTTGTCTTTGTCGTCCATCGAGAAGGATTCCAGGATCCAGGACTCGTTGAGATCGCGGAAGGCAGCCTCATCCCCGGGTCGAAATGTTCGAACGACAGCATCGTGTTGCCCCGAAGGGTCTTTGTTTTCAAGCAGGTGGCTCATGAAGTTCCGCTGTTCTCGTAATGTTAGCAAACCAGGTTCAGCAGGATTTCACATTGCTCAGCCTACACGATCCCATCAAATCCGGCGGCTTGACGACTTGGTAGGTCACGCGCTGTTTCAGTGCATCTACATTCCTCATTGCTGAGGAACAAGAGGCGCTCCGCATCTAGACGGCGAATTGCGGTCTTTTCGGGTCGGGCCAGTCGAGGTGGAAGAATTTCCCGGGCGGCTGGTCGACGCGCTCGTAGGTATGCGAGCCGAAAAAGTCGCGCTGCGCCTGGAGCAGGTTCGCGGGAAGGCGGGCTGAACGGTACCCATCGTAATAGGCCAGCGACGCGCTGAAGGTCGGCGCCGGTACGCCGCATTCGGCAGAGAGCGCGATCACCTTGCGCCAGTTTGCCTGGGCCTTCTTGAAGGTCTTGTTGAAGTACGGGTCAAGAAGCAGGTTCGCCAGGTCGGGCTTCGCCGCATAGGCCTCCGTTATCTTTTGCAGGAAAGCCGCGCGGATGATGCAGCCGCCCCGCCAGATCTTGGCGATCTCGCCAAAATTCAGTTTCCATCCGTATTCCTGCGCACCGGCGCGGAGCAGCTGGAAGCCCTGCGCGTAGCTGCATATCTTGGAGCAGTAGAGTGCGTCATGGATCGCGTCGAGGAGCGCCTTCTTCGAGCCGCGATATTTCTTGGAGGGGCCCTTCAGGATCTTGGAGGCCGCCACGCGCTCGTCCTTGATCGCGGAAATGCAGCGCGCAAAGACGGCCTCGGCGATCGTCGGAGCCGGAACGCCCATGTCGAGGGCGTTGGTCGATGTCCATTTCCCGGTTCCCTTCTGGCCGGCCCGGTCGAGGACGATGTCGACAAACGGCTTCTTGGTGACCGGGTCCTTCTGCTGGAGTATGTCGCTTGTGATCTCGATCAGGTAGCTGTCCAGGATCCCCTTGTTCCACTCCGCGAATATCGGGCTCATCTCCGCCGCCTTGAGTCCGAGGAGCCCCTTGAGCAGGGCGTAGGCCTCGCAGATCATCTGCATGTCGCCGTACTCGATCCCGTTGTGGACCATCTTCACATAGTGCCCTGCCCCATCGGTGCCCATGTACGCCGTGCAAGGCACTCCGCCCAGCACCGGCTTCCCGGGCGAGCCGCCCTCGAGCGGCTTGCCGGTCTTGGCGTCAACCTTGGCGGCGACGGCCTCCCAGACCGGCTTCAGCTCGAGCCACGCCTGGAAATCCCCGCCCGGCATGAGGGAGGGGCCGTACCGCGCGCCCTCCTCGCCCCCGGATACGCCGCTCCCGATGAATCGAAGCCCCTTTTCGCTGTAGGCCTTCTCCCTGCGGATGGTGTCGGTCCAAAGCGAATTGCCCCCATCGATAACGATATCCCCTTTCTCGAGGAGCGGGGTCAGTTCGTCGATGACGGCGTCCGTTCCCGGCCCGGCCTTGACGAGCAGAATGATCTTTCTTGGTTTCGCGATCGACTGCACAAACTCCCCGACCGTCTTCGAGCCGACGACACCGCCTGGTGTGTTCGGATTGTCCGCGACAAACTTGTCGGTTTTCTCGGTGGTGCGGTTGAAGACCGAGATCTGGAAGCCGTGGTCGGCAATGTTGAGCGCGAGGTTCTGGCCCATGACTGCGAGGCCAACGAGCCCTATGTCGGAGAGTGCTTTAGCCATACCGCCGCAATCTCCACCACCATCGCCCGGAAACCAAGTAGTTTCTCAGCCGGGTCCTACTTCTTCTTGGTCGTGTCCCCCGGTAAGGTCGATTGCTTCACCTCGTAGGCCCCCGCCGTGGGGAAGAAGGGAGCGACACGGTCCACGAGCGGGGTCAGGAATTTGGGCTCCGTCCGGTGATATATCCAGTTGAACCAGAGGAGTCCTCCTCCGATGAAAACCGCTCCGCCAAGCACGAACTTGTTGATCTTCAGCACCCTCTGGATGATGATGAAAACGAGAATCACCGCCAGCACGCCCAAGCCCAGCTTGCCCCAGACTGCAGGCGGAATCGCCTTCAGCTTGTCGAATGTGGTCTGGGCCGCTGCAAAGTAGAGGTGATGGAAACCCATTTTCGTGCCGTTGTTGTAACAATGGCAGCCATTTTTGTCCAGCCGAAGCAAATACCCGCTCCGCCCCGATTTTTGACGGCTATTTCATTTCTTGCCCCGGACCCCCACCCTCCTTCGGGCCGCCCGCCGCGCAGTTGACCCACTCGGCCGTCCCATCGGCGTAGTGCTCCTTCTTCCAGATCGGGAGCCGCGCCTTGGTCTCGTCGATGATATAGCGGCATGCGTCGAATGCCGCCGCGCGATGCGGGGCCGCCACGGCAACCCATACGGCGATGTCGCCCAGGGCCACGCCCCCCGTGCGGTGCACGCAAAGGGCCGCGATGATCTGGAATTTTTCCCGCGCTTCCCCGACGATTTTCTCGCCCTCCCTTTCGGCAAGCGGCGCATAGACCTCGTAGTCCAGCGCCTTCACGCTCCGCCCGGCATTCTGGTTGCGCACGCGGCCCTCGAACGTGACGCAGGCGCCGGCGCCCCAGTCGCCCAGGCCGCCGAGGAGGGCGGCGGGATCAATGGCGCGGTTGGTCAGCCGGAAGTCCATGGATCTCAGCCTCCAGCCACAGGCGGTAGGAACACAATCACGTCGCCGTCCCTCACAGGCGTGCCCCACGGCTCAAAATCGTCGTTGACCGAAACCCGCAGCCTGCCTGGGGAAAGCGTGAACCGGTGAATCGAGCGAAGCTCCTCGTAGAGCTCTCCTGCCGTCGAGGCGCCGGTCTTGAACGTCTCCTCATCGAGACCACGCTGTTCGCGCAGGATCGCGAAATAGCGCACGCGAACCGTCTTCTTCACGGCGCTTGGTGGTCCCTCTTGCCGCCGGTCTTTTCCAGCAGGCGGATTTCACGAATCGAGATCCCGTGGGTGACCGCCTTGCCCATGTCATAGAGCGTGAGTGCGGCGACGCTCGCGCCCATCAGGGCCTCCATTTCGACCCCGGTCCGAGCCGCCGTCCGCGCGCGGCAGTGGACCTCCACCTCCACTGAACCGTCCGTCCCCGGCGGCCGGGCACTGATCTCGATATTGCAGTCATCGAGGGGAATGGGGTGGCAGAGGGGGATCAACTCGGCCGTTTTCTTGGCCCCCATGATGCCCGCCACGATCGCCGCCTGGAAGACGGGCCCCTTGGGCGTCCTGATCTCGCCGCCCTTCAGCAGTTCCGCAAGCGCCGGCGGCAGCACCACAATCGCAATCGCATGGGCCGCCCGCCGCGTGACGGGCTTTCCGCCAATGTCGACCATCTGCGGACGGTTGTTGGCGTCGACGTGGGAGAGTCTGCGCGGGGAGGCCATCTTGGGGGATGATGGGCCTCGCGGCGGTTCGACCGCAATCCTTCGGTGCGCGGCGCCCCGGCGGTGCCTAGAACCAGCTGCGATAGGGCGCCACATAACCGGCCGCGAACTCATCCTGCCCCGCAGGCAACTCCACGAATCCGTCCGTTTCGACGAGGCCGGAAAAATCCCCGGACGAATTGACCGGGCCGGGGCTCGCGAGCAACTCCGCGCGCGGCCCGCTTGAGAGCCGGACCGGCAGGAGAAGGGCGAGCGGGGGCCTGAAGACCACCGGCTCCGCCAGCGCGGCCATGATTTGCCTGGGAGGGGTAAGTCCGCTCGCCTGGTCGAGCGCCGGCAGGACGTAGCGGTGCAGGCAGGTGTACGCGGAGACCGGATTGCCGGGAAGGGCAAAAACGGGAGTGAGCCTGCCGCTCAGCCCGAACCAGAACGGCTTTCCCGGCCGCTGCGCGACACCCTGGAATACCTTTTTCACGCCCTGGCGGCCGAGCTCGGAGGGCAGGAAATCGAACTTCCCCTTCGAAACCCCGCCGGTGAGCAGCACGATGTCGTATTCCGCGAGGATGTGCCAGAGCATGTGCTCGATCTCGTGGCGGACGTCGCGCATATGGAATCGGTCGGCCCGCGGATAGCCCGCCTTGATGAGCGCCGCGCGGATCGCGTGGTCGTTGCTGCGCCGGATCTGGTGCGCGGCGACTAGCGCGTCCACCTCGACGAGCTCGTCGCCCGTCGAGATGACCGCTATCTTCGGCGAATGGGTCACCGTCAGCGCGGGATGGCCGCACGACGCCGCAACCGCGATCTCGCGGCCCGTGAGCCTGACTCCCGACCTCACGACCACGTCGCCCGCCCTGTGGTCCGAGCCCCGCCGGTGGACATGGCGGCCGGGCACGGCCGCGCCCTCGGCCGGTGACGCCACCATCCATTCCCCCTCCCGGGCGGTCTCCTCGTAGGGGATGACGCAGTCGGCATTCTCCGGAAGGACGGACCCCGTCATGATCTCGATACAGGCGTCGTCCGCCGGGCGCAGCGTGAACGGCCTCATGCCGGCCGCCTGCGTCCCCTGCACGAGGAACCTTCTGGCGCCCTTCTCGAGGGCAGCAGCGCGCAGCGCAAAGCCGTCCATCGTCACCCGGTCGAACGGCGGAAGGTCGCGGTCCGCCCGAATATCGGCCCGCAGGACCCTGCCGTGGGCGTTGGAGATCGCACAGTCCTCCCTGTGGAAGAGCGGGATGGCGTCGAATATCAGCTTCTCGGCACCTGCAGGCGTGAGCACCCTGCGACCATAGCACACAATTACCGCCTCGCGAAAATAATGATTTGGTGTTTTTTTGCCCCTTCCATGGCCGCCGTCCGCGACACCCTTGGCCGCCCCCTACGCGATCTCCGGATCTCCGTGACGGACCGCTGCAATTTCCGCTGCCCGTACTGCATGCCTAAGGACGCATTCGGTCCCCACCATGCCTTCCTTGCCGACAGCCGGCTCATGACTCCCGCGGAGCTCGTGCGGATCGTGCGAGTGTTCGTGGACCTCGGGGTCGAGAAGATCCGGCTCACGGGCGGCGAGCCCCTGCTCAGGGTCGAGCTTCCGGCGATCATCCGGGAAATCAAGGGCCTGGGTGTCACTGATGTCTCGCTGACGACAAATGGGTGGTTCCTCGGGAAGCTGGCCGCGACGCTTCGCTTGGCCGGGCTCGACCGGCTCAATGTCTCCGTCGACGCCCTCGACGAGGCAACCTCCGGTCGCATGAACGGGCTCGGCTACAAGGTGTCCCGCGTGCTGGACGGGATCGACGCCGCAGCAGCCGAGGGTTTCCCGGTGAAGGTGAACTGCGTCGTCCAGCGCGGCGTGAACGACGGTGAGATCATCCCCCTCTGCGAGTATTTCAGGTCGAGGGGGCACACAATGCGATTCATCGAGTTCATGGATGTCGGCAACACCAACCACTGGTCGCTTTCGCAGGTCGTGCCCGCCCGGGAGGTGGTCGACCGCATCGGCGCGGTATGGCCCCTCGAGCCGGTGGGCGCGGCCTACAGGGGAGAGGTCGCCGCGCGCTACCGCTATGCGGACGGGCGAGGCGAGATCGGCATCGTGAGCTCGGTCACGGAACCCTTCTGCAGGGACTGCAATCGGGCGAGGCTCTCCGCGGACGGCAAGCTCTTCACATGCCTTTTTGCGTCCTCGGGCCGGGACGTGCTGGGCATGGTGAGGTCGGGCTCAAGCGACGAGGAGGTTTCAGGATTCGTCGCGGGAATCTGGAGCGCGCGGTCGGATCGTTACAGCGACGAAAGGGCGGCCGCCGTCACTGCAGGGGCGAGCCGCGATAAGGTCGAGATGAGCTACATCGGCGGCTGAGGGCCTCCTAACGTCCGGACCGCGCCTTTTTCAGGATATTCAGGAGTGCGGCGAAATCCTCGTCCCGGGTTCTGCTCTCGATCACGTGGTCGAATTTCGCGGCCTCGCGGAGCTCGGCATCCGCCGTCGCCATGCGCCGTGCTATCTCCGCCTCGTCGTCCTTTCCGCGCTCGCGCATGCGCGCGAGAAGGCGTTCGCGGTCCACCACGATGAACACCGTCGTCATGACCCTCTTCAGGAATGGATCCCGCTCGGCAATGCGTCGCAGGCTCTCCACGCCCTGGACGTCGACGCTCATGACGAGGCTCCTGCCCATGAGGAGCGGTCCCAGCACGCTTGCCGCAAGGGTGCCGTAGCGGCGGTCGCCGTGGACCCAGGCCCATTCCAGGAAATCGCCGGCGGCCACCCTGGCGTCAAACTCCGCCGGACTGAAGAAATGGTAGTGGAGCGCGTTCACCTCGCCCGAGCGCGGGGCGCGCGTCGTGCTTGTCACGACCCGCGAGAATCCCCTTCCGGCGGCGACAAGCCTGTCGCACAGCGTGCTTTTGCCCGATCCCGCCGGCCCCGCGAGGACGAGCAGAACCGGGTCCCGGGTGGCGGCCCGAAGGGGCGGCTTCGCGGTCATCGAAGAGCGAAGGCCGCCCCGCAGAGCACGATCCCGTAGGCCAGGAAGAGTCCGCCGAGCCCCCTCGACCGCGCAGGTCGGGCGAAAAGCCAGTTGAAGAAGTCGCGCAGCCTCCAGGGTTGTGCCCCGAGCCAGATCGCGAACGCTATGGCCACATAGACGAACGAGACCATGAAGAGGCGCTGCGGTCGATCGTACTCCATGTAGGCCGCGTCCAGAAAGGGAGCCGCGCCGATCAGGACAAGCGCGCTGGCGCCGCGAACGCCGAGGAAATCCGGGACGCACTTGAAAGCGAGGATCGCGACCGCCGCGAAGCCGGCGAAGAGGTAGTACCTATATTCGCCGAAGTCCGCGTTGGACAGGTGCAGTATGTTGTAGAGGAACCAGGCCGCCGCCGCGCCGAAAACCAGATAACCGACGGAAGCCGACCTCGGAAACGCCTTGATCGCCGCCTTCGCGCCGGAGAGGTCAAGGAGGAGCGGGAGGCCCAGCAAGATCAGTATCAGTCCGGGGATCAGTGAGGCTGCGAAAAGCGACATGGCTGCTTCAGAGTGACGCGGCGCCCCGCGGGGATTGCAAGCCGGAGCCTTCGACGACGAGGTTCCCGTAGAGCGTGCTCACGCTCGCCCTCGTTATTTCCACCGGAACAAGCGCTCCCACGAGGCGGGGCGCAGCGTCGAACACCGTGGTGCGGTTGCCCCGGGTCCGTCCCATGAAATGCAGGCCCGTCTTGTCGGGCCCCTCGACCAGGACCTCCTGCACGGTACCGACCAGCGCCCGGCTGCGGCGCAGCGATCCCTCGCGCAGGACCTCGAGCAGAATCCTGTTCCTCTCCTCGCGGACTTCCTCGGGCACCTGGTCGGGCATCGACGCGGCGGGTGTCCCCGTCCGAACGGAGTACTTGAAGATGTAAGCCATGTCGTAGTTGACCGTCTCGCAGAGCCTTCGCGTCTCCTCGAAGTCGACATCGGTCTCGCCGGGGAATCCGACGATCACGTCGGTGGAGAAGGCCATCGCCGGCAGCGCGGCGCGCAGCGACCCGACGATCTCCAGGTAGCGTTCGCGGGTGTACGGCCTCTTCATCGCCCGCAGGATCCTGTCGCTGCCCGACTGGACGGGAAGGTGGACGTGCTCGCCCAGTTTCGGAAGCCTCGAGAACGCGTCCGCGAGGTCCTGCCTGAACCCGCGCGGGTGGGGAGAGGTGAATCGGATCCGCTCCAGGCCGGGAATGGCGTTCACGCGCTCAAGAAGCTGGACGAAGGGCGATACGCCGCCCGTATGGGGGTAGTCGCGCCGGCCATAGCTCGTGACGATCTGGCCGAGCAGGGTGATCTCGCGCGTGCCCCGCGCGACGAGCTCCTCGCACTCGCGGACAATGTCGTCCATCGGGCGCGACCGCTCGTCGCCGCGTGTGGTGGGCACGATGCAGAACGCGCAGTCCATGTTGCATCCCTGCTGTATCGAGACAAACGCGCAGACCTGGCCCTCCGGGCCGTCCATGTGGTCGCGAATCGTGTTCTGCGACCCCGCCTCGGCGGCAATGTCGACGATCGCCTCGCCGAGAGGAATTCCCGACTCGCGCGCCGCGCGCAGGTTATCGAGGTAGTCCGGGACCCGGTGGAACTTCTGCGTGCCGACGATGAGGTCCACATCGGGCAGCCGGTCGAGCAGGCCGGCCCCGCGGTTCTGCGCCATGCAGCCCAGGATCCCCAGGACGAAGTCAGGGTTGTGCTTTTTCCTTGAGAGGCTGTATCCGGCCTTGCCGATCGCCTTCTGCTC
>Ga0302326_10018528_pt1 | contig 14434 bp, 15 predicted proteins | sample Palsa_T0_3_FD_202264 | JGI IMG/M metagenome (GOLD analysis project Ga0302326, IMG submission 202264) | Peat permafrost microbial communities from Stordalen Mire near Abisko, Sweden - Palsa_T0_3 | ecosystem: Environmental > Terrestrial > Soil > Palsa > Peat permafrost | place: Sweden: Abisko... | reverse complement strand
GCCATCGAGGGCCGCGAGACCTTCCTGGCGCTGGACCTTGAATCGCCGCCCGCTTGGCCGGCGCCGCCGGACGGCGTCGAGGTGCGCCGGATCATCGACAGCGCCGGGGTGGCCGACATGACGGCGGTGAACGCCGCGGCGTTCGGCGAGCCAGGAAACTGGACGGTGGAGTTCCTGACCCAGCGGCTGGTCGATCCGACCCTGTCGCTCTGGGTCGCCTATGCCGACGGCCGCCCGGTCACCTCAGGCCGGCTGGAGCTCTGCCCGGGGACGGTCTTCGCCGGCATCTACGGCGGCGGCACCGTGCCGGACTTCCGCGGCCGCGGCGTCTACCGCGCTTTGGTGGCGGCCCGCGCCGAGGAAGCCCGCCGCAAGGGCTACCGCTGGCTGACCGTCGACGCCCGCCCCACCAGCCGCCCGATCCTGCTCCGCCTCGGCTTCGAGCCGATCTCGGAACTCACCGCTTGGTGGCTGCGGGCGAGGCGGTGAGGGGGGTCACGCCGCCGCTGGTTCGGCGAACATGTCGGCCAGCAGGCGGCCCTCGGCGGCGCGGCTGGAGCCGGCGCGCCAGGCGATGACGATCTGGCGCGAGGGGTGGTCGGCGGCCAGCGGCCGCACCGTGATCGCCGCGGCGTCCGCTAGCCCCGCCTCCACCGCCATCGCCGGCAGGAACGACACCCCTAGGCCGGAGCCCACCATCTGCACCAGCGTCGGCAGCGAGGTGGCGGCGAAGGCGAACTCGTCGCGGGCGCGCAGGTCAGGCAGTCCGCAGGCGGCCATGGCGTGCTCGCGCAGGCAGTGGCCGTCCTCCAAGAGGATCAGGTCCTCGCCCGCCAGCCGCTCGGGCGACACCCGCGCCTCGGCGGTCAGCGGATGGTTGGCCGGGAAGGCGGCGAAGAGCTCGTCCTCGCCGACCGCGGCGCACTCCAGGCCGGTGGTGTCGTAGGGCAGCGCAATCAGGGCCGCGTCCAGCGCCCCGGACTTCAGCGCCACGATCAGCCGTCCGGTGAGATCCTCGCGCAGGAAGAGGCGCAGCTTGGGGAACCGCCGGCGCAGCGCCGGCAGGGTGCGGGGCAGCAGGAAGGGCGCAATGGTGGGGATGACGCCCAGGCGGAATCGCCCGGCGAGCGGCTGGCCGGCGCCCCGGGCGGCCTGCACCAGGTCCTCCGCCTGGGCCAGGATCACCTGCGCCCGCGCCACCGCCTCCTCGCCGGCGGCGGTGAGGATGACGCCGGCGCGGCCGCGGTCGACCACCGGCGCGCCGAGGATCCTCTCCAGCTCCTGCACCCCGGCCGACAGCGTCGGCTGGGTGACGTGGGCGGCCTCGGCGGCGCGGCTGAACGAGCGGTGCTCGGCGAGCAGCTTCAGGTATTGCAGTTGGCGCAGAGTGGGGAGCATCGGGCCGATATAGGCTCGCCCGATGAAACCGCCAGTTTCCATCGAGAGCGCCGGGTGGCCGCGGCGCGCGCCGATGGCTATGTCTGCCCTGCTGGTTTTCGAGGATCGCCGCTGTGCCCGCGCCGCAAAGCCCCTGGAGCGTCCCGCCGACGCCGACCCCGCCCGCCGGTCGGCCGCCGCGGCGCATCCCGCCCGGGCTGTTCCTCTGGCTCGGTCTGATCGGCGCGGGGATCGCTGCCTTTCTCGCCCTCAGCGTCTTCTTCCCCGGCCAGCTTTCCGGCATGGACCAGGTGGACGCCCTGCGGCTCATCGGCCTGCTGGCTCTGGTCTCCAGTGGCCTGGTGTTCTCGCGGCGGATCCGGCTGGGCGAGGCGGCGCGCAACGCGGCCATCTGGGTCGGCGTCGCCGTCGTGCTGCTGGTCGGCTACAGCTACCGCAACGACGCCGTGGGCGTCTTCAACCGGGTCCGCGGCGAGCTGATCCCGTCGATGGCGGTGAGCGGCGCGCCCCACACTCTGGTCATCACCGCCAGCGACGACGGCGGCTTCTACGTGCAGGGGCAGGTGAACGGCGCGCCGGTGCGCTTCGCCATCGACACCGGCGCCGGCGGGGTGATGCTGAGCCCGGCCGACGCCCAGCGCGCCGGCGTCGATGTCTCCAAGCTGGATTTCGGCTCGCCCACCGAGACCGCCAACGGCGTCGGCTACGTGGCCCCCTACACCGCCGCCAGCCTCGACGTCGGCCCGATCCGGCTGACCAACGTGGACGTGGCGGTCAACAAGGCGCCGATGAGCACCTCGCTGCTGGGCATGACCTTCCTCAAGCGCCTCGATTCCTTCGAGGTCCACGGCGACCAGCTCACCCTGAGGTGGCGCGGCTAGCTCCGGCCGCCGCCCGGCGCTAGAGGGGAGGCTCCCGCTTCAGGAGTCCGACCCATGTCCACCGATCCCGCCGACAATCCGGTCCTGGCGCCGTGGGAGGGGCCGCATGGAGGGGCGCCGAGGTTCGACCGGATCGAGACCGCGCAGTTCATCCCGGCGCTGGAAGCGGCGATGGCGCAGAAGCGGGCGGACGTGGCGGCCGTCGCGGCCAATCCCGAGCCGCCCAGCTTCGCCAATACCCTGGAGGCGCTGGAGGCCTCGGGGCCGCTGCTCAACCGCGCCGGCCGCCTGCTCAACATCTACGCCTCGACCATGAACACCGCGCAGATGCGCGAGGTGGAGACCTGGGCCTCGCCGCGGATGGCGGCGCTGCGCGACGAGATCACCCACAACGCCGCGCTGTTCGAGCGGATCAAGGCGGTGCACGCGGCGCGCGAAGGGCTGGCGCCGGAGCAGCGGCGGCTGGCGGTGGTGGTCTACGACCGGTTCGTACGCCAGGGCGCGGCGCTCTCCAGCGACGACAAGGCGCGGCTGGCCGAGATCAACCAGCAGCTGGCCACCCGCTACACCCGCTTCAGCCAGAACATCCTCGCCGACGAGGAAGGCCAGGCGCTGGTGCTGGAGCATGCGGCCGACCTCGCCGGCCTCAGCGACGAGCAGATCGCCGCGGCCGCCGAGGAGGCCAAGGCGCGCGGCTTGGCCGGCAGGTGGGCGATCGCCAACACCCGCTCGGCCATGGAGCCGTTCATGACCGCCGCGGCTCGCCGCGACCTGCGCGAGAAGGCTTTCCGCCTGTTCGTCAGCCGCGCCGACGGCGGCGCCCACGACAACAACGGCCTGATCACCGAGATCCTGCAGCTGCGCGCCCAGAAGGCCAGGCTGCTCGGCCAGCCGACCTTCGCCCACTGGATCGCCGACGGCGCGATGGCGAAGACGCCGGAGGCGGTGATGAAGCTGCTCACCGCCGTCTGGGGCCCGGCCAGGGCCAAGGTGTTCGAGGAGGTGGCGGAACTGGAGGACATCGCCCGCGGTGAGGGCGCCAACGAGCCGATCGCGCCCTGGGACTACCGCTACTACGGCGAGAAGGTGCGCAAGGCCAAGTACGACCTCGATGAGGGCGAGGTGAAGCCGTACCTGCAGCTGGACCGGATGATCGAGGGCATGTTCTGGGCCGCCGGCCAGCTGTTCGGCCTCGAGTTCGCCCCGGTGACCGACCTGCCGGTCTACCATCCGGACGTGCGCGTCTACGAGGTGAGCCGGGACGGCGCTCGCGTCGGGCTCTGGTACTTCGATCCCTTCGCCCGGGCCGGCAAGCGTTCCGGCGCCTGGATGAACGAGTACCGCACGCAACAGCGGCTGGGCGGCGTCGCGGTGACCCCGATCGTCTCCAACAACGAGAACTTCATCGCCCCGGCGCCCGGCGAGCCGGCGCTGATCTCCTGGACCGACGCGGTGACCCTGTTCCACGAGTTCGGCCACGGGCTGCACGGCATGAACTCGTCGGTCACCTACCCGTCGCTGGCTGGCACGGCGGTGCTGCGCGACTTCGTCGAGCTGCCGAGCCAGCTGTTCGAGCACTGGCTGCCCACCCGCGAGCTGCTGGGCCGGTTCGCCGTCCACTACCAGACCGGCGAGCCGATGCCCGAGGCGCTGGTGGACAAGCTGTTCGCGGCCGACGCCTTCCACCAGGGCATGAAGACCGTGGAGTACCTCTCCGACGCCTTGCTGGACATGAAGGCGCACCTGAAGGGCGACACCCGCGTCGACGCGGCCGATTTCGAGCGCCAGGGCCTGGCCGAGATCGGCATGCCGCCGCAGGTGGTGCTGCGCCACCGGCTGCCGCACTTCTCCCACATGTTCACCGGCGAGAGCTACGCGGCCGGCTACTACAATTACATCTGGGCCGACACCCTCACCGCCGACGCCGCCGAGGCCTTTGCCGCCGCGCCGGGCGGCTTCTACGACAAGGAGATGGCGAGTAAGCTGCTGAGCGAGATTCTGTCGATCGGCAACTCGGTGGAGCCCGGCGAGGCGTTCCGCCGCTTCCTCGGCCGCGACGCCGAGATCGACGCCCTGATGCGCGACCGCGGCTTCGCGCCGGCGCTGGCATGACCATCAAAGTCCGGGGTCTCGACCACATCGTGCTGCGGGTCCGCGACGCGGCGGCGATGGAGCGCTTCTACGTCGACGTCCTCGGCCTGACCGTGGAGCGGCGGCAGGAGCGGATCGGCCTCACCCAGCTGCGCGCCGGCGCCCAGTTGCTCGACCTCCTCGCGGTGCACAGCCTGCTCGACCGCGAGGGCGAGCCGGCGCCGGCGCCGCAAGGCCACAACCTCGATCATCTCTGCCTGAACGTCGAGGACTTCGACCTGGCGACGGTGGAGGCGCACCTGAAGGCCCACGGCGCGGCGGTCGGCGAGAGCGGACGCCGCTACGGCGCCGGCGGCTTCGGCGTCTCGATCTACCTCACCGACCCGGAAGGGAATGGCCTGGAGCTGCGGGGGTAGCGGCGGAGGAGCTTCAGGTCGCCAGCTGCAGAACCAGCACCAGAGTCATCGCAGCCAGCGATATCACATGGTCGCCGAGTATCCGCCGTGCGAGCCGGACTTGCGCCTCGGGCGGGTCGGCCGCGCCCCCGAGGCGCACCGCGTTGCGGACGGTCCGCGCCAGGGCGAGGCCGATGCCGATCAGCGCCGCGACGAGCGATAGCGCGCCAGCCTGCCACGGCCCCTCGCGCAGCACGAGACCGGCGACGATCGCCGCGACGGCGACCAGCATCACCAGCGGGATCAGCCGGTTCATCGGCCGCGCCCCGGTCGTCACCCGCCGATAATAGGCGCGGATCGAGGCCAAGGCCGCGTCCGGCGGCGCCTCACCGCCCCGCGCTTGCACGTCGAACATCAGGTCGAACCAGAGCACCGCGATCAGGAAACCGGCGCCCGCCGCGGCGATGGCGTGCATACGCCGCCCTACCTCGCCGGCTTGCGCTTGCGGCCGAGGATCGCCGCGATCACCAGCCCGGCGATGACGTACTTGCCCAGCTCGATGCAGCCGTTGGCCAGGGTGTAGTCGAGGCCGAAGCCGTACCAGTTCCAGTAGGAAAGGTTGGTGGTGATGGCGGCGATCACCCCCACCAGCACCGCGATGGCGAGGCGGCGACCGAAGCCAGCCGCGGCCAGGGCCGCGATGGCGGCCATCAGCAACGCCTCAACCATCTCGAGCCCGAACTCGACTCCCAACTGCCGCGGCGAAACCCCTGCCGGGGCACTCGGCGTATAGGCGAGCATGCCCTGCGGCGTGGTCTTCGACGCGTCGGCGCCCGGCGTCTGCATCGGAAAGACGTAGACGCCGCGGTTGTCGCCCAGGTTCACTTTCAACGCCGCGACGACGACCGCCTCGTTGGGCATCGTGTGGACGCCGATCATGGCCAGCGGCGACAGATGGGCCACCGTGGCCCAGACGTACATGGCGATGCATCCGACGACGCCGGCAATCAGGACTCGCATAACCGGCTCCCCTTGTCCCTCGCGGCAAAGCTTAAGCCCGGATCGCGGAAGGGTCGAGGTCGGCGGCCTTGACCGTCGCCAACTGACGAGGTAATTAACTAAATAGCTAATTAGGACCGTTCTATGGAGAAGGTGTTCGAGGCGCTGGCCTCAGTCCCGCGCCGCAAGATCCTGGCCTATCTGTCCGCCGCGGAGCTCACGGCCGGTGAGATCGCCGCGCGCTTTGCGATGACCAAGCCGGCCATCTCCAAGCACCTGTCGATCCTGGAGAACGCCGGGCTGATCCGGGGCGAGAAGCGCGGTCAGTTCATCCACTACGCTCTGGTGCGCGAGAACCTGGTCAACACCCTCAACGGCTTCGTCCAGGAAGTCTGCCCGGTCTCCAAGCCGCTGAAGCGCGAGAGCCGACGGCTCGGCACGGACCAGGTCTAGCCAGGAGACCTCGACATGCAGCTGGTCGCGGGCTCGGAACGCATCGTCGCCGACGGCGGCGCCAGCCCCCTTGAGGGCCAGGTGCGCTGGTCGCCGGAGAAGTCGCTCTGGATCGGGGGCATGACGATCGCGGCGCTGGTGTTCGCGCCGCTGTGCTTTTCGTGGTCGGCGCTGGCGCTCTTCCTCGGCACGACCGGCGTGACGCTGTGCTTCGGCCATTCGGTGGGTATGCACCGGCGGCTGATCCACGGCGGCTTCAAGTGCCCGCTCTGGCTGGAATACCTCTGCGTCTACCTCGGCGTGCTGGTGGGGATGGCCGGGCCGATCGGCATGACCCGCATCCACGACCTGCGTGACTGGGCCCAGCGCCAGCGCGACTGCCACCCGTTCCTGAGGCACGGCCAGGGCTTCTGGGCGGACGCCTGGCAGCAGCTGCACTGCAAGCTCCACCTCGCCCACCCGCCCCGGTTCGAACTGGAGCCGCGCCTGGCCAGCGACCGGGTCTACGCCCTGCTGGAGCGCACCTGGATGCTGCAGCAGGCGCCGTGGGCGCTGCTGTTCTGGGCGCTGGGCGGGCCCGGCTGGGTGGTGTGGGGCGTCTGCCTGCGGGTCGCGGTCTCCGTGACCGGACACTGGCTGGTGGGCCACTTCGCCCATCGGCAAGGCGGCCAGCACTGGATCGTCGAGGGCGCGGCCGTGCAGGGCTTCGACGTCGGGCTCGCCGGCCTGATCAGCATGGGCGAGAGCTGGCACAACAACCACCACGCCTTCCCCGGCTCGGCGCGGCTGGGACTCTATCCCGGTCAAGCCGACCTTGGCTGGACGTTGATCAAGGGTTTCGAGGCGCTGGGCCTCGCCTGGGACATCGTCACCCCCGACCGTCTGCCGCCGCGCGCCGCTCTGCGGCCGGCGCCCGCGCCGAACCGTCAGGCGCCGCGCCTTCGGATCGCCGGCCGGTTGTCGACCGCGATCGCCATGTCGCCAACCGCGCCGGCAGCGCCCGGCAGGCGGCGATCAGCGGGCGCTCGACCAGGTGGTGGAACGCCAGGCCGGCGATGAGCGAGGCCGTGATCGCCGCCGGGGCGAACGCCCAATGCGAGTCGAAGCCACCCGTGGCGACCAGCGCCACCACGGGGAGGTGGCACAGGTAGATGGCGTAGGACGCATCGCCGAGCCGGACCAGGGCCCGCGGCGGCGCCAGGGCGCGCAGCGGCTCGATGGCGAGCGCCCCGGCCACGATCATCACCGCCGGCATTCCCCAGAGCAGCGGGCGCAGGAGGATGTCCTGGAATCCCGCCGCGCCCATCAGGGCCAGCAGCGCGACGCCGAGGCCGCCAAAGACGATCCCCGCGCCGGGCGGCGCCGCCTCGCCCCGCGCCATCCGGTGCGCAAGCCAGATCCCGGCGGCGAACTCGAGCAGCATCGGATTTGCGCCCAGGCCATAGAGGGGCGTGAACACGAACCCCGGGAGCGAAAGCGCCGCCAACGACGCGACCACCAGGGGCAGCCGGGCCTTCGCCGGGGCGAACAGCGAAGCGGCCACCATCAGGTAGAAGCCGGCCTCGTAGTCGAGGGTCCATCCGGGCGGCAGCACGGGGAAGATACGCCCCTCAGGGTCGACGTGCGGGATGAACGCCAGTGAAAGGGCCACGTGGCTGGGCGAGAGACTCACCTCGGGCATGAACCGGGGCCAAAGGCTGGCGATGACGACGACCGCGCCGGTCGCCAGCCAATAGGCCGGCGCGACCCGCGTCAGCCGCCGCCACAGGAACGCGCCCGGCCGCATCTTGGGCCGCATCGCCTCGCGCCAGATGATCACGCCGCTGATCACGAAGAAGACGTCGACCCCGGCCGCGCCGATCCAGAACGTATCCCCCTGCCACTGGAACGCGTGGAACCCGACCACGGCCAGCGCCGCCAGGCCCCGCAGCGCCTGGATCTGCCTCAGCGTCGGCGGCGCGGGCTGGGTCAGGGCTGGATCACCGCCTTGCCGACCACGGTGCGGTTCGCCAGCGAGTCGAACGCCGCGCGCCAGTCGTCCAGCGCGTAGATCCGATGCACGCGCGGCTTCAGCCTGCCCTCGCTCGCCAGCTTCCAGATCGCCGCGCTGTTCTCGCGGCCACGCTCGGGGAACTGGCGCCCATACTCGCCGGCGCGCACCCCCATCACCGAGAAGCCCTTGATCAGCGGCATGTTGACCGAGATGGTCGGGATGCGGCCGGAGGTGAAGCCCACCACCAGCAGGCGCCCGTTGAAGGCGATGCAGCGCACGCTCTCGTCGAACACGTCGCCGCCCACCGGATCGTAGACGACGTCGGCGCCGCGCCCGCCGGTGATCTCCTTCACCCGCTCGCGAAAGCCGCCAGTGACGTTGACCAACGCGTCCGGCGCATACTCCTCGGCGATCACCGCCAGCTTGGCGTCCGACGCCGAGGCCGCGATCACCCGGCAGCCCAGCACCTTGGCGAGGTCGACGCAGGCGAGGCCGACGCCGCCCGCCGCGCCGTGGACCAGCACCCATTCGCCGGGCTCCACCTCGGCGCGGCGGACCAGCGAGACATAGGCGGTGAGGTAGGCCGCGCCGAAGCCGGCGGCCTCGGCGAAGCTGAAAGCCTCGGGCTTGGGCCGCAAGCCCTGCGCGAAGGTCAGCGCCAGGTCGGAGAAGCCGCCGATGCGCGCGCCGCCCACCACCGCGTCGCCGACCCTGAAGCGGTCCACCCCTTCACCGAGCTTGGCCACCACGCCAGCCATCTCCAGGCCCGGGATGAACGGCAACGGTGGCTTGTGCTGGTATTCGCCGCGCGTCTGGAGCAGGTCCGGGAAGTTGACCGCCGCGGCGCGCACCTCCACCAGCACCTCGCCAGGACCGGGATCCGGCGTCGGCAGCTCCTTCAGCACGCAGCCGGCGTAGTCAGGCGCCAGCTCCTCCACCACCAAAGCCCGCATCAGCTCAGCCTCCCTTGGATCGCCTGGAGCGCCAGCCCCGCGATCTCGCGGCAGGCTGCGTCCGCCGCCGGGACCACGCCGGTGAAGGCGGCGAAGCCGTGCGCGAGGTTGTCGTAGCAGCGATAGACCACGACCGCGCCGGCCGCCTGCAGGCGCTTGGCGTAGGCTTCCCCCTGGTCGACCAGGGGGTCGAAGCCGGCGGTGGCGATCACCGCGGGGGCGAGCCCGGACAGATCCTCGGCCTTGAGCGGCGAGAGCCGGGGGTCTGCCGGGTCGTCTCCCGGGCCCAGGTAGTGGCCCATGAACCACGCCAGCGCCGCCGTCGAGAGCGGATAGGCGTCGGCGTAGGTGGTCATCGACCGGGTCTCGCTGGCGACGTCGACCACCGGATAGAGCAGCAACTGCAGCACCGGCTGCGGTTCGCCGTGGCGGCGCAGCTCCTGGCAAGCCACCGCCGCCAGGTTGGCGCCCATGGACTCGCCGCCGATCGCCGCCGTCCCGGCCGGCGCGCCGAACCGGCCGGCGCTGACCCGCGCCCAGCGGTAGGCGGTTATCAGGTCGTCGAGCCCGGCCGGGAACCGGTCCTCCGGCGCCAGGCGGTACCCGACGCTCAGCACCGGGCCGCGCAGGATGGCGGCCAGCAGGCTGCAGACCACGTGCGCAGTGTCGAGGTCGCCGACCACGCCGCCGCCCATGTGGGCGAACACCAGCACCGGCGCGGCCGGGTCCTGGTTCGCCGGACGATAGGCGCGCGCCGGGATCGGCTGCTCGCCGGTCTCGTCGATGGTCAGGTGCTCGACCGCGACGCCGGGCTCGATGCGACCCTCGAGACCGCGCTGCGCCTGCGCCGTCGCCGGCCGCGCCTCCTGCGGCGTCAGGCTCTGCAGCGGGGCTAGGCGACGGGCGTGGTGGGCGAGGAACTGCAGACGCGGATCCAGGGTGCGGCCGCCCTGGAACACCGCGCCGCCGCCGGACGCCAGGCGCAGGATCGGCTTCGGCAACGAGAGCACGCCCTGCAGCGCCGCCTTCTGGATCACCAGATCCGGCATGGCGCCGTCAGGGGGCGACGCGCGGCACGGCGGCCAGGCCGCCCAGGATCAGCGCCACGCAGAACTCGGCCGCCGCGGCGACGTCCGGCGGGTCGCGCTTCAGCATCTCCTCGCCCACCTCGCGGGCGATGGCGATGCAGGCGGTGGCGAGGTAGTCGAGGTCGACTCGCGGCGCCAGCCCCCGCTCCATCACGTCGGCGAAGGCGTTGCGCACCTCCTCGTGCACGGCCAGGATCTCGGGGGTGTTGCGGGCATAGGGCGCCGGCTCTTCCGCCAGATGCTCGCGCTTGCCCCACCCGGACTCCTCGCCGGCGATGAACTCGAAGTAGGCCTTGATGGCGCCGCGCAGGTAGGACTCGAAGTCGACCGCCTTGAGGAACTCGGCGTGCAGGATCGGCCGGAAGCGGCGCGCCCCGTCGTCGGCGAGGGCGGCGAACACCTCCTCCTTGGATCGGTAGTAGTTGTAGAAGGCGCCCACCGAGAGCCCGGTGCGGCGGATGATGTCGCGCACCGTCGCCGTCTCGTAACCGAGCTCGCCGAACACCGTCCGCGCCGCGTCGAGGATGGCCTGCCGGTTGGCGAGCTTGGTCTGCTCACGCTTGCCGGGACTGAGGTAGGCGACTTCGGACATGCTGCGCCCAGGATCGGGCGCCCGGCCCGCGAAGTCCATCTCCCTATCCCGCCATCAAGTCGAGGGCGGCGGCTGAGGGAGGAACCTAGAGAATATACCGCGACAGGTCCGCGTTCTTGGCCAGCGCCTCCACCCGGTCGCGCACATAGGCGCCGTCGATGACCAGGGTCTCGCCGGAGCGGTCGGCGGCGGTGAAGCTGATCTCCTCGACCACCTTCTCTAGCACCGTCTGCAGGCGGCGCGCGCCGATGTTCTCCACCGCGCCGTTCACCGCCACCGCGGCGTCGGCGAGGGCGTCGATGGCGTCGTCGGTGAAGGTGACGGTAACGTTCTCGGTGGCGAGCAGCGCCTGCTGCTGGCGGATCAGGTTGCCCTCCGGCTCGGTGAGGATGCGGCGCAGGTCGTCGCGGGTCAGCGCCTTCAGCTCCACCCGGATCGGCAGCCGGCCCTGCAGCTCCGGCAGCAGGTCGGACGGCTTGGCCAGGTGGAAGGCGCCCGAGGCGATGAAGAGGATGTAGTCGGTCTTCACCGGCCCGTGCTTGGTGGAGACGGTGGTGCCTTCGATCAGCGGCAGCAGGTCGCGCTGCACGCCCTCGCGGGAGACGTCGGCGCCTGAGCGCTCGGCGCGGGCCGCGACCTTGTCGAGTTCGTCGATGAAGACGATGCCGGAATGCTCGGCCAGTTCGATGGCCTCGCGGGTGGCGGCGTCCTGGTCGACCAGCTTGTCGCTCTCCTCGGCGATCAGCGGCGCCCAGGCGGCGGCCACGGTGGTCTTGTGGGCCTTGGTGCGCCCGCCGAACGCCTTGCCCATGATCTCGGAGAGATTGAGCACCCCCATGGATGCGCCGGGCTGGCCGGGGATCTCGATGCCCTGGAAGGCCGAGCCAGTGTCGGCGAGGCTGAGCTCGACCTCCTTGTCGTCCAGCTCGCCCGCCCGAAGGCGCTTGCGGAAGGCCTCGCGGGTGGGCGGCCCGGCGCCCGGCCCCACCAGGGCGTCCAGCAGCCGCTCCTCGGCGGCCGCCTCGGCCTTGGCGGTGACGCCGGCGCGGCGCTTGTCGCGCACCATGCCGATGGCGATCTCCACCAGGTCGCGGACGATCTGGTCGACGTCGCGGCCGACATAGCCGACCTCGGTGAACTTGGTGGCCTCCACCTTCAGGAACGGCGCCTGGGCCAGCCGCGCCAGCCGCCGGGCGATCTCGGTCTTGCCGACCCCGGTCGGGCCGATCATCAGGATGTTCTTGGGCGTGATCTCGTCGCGTAGCGCCTCGGGCGCCACGCGCTGCCGGCGCCAGCGGTTGCGCAGCGCCACTGCGACGGCGCGCTTGGCCTCCGGGTGCCCGACCACGAACCGGTCGAGCTCGGAGACGATCTCGCGGGGGGAGAACTCGCTCATGCGCGGCCCCAGGATTGGCGGGGTGTCACAGGACTTCCACCACCAGCTCGCGGTTGGTGTAGACGCAGATGTCGGCGGCGATGCCCATGGCGCGGCGGGCGATGTCCTCGGCCGGGCGGTCGCTGTCCATCAGGGCGGTCGCGGCGGCCAGGGCGTAGTTGCCGCCCGAGCCGATAGCGGCCACGCCCTGGTCGGGCTCCAGCACGTCGCCGACCCCAGTGACGGTGAAGATCGAGCCCTTGTCGGCCACCAGCAGCATGGCCTCCAGCCGCCGCAGGTAGCGGTCGGTGCGCCAGTCCTTGGCCAGGTCGACGCAGGCCCTGGCCAGCTGCTCGGGATACTGCTCCAGCTTCGCCTCCAGGCGCTCGATCAAGGTGAAGGCGTCCGCGGTGGCGCCGGCGAAACCCGCCAGCACCCGGCCCTCGGCCAGCCGGCGCACCTTGCGGGCCGCGCTCTTGACGATGGTCTGGCCCATGGTGACCTGGCCGTCGCCGGCGATGACGGTCGATCCGCCCTTGCGCACGGCGAGAATGGTGGTCCCATGCCAGTCGGGGAATGTCGGCATGGCCCGCGATGTGGCCGTGCGCCCCGCCGCGGTCAAGCCAGGGACGCTGCCAAGGACACCGAATGAGTTTTTCCGACGCGGAGGTCGAACGCTACGCCCGCCACCTGGTGTTGCGCGAAGTGGGCGGGCCCGGCCAGCAGCGGTTGAAGGCGGCGCGGGTGCTGATCGTCGGCGCCGGCGGCCTCGGCGCGCCGGCCGCGCTCTATCTGGCCGCCGCCGGCGTCGGCCAGATCACCCTCGTCGATCCCGACACGGTGGCGCTCTCCAACCTGCAGCGCCAAGTGCTTTACGACACCGCCGACGAGGGCCGGGTGAAGGTCGAGGCGGCGGCGGCGCGGCTGACGGCGCTGAACCCGAACACCCGCATCGCGCCGGCCGCCACGCTGCTCACCGAGGCCAACGCCCGCGCCCTGGTCGCCGGCCACGACCTGGTGCTCGACGGCACGGACGACTTCGCCACCCGCTTCGCCGTCAACGCCGCCTGCGTCGCCGAGGGCGTGACCTTGGTCTCCGGCGCCATCGGCCGCTGGACCGGCCAGGTCGGCGTCTTCGCCGGCCGCCCCTGCTACCGCTGCCTGGTCCCGGAGATCCCGCCGGACGCGGAAACCTGCGCCGTGGTCGGCGTGGTCGGCGCGCTCGCCGGCGTCATCGGCTCGATGATGGCGCTGGAGGCGATCAAGCTGATTACCAACGCCGGCGATCCGCTCACCGGCCGCCTGCTGATCTACGACGCCCTCGCCGCCGAGGTCCGCACGGTGCGGATCGGGGCCGATCCCGGCTGCCCGGCGTGCGGCGCCGCTACAGCATCGACGGGATGACCCGGTCCGGCGGCTTGTGGCCGTCCATCCAGGTGCGGATGTTGACGATCACCTTCTCGCCCATGTCGATGCGGCCCTCGATGGTGGCCGAGCTCATGTGCGGCATCAGCACCACGTTGGGCAGCTTCAGCAGCTTGGGGTTCACCGCCGGCTCGTGCTCGAACACGTCGAGGCCCGCGCCGGCGATCTCGCCCGCCTCGAGCATGGCGGCCAGCGCGGCCTCGTCGATGATCTCGCCGCGGGCGGTGTTGACCAGTATTGCGTGCGGGCGGATCAGCTTCAGGCGCCGCGCCGAGAGCAGGTGGTAGGTGCCCGGCGTGTGCGGGCAGTTGACCGAGATGACGTCCATGCGGGCCAGCATCTGGTCGAGGCTCTCCCAGTAGGTGGCCTCCAGTTCCTCGGCGATGCGGGGGCTGACGGGCTTGCGGTTATGGTAGTGGATCGAGAGGCCGAAGGCGCGGGCGCGGCGGGCCAGCGCTTGGCCGATGCGGCCCATGCCGATGATCCCCAGCCGCTTGCCGCCGATCCGCCGGCCCAGCATCCAGGTGGGCGACCAGCCGTGGAAGCCGCCGGCCTGGATCACGCCCGCGCCTTCCACCAGCCGGCGCGAGACGGCCATGATCAGGCCCATGGTCAGGTCGGCGGTGTCGTCGGTGAGCACGCCGGGGGTGTTGGTTACGATGATGCCGCGGTCGGTGGCGGCGGTGACGTCGATGTGGTCGACCCCGGCGCCGAAATTGGCGATCAGCTTCAGCTGGTCGCCGGCCCTGGCGATGACGCCTGCGTCGATCCGGTCGGTGATGGTGGGGGCC
>Ga0302326_10018527_pt1 | contig 14434 bp, 14 predicted proteins | sample Palsa_T0_3_FD_202264 | JGI IMG/M metagenome (GOLD analysis project Ga0302326, IMG submission 202264) | Peat permafrost microbial communities from Stordalen Mire near Abisko, Sweden - Palsa_T0_3 | ecosystem: Environmental > Terrestrial > Soil > Palsa > Peat permafrost | place: Sweden: Abisko... | reverse complement strand
CCGCTCCGCAAAAGCTTTCGGCCATTGAAGACATTTATCTGCGCGCCAAACGCGTGGATGACAATCAGCCGTGGCTTGACCTGAGATTCGACCGGGTCACCGGCCCTCGAACGGCTCAAAATGTGACCGCTCAGGTCGATACGCCTGCCAATGCGCAGTAACCGGCATTCGGGTAATATCTCGGGCTTGAGCGCCTTCATGCCAACGGGAAATCGGAAAAATGAACTCGATAAACCCGCCGCAATCGGGATCGTTATCTGGCTTTTCGTTCAAGTTGCGGCACTTGGACTCTGTGCCGGGCGTATCGGGCTGTGGGCGCGGGCGCCGCAAGCCACGGAGCAGTCGGCACTCGTTGTCATGCTGGCAGTGCAGGTCGGGATTTCATCTCTCATTTTCCCCCATCTCTTGGGCACGGTCGGCTCAACGGTACTGGCTGTAGCATCGGCGTGGCCAATGGGTCAGTTGGCGTGTTATCTGTCGGATGCCTCGCCTGGCGCGCTGCTGCGCGGTGAACTTTATGTATCGATCTGGCTGTTAACCCTGCACCTATGGACTCTGGCGTTGCCAGCGCCGGCTGCGAAGCTGCTGGGAATGGCGGCTGTAGGCCTGATAGGCCTTGGAGGTCCGGTTCTATGGTATTTGCGAACGGAATTCAGGGATGACCGGCAAGGATCGGACTTTTTGTCTACGTTTGGACCTATTCCAGGGGCAATCGCTCAAACCTTCGCGGGATTTAATCTTCAAAGTTGGCTTGAACTCGGGTTAATAATCTGCTGTGGTGCTCTGACCGTTGCGGGTACTCGCTTAAATCCGCGACGTTCGCGACAAGTTATCCACTGACAATTTAATTTCAGATCCCAAGAAATGGCTGTTTCTAAGCGATTTCGCGCCCACTCAGAAGAGTTTGGAAATATTATTTACTTTATGGTGGATTAGACTTGATATTAAATGGGTTGATAAGTTATAAGATTCCACGAATTGGGACTAAGTGGTTCGGGATTTAAAAATTTGAAGCGAACACCTTTCTTCCTGGGCGCGCACGACTTGATCCTTGACCCCAAGAATCGGTTGTCGATCCCGACGCAGATCAGGAAGGGATTTGATCCGGCCGACGAAGGTTCGCTGGTTGTCACTTTGAAGGATGCCGTTCCATGGTTGTACACACTGGGTCATTTTCGGCGGCTGGTCAAAAGGCAGCTTGCACCGGGTTTGATGCCGAGCGAGTTGCAGAAAAAATTTACATATTTGACTCTTTCGCTGGGCGCTGAAGTAGATTGTGATGCGCAAGGGCGCGTTGTATTGCCGGAAAGTATTTTGAACCGCGCGAACCTGGGACGTGAGATCACATTAGTGGGAGTAAATGATCATATTGAACTGTTCAGCCGGGCGAGATGGATTGAGCTTCGCGAGAAGGTGATCGCACAAAGCGAAGTGCTCGAAGCGTGGGCGCAGGAATGTCTGCGGCCGCCGGCTCAGGAAAATCAGATATCGCAGCAAACAAAGAATTGATGGATCAAAGGACTGACCGTGACTCGCAATGGATTGCCGCTCAGTGATCGCTCATGCTTTTTCCGCGGCGCGGGCTTAAACAAACGCCGCGGATAGGGAATGGAGACGTCCAGGGAAGGATTCAGTCTCCTCCATTTTGATGATGTTGGACGGGTCGCTCATCGCGGCCGACAGACAGGTTGTCGGTGCAAGGATGCTCCGCGCTTGTCGGCCGGCTTCCGCAAGGGCAAGGAGGCCCTTTGTTTGCGGGATCGGAAGTGGCGGCGATGAGATCAAAGCGTTCCTTCGACGACGGCGGGTTGTGCGTCGTCTTGGGATCGGACGTTCACGGCGGGAACCGTGGATTTCGTGCTACGGATAGGCACGAAATCCACGGAACAGCCGATCGGAAAACTTTTTGGTGCGGCGGAGTTATCCCATGGATGGGGTCCTCGACTACAATCGAGGGGGCAGGGATGCCTGACTCCGCACGCGTTTCTGCCTGCTCCGCAATCAACCACACTACACGAACAGAATACTAACGACTGGATTATCCACAAAGCTGAATCCAAATGCAAGAATATTAGCGAATAAAATTACGGCGGAAGAATTCTGGCGGCCACCTCGGAAAAATAAGTGATGATTAAGCTCGCGCCGGCGCGTTTCAATGATAACAGCGATTCGATGACGGCGGCATCGCGATCCAGCCATCCCTGACGGGCGGCGGATTCCAACATCGAATACTCGCCGCTGACCTGATACGCCACCACAGGGACGTGCACCGCTTTTTTGACGGCCGCGAGAATATCCAGATAGGGCATGCCGGGCTTGACCATGACCAGATCGGCGCCCTGCTCGATATCGAGCAATGCTTCGCGGATGGCTTCCTCGACGCCGCGGGCGGGGTCCATTTGATAGGCTTTTCGGTCGCCGAATTGCGGGGCTGAATCGGCCGCATCCCGGAACGGGCCGTAAAAAGCGCTGGCGTATTTCACGGAGTACGACAGAATCGCTAACTGCGCAAAGCCGGCCGAATCCAATCCATGGCGCAGCGCCCCCACGACTCCGTCCATCATGCCGCTGGGCGCGACCATATCCGCGCCGGCGCGGGCGTGGTTGATCGCCTGCTCGACGAGCAGTTTCACGGTTGCATCGTTGGCAACCGTGGACCCATCGTCGGCCAGAATTCCGCAGTGGCCGTGGCTCGTATATTCGCAAAAACAAAGATCGGTGATACCGACGAGGGTGGTTTGCCGGGTCTTCATTTCGCGCAGAAGCCGGCAAACGACGTTGTTCGGGTCCAAAGCGTCCGAGCCTCGCGGATCTTTTCTGGTTTTGTCGATTACGCCAAAGATCAGATACGCGGCGAAGCCATCCTTGGCCCGTTGCTGGAGCCAATCGGCGGCGATGTCCACCGACATCTGATAAACGCCGGGCATCGAAGGCACCTCGCGTCGGACACCCGCGCCGTCGCAAACAAATACGGGGAGGATGAGATCACGGCGCTGGAGGCGTATACCGGCAAGACTACCGCGGAACAACGGCGACAACCGAAGACGCCGGGGACGTTGAACAACTGGTTCGAGAGGCTCATCCGACATGGAAAGGATTCTAATATCGAGACAGCCGAATTACGCCGCGCACCATATTTTTTTACCGGCGATCCGTTTGCACCCTTTCACCGGCTATTCAGCCTCATTACAATTCGCCCCGATGTTTAAGCGGCTGTTCTTCTACGCTTTGGCTTGCGTGATGTGCAATGGCGTGACCCGCGCCGAGGATAATCAGACCTGGGAATTCCGGTCGGGGCGATGGCTGGAAGCTGCGCGGCCGACCACCATCCCCACGGTGGATGAGCCGATGCTGGATCAGGCGGAGCAATTGCTCGTCCAGCACGATCCGAAGGCCGCGAAAAGAATTCTGCTCGCGTGGTACAAGGTCAACAAGCAATCGCCCGTTCGGGACCGCTGTATTTTTCTGCTGTCGGACGTATTTTTCCAGCAGGATGATCGAGTCAAATCGTTCTTCTATTGTGACGAATTGATGGATGACTTCCCCGAGAGCAAACTGTTTCCGGCCGCGTTGCAAAAGCAGTTTGACATCGCGTACGACTATTTGAACGGATACAAGGATCGATTCATGGGCATGCGGATTCTGGATATGGGCACGGAAGGCGTCCAGATGATGTGGCGCATCCAGCAGCGATCGCCAGGCTCTCCGCTGGCGGAAAGGGGGCTGCGGGCCACGGCGGATTATTATTTCAATGACAGCGACTACGATCTGGCCGAGGATGCGTACAACGCTTATATCCAGAGCTATCCGCGCAGCGGACAGATTCCGCAAATGAAACTCCGGGCGGCCTTCTCTTCCCTGGCGCAATTCCGCGGCGTCAAATTCGACGCCACCGACATCATCGATGCCCGCGCGCAGTTGATGGTGATCCAAAAGGAATATCCGGACCTCGCGGAGGAGGAAAATGTGCAGACCGTGCTGGACCAGATCGATAGCGCGTTCGCCAAGAAGCTGCTGGACCTGGGGGAGTTTTATGAGCGGACGCATGAGCCGCGCGGGGCGGCTTATGAATATCGATTTCTCATCCAGACGTATCCCAATTTTCCCGAGGCTGATCTGGCGCGGGGGCATCTTCAGCGGATGACGCCGAATGAGGTCGCCGAAGCGGCCCCGCCGATGGCGAGAAGTTATGCCCCGACCACAGAGCCCAGCGTCGGGTCGGAGGGGCTGTGAAGTTTTCGAGATGTCACATGATCTGCCTGGCGCTCCTGCTGCTGGGCGGATGCGGATATGAACAATCCGGGTCGGATTCAAGCTGGCATTGGGGATCGGTCTTCCGGCAAAATATTCACAGCGTCGCGGTGCCGGTTTTCACGTCAAGAGACTATCATCGCGGAGTGGAGTTTCAGCTTTCGGATTCGCTGGCAAAAAAGATCGAGGAATTCACCCCCTACAAAATCGAACCGCGGGAGCGCGCGGATACCGTTTTGGAGGGGGAGATCGTCGCGGTCACGCCATCGACTTTGACGCTGAATCCTTACACGGCGACACCGCAGGAGGCGGAGTACTCGATTGTTGTGAATTTCACCTGGAAGGACCTGCGAACCGGCAAGGTTCTGGTTTCGCGACAGAATTTTGAACAGGCGACAACGTACTTCCCCAATTTGGGAGAAGGACAATATGTCGCCTCGGAGAACGCGGTTGAACGGCTCGCTCTGGGAATCGTCAACGAAATGGAAGGCCCCTGGTAAGCGGTTTTCGGACCTGATAATGGCAGTTTTTGCGGTTTGACGGGTCTGTAGGGTGTTTGCGGCTGGAAATAACGGTGGTTCACCCCGTATGATGGCATGGATGCAGATATTGGATCGACGCTAGGCACTCCGTCGCCGATGCTGATTGCGATTGGCCGGCCTTTCGCGTCTCAATAGGTTTTGCGTCCGATGTAAGGATATATTCAATATGTCAGAACCAAAGCCTCCGGAACGACCCTTCCGAAAAAATGGCCGTAACAATCCCAACGGCGGCGGCATGCGCGTCGGCCGGGGATTGTTCGGGTGGGTGCTCTTCATCAGCCTGGCGATCATGCTGGTGATGCTCCTGCGCAGCACGGCCACCGCGCATCAGCCAATTCCCATCTCTGATTTCGAGAATCTGTATGCCGGCCACTATATCGAAGAGTTCACCATCGACGGCAACGACATCGAAGGCGAAGTCAAGGACGGCGTCCAAATTCCCGGCGCTCCGGCCAACACCAAGTACTTCAGCACCGAATATCCCGAGGGGACCTTTTCCAACGGAACTTATCTGGTTGACCTGATGGCCAAGCGCGGCGGCACCAAGGTGGAGGCCAAAAATCAGTCCAACCTGCTGATGAATATTTTGCTGCCGCTGGTGCCGTGGCTGCTTATTTTCGGCTTCATCTGGTTCTTCGTCTTCCGGCAACTCCGCAACAGCGCCGGCGCGGGTGGAATGCTCGGCAGCTTTGGCAAGAGCAAGCACAAAATCACCGCCAAGGATCACACCAACATCACTTTTGACGATGTGGCCGGGATTGAGGAGGCCAAAGAAGAAGTGATGGAGATCGTGGAGTTCCTCAAGAACCCCAAGAAATTCCAACGGCTGGGCGGGAGAATCCCGCGCGGCGTGCTGCTGGTCGGAGAACCGGGCACGGGTAAAACACTTCTGGCCAAGGCGATCGCCGGGGAAGCCGATTGCCCATTTTTCAGCATCAGCGGATCGGATTTCGTCGAGATGTTCGTCGGCGTCGGCGCGAGCCGGGTGCGGGACCTTTTCAAGCAGGCCAAGGACAACAGCCCCTGCATCATCTTCCTGGATGAAATCGACGCCGTCGGCCGGCGGCGCGGAAGCGGGTTCTCCAGCGGCGGACACGATGAGCGCGAGCAAACGCTCAATGCGATCCTCGTCGAAATGGACGGCTTTGATACGAACGATCAGGTGATTGTTTGCGCGGCCACCAACCGGGTTGACGTACTCGATCCGGCACTGACGCGGCCGGGGCGCTTTGATCGGCAGATTTACGTCCCGCTGCCGGATGTCAAAGGCCGATTGGAAATCCTCAAGGTCCACAGCCGCAAGGTTAAGCTTGGGCCGAACGTGGACATGCAGCGGCTGGCTCGGGCGACACCGGGGTTCAGCGGCGCCGATCTGGCGGCGATCATCAATGAATCCGCGCTGGGCGCGACGCTGGCGGGCAAGGAATTTATCGAACAGGACGATCTGGAAGAAGCGCGCGACAAGGTCCGCTGGGGACGGGCGCGAAAGAGCCGGGTCATCGACGAAAAGGAAAAAATCGCCACCGCTTATCACGAAGCTGGTCACGCTGTGATTCAATATCTGGAAAAAGATGCCGATCCGATCCACAAGGTGACGATCATCCCACGCGGGAATTACGGCGGCGCGACGATGGCGCTGCCGGAAAAGGACCGCATGTCCCATTCGAAGAAATGGTGCTATGCGTTCATGAAAGTCTGCTTCGGCGGGCGAATCGCGGAGGAAATGTTCACCGGCGACGTAAACACCGGCGCGGCCGGCGACATCCGGCAGGCGACGAGCCTCGCCCGGAAAATGATCCGCGACTGGGGAATGAGCGATCGGCTCGGATTCGTATTCTACGGCGAAGACGATTCACGCATGAGCTTCATGGAAGTCGGCGGGAATCACGATTATTCCGAGCAGACCGCCCGCGCCATCGACGAGGAGACCAAGGCTCTCATCGATCGGCTGTACGATGATACCCGCAAGCTGCTCGAAGCCAACAAGGACCGCGTCGAGGCGATCGCCAAGGCGCTGACGCGATATGAGACGCTGGATGCGTCCGAAGTGGATCGCATCATGAAAGGCGAGACTCTGACCAAGCCGACGGTCGGCGACCTTCTGGAAAAGGAACAGAGCCGGCGCGGCGTGGTCATCCAGCCCGCGGCCGATCCCAAAGGCCCTGATGTCACGCTTGGCGGCGGCGCACTTCCCGCGCCGGGTTGATAAATGAATCCCACTGGGCGACGCGCTGTGGCCGTTCTCAATTCCCCTGCAAATCCACATTGACCAGGTGCTTCTGTCCGTTACGGAGGATAAGCATCTGCGTATTTCCGCGGCGATTGGCGATGGCGGCGGCGAAGTCCTCGGGATCGCCAACAGATTGGCCGCCGAGGCTCAGGATCAGGTCAAGCTGCAGGAGGCCGGCACGATCGGCGGCGGAACCGGGGATCACCTGATCGATTTTCAGGGCCGGTGTGGCGCCCAAGGTGAGATTTTGCTGGCGGGCGGGATCGTCGGAGGGGACGCCTTCAACGACGACGCCGAGGAACGCGCGGTGAACGAAGCCGTGGGCCATCAATTCCTGAACCACCGGCTCGCACGCCCCCGCGGAGAGAAAATGGCCACCCTTGGTGAATCCCGCGATGGAGCCGTCGATGTTCACCAATGTGGAAATGTCCGGTTCCCAGCCTTCCCACACGGCGAGGCGATTGGCCGCGGGATTCAGTGACATCACCAGCAGGAGCGTGCCGGGCGCCGGGTTGTCGGGGGAGATTGTCGCGGGCTTGGTTTCGATATGACGGTTTAATTGCAGAAGCGTTAAATCGGCCTGCGGATCGGAGGCCAGAAACGTGGCGGTGGTCCATCGACCATCACCGATCGACACGGGGATGGGAAATTGACACGCCGCTTTGTCGACAAATCTTGGAATTAACAGGTGGTTTTGGTCATCCAGCACCACGCCAATGCCGTTGAGCGACACGCGATTCAGCCGCAGGACGATGATATGCGCGGATTGGTCCGGAAGAGCGGCCTGGGACGAAGCGGGGGCGGAGGCCGGGCGGATTTCGGCGGTGGCGTAGGATGTGCCGGGCAAACCGCGCTCAATCTCGGCCAGGCGGCGGAGTGAATCGGGATCGAGCCGGCCCGCCCATTTCGAAAGGGGATCGTCCGGAGCAAGGATAAGATTGCTCGGCATCGGCAACTGAACCCGCACGATGCTGGGAGCAACCTGCTGGAACAAATCCCGGGTTTCACGATTCAACTGATCGAGCAGGGGACGCGTGGAGGGGAGGTTGGTGGTTTGGGCGAAGGATTCGGTGCTGAAAAAGGCGAGCAGCGCCAAGCAAAAACCCACGGCGGCGCCGCGGGCGTTCATTGGCGGGTTGAGCGTGACCTTCGCCATCTCAGAACTTGTTGATCTCCGGCACGACGTTCCAATCCGTTCCGGTGGGCGAGGATTGATCCGCCTGCACATCATGGGCAAATTGCTTCGCTTCTTGCAGGGAGCCGAATTGCTGAATCGGGGCCAGCAGATTGCCGCTGCGATCGCGCACTTCGACGTTGAATTGGCCGGAGGCGGGCGCGGCGCCAAGGCCGGATGATGCCATTTGCGATTCGTTTTGAGACGGATGGGACACAACCGGCATACCGTGGTAACGATCGCGGCCCATCCATCCGACGGTAACTCCGAAAAGAATCAGAGCAGCGGCGGAAGCCGCAATCCGCAGGAAGTTGCCGCCCCAGGACATGAAATCCTCCCGGCGGGTGGCGCGCATGACTTTGGCCTGGAGACGCGCAACGGTGGATTCGTCCGGTTCCAGGCTGCTCCAGACCATGGTGCGAACGGCGTGGTCGGCTCGCAGGCGATCCAGTTCTCCCATCAATTCGCGTTCGATGGCCAGGCGGCGCCAAAGCCCCTCGCAATCGGACATCGGCAGCTCACCATCCACATATTCATGAAGCAATTCCATGTCATTGTCGTTGACAGCCATAGGACTCCCGCCTCTCGAGGGACAACTTCGCTCCATCAATCAACGCACTCTTTCACGTCTGATCCGCAAAAGCTCTGAGCATTTCCGCCAATTGGCGCCGGCCACGATGAATCCAAGTCTTAACCTGCGGAATGCTGGCCCCAAGTGTTTCGGCGATCTGGGCATAGGACATCTTCTCATATTCGCACAGCACCAAGGCGGCGCGGAAATTTTCCGGCAACCGCTCAATGGCGCGTCTGACCTGAAGCACTGCCTCGCCTTCGAGCATATGCCGGCTGGGCGACTGGGATGGGCCAAGATCACCCGCGTCATCCGGCAAAACAGACATGCGCGGCTGACGCAAAATGCGTAAGGCCTCATTCACAACCGTACGCCGCATCAGACCGCCAGCCTCGCGCCAATCATATCGGTCGCGATGCTGGTACAGGTTCATAAATGCCTGCTGCACCACATCTTCGGGCGATGCACGGTTCCCCACGATCGCCCTGGCGATCGCGAGCAGTCTCCGTGAATGCAACTGCACGGCACGCTCGAAAAGCTCGTTAGTGCTCTCGGCAGCCGCAGGTTGCCGCCCGTTCTCATCCATTGACACGCGCTGACTCCAGCAAAGTTACAGCCTTGCAGGCCTATAGTTGTATCTTATCGGTCGTCCACCGCTTTGTCGCGGAACGGCATTTATACGCAAAGGAAACAGTCCTATGAGTACCAACAAGATGCCTCGTCGGTCGCTTGGTAAAACCGGCCTTTCCGTCTCCGCCATGGGCCTGGGCTGCATGGGGATGTCCGAATTCTATGGCAAACGCGATGATGAACAATCCATCCGCGTCATTCATCGCAGCATAGATCTCGGCATGGATTTTCTCGACACAGCCGACATGTACGGCATCGGCGCCAACGAGGAACTCGTCGGCCATGCCATCCGCGACCGACGGGAAAAAGTCGTGCTGGCCACCAAATTCGGGAACGTGCGCGGGGCCGATGGCAGCTTCAAGGGCGTCAATGGAAAACCCGAATATGTCCGCTCGGCCTGCGAGGCAAGCCTTAAACGACTGGGCGTCAGCGTGATTGATCTTTACTATCAGCACCGCGTCGATCCCAATACGCCGATTGAGGAAACCGTCGGGGCGATGGCTGAACTCGTGCGGCAGGGAAAGGTGCGATTTCTCGGTCTCTCCGAAGCCTCCGCACAGACGCTTCGCCGAGCGATGAAGGTCCATCCTATCGCGGCCCTGCAATCGGAATATTCGTTATGGACGCGGGACGTGGAAAGCGAGATTCTTCCCGCCTGCCATGAACTGGGCATCGGCTTCGTCGCCTACAGCCCCCTTGGCAGAGGTTTCCTGACCGGTCAGTTCAAGAAACCCGACGATCTTCCTGCCAATGATCGCCGTGCGGCGTTTCCCCGATTTCAGGGCGAGAATTTCCAAAAGAATCTGGACCTGGTCAAAAAGATCGAGGCAATGGCAACCCGAAAGAAGTGCAAGCCGTCCCAATTGGCGTTGGCTTGGGTGCTCGCTCAGGGGCAGGATGTCGTCCCGATCCCCGGAACGAAAAAGTTGACCTATCTGGAGGAGAACGCGGGCGCGGCTTACGTCGCGCTCACCGATTCTGAATTGCGGGAGATTGATGAGGCTATTCCTCACGGCATCGCGACCGGCGAGCGATATCCTGAAGAGGCGATGCGGGCCGTAAACCGTTGATTTTCCCCTACTGCTGCTGCTGCTGGACTTCCTGCTGTTCGGCCAGCACGCGCAGAGCGGCAGCGCCGGTTGGGTATGCCGGAACTTCAAGTGATTGCATGCGCTCCGCGGCCAGTTCCGAGGGAATGACTGAGAGCACATCGCTCTTGACGGAAACATCGATCGTCTCGGTCGCATTTCCGCGAAAAACGCCCCGATTGGGCGGCACGTCGCGAAAATCGCGGCCGACGGCCACCTTCACGAAGTTACCGCCAATCACGCAGCGATTGGCGGCGTCGAATCCCACCCAGCCGGCGGAGGGGAAAAGCAGCTCGCACCAGGCGTGCGTCTGGGTGTATCCGCGATATTTTTCCGCGTCGGGATGGATAAATCCACTGACGTAGCGCGCGGGAATTTTCAAATGCCGGGCCAGTCCGATCATCAGATGCGTGAAATCCTGGCAGACGCCGTAACCCGTCGCGAGAATATCCGAAATCGGGCTGGCGGCGTTGGTGATTCCCTTCTTGTAGGTGAATTTTTCGTCGATGAGATGGAGTATTCGCAGGGCGAGTTCGCCGGCGCTGATGCCGTCGCGGGGCGAGAGGAGTTTCGCCAGATCGTGAAGCTGCGGGCAATCGATGATCGGACCGCCGAATCCGAGAAAGTCGTAGGTGGTGTAATCGTACGCCTCCGGGGGAATCGGCCATACATCTCGAAACCGCTCTGGCTCTTTGCGCGGCCGGTCCGTTTCGACGACGCTGGTCGCGATGATGGAAATTTCCCGGTGAAACATGTTGACGCTGAAGGAATGAACCGTGTTCCCGAGCCAGTCGAAATAGCTGCTGACCGTGGTCTGCGGGCCGATCGCCAGATCGAAGGAGAGGCGATGCTGATCCTGTTCCTGGCGCGGGACCATTCTCAGTTCCATGATCGATTCGCTGATGAAATCGCTGTATCGAAGTTCGGTTTGATGGGTGATTCTCAGAAGCATGGACGAAAGCCTTTTTCCCGTTAGTGCATGAAATAGGATTGCTGAACGGCCACGGCAGCCTCGTGCACGGTCGTCTGGATTCGCTGGAGATAGTTGGCGATTCCCTCGGACAGAATTTCGCCAAGCTCGGCGTATTCAAGCTGTGCGTCGAGTCGGCCGAGGATTCGCTCGGTGGGGTCGATCGCGTTGCCGCGGGCGCCGGCGCGGATGGCGCTGATGGCCGACAGCGCGCCCGACACGCTGAAGCGGATGCTGCGGGGGAAACTCCGCTCCAGAATCAAAAATCCCGCCACGCGGGTTGGTTCCATGTCGCCGAGATAGTGCCGCCGATAGGCTTCGATCGAACAGCAGCTCCGCAGCACCGCCATCCAGTGCAGGTTGCGCAGGGTGCTGTCGAAAATCTGTTCGTTGGATTTAAGAATGTCATATTTCGTCTGGATGACCCGGCAGGTGACGTCGGTGCGCTCGAGATATTTTGCCAATTGAGTGAACAGCCAGCGTTGATCGTGCGCCAGGGTTTGATCGGTCAGGCCCTGGAAGAGCATGGATCCCGTCATCACCGAGCGGTACAGATCATCGGGTGATTCATCGAATCGGCCGGGGGCGTCATCGCCGCGAAGGGACCAGTAGAGGGTGTTGAGGTTTTCCCACATCTCGGATGAGATGTTCTCGCGTATCCCCCGCGCGTTCTCGCGGGCGCGGGTCAAACAGTTCAAAATGCTGTTCGGATTATCGGCGTTCACGGTCAGAAACTGTCCAACCCGCTGCGCCAAATCCGGCCCATCGGGAAGCTCCGGCGAGCGCAAAATGGTGAGCAGGCTTTGCCATTGCCGGGCCTGCAGCGCGGGGGCTAAATCGCCGACGTCGATCAGCAAATTGGAATTCACGAGCAGGAGGCGAGCCACATGCTCGGCACGCTCGACATAGCGCGCCATCCAATACATCGCATCGGCATCGCGCGCCAGCATGGGCCGATCCGGCTTGGAGGTGGAAGTCGAAACCCCCGACGCTAGGAACGGGGCCGGCACGTTTACGGAAATTGGTTCCTGGGCAATTGACATCTTTTTTATTCGTCTTCCAGGACCCAGGTGTCCTTGCTGCCGCCTCCCTGGCTGCTGTTGACCACGAGGCTTCCCTTACGCAGCGCGACACGCGTCAGCCCGCCGGGCATTACGATCACCTTTTGGCCATGGATAATATACGGCCGCAGGTCCACCCGTCGGCCTTCGAAGTGATCGTCGACCAGGCTGGGATGCTGGCTGAGCTGAATGACCGGCTGGGCGATGAAGTTGCGCGGATCGTCCGCGATCTTCTCGGCGAACTTTTTGCGTTCCTCGGACGTGGACTGATGTCCCATCAGCATTCCATATCCGCCGGATTCGTTCGTGCTCTTGACGACAAGCTCGTCCAGATGCTCCAGCACATATTTGCGATCCGAATCATTGGCGCAAATGTAGGTTTTTACGTTGGGCAAAATCGGGTCCTGCCCCATGTAAAACTTGATCATATCGGGCACATACGGATAGATCGCCTTGTCATCCGCCACGCCGGTCCCCACGGCATTGGCCAAGGCCAGATTGCCGACGCGGTAGACGTTCATCAGCCCCGGCACGCCCAGTACGCTGTCGGGCCGGAAGCACAGTGGGTCGAGGAAATCGTCATCCACCCGCCGATAGAGCACATCGACCCGGCGCAAACCCGCGGTTGTGCGCATGTAGAGGAATCCCTTATCGACGACGAGATCGCGCCCTTCGACCAGCTCAACGCCCATTTGCCGGGCAAGAAAGCTATGCTCAAAATAGGCTGAGTTGTAAATGCCGGGCGTGAGGATGGCGATCCCCGCATCATCGACGTGATGAGGCGCGATGTGTTTCAGGCACTGCAGAAGATTAAACGGATAATCTTCGATCGCCCGCACGCGATAAGCGCTGAACAGGGATGGGAAAACGCGCTTCATCACCGCCCGATTTTCCAGAACGTAGCTCACGCCGCTGGGTGTGCGGCCGTTGTCCTCCAGGACGTAGTATTTGCCCTCCTTGTCGCGGATCAGATCGGTCCCGCAAATGTGAATATAAATGTCGCGCGGCACTTTCACCCCGAACATCTCGCGGCGGAACATCTTGGCGCCGTAGATCAATTCGGGGGGAATAACACGCTCCCTCAAAATGCGCTGGCCGTGATAAATGTCCTGACAGAAAAGGTTGAGGGCGGTGATGCGCTGGATCAGGCCGCGCTCAATCAGGTCCCATTCATCCGCCGGGACGATGCGCGGGACCAGATCGAATGGAAAAATCTTTTCCACGCCGCGGGTGTCGCTGTAAACGGTAAAGGTGATCCCCTGATTGCGGAACAGGACATCGGTCATCCGCCGCCGCTTTTCAAAAGTCCCGTGACCGAGCCCCTTGAGTCGGGTGACGAGTGAGGAATAATGCTTGCGCGGATGTCCTTCCGACGCAAAAACTTCGTCGAAAAGTCCATCAACCTGGTAGTTGTCAAACATCGCCGGGAATCCGATCTCCCGCGTCTCTTTTCCGCCGTTGAAGATTCTAGGGAATGATGCGGAGGTCGCAAGCGCGATGTTAAAATGGGAGGGTAGTAGCTGACTGATCTGCGGTTATATGACGCGAGAATAAAGGAGCAGCAAGAGTTTTCTGTTTTGCCGAATCAAATGTTGAAGGATTTTTATCGATTGGAGTTCTTATGCCGAGTCGACGGTGTTCACTCGAATCCGTTGAATCCCCGGCGCTGCGGACGCTGCTGGCTGGCCCGACGACGTTCGATACTGCCTTGAGGAGAGACAATGCGGAGTGCCCGCCTGCGGCGGCCGACGTTGAGGAGTTTCGTGCTCAGGCCCGACCTCAACCGTCGCAAGGCAGCCGCCCGTTGTCCGACCTCCTTTGGATCTGCGTTAGATGCCGTCTTCGCCGAAACTCCCAGTGGAGGTCGGACAAGCGGGGCTGCGGACGGTTGAGGTCGAACCCGAGTTCGAAACTCAT
>Ga0302326_10018526_pt1 | contig 14435 bp, 13 predicted proteins | sample Palsa_T0_3_FD_202264 | JGI IMG/M metagenome (GOLD analysis project Ga0302326, IMG submission 202264) | Peat permafrost microbial communities from Stordalen Mire near Abisko, Sweden - Palsa_T0_3 | ecosystem: Environmental > Terrestrial > Soil > Palsa > Peat permafrost | place: Sweden: Abisko... | reverse complement strand
CCCGAACGGGCCCTGGTTCCACCCGAAGCGCCCGCTACCTGCAAACGGTTGCAGACGGGCCGCCGCCGCAGTCGGCGAGCGGCAAGGGGACAATCGTGCGGACCGTCAGCGAGCAGGGAGGCAGGATGAGCGAGTCAGCGGCCGTGCCAGTGGTGCGCCAGCGCGGGCTGTGGTTCGAGGAGCTCCAGACCGGCGTCCTCTACCAGCACGCGCCCGGGCGGACGCTGAGCGAGGCGGACAACACGCTGTTCAGCACGATGACCATGAACCCGCAGTCGCTGCATCTCGATGCCGCCTTCAGCGAGCAGACCGAGTTCGGCGAGCGCCTGGTCAACAGCCTGCTGACGATGTCGGTCCTGGTCGGGCTCTCGGTCGGTCATCTGACCCAGGGCACGATCGTGGCCAACCTGAGCTTCGGCGACGCGCGTTTCCCGGCCCCGGTCCGGCACGGCGACACGATCTACGGGGAGACGACCGTGCGCGAGAAGCGGCTGTCGTCGAGCCGGCCGGGCCAGGGCATCGTGGTCTTCGAGCACGTGGCCAGGAACCAGCACGGCGAGGTGGTGGCCCTGGTGACCAGGACCACGCTCATGCGCTGCCGGCCCGACGAGGACGGCTAAACGGAGGGTCCCGCGGGCGGTTTGACGGCCGTTAAGATCGCGGACGGCGGTCTCGATCGCGCCCTCGCCCGGGACCGCGCTGACGACCATCCCCTGGTGATCGAAGAGCGGCGAGACCAGCCGATACTCGAAGGACCGTTCGCGGCCGGGAGCGCCCGAGGCGCCCGCGCCCGCGGCGGCCGCGGACGCTGACGCGCGGGCGCCCTCCGCCATCGCCAGCGCCTGCAGCGGCCCGTGCGTCAGCAGCCCCGGGTAGCCCTCGACGTCGCGGGCGAAGTCGCGGTCGTAGTGAATGCGGTGCGCGTTATAGGTGAGCGCGGAGAACCGAAACAGCAGGGTCGGCGAGACCGGGATCTCCCACTCGCCGTCGCCCGCCTGCACGACCGGCGCGTCGGCCGCGTCCGGCGCCGAAGCGGGGGCGGCCGCCTGGCCGGCCGGGCGGCCGGCGGTGACCGGCGCGCGGTAGACGATGTCCTGCTCCTCGTCGACGACCACCTGATCACGCTGCACGATCTGGTGGCCGACCACGACGAACGTCATCGGCCCGGTCCGCCCGACCTTGTCGGCCATCGAGAGCACCCGCGTCAGCCTGGTGGCGGGCTCGCCGCAGCGCAGCACCCCGGAGGCGCGCACCCGGCCGCCGGCCCACATCCGGCGCAGCCCGGGCGCGGGCGGCGCGGGCAGCACCCCCCGCACCGGGTGCCCGTCCGGGCCGAGGTCGGTCTGGGCGGGCCGGTCGAGCAGATAACACCAGTGCCACAGCAGCGGCAGCCCGGCCCCGCCCGCCACATCCGGCACCGGAACGCCGAGCAGCCCGCCGAGCGCGTACGCGGGCTCGGCCGCCAGCGTCTCCGTCCGTTCGATGACGTCGCCCATGCCCGCCAGTATGCCCCGCCCCCGACGCCGCCCCCCAATGCCGTCCCCAACGTTGACCCCATTAGCCCCATCAGCCCCACTAGCCCAATCAGCCCCACTAGCCTCGGCGACACAGCACCGACGTGGCCCCGTTTAGCGCTGTGGCCCATTACGCCAATCAAGGGCCGGGTCGCTAGGCGAGGACGATGCGCAGCGGTCATGTCGTTGGCGCAGCCGACAGGCCGTTTGGCGGCGGAGGCGAACCCGGCGGTTAGAGTGGCCGGGTGAATTCGGAGCTTCCGCTGCGCTCGTTCCCCTTCAGCGGTGACGGGGTGACCGCCGTCGTCACCACCCGGCACGGCGGCGTGTCCACCGGCCCCTATGCCAGCCTCAACCTCGGCGCTCAAGTGGGCGACGACTTCGAGGCGGTGCGGCGGAACCGGGGCCTGGTGGCCGCCGCCCTCGGCGTGGACCGGCTGACCATCGCCGCCCAGCAGCACACGAACCGGGTCGCGGTCGTCGATCGCGGCACCGCCGGCCGCGGCCACGACGGCGTGGCGGGCTCGCGAAGCGCGTTCCCGGCGACCGACGCGCTGGTCACCGACCTGCCCGGCGTCGCCCTGGCGGTCGTGGTGGCCGACTGCGCCCCCGTCGTGCTGTTCGACCCCGTGCACCGGGCGATCGGGGTCGCCCACTGCGGCCGCGCGGGAACGCTGAGCGGCATGCTCCCGAACACCATCGAGGCGATGTCACAGGCGTACGGCAGCAGCCCCGGAGACCTGCTGGCGGGCATCGGCCCGGCCATCCGGGCCGCCAGCTACGAGGTCGGCGACGCGGAGGCGGCCGAGGTAACGGCCGCGTTCGGCCCCGACGCGGCCGGCCTGCTCAGGCCGACTCGTCCCGGGCACTGCACCCTCGACCTAGTCGGGGGCCTTCGCATCCAGCTCCGCCGAGCGGGTGTCAAGGACGCCAACGTCCACGACCTGGGCATCGACACCAGGACTAACGCCGACGAGTTCTTCTCCCACCGTGCCGCGCGCCCGTCCGGCCGGTTCGCGGCCGTCGCGCTGCTTCCGTTCTGACCCAAGCATGGGCCGTCGACCGGCCGCAGGCCTTCTCCGCGTGAAGGGCGGCCTCCGCGCGCGCAAGGCAGCCCAAAATACGGCCGCCAAGTCTGGTCTCCGAACGCTTGACGGGACGATATCCGCCCAGGTGGAACGTGGTCAACCGGCTGGTCGAGGACGCCAAGGAGCGCGGCGCGCACCTGGTCATGGGCGGCAACCCTGCGTCAGGCCAGCCCGGCTACTTCTACCCGAAGACGCTGGTGACCGACATCGACAACGACGCCCCGCTGGTCCAGGAGGAGCTGTTCGGCCCGGCCCTGCCGATCATCCGCTACACCGACCTCGAGCAGGCGGTCGAGTGGGCCAACGCGGTCGACGTGGGCCTCGGCGCCTTGGTCTGGTCGGCCGACCGGGACAAGGCCAAGGAGATCGCCGCCCGGCTGGAGGCGGGCACGGTCTGGATCAACGGGCACGGCGGCATCCACCCGATGATCCCGTTCGGCGGCGCCAAGCACTCCGGCTACGGACTCGAGTTCGGCGTCGACGGGCTCAAGTCCGTCGCCGTCCCCCAGGTCATCAGCGGGTAACCGAGGCAGCGGGCGCGGCCAGAGTCGCCCCGGCCCGTTCGAGCTGAAGATCTTGATTATCCCGAACGGACCGGGGCGCCTGTCATCCCGCCAGCAGCTCCGGCAGCGCGGCGACCGCGACCGCCCAGTCGGGCGTGGCCGGGTCGATCAGCGTGAAGTGGTCGCCGAACGTCTCCACCAGGCGCGCGCGGCCGCCCGCCGCCAGCGCGGCGGCGACGTACCGCTCGCTGTAGGAGTACGGCACCCGCTGATCGGCGTGGGAGTGCAGGCACACGACGTTGGCGGGCGACGGCAGCCACGTCATCGGGTCGGCCAGCCGGTACGGTTCCGGTAGCGCGTCAGGACCGCCGCCCATCAGCTTGATCGCCGCGTCCTCGCCCAGCCGGTCGCGCGCGCAGTCTGCCAGGCCGAGCACCCCGCCCTGCGAGATCACCCCGGTCACGGCGACGCCCGGCCGCGCGCCCGGTGCGCCGTCCGGCAGCCCGGCCCGGGCCGCCGCCCACACCCCGAGGTGCCCGCCCGCGCTGTGCCCGACCGCGGCCACCCGGGACGGGTCGACCGGCAGGGTGGCGAGCAGGTCGATCCCGGCCGCGACGTCCTCGAAGGTGGCGGGCCAGCCGCCGCCGTTGCCGGACCGGCGGTACTCCAGGTTCCAGGCCGCGTACCCGCGCGCGGCCAGGTCGGCCGCGAGCGGGCGGCCGAGCGACAGGTCGTACCGGGCCCCCCAGAACCCGCCGTGCAGCACCACCACCGTGCCGAGCGGACGGCCGTCCGCCGGCAGCGAGAGCTCACCGAACTGGGCCGGGTCCGCACCGTACCGATGGAGGACCGGTTCTGTCACGTGCTGCTCCTGGGAGTTGCAGGTGCTAGCCATCTCAGGCTGGGGCCGCCGGCTTCGGGGATTGGGCGGCTCGGCGGTATTCGGCGTTGATGCGCTGGGCCTCTTCGAGCTGGTCTTCGAGGATGACGATGCGGCAGGCGGCCTCGATGGGGGTCCCTTGGTCGACAAGTTCCCGGGCGCGGGCCGCGATGCGCAGCTGGTAGCGGGAGTAGCGGCGGTGGCCGCCCTCGGAGCGGAGCGGGGTGATCAGGTGGGCGTCGCCAAGGGCGCGGAGGAAGCCCTGGGTGGTGCCGAGCATCTCGGCGGCCCGGCCCATCGTGTAGGCGGGGTAGTCGTCGTCGTCGAGCCGGTCGTAGGAGTCGCCTGCTGTCATTGCACCTCTCTGCTGAAACGCGTGGAGGGGCCCTGGTGCCGGGTGGCACCAGGGCCCCGAAGGAACTTGCTACACCATCGGCCGACTCTGGCATGGTGTCGGCCTTCTGTTTCCGCATGCCCGGCCGAGATGCTGCCGGGGGTGCGGGGATCGCGGTTGCTTGACCGGAGACCACCTCACTATCGATGTCCTGCGGTACCCGGGCTCAAGAGTCCCGCCCGGGCGATCCTGACGGTGCCTGGCTCCTCCGTTCTTCCCTCTGGGATCAGTCGCTGCCGAACTTTCCGGTGCGCGCGTCCGCAGCTGACGCCTTCACCGGGATACTGCTCACTGACTTCGCTGCCGCCCGGCAGTTCATCCCTGCCAGGCCTTACTGTCTCTCTTGGTTACGAGAGAAACCATACTCATGAAACCGCCGAATGTCTACTCCGGCCACGATAGATTTTGCGACGTTCAAGACGGAGGTAATCTGCTGTGAATCCCGTGCTCCCCTGACCGTCTACCAGCGGTAGTTGCGGGTGATGCGGGCCCCCGTGGAAACGCGCTTGGTTCTTCCTCTTGTGCTCGCCGACCGCGCTCGGCCGGCCCCGGGGAAGTGCAGCTCAGCGGTTGAGACCGCCTGCGATGAGCGTATCGGCGGACGCCGGGAAGAATATCTTCCGGCTGCCGTCGTGCCAGCGGACCACGTACGGCGGCCTCCCATGCTCGCTCCATACCTCGATGATCACCACTTCGCGATCGCCTTCACCCGCTCGCCGTTCCTTGACCAGCACCCTGTCGCCTGGCAGCGCCATCATGATTCCCCCTGTGACGCGCGGCCTGGTGATGACGGCCGCCAGCCGCGCAGAACGTTGCGGCGAGGGTTGCCCAGGTCCTCCGGCTCCGGCGTCAGGCTGCTGTCCAGTGGCCGGCAGATACATGGGCGTGCCCTTCTTGCTCTGGCGGCTGGGCCAGGCGGCCTGGTGGTCTCCGGTTCCGTCCGGGTCGGTGACGCTCCCGCCGGCCGGAGCGTCAGCCCGCATTCGCTATGCTCGCGCTGAGCGAGCTGCCCAGCGCTTGATCGCCTGGTTCACCGGCCTTTGGCCGGTCACCGCCGGAACGCGCAGGTGGAGCTGGCCGGCCGCGGGCAGCGGACACGATGGCGCGGATCTCCCCGATGACGCCGGTGAGATCGTCGAGGGCTTCCCCCGTGCGCTTCCTGGCTGGATCCGCGGGCAGGTCCAAAGCAGCCTGCAGGCCGAGTTCTACCTGAAACAGCCCGGTGATGACCGCGTCGAGCATCCGCAGGTGCGCCTGCTGGGCGGTGGTCATATCCCCGGAGCCGCGGCCGGGCACGCCTTCCGCCCGCACGCCGACCGCAGCCGGCAGCCTCGCGGCCGTGGCGGCGTCGAGGGACGGGTAAACAGAAACCGTTCGGTTCAGGCCGACCAGGCGCAGCATCCGCGCGACGATCTGCGCGGTGATCACAAGCCGCAGCTCCGTGCCGCTGGCGGTGGCCCGCTGCCAGGCCCGGAACACGGCCTCGGCACCGGACTGGTCGCAGGAAACGGTCGCTGTCAGGTCCGCGATCAGGGTGGTCGCGCCCCGGTTGATGACCGACAGCAGCTCGTCGCGGACCTGCCCGGCATTGGTTATCCCGATGTGCTCGGGAAGGGTCACCACTGCCTGCCCGCCAGCCCACTCCACCGGGTAAAGGTCTTCAAGAGAGTTGTGCATCGCTAAGCAACCTTGATCCGATCCGGCCAGGAATACCCTGCCGCCAAGGGTCTGGAGCGACGCGGTCCCTGCACCATCACGCCGCCCGTGCAGGGAATCTATGGAAATTACCTCTCCTGTAGGAGGGTTCCCACCCGCACAGATCGGACACCTGCTAGCTGGTTACCTCGCGGTTAACTTCTGCCAGCGACCCCCTCTCTGCCAGGAACCACATCGAGGCCAACAACCGGTTACAGGCGGGAAACTGTCGGTCACTGTCACAGCCGACAGCGGCAATCGGTTGCCATTGGCAATAGATTGCCAGTTCGATTCGATTCGTAATATGCGAATAGAATAACAACTATGTTCGGTAGGCTTTCCGCGTGACCCGTTCAACCCACCGAGCATCTAGGAGCAGCGCATGCCCGGCCTTTGGCACGATTCCGGCAACGAACTGTTCAAGGATGATCCCGAATTCGCCAGGCGTCTTTTTCGCCTGGCCGGCGTGGACCTGCCGCCCGACGTTCCACGAGCGCCGCCCAGGCCATCGACGATCCCGCGATGGCAGTCATGTCGGTGGCCTATCACGGCGCGGACGCGACGGTCCTCAGCGCCTTCGCGGCGGGAATCGTCGCCCTCAGCCCCGACGAGGCCAAGAAGTACTATGAATACGGGCTCAGGATGTCACCCGAAATCGTACGCAACGCTCTGGAGCACCTCATGGCAACGAAGTACAACGAGCCTTTCAGCAAGCTTGGCCTGAGCTACTACGGTCAGGGCCGTGAGGAAGGGCTGGTCGCAGGCGAGCGCGGCACCGTGCTCATGGTCCTGAAGGCCCGCGGCCTGGCGGTCAGCGACGCCCAGCGGGCGCGCATCGACGCCTGCGACGACCTCGCCGTACTTAAGGCCTGGGCCGAGGCCGCGCTGACCGCCGCGACGGTCGACGATCTGTTCAAGTAATCGCGGCCCGGCCTGCAGCAAGTGACCCCGGTTGAACGCGAGCTGTTCCTGCTCGGCGCGGGCGCGCTGGCCGGCCTGGTCGGGACGGCGGGCGGGATCACGTCGCTCGTCTCCTACCCGGCGCTGCTGCTGGCCGGGATCGCGCCGCTGCAGGCGAACGTGGCCAACATCGTCGCGCTGGTCGCGTGCTGGCCCGGCTCGGCCCTCGCCTCCCGGCCAGAGCTGGCAGGACGAGGCGCCTGGCTGCGGCGCTGGGGCGTCGTCGCCGCGCTGGGCGGGACCGCCGGCTCGGTGCTGCTGCTGGTGACCCCGGCCGGCGTGTTCGGCCAGGTGGTGCCGTTCCTGGTGGTGATCGGCTCGCTGGCGCTGCTGCTGCAGCCGCGGATCGCCGCCTGGCAGGCCCGGCGGGAGGCGCCCGGCCGGGGGAGTTTGCTGCTGCTGCCGGTCGGCCTGTTCGCGCTGTCGGTCTACAACGGGTACTTCGGGGCCGGCTCGGGCGTGCTCCTGCTGGCGCTGCTGCTGCTCACCGCCGAGCCGGTCCTGGTCTCCGCCAACGCGCTCAAGAACATGCTGGTCGGCGCGGCCACGATCTCCTCGGCGGTGCTGTTCGCGCTGTTCGCCCACGTCGACTGGACGGCGGTGGCGCCGCTGGCGGCGGGAATGTTCCTCGGCTCGCTGGCCGGCCCGCGGGTGGCCCGTCGGCTCCCGCCGGGCCTGCTGCGCTGGCTGGTCGCCCTCACCGGCCTGGCGCTGGCCGCCCGGCTCTGGATCGCCCCGGCCGGCTAATAGGATCCTGGTGTGCCCGAATTTGACCCCAGGACGCCGAGTATCGCGCGGGTCTACGACTACCTGCTCGGCGGCAAGGACAATTTCGCCGCCGACCGGGAGATAGGCGACCGGCTGGTCGCCGTCTTCCCCCCGGCGGCCGACATCGTCCCGGAGAACCGGCAGTTCCTGTCCCGCGCGGTCACCTGGGTCGCGAACCAGGGGGTCGGCCAGTTCATCGATCTCGGCTGCGGCCTGCCGACCACCCCCAACACCCACGAGACGGCGCAGGCGATCGCGCCGCGGGCGCGGGTGGCGTACGTCGACAACGACCCGGTCGCGGTGTCCCACCTCCGGGCCGTGGTCGCGAAGGGCAGCCCGGGCGTGGTCGTGGTGGACGCGGACGCGGGCGATCCCGACGCGATTCTCGGCGCCGTCTCCAGCGAACTCGACCTCGCCGCGCCGACCTGCCTGATCATCGGGTTCCTGCTGCACTTCTACAGCCCGGCGGCGGCGCGCGCGCTGGTGGCCGCGTACGCCGCCCGGCTCGCCCCCGGCAGCTACGTCGTCATCTCCAACGTCCGCGGCGACGGCGAGGTCGCGGACCGCTGGTTCGGCACCTACAGCTCCGGGGTCGCGCAGGGGCACAACTACCCGGTGGCGGAGTTCGCCACGCTGTTCGACGGCCTGGAGCTGGTGCCGCCGGGTGTGGTCGACGGCCGCCAGTGGCATCCGGGCTGGTCGGATCTCCCCTCGGTACCGTCCAGGGACGGCCAGGCCATCTCCGGCGTGGCCCGCGTCCGCTAGCCGCCCGCCCCGATCGGCGAAGATGGTCGGTGTGGAGTACGACTACATCGTCGTCGGCGCCGGGGCGGCCGGGTGCGTGCTGGCCGGGCGGCTGGCGGCGGCCAGGCCCCGGCTGAGCGTGCTGCTGGTCGAGTACGGCGGGCGGGCGGTCAACCCGCTGCTGCACATCCCGAAGGGCTTCTACTACACGCTCCGCGGCGACCGGTACCTCTACCGGTACCAGACGCTGCCGGTCACGCCGGACGGCGCGGACGAGGTCTGGCTGCGCGGCCGGGTGCTCGGCGGGTCGGCGGCGGTGAACGGGATGATGTGGATGCGCGGCGCCCAGGCCGACTGGGACGGGCTCGCGGCCCGCGGCAACCAGGGCTGGTCGTGGGCGGACGTGCTGCCCGCGTACCGGGCGATGGAGAACCACAGCCTCGGCCCCTCGCCGCTGCGGGGCGCGGGCGGGCCGCTCGGGATCACCGTCGCCGAGGCCGGCGACGAGGTGACCGGGGCGATCCTCGCTTCGGCCGGCAGGCACGGCTGGGAGCACGTCGAGGACGCCAACGCATCCGACGCCGAGCGGATCGCCTTCACCCCGTCCACGATCAGCGGCGGCCGCCGCACCACGTCCTACGATGCCTACGTCCGCCCGGCCCTGGCCGACCGCCGCGGGGGCCGGCCCAACCTCACCGTGGTCACCAGGACCCGGGTCGGCCGCCTGCTGTTCGACGGCCCCCGCTGCCGCGGTGTGCGGGTCCGCGATCACCGCGGGAGCCTGCACGACATCGGCGCCCGCCGCGAGGTGATCGTCTGCGCCGGCACGGTCGAGACGCCGCTGCTGCTCGAGCGGTCCGGCATCGGCCGCCCGGGCCTGCTCCGCGCGGCGGGGATCGAGCCCCGCATCGACTCGCCCAACGTCGGCCAGCGCGTCATCGAGCAGCGCGGCATCGCGCTGCAGGTCACGCTCAGGCCGGACCGGGTCGCGGCCAGCAGGCTGAGCAGCCGCCGCGGCCAGGCGGCCGAGGCCGTCCGGTACCTGCGATCAGGCCGGGGGCTGCTGGCGACGGCCGGCTACGACCTGGTCTGCCAGTTCAAGTCGGCCCCGGGTCAGCCCCGCCCCGACGTCCAGGGCCTGTTCGCCCCGATGGCACTGGACACCGCGAGCGCCGACCTGAAACTGGCCCGCCATCCCGGCATCCTCTTCATGGCCTACCCGATCCGGCCGCAGACCGAGAGCACGGTCCACATCTCCGGCCCGGACCCGGCCGACCCGCCCGTCATCGCCCCGCGCTTCCTCGAGGCCGGCGCCGACCGCGACGCCGTCGCCCCGGTCCTGGCGCTGGCCCGCGAGATCCTCGCCCTCTCCCCGGTGGCCGACCTGATCGCGGGCGAGGAGTTCCCCGGCCCGGCGGTGCGCACCCCGGAACAGGCGGTGCGCTACTCGCTGGCGGCCGGCACCGGCATCTACCACGCGGTCGGGGCGGCCGCGATGGGCGTCAACGCCGACGACGTGACCGATCCGCAGCTGCGGGTCAGGGGGGCCGAGGGACTGCGGGTGGCCGACGCCTCGGTCCTCCCGGTCCAGGTCTCCGGCAACACCGGGGCGCCCGCGATGCTGGTCGGCTATCGGGCCGCCGACCTGATCCTCGGCGACCTCTGAGGCCCAAGGTGGCCGCTGAGATCTCCTGAGACGCCACGACTCGTTAGGGAAAAATCCAAATCTTTTATCCCGAACGGACCCTGAATGACTCTTGTTACCACGCCGCACGCGAGTGCGTGGTTGGCGGGATAGGAACTTGGAATAACCCTTGTGGCGGATAACCTACACGCCCTGACCTGGTCAGATGGGATATCAGTCAGCTGACGGATGTCTGTCAGTGCAATTTGCAGACATATTTGTCTTGCAACCGGCACTACACGGCCCGCTAAGGAAAGCCCATGACCCCGATGGCGCCGACTCGCCCGATCCGCCCGCCCAATCCGACCAACACCGCCACCGCGCCCGGCTCGAGCGCGGCCAACGGCGCGAGCGTTCGCGTCTGCCGCGTCGTCCGGCTGGCGCAGCGGCTGTCCGCCGTGGCGGCCGCCCGGACCGAGGTCGAGGCGGCGATCTGCGCCTGGTGCGTCCCGGTCGACCCCGACGTGGCGATCCTGCTCACCAGCGAGCTGGTGACCAACGCGCTCACCCACGCCTCCGCGAGCGCCAGCCGGAACCGGAGAGCGACGCGGCGAGGGTTCGCGGCCGAGGCCGTGCTCCTCGTGATCGCCGCTGACGACGCCGGGCTGCGGGTGGATGTCCATGACGGTTCGGGGGATCTCCCTGTGCTTGGCGACTGCCCGGCGGAAGCGGATGCCGAGACGGGCAGGGGACTCCTGCTGGTGACGTCGCTGTCGGCCGAGTGGGGGTTCTACCGTACCCCCGGGGGGAAGGCCGTGTACTTCACTCTGGAAGCTCAGCCCGATGTTCACGGGACCGTAATCGACGGTCCGACCGGGCATGATCCAAGATCGGTCAGCTGACCGATGTTTCGCACTGCAAATTTCAGCACCATTTGTAGCGCAACTTCGCGGGCAAGGCCGCAAGCCGCGGGCCACCGCAAATCGCGCATCGTCGCTAGGCCCAGACCGAGGAACAGGAACCGATGACCATGATGGCGCAGGCCCCGATGGCCCGTCCGGCGCTCTCGCGCCGGGCGGCCGAGCCCGAGCCGGCCGAGCTCCGGCACCGCCGGGTCCGGCTCTCCACCGGCTCGGCCGCGGCGGCGCACGCCGCCGGTCACGTCCGGGCCGCCATCGCCGAGTGGCGGGTGCCGGTCGACCAGGGCGTGGCCGGCATCCTGGCCTGCGACCTGATCATCAACGCGGTCACGAACGGCGCGGGCGAGACGCTGATGCTCGCCATCCGCTGCAGCGCGACCCAGTTCCGGGTCGAGATTCACGACGCGTCGGTGCACGGCGACTCCTGGGAGACCGCCGCCGCCGACGCGGACGCAGAGCGTGGCCTGCTGCTCGCCGCCGTCCTGGCGGCCGAGTCGGGCCACTACCGCACCCCCGCGGGCCGAGCCGTGTTCTACACGCTCGCCCTCCCGCCCCGTGCCGCAGCGGGGCTCGGGCAAAGTCCGCCGGGGACCGCGAGCGGGGACGGTGAACCGTGAGCCCCCGGAGGTTCACCGGCCCCGCCGTCGGATCGGGCGGGTGCCGTCAGGCCGACCTGCGCGGCATCGGCTTCCACGGCCGGGGCATGCGCGGCGCCGCCTGGCAGGGCGCCGACGCGCGCGGCGTCAGGGACCGGGTGGTCCGCTGCCGCCTCACGTTCTGGTCGGGGATCAGGAAGCGAACCGGCCCAGGCGAGACCGGGCCCGACACGTCTGGAGCAAGCGCATGAACGTCGTCGAACACGGACCCCGGCCCGGGCTGACCGAGCGTCGGCCGCCGCACCGGAGCACCACCTGGGGGTCGCAGCGCAGCACCACCTGGGGAGCGCATCGCGGTACGACGTGCGGGTCGGGTCGGAGCACCACGTGGGGGGCCCTTCGGAGCGCCACGGCGGGATCGCATCCCGCCGCCGCCCGCGGGCCGCAGCCGAGCACCACCACCTGGGGGTCGCCTCGCAGCACTACCTGGGGGTCATACCGGAGCACCACCTGGGGGCTGCACCGCAGCACCACGTGGGGCGCGCTCCGGAGCACAACGTGGGGATGGTCGCGCGTGAGCCGTACTCGCGCCCCATCCCCGACCCACCGTGGGGGTGGTCGCCCGTGAGCCGCACTCGCGCCGCCATCCCCGCCGCCCCGCCCCTCCCGGGGTCGCTTCCCCGGGCCAACCGGGCACCGCGACCTGATGGTGCTCGGTGCCCGGGCCGCCGGTCGGCTGGCGGGGCCAGACGTGGGGGTGGTGCGTCGTGCGCCGCACGCGGCGCGCCGCCCCTGCGATTCTGCCGAGACCGCGGCCGCCAGGCCGCACCGCCCCGCTTACCGGGGCCACTGAACGTGGGTGCGCTGCGCCCTTAGGCGTCTCAGCTTTCCCTGCCCGGGCCAGTCCCGTAGCGGGGGTTCCGGGGATCCGCCCCCCGGTCCGCGAGGACGCCGCAGGCGCAGCGCTCCCACCTAATGCGTCCGCGCTCCATGGGCCGCTGCGCGGGCGCTACCTACGGGCGGCGCGTCGGACCCTCACCCGGCGCGCCGCCCTCGTATTTCCCCGCGCCTTGCCTTGTTCCGGGCCTAATGAGTCGGCGGCGTGGCCGACAGGTGGCGTAGGGGCCGGTGGCGTCGGCGAGACCCTCCGCCCGGGGCGAGACCCTCCGCCCGGGGCGAGACCCTCCGCCCGGGGCGAGACCCTCGGTCCGGCGGCCGGCCTGGGCACACCGTCCTCACCGTCACCACGCACCACACGCTGGACTGATACAGGGGTCAACGTGGGTATCTCGGGTCGCGGGGTGCCCCCACCGGCACACGCTGACGCCCATTGGCGGAAAACGCGGAGCCAAATGGCACACGATCATGGCTTTCCCGCCCAGGCCGGCTCGTCAGCAACCTCCCCGGCGGCCCCCTACTGGGCGCCGCGGGCGCGCAGGGCCGACTCGCGGGCGATCTCGGTCCTGGTGGCGACGTCGAGCTTCTTGAGTATGTGGGAGACGTGGGTAGTGACCGTCCGCCGGGAGAGCACCAGCCGGGCGGCGATCTCCGGGTTCGAGAGCCCGTCGACGACGAGCGCCGCGACCTTGAGCTCGGTATCGGTCAGCGATTCCCAGCCGCTGGTCGCCCGCCGGTGCTTGCTGTGCGGCCCGCGCCTGATCCCGTGCACCCGGAACTCGGCGTTGACCCGGTTCAGGTCGGCCTCGGCCCCGAGGAACTCGTACACCGCGACGGCCTGCTCGAAGGCCAGCCGGGCGGGGGTGCGTTCGTCGAGCTCGACCAGGCACTCGGCCGCCGCCTCGAGGGCCTTGGCCCGGGGGAGCGGCCGCCCGGCGTCCTCGAGCCGCTGCGCGGCCTCGAGCAGCACGGCCGCGTCCCGGTCGATCAGGCCACGGCAGTAAAGCGCGCTCGCCTGCCGGTGCGGGACCTGCGACCCCTCGGCGAGGGTGGCGGCCTGGCCCGCCAGCGTCTGCGCGGTCCACTTGTCGTCGGCCTTGAGCGCCAGCCGGACCGCGTCCATCAGCAGGTCCTCGGTCTCCCCGAGGTCGTCCGGGTTGGCGTCGAACGCGGTCGTGAGCACCGCCAGCGCCTCTGGAAGATCTCCGGCCTGCTCGCGGTCGAGCGACCGGGCGAGGATCAGCGGCGCGATTGACCGCTGCCCGACGCGACTCGCGTGCGGCTCGGTCGCGGCCAGGTGCTCGCGGGCCGACGCCGCCTCGTTCCGGCGGAAGCTGATCACGGCCAGGATGCCCAGCTCCCCGCAGGCCGCCCCGGGTTCCTTCAGGTCGGTCGGCACGGTCTCGAGCTCGGCCAGCGCGTCATCCCAGCGCCCGGTCTCGAAGAACAGCTGGCCGAGGACGCCGTGCGCCTGGGCCAGCCGGATCGCGGTACCGACCTGGTCCGCCAGCTGCCTGGCCCGTTCCGCGGTGGCGAGTGCCTCGTCGTACCGATTGAGGTTGCACAGGGTGACCGCCTTGTTGACCAGCAGCAGCAGCCCGAGGTCGGTCAGCGCGGGGTCGGTCTCGGTCACCGCGAGCGCCTGATCGTAGAGCGGCAGCGCGTCGGCGAGATTCCCGTGCACCGCCGTCATGATCGCGAGCACGTTCAGCGCCCAGCCGGTCGCCCAGCTGTCGTCGGACTCCTTGACCAGGGCGAGCGCGTCGTCCGCGTTCTGCCCGGCCGCCTCGAGGTCGCCGAGGCTCAGGTAAGTCCGCGCGCCGAGCACGAGCAGGCGGGCGCGGTGCTCGGC
>Ga0302326_10018523_pt1 | contig 14437 bp, 11 predicted proteins | sample Palsa_T0_3_FD_202264 | JGI IMG/M metagenome (GOLD analysis project Ga0302326, IMG submission 202264) | Peat permafrost microbial communities from Stordalen Mire near Abisko, Sweden - Palsa_T0_3 | ecosystem: Environmental > Terrestrial > Soil > Palsa > Peat permafrost | place: Sweden: Abisko... | reverse complement strand
TTGTTGGAAGCGACACGGCGATTGGCACCGGCACCCTCACCTTCACCGGCACCGCCCCGGAGCTCTCGCCGGACGACGACGTGACGCTCTCGAACAACATCGTGCTCAATGCACCCATGGACAATAGCGACGGTGGCCTCAACTCCCTGACGCTCACCGGACAGATCTCGGGGCCTGCGGGAATAACCTGGAACGCACCCGGCACGCTGACTCTGACCGGCGCCAATACCTTCATGGGCACCGTCGACATGCAGCAGGGTACCCTCGTGGTCGGAAACAACACCGCGGCGGGCATCGGCAACACCATCATCCTGGCCGGAAGCACCAATTCGGGGCTGAATGTGGAATCCGGGGTGACCATCAACAACACCCTGGCGCCCGGCGGTTCCGGGAACGTCATCTCGGGCAACGGGACCATCTCATCGCCTGCGCTCACGGTCGACGCAACGCTTGTCATTGCGCCGACCACGTCGCCCGGCGGCGGCCCCGGCAACCTCACTTTCACGAATTCCCTCACCTTCGCGACCGGTGGAGCGATCAACTTTGACCTCTACGACGCGACCGGCATGTCGGGCACGGGCTTCAGCGTCATCACGGCGAATGGAGGCCTCAACTTCACGGCCACGCCTGGGTCCATCGCATTCAATATCATCTCGACGGACGCGTCGGGCAATCCCATGCCCGCAATCAATTTCAACCTGAATTCGCCCTACACGTGGACATTCGCCACGGCGCCGTCGATCTCCGGTTTCAATCCGAATCAGTTCGGCTTCAATACCTCCCAGTTTGAGAACAGCATCGCGGCGGGCTATTTCACGGTAAGCCAGAGCGGCAACATCCTAGACCTGAACTTCACGCCCGTGCCGGAGCCCCAGGAGTGGATGATGATGAGCCTTGGGTCGGGCACCTTGGCGGCCCTCGCGTACCGGCGCCGGCGCAGGGCGGCAGGCGCGAGTTAGGCCCGCGCGGACCTATAATGCGGCTCAGCATGGCTTTGGGCTGGCCGAGCGGGCTGCGCTGGCCATTAATCGCCGCACGCGCGCATGCCCGAACTGGATCGAACAGGCAGTTTCCCAGGTGCCATATTCCTCAGCTACGCCTCCCAGGACAGCATGGCTGCCAAGGCGATATTTGAGACGCTGAGCGCCGCCGGCTTCGAAGTGTGGTTTGACCAGAGCGAGCTGCGCGGCGGCGACGCCTGGGACCAGAAGATCCGCCGCCAGATCAAGGAGTGCGCCCTGTTCGTGCCGATCATCTCCGCCCACACGCAGACAAGGGCCGAGGGGTATTTCCGCCTCGAGTGGCACCTGGCCGAGCAGCGCACGTACCTGATGGCCCACGACCAGAGCTTCCTCTTGCCTGTGGTGGTCGACGACACGCCCGACTCTGCGGCCCGGGTTCCCGAGCGGTTTCGTGAGCGCCAGTGGACGCGCCTGAGGGACGGGGTTGTCCCCACAGGATTCGCCGAGCGCGTCCACAAGCTCCTCTCCGGCGCGGCACCTGCCCCCGTGCGCGCCGCGCCCACTGCCAACCCCTACTCGAGGCCTGCTGCTGCGCCGCGGCTTGTCGAGCGGTCCGTCGCCGTCCTCCCCTTCGCGAACATGAGCGACGACAAGGAGAACGAGTATTTCTCGGACGGTGTCAGCGAGGAGCTCCTTACCGTGCTCCAGAGGATTCCAGGACTGCGGGTTGCGGCGCGAACCTCGGCGTTCTCGTTCAAGGGCAAGACCGCCACGACCCAGGAGATCGGCCTCAAGCTGGGCGTGGCCCACCTCGTGGAGGGAAGCGTGCAGAAGGCGGGCAGCCGAGTGAAAGTCACCGCGCGCCTGAGCCGTGTATCCACCGGGGAGCAGCACTGGTCGCGCAGTTACACCCGCGAAGTGAAGGATGTCTTCGAGCTCCAGGAGGAGCTTGCCATGGCCATCCTGGACGAGCTGCGGGGGCATCTCGAGGGCGGCGACTCCGCCGCGGCGGCCCAGGTGCGCGAGGCTTCCAAGGGCGGCACCACGAACGCCGAGGCCTACCAGCAGTTCCTGATGGCCCGCCATTTTGGCAGTCAGTTCTCGAGTGAATCGACGGCCCGGGCGCTTGCACACATCACAAGAGCCACCGAACTCGACCCTCATTTTGCGACCGCATGGGCCCATCTTGGGCGGATACATTGTTGGTTCTGCGGCTACGACGGCACCCTCACCCGCGATCAATTCGACGATCACCTGGCCAAGGCCCGACTTGCGGTCGACCGAGCGCTGGCGCTTGAGCCGGACCTGCCCGCCGGACTCGAGGCGCTATTCTGGATAGAGGGCGGCTACGACGGGGACTGGACGAAGGCGGAGGCGACAGGTAAGCGGGCCTTGGAGCTGGCGCCTTCCGATTCCGGAGTTCTTCTCATGAACAGCCGTCTCGCCGCGACCTTCGGTGAGACCGAAAGGGCGGTCGAGCTCGCCCGGAGGGCCGTCGACCTGGACCCCATCAGCGCGTCCAGCCGCGTGCAGCTGGCGCTCAGCCTCATGGGCGCCGGCAGGTTTGAGGAGGCAAAGGTAGAGGCGAGTCGGACCGCCGAATTGAATCCCAATTCGATGTTTGCGAAGTCCGGGCTCGGCTATGTGCATATATATGAGGGAAAATTCGCTGAGGCCGAGAAGTCTGTGGCGGGCGCCGAGGATACTTGGTCCGTGCTGTGGGTCCGTGCGCTGGCGTGCTTCGGACAGGGCAAAAAGGCCGAATCCGACCGCGCCCTTGAGGAGATGATCGCAAAGAGCAGCGACACGGCGGCGATACAGATCGCAGCAACCTACGCCTTCCGCAGGGAAATTGACGATGCGTTCGCATGGGTGGAGAGGGCGCGCAACCAGCGCGACCCAGGGATTGCGATCATGCTCATCTCCCCGATCGTGGACAACATGCGCGACGATCCTCGATGGCCGGGGTTGTGCCAATCGTTCGGATTGCCCGCGAGCCGCCCCGTGTAGGGCCATGGGCCCTTCCGCACCAATATAACGAGTGCTCGCTGCCGTTTCGGGGCTCTTCAAACGGCAACTGATGAGCGGAAGGGACCCCAAGTCTCTGGCAGAAGTGACTTCTCACCGCCTTGGGCCAACGACGTCGAGCCTTGTCATCGCCTCGGGCAAGGAGGATGACGGTAGTCATGCAACAAATCCTATTGGTCGAAGACGATCCCGACCTTCGCAAACTCCTAGGCCTCTACCTCGTCCAAATGGGCTACGCGGTGGTCGAGGCAACCAATGGCAAGGAAGCCCTGGCGCTCCAGCAAGCCAATCCATCCGACCTTGTCCTCACGGACCTGCTTATGCCCGAAAAGGAAGGCATTGAGACCATTGAGTACCTCCGGAAAAAAGACCCCAAGCTAAAGATCATCGCCATGTCGGGCGGAAGACGCGGCAGCGCCGCGGACTACCTAAAGGTCGCGAAAATGATGGGCGCCAACCATATCATGGCCAAGCCGTTCAACTACACCGACCTGGCCGACGCCCTCACCAAAGTCCTGCCGAAATCCTAGTACGGGCCGCTTTTCGGAATTGGTGCGAGAGCCGGGAGTCGAACCGGGACCAGCGGATTCGGCGGCCATTTTTTCGCCCACTAAGATAGCAAGTTAACGCGCTTACGGGCCATAGCGCCAGGATGGAGCCGAGATGCATGTTGCCTTCGCGTCCGAGTGGAAATATAATTGAGGTCAGCTGCTGAATCGAACGCCGGCGAACATTGAGTTCGCCTTCCCAATAGACCGTCGGTTTCCGAACTTCCGCGCCGACCAATGAATAATACAATAGGGATTGAATCGCTGCGTAAATCGCGGGGAGACCAGGAGGTGTTCGGACTCAGGAGCTGGACGGCACATATTGGCTGGGCTGCGGACGAAAACTCGACAAATCGGCGTCCGCCTGGGACAGCGCGACCGGAGATTCATTCGGCATGAAACTTCTCCTCGTCGACGACATAGGTGGCGGGCGCAAACTCCTGCGCGAGGCACTTGAAGCAAGAGGCGTGACCGCCAGCGAGGCCGAAGATCGGATAACGGCATTGGCCATACTCGAGCGCGAGGAATTTGATGCGATAATTTTTGACGTCTTTATGCCGCGCGTGGACAGCTACAGATTTTGCTGCGAGATTCGCTGTCATCCTCGGCTGCGGAATCTGCCGATCATCGCTTACACGAATACACATGTGTCACAGGGCGACGAGCAGTTCGCGTTGCGCATCGGCGCTGATCGCTACCTGCTGAAAACGGAGCCAATCGACGTGCTTTTGAGAGCGGTGACTGAACTTCTCTCGCCCAACGCCGTTCGCCGCAACGAAACGACGCTGGATGACGCGTTCACATTGCAGGCCGACAATTCGACTCTGGTTCGTAAGCTAAAGGCGAAAAATAGGGAGCTCGAGGAGAGGGACAAGGAGCTGAAGCATGTTAATAGTAAATTAGCTGAGAGCCGGACGCGCTTTGAGAACATCATCAGCTCCGCGATGGACGCGATCATCACTATCGATGAAGGGGACTGCATTGTATTTTTGAATGCGGCGGCGGAAACAATGTTCGGCACATCGGCCGTCGAGATACTCTGGAAACCCCTCTCGCATCTCCTGAACGGCCGCTTCAATGCCGTCCAAGCCGATCAGGCAGGCGCATCCCGTGAAACGGGATTTGCCGGTCGCCGCATGGGGGTTCACGGCGCCATCTCGGGGCGACGCGCGGACGGAACGCAGTTTCCGATCGAGGCGTCGCTATCAAAAACCGAAGTGGGCGGTCGGCAGTTCTTCACCGTTATCATGCGCGACATTTCAGAGCGAAGGCGGACCGAGCAGCAGCTCGGCGTCGCCAACGAGCAACTCCGCGCCCTCGCGGCACGGACTGAGACCGTCCGCGAGCGCGAGCGCACGGCTATCGCCCGCGAAATACACGACGTCCTTGCGCAGGACCTCACGTGCCTGAAGATCGATCTGAGCCTAGTCGCCAAGAAGGTTGCCAAGCCCATCGACGAGACGGCGCGAGATGCGGTAGCAGCACGGATTGGCTCGGCCATAGCGCAAACGGATGCGGCGATCGCCACTGTTCAACGCATTGCGACAGACCTGCGCCCCGTTGTTCTCGACAGCCTCGGCTTGTCGGCGGCGATAGACTGGCAGGTCGAGGATTTCGCCCGTCGGTCCGGCCTGACCTGCCACACTTGGGCACCTCATCAGAAGTCCTTCGTCAGCCGCGACTGCGCGACGGCAGTCTTCCGCATTTTGCAGGAAAGCCTCACCAATGTTGCGCGCCACTCGTGCGCAACGGAGGTGGACGTGGAATTCTTGGAGACCGCTTCTTGCACCTCCCTCGTTATCTCGGACAACGGCTGCGGCATAACGATGGAACAGGTAGGCGCCGTGCGTTCGATCGGCCTGGTCGGCATGCGGGAGCGGGCGCAGGCCTTCGGAGGCACCGTGGAGATCAGCGGCGCATCTGATACTGGAACAACAGTCCGAGTGAAAATCCCTGTCGATCAAGGCAGCTCCCCCGTTTCTCGATGACCCGCATTCTCGTAACCGACGATCACGCGATTGTCCGCCAAGGCCTCAAACAAATTCTCACGGAGGAGATTACGGACGCGGTCTTTGGCGAAGCCGATGACTCTGCGAAGACGCTTGTACTCTTGAGTGAGCAGCCATGGGACATCCTGATTCTCGATATCAATATGCCCGGCCGAAACGGTTTCGAGGTGCTACACGAGGTGCGGCGCAGCTATCCAAGTTTGCCGGTGCTCGTGCTCAGTTCGACGCCCGAGGATCAGCTTGGACTTCGCGCGATCAAGAGCGGAGCTGCCGGCTACCTCAACAAGCAAACCGCGCCCGAAAGGCTCGTAGAGGCGGTGCGAAAGATACTAGCAGGCGAACAGTTCATGAGCGTGTTGCTTGCCCACAAGGTCATTGCCGATCTTCGCCGGGATTCCCACCGCTATAGGCATGACGATCTCTCGGACCGCGAACTGCAGGTATTCAAGCTGACAATCGCGGGTAATTCGCTGAAGGAAATCGCGGCGGAACTGTCGTTAAGCGCCAAGACTATCAGCACGTTCCGCGGCCGAGTCTTCGAAAAACTCGACGTCAGGAACGATGTGGAACTGATGCGCTATGCACAACAGCATGGATTTATGTAACGCGTCTTGGTTATTCGGACAGGGGCCCTGGGACAATGCCTCACGATTTGGCCGATGGCGTGTAGTCGGGCGCCTACACGGCCCACTCACTCGGCCTACGACAGATTCAGCATCCCCCACGTGGCCAACCGTGCGCCGATATCAGACAATCGAAGATATCAAGGCTCCACCCGAATCCCCACCACACTCGCCGTCGGCGCCGACCCGTTACAACGGGGAACCCGCATACCAGCGGCCGACTGGCTCATCGCTACCTGCCTGGACTCAGCACGCACGGCAAACGTCTGCTAAATGGGGTACACGGTCCCCGAATCGGACGGAAGCTGTAGCGGTCTACCTTTTCGCAACTGCCGCCACCCTTCTGACGCTCGGAGTACGCGTGGTATTGGCGAGCCAATTGGGGACCGAGCCGACCCTCGTCATATTTACAATGCCGATCGCGATCAGCGCTTATTTGGGTGGGCTGGGTCCTGGGCTGTTGGCCACTGTATTGTCCTATTTGGCATCCAGCTTTATTTTGATGGGGCCGACTCACAGTTTCTGGACCGAGGGTATAGCGCAGAGATGGAATATCTTTTTTGTCATGCTGGCGGGGGTGATCATAACCGTGATCAACGAGGCTCTGCATCGTGCCCGCGTAAGTAACGAGGTCGTGTCCCGTGAGTTGATGGAAAGGGCTGGCGCCGTAAAATTGGAGATTTTACAGACCGCAATATTCTGTAGCGCCAACTTTTCATGCATAGCGACAGATGCACGTGGCGTAATACAGCTCTTCAACGTCGGCGCTGAACGCATGATGGGCTACGCCGCCGGAGATGTCGTGAACAAGGTGACGCCCGCCGAACTCTCCGATCCGAAGGAACTAATCGTGCGGGCCGCAGCGCTTAGCATCGAGCTCGAAACGCCGATCTCGCCGGGCTTCGAGGCGCTTGTATTCAAGGCCTCGAGAGGTATCGAGGACGTCTATAAACTCACCAAGGTCCGCAAGAACGGCAGTCGCTTCCCTGCGATCGTCTCCGTTACAGCGCTTCGAGACGAAAAAACGGACATCATAGGCTACCTATTGATTGGCACAGACAACACGGCTGGACAGAAAATCGAGGACGAACGACGGCTCGCGGACGACGCGCGACTAGCGGTTGAGCAGGCATTGCATGAGGCCAACGCCGCGCTTGAAGTTACAAAGACCGCCGCCGAAAAAGCCAATCTCGCGAAGTCGGACTTTCTCTCAAGTGTGAGCCACGAGCTGCGCACCCCGCTCAACGCCATAATCGGTTTCGCCGAGTTCATGATCGATGAAAAGCCGGGGGCCCTAAACCCGAAGCAAAAAGAATACCTCAGCGACGTCCTGATGAGCGGCCGGCACCTGCTTCAGCTTATCAATGATGTGCTCGATTTAGCCAAGGTCGAATCCGGCAAGATGGTACTCCATCCTGAGACATTTGCCGTCCGCAAGGTCATTCAGGAGGTCGCCGCCGTGATCAAGGGAGTTGCTCACAAGAAGCACATCACGCTTCAGATCGTGATCGGGCCCGGACTCGAGTTCGTCACGCTTGATCAGCATAAATTCAAGCAGGTGCTTTACAACCTACTCTCCAATGCGGTGAAGTTCACCGACGACGACGGCATAGTCGTCGTTCATGCCAACCTGCTCGACGGAAAGCAGTTTGAGGTTCGCGTCCGCGACACCGGCATTGGCATCAGGGCCGAGGATATGAGCCGTCTGTTTAACGAATTTGAGCAACTTGACGCGGGTCCCGCGCGCCGCTTTGAAGGCACGGGCCTGGGTTTGGTGCTGACAAAGAAATTCCTCGAATTCCAGGGTGGCTGCATCAGCGTCGAAAGCGAGCTGGGTAGCGGCAGCGTATTCACGATAGTCCTGCCATTGTCGGTCGCCTCAATGGAGACCGCATGAGCGCCAAAATACTCGTCGTGGACGACAACCCGATCAACCTGAAGCTTGTCTCAGACGTGCTTCTGTTCGAGAAGCATGAGCTTTTCACCGCCGCTGACACGGGGGGAGCGCGGACCGTACTTGCTGCAGTTCTCCCAGACTTGATCCTGATGGATATCGCCCTGCCGGGCATGGACGGGCTCACATTCACTCGCCAGCTCCGTACCGAGGAACGGACCCGCGACGTTTGTATCGTTGCCCTGACGGCCTTTGCGATGAAAGGCGACGATCAAAAGGCGATCGCGGCCGGTTGCGATGGCTACGTTACAAAGCCGATTGATACCAGAAACTTTCCGATCCAGGTTGTGGGGTTTCTCAGAGCCTCATGTGCGAAGCGCGGCGCCATCGCTCGCCCCGAGAATACCACGCGATGAACATCCTCGTTGTAGATGACGACGCCGTGAACCGCAAGCTGCTCCGGATAAGGCTCGAGGGCGAAGGGCATTTCGTGGTCGAAGCCTCAGACGGCGTCGAAGCACTTTTGGTGCTGGAGCGCGAGTCGATATCGGCAGTGATCTCGGACATTCTCATGCCAAAAATGGACGGGTATCGCCTCTGCCACGAGATTCGGAAATTGCCGGGCCACCGGGACCTCAGGTTTGTCCTCTACAGCAGCACCTACACATCTCCGGCCGACGTGCGACTGAGCGCCACTGTCGGGGCGGATCGGTTTGTCGCCAAGCCCGCGCCCATTGCCGTCATCCTCGCGGCACTTCAAGACTCGGCCAGCAGGCCGCCGCTACCTTCTATCTTGCCCGACGAGGCGCTGGTTCTCCGCGAATACAGCGCCGTTCTTGTCAAGAAACTCGAGACGAAGAATGATGATCTGCGCCATGCGCTCGACGTCTCGCGCCGGGCCCATAACCGGATCCAGGAACTAAACGACGATCTGGAGCGACGTGTGCTGGAGCGCACGGTCGCGTTGGAAGGCGCCAACCGGGAGCTAACAGCAGCAGCCGCAGAAATTAAACAGCTCAACCGCCTCCTTCCGATCTGTTCCTTCTGCAAGAATATCCGCGACGGCAAAGATTACTGGGAGAACGTCGAAAGCTATATCACGCACAACACAAACAGCACCTTCAGCCACGGCGTTTGCCCAGACTGCTATGAGAAACACTACGGGCCCACAATTAGAGCTTTGGGCATCGATTCAGATGCCGGAGGCAATCCGCAATGAACCCCACCTGGGCGGTCGCCTACTTGCCGCGGTCGCACTATCGCGACGAGCAGGCATGTCCCGTGTAGCACTCGCCTCCGCCATTTCGTCTAGCACGGGTAATAATTTCCAGCTCCCACACCCATGAATGTCCTCATTGTCGATGATCATCCTATCAACCTGAAGCTCTTGCGTGCCGTGCTGGAGGCGGACGGCGCGACCGTGTCCGAAGCCACGGATGGCATCGAAGCCCTTGGCATATTGAAACTCAATGGCATCGATGCGGTCGTTTCCGACATGTCGATGCCGCACATGGATGGCTACCAACTATGCATGGAGGTGCGCGCGGATCCCCAATCCTTTGACGTCCCGTTCATCGCCTATTCAGCAACATACACGTCACCGGACGACGAGCGGATCATGATGGAGATAGGCGCTGACTATTTCCTTCAAAAGCCGACCTCGGCCGCAGCGATTTCGTCAAGCCTTCAAGAAGCCGTGCGGGTTCGGCGCCGGCGTCCGCCTTCTTCCATCCGCCCACGCCTGAAATCGAGTCCGATAAACGGGTGCAACCACAAGTATTCGTCAGACCTTGAGGAAAGAGATGTCGCTCCCACCGGGAAACCTGCAGGGACAACGAAAGCGGAGGACGAGCCGCTCAAATCGAGTTCCTGTGCATGCCAGACACTCGGCCAGTTTCGACAAATGCAGAAAATGGAGACTCTCGGTACCCTCGCGGGAGGGATCGCGCACGACCTCAACAATATCCTGCACGGAATCTGCCGGTACAGCGAACTGGCTCGAGAGGAGGCGGAGGGCAATGCCACGCTCACCGAATACCTCGACGGGCTGATGCGCGGGGCGCACCGGGCGACGGCCCTCGTGCGGCAAATCGTCGGATTCAGCCAACATAGGGCCGAGGAGCGTCAACCCATTCGTCTTGGACCCATTGTAATGGAGGCAATGCAGTTGCTTCGGTCTTCTGTTCCGGTCTCGATCCAATTTCAGACATCGGTGGCGGATGACGTACCGATCGTATTCGCCGACGCCACGCAAATCTATCAGGTGATAATGAATCTCGGCGCCAACGCCGCCTATGCGATGAAGAGTCGGAAAGGGCGCCTGGAAGTAAAGCTAGAGAGCTTGCTCGTCGCCAAGAGTGCCACTGCTGTCCCATCAGAATTGCGCGTGGGACGCTACGCGATGGTCACCGTTCGCGACAATGGGATCGGCATGGACGCGAAGACCCTTGGTCGGATATTCGAGCCATATTTCACCACTAAACCAGCTGGCGAGGGTTCCGGACGTGGCCTCGCGATCGTACACAGCGTCGTCAAATCGCATGACGGCGTAATTACTGTTTCCAGCGAGCTGGGGGAAGGCACGACGATCAGGATATATCTTCCTGCCAATCATGTAGCCATCGTTGAAACGACTCCGGCTGCGAGAAAACTTGCCCCCCACTCATTGGAATCGACTCCTTAAATGGTGCGAGAGCCGGGAGTCGAACCCGGATCAACGGCTTCGGAGGCCGCTACACTATCCATTGTGCTACACTCGCGATTAACCCAGCAAGGGAGAAGCAAACCGCCCGCCAAACCCTAGGTCAAGCTGTCGCGAGGAATCGCCCGATCCGCGCGGTCACTCGTTCCCGGCCCAGCACACGCAGCAGGCCGTAGAAGCTCGGTCCAACGCCTGTTCCTGAGACGGCCAGCCTCGCCGGGTGGATGTAGTCGCCCGTGCCCACGGCATGCGTCGCAGCAAGCCCTTGGACCAGGGCTTCCAGGGCGGCATCCGAGGAAAAATCCCCCGCAGGCAGGGCGGCCACAAGCTCGCCCAGGCGCGCCTTCGGGTCTCCCTTGGCAAAGACTTTTTCCCTCGCATTCGGGTCGATCGCGAAGTCGTCGCCGAAGAAGTAGCCTATGAATCCAGGCAGGTCCTCGATCGCCCGGACCTTGGGCTGGCAGAGGACGATGACGTCCCGCAGGTAGGCGTCCACTTGCGGCTTCCCGGCGAAGTAATTCCTGGAGGCCAGGTAGTCCCTCGCGAAAACGAAGCACTTCTCGGGCTCCATGGCGTGGAGGTAGACGGCGTTCATGTGCGCCAGCTTCTTCTCGTCGAAGCGCGCATTGCTCTGGTTGATCCCAGGCAGGTCGAAGAGGCGTATGATCTCGTCGATCGGCAGCTTCTCCCGGTCCTCCTTGGGTGACCAGCCGAGCAGACAGAGGAAGTTGACCAGCGCCTCCGGCAGGAAGCCGCGCTTCTGGTAGTCCTCGACGAGGGCCCCCTGGTCGCGCTTGGACATCTTGCCCGGGCCGTTCTGCTTCAGGATGAGGGGGATGTGGGCATAGACCGGCAGGGGCGCCCCGAGCGCCTTGAACAGCTCCGTGTGCTTGCTCGTGTTCGACAGGTGGTCCTCCCCGCGGATGACGTGAGTCACCTTCATTGCGATGTCATCGACGACATTCACGAGGTGGAAGACGGGGTTTCCGCCGGACCGGACGATGACAAAGTCCTTATCCTCTGTCCGCTCCACCCTGCCGCGGATGGCGTCCTCGATCACCTGGGGCTCTCCCGAGATCCTGAACATGATGGCCCCGTCCTTCTCATAGGTCCTGCCGGACGCCGTCAGGCGTTCGAGGTATTCCCTGTAGATGTCGCCGCGCTCGCTCTGGCGGTAGGGTCCGCAGGGCCCGCCGACGCCCGGGCCCTCGTCCCAGTCGAGGCCCAGCCACTTCATGCTGCCATAGATCAGGTTGAGGAATTCGTCGCTGTTTCGCGACTGGTCCGTGTCCTCGACCCGCAGGATGAACACCCCGCCCGTGTGGCGGGCGTACAGCCAGTTGAAAAGGGCCGTGCGCGCGCTTCCTATGTGGAAGAAGCCGGTCGGACTGGGGGCGAAGCGGACGCGGACCTGGGACATGGTTCGGGATTTCGAATGCGGGCTTGTGATTGCGGCGAGGGGCCAGCAAGAACCAAGGGATGTCTGCTGTCAAAGCCGCTCCCTTGGATCCCGTGGCCCTCGCCGCGCGCTTCGAGGCGGCGGGCTTCAAGGCTGGGTTCGGGAGCCAGGCCTACGGGGCAGCGGGCGGCTGTCCCCTCCTGGCCCTGAGCAAACGCACTCCGGGGCCCAAGCCGCGGATCTACCTGTCGGCCGGAATCCACGGCGATGAGCCTGCCCCTCCCCTCGCCCTCCTCTCGATGCTGGAATCGGGAGACTTTGACGCCCGGGCCGTCTGGCTCATGTGCCCGATCCTGAACCCTGTCGGCCTCACGACGGGCGTGCGGGAGAACGGCGCCGGTTTGGACCTGAACCGCGACTACCGCCACCTTGAGTCCGGCGAGGTCCGGGCCCACGTCGGCTGGCTTAGAAGCCAGCCCAACTTCGACGTGGCCATCTGCGTCCACGAGGACTGGGAGTCGACAGGCTTCTACCTCTACGAGCTCAACCCCGACAAGAGGCCGACCCTGGCCGACGCGATGATCAAGGCCGTGTCCAAGGCGTGCCCGATCGACCTAAGCCCGATGATCGAGGGCCGTGAGTCCAAGGGCGGCATCATCCGGCCCCTGGCCGACCCGCTCGAGCGAGAGAAATGGCCGGAGGCGATCTATCTCCAGGCCCACCACACGCGGCTCTCCTACACCATCGAGTCGCCCTCGGCGCTGCCCCTGGAAACGCGGGTCTCGGCGCTGCGCATTGCGCTCAGGACCGCCATCGGGATCGCGACCCGCCCAAGGGGCTAGATCGCCCGGGCGTCCAGCCCATGGGTGACACAGAAGGCCGCCATGTCCGCGGGCAACGGGGCCGCGAACACCGACGGCATCCCCGCCGGGCGCAGGTCGATCTGCGCGCAATGGAGCGCCTGTCGCGCCAAGAGGAGGCGCCTTTCGAGGGCGGGCGTCCAACCCCCGTCGATGAAGTCGAGGTAGAGCCGCGCGTCGGGTCCATAGATCTTGTCCCCAACCAGCGAATGCCCGAGCCACTGCGCGTGGGCCCGGATCTGGTGCTTGCGCCCCGTCTCGGTTGTCACCCGCGCAAGGGTGAAGCCGCCGCCGGTGGACACGGGCTCGAAGCAGGTGACCGACGCCTGGCCGTCAGGGCGCACGGCGGACTTCATGAAGACCGGGCTCGACGTGTCGTCACCCAGGGGCTGGTTCACCCGGACGGCTTCCCGCACCTCCCCTGTCAGGATCGCGACATAGGCCTTGGCGACCTTGCGGTCCTGCATGGCCGTCTGCAGGCGGCTTGCCATCCGGGGCTCCTTGGCCATCACGACGACCCCGCTCGTCTCGCGGTCGAGCCGGAAGACAAGGTGGATGGTGCCGAGGCCGAGCAGCTCCCGGGAGGCCCCGACAAGGCTCGACCAGGGTCCATGCTTCGAGGGATGGCAGACCACGTCGCCGGGCTTGTTCACGACAAAGAGTCGCTCGTCCTCGTGGACCACCCACGAACGGAGCTCCTCGGGGGAGACGATCCGCGCGGGTCCCTGGGCCAGCCGCCGCGGCCACGCCGAGGCCTTTGGGCCGTCGACGCCGGGCTCCCTCACGTCTTGATCCTCTTGACCCGGTAGCGGCCGATCGCGATCCCGGCCATCCGGGCCAACATGGGCTTGGTGGCCAGCACGCTCGAGGCAGCCAAGAGCTTGTTCCTCCACCCCGGTACCACCATCGCCCTTCCGGAGGCGAGGGCGCGCAGCGACGCCATGACGACCCCCTCGGTCGTCCCGGAGCCGCCCGGGCCGGCATCCTTGTCGAGGCCAGCGCGCCGAAAAAAATCCGTGGACGTGGGGCCCGGGCACACAGCCAGCGTGCTGACACCCGACCCCCGCAGCTCCTCGTTGAGCGCAAGGCTCCAGTGCAGGGCGAACGCCTTGGTCGCCCCGTACACGCCGATGAAGGGCGTGGGCTGGAACGCGGCAACCGAGGCGACAGTGAGAATCACGCCGCCGCGCTCCTTCATGACCGGCAGGAGCTCGCCCGTCATGTGGACCACGGCCCGCACGTTGAGGTCGATCATCGTCAGCTGCTCGCCGACATTCGGCGCAGGAAACCGGCCATACGTCCCGAATCCGCTGTTATTGATTAGTAAAACCCGCCCCGCGGGAACATCGACCGCCAGAAAGTTTCTAATTGTTTCAATGCCCGTCGCGAGCTGTGCGGAATCCGTCAGGTCGC
>Ga0302326_10018522_pt1 | contig 14437 bp, 15 predicted proteins | sample Palsa_T0_3_FD_202264 | JGI IMG/M metagenome (GOLD analysis project Ga0302326, IMG submission 202264) | Peat permafrost microbial communities from Stordalen Mire near Abisko, Sweden - Palsa_T0_3 | ecosystem: Environmental > Terrestrial > Soil > Palsa > Peat permafrost | place: Sweden: Abisko... | reverse complement strand
ATTTTCGCCGGGACCGGTTTTCTAAAACGTGTACTGTCGTCATCCGCGCTGCCTGGTGGGTTTCCGTCCCGCTTTCCACTTTTCCGGCGACAACGGTTACTACTACTAAGAAGGGATGGATTAATTTGGGCTCTTATCGTAGTAGCAGCGGAGGAGCAGTTTTGCACCCGGGAATCCACAGGAAGAAGCGTCGGGGAGATTTCACACGCCTTCGCAGTGGTGTAGAGTGAGTCAAACCGACAAGGGGGCAATCACACCATGCTTAGCGCGGGGGTTGAGCAGGAGAGAACGGTCGCACAGGGGGCCGCAACCATGGAAATCACGGTGAGCCGTCAGGACCTGCTGCGTGAGCTGAGCGCCACGCAGAGCGTTGTCGAGCGGAAGACAACGATTCCTATCCTCTCCAACTTTCTGCTGGAAGCTACCCAGGGAGAGGGAGACGGGCAAGACCGCCTGACGATCACGGCGACGGACCTCGACCAGAGCATTCGTACCTCTTGTACGGCCAAGGTGAAAAAGCCCGGTGCTTGCACCATCCCGGCGCGGAAACTGTTCGACTACGTCAAGCTGCTTCCGGACGGTGATATTTCCATCAAGCTGATGGAGAACCACTGGGTGCAGATTCGTTCCGGCCGTTCCAACACCAAGATGGTGGGCATGGCGCGCGCGAATTTTCCCCAGGTGCCGGAGTTTCCTGAGACCGGGCTGACCCAGCTATCCGCGATTTCGCTCAAGGGGATGATCTCCAAGACCATCTTTGCGATTTCAAATGAAGAATCGCGCTACACCCTGAACGGTGCTTTGCTTATTTTGAAAGCGGAGTCGCTCTCCATGGTGGCGACGGACGGTCATCGGCTGGCGCACATTGAGAAGGCTGGAGAATCGCTGCAGAACATCAGCGGCGAGAAAAAGACGTTGATCCCGCGCAAGGCTTTGGCTGAGCTGCAATCCCTGCTCTCCGATACGGAAGCGGAGTCACTCGATTTTTACGACGATGAGCATACCCTCTTCTTCCGGCTGGGGCATCGTGTGCTGACCACGCGGAAGCTTACCGGTCAGTTCCCCAACTACGAGGCTGTGCTGCCCCGGGACAATAACAAGTTTGTCGTGGTGCGCAGTGAAGAGTTGATGGGGTCGATCCAACGTGTGGCGCAATTTGCCGACGAGCGGTCGGGCGCGATCAAGATCCGGCTGGAACAGAACGAGATGAAGATTTCTTCTTCCTCGACGGAATCAGGCGAGTCGGAGGATACGATCGAAACTCCCTACAGCTTCGATTCGATTGTGGTTGGTTTTAATTCGACGTACCTGATCGACTTTCTCAAGGCCGTCGGATCCAGCGGCGAAGTGCGGCTGGAATTTAAAGACGCGCAGTCGGCCGGCCAGATGCGGCCTGAAGATGCGGCCGATGATTTCAAATATCGCTATGTGATCATGCCGATGCGCATCTGAAGGCTCAAGATAAAGCCGAACCCCAAATCCTGTTCCCCAACCACAAGAGATCGGGTGGCCCATCCTTCGCGCTCTTTGCGAAGGGTGGGCCACTACAGCTCTACACCCGAAGCGCTTCCCCCGCACATTCTGCTTTTCCCACCCTTCGCAAAGAACGCGAAGGATGGGCCACCCGATCTCTTGTGTTGGGGATAGAGAAAAGGCAGAGTTGGTGGGCGTGGAAGAGTTGATTGCCACGACACTTCTGAATGCGAAGATTACCCACTAAACTCCACGGGGAATGGTTACTTTCGTTAGGTCTTCGCTTTTGAGCGAGCTGGCTTACGGGTAACGGTTGCCTTCGTTGCTTTCTTGGGGGCGGCTTTCTTGACCGCCTTCTTTGCCGGCTTGGCGCGGGCCACTGCTGTCTTCTTCACCAGCATTGTTTTCAGTTGCTTGAGGTCCACCGTCTGGGCCGATTTTCTTAACCGTTCAATGTCGTAGTAGGTCCGCTTCTCGGTGAGAAAAATGTGGACTACGAAATCGACGTAATCCATCAATATCCATTCGCCCTGCCGCCGGCCCTCGACCGAATTGGGATAGGTTTGAAAATCTTTTTTCAGGCGGATCTCGATCTCGTCGGCGATGGCCTGAGTCTGGCGTTCGTTTGATCCACTGGTGATGAGGAAGAAGTCGGTAAAGCCGGCATCTACCGCGTCGAGTTCGAGGATACGAGTATCCTCAGCCTTTTTGTCTTCGCAAGCCTCCGCAGCGGCCAAAACCATGCGGCGCGTTTCCGTCGTTGCCATTCGGTCGGGTGGTGTCTCCTTAGTAGTCTCTATGGTATCCCTATGGGCGGTAGAGGCAGTGGGAGCGAATGTATTCCGCAACTGCGGGGATGAGCACGGTCTGTTGTTCCGCGCCCTCAGCCAAAGCCGCGCGAATCTCTGTGGCGGAAATGTCCTGGTCCAGGTCGGGCAGGAGAAATAGGGTGGTGGGTGGACCCGACGCCCCGGACAGGGTGTAGCGAGTGAACCCGGGTTCGTGGTGTTCTGCGATGTTCCTCATCCCGTCGGGCAGGGCCGCATTGATCTGTTCGAGCGAGAAGCCAGGCCGGCCGCCGACGATAAAGTCACAAAAAAGCAAGAGCTCGGTGGCTCGATGCCACTGCCTGAGAGTGAGGAATGAATCGGCGCCCAAGAGGCAAAAAAGCTCATCCGGGGGCCGGAGCTGGAGCCTCAGGCGCTCGAGAGTATCAAAGGTGAAGTTGGGTTGACCGCCGGGCAGCGGCGCGTCGATAGCGCTCGCGATGAGCCGAGGTTCCCCGGCTACAGCTAACCTGACCATGGCTAACCGGTCTTCAAAACTAGCATGGGGGGAGCCGCCCTTAAGAGGCTGGGTGCCTACCGGCGCTACCAAAACCTGGTCGAGCTTCTGCCGCTCGATGGCGGCACGAGCGAGAGCGATGTGACCGCAATGCGGCGGATCGAAAGTCCCGCCGAAGAAGGCGATGCGCATAGGGGCATCGTATCGTGCCCACTGTATCCTAGGGCCACTCAATGGCTGTTGCTTACATTGCGCTCGGTGGCAACCTCGGGGACCGCGCGCAAACTCTATCCTTAGCGATCGATCGCCTGGGCCTTCTGGGGACCGTGATGTCGCGCTCTTCCTTCTATGAGACCGAGCCGGTGGGGTTTCGGGATCAGCCGCCGTTTCTGAATGCGGTCGTCGCCGTCGAGACCGATTTGGAACCCATCGATCTGTTGCGCGGCATGCTGGCCATCGAAAGGGAGTTCGGGCGTGATCGCAGTAACAATGTCTTAAATGGCCCAAGGACGCTGGATTTGGATTTGCTGGCGATGGGAGATTGCGTGGCCGCCGGCACCGAGCTGACGCTGCCTCACCCGGCTCTGGCAAAGCGCCGGTTTGTGCTGGCCCCATTGGCGGAAATCGCTCCGCAATTGCGGCACCCCGTGTTGAAGCAAACCATGGCTGAGTTGCTGGAGCTGTTGCCTGACGAGGGGGAAAACCGCGTTGCTGCGGTGCGCCGCCTCTCTCCCTCTAACAAATGACGGGTGCCCCACATCTCGATTTTGAGATGTGGGATTCCGAGGACCTCTCCCCTGTCTGAACCGGCACTTGGAGGAGCGGGTTGAATTGTTTGACAAGTTAGAATCAGGGAAGTGTCTCTTGCTTTTCAGATAGAAGCCGTCGCTGGACAGGCACGGCGGGGGACCATAACCCTGCCCCATGGGGTAGTCCAGACTCCGGCATTTATGCCGGTAGGGACCGCGGGAACCGTCAAGGCCATCCCCCAACATCTGTTGGAAGAGCTGGACGCGCAGATCATCCTTGCCAACACCTATCACCTGTATTTGCGGCCGGGCCATGAGCTGATTCGGCGGGCCGGCGGGCTGCACCGCTTTATCGCCTGGCCGCGGCCCATGCTTACAGACTCCGGCGGCTTTCAGGTTTTCTCGCTCAACGAGTTGCGTAAGGTGAGCGAAGAAGGGGTGCGGTTTCGATCCCACCTGGATGGCTCCTCCCATTTCTTCTCGCCCGAGCACTCCATGGACGTGCAAATGGCGCTAGGAGCCGACATCATCATGGCCTTCGATGAATGCACGGAATACCCGGCCGACCGCGGGCGTGCCTTGCAATCCCTGGAATTAACCCTGCGCTGGGCCCGGCGCAGCTTGCAGCATGTTCAACAGCATGGCAACGGCGGCCAATCTTTATTCGGCATAGTGCAGGGGGGTATGTATCCGGATTTGCGGCGTCAATCCGCCGAGCAACTGGTGGAGATGGACTTCCCTGGCTACGCCATCGGCGGGCTGAGCGTGGGCGAGCCGCGGCATCTGACCCGGGAGATCATCGAGAGCACCCTGCCTCTTTTGCCGGCCGACAAACCGAGGTATGTGATGGGCGTTGGCTACCCGGACGAGATAGTGGAATACGCTGCCCTGGGGGTGGACATGATGGACTGCACCATTCCCACCCGCGCCGCCCGGCACGGGCTGCTGTTCACCTCGGGAGGGCGCCTGAATATCAGAAACCGGCGCTTTGCCGAAGACCCGGAACCACCAGACCCAAACTGCGGCTGCATGGTATGTGGCCGCTACAGCCGGGCCTATCTTCGCCACCTGATGGCCGCCCAGGAGCCTCTCGCGGGGGTGCTGAACACGCTGCACAATCTGGCCTATTACCTTGACACGATGCGAGCGGTACGAAATGCTATTTCCGCGGATACTCTTCCTGCGCTGCTGGCCCGCGTGCGCGCGCAAGCCGATCGTGTCGGCTCCTCCAGCGATCTCCCAGTCCAGTAGACAAACAGGGGCAGATAGGCTGTAGTAGATAGCTGGATAAGAAATTAGAGGATGGTACGTTGACTTTAACTCCCTTGCTGCTGGCTCCCGTTATTCCACCTGGCCTGGTGACCTTTCTTCCGTTCCTGCTGATCATTGCGGTTTTTTACATGATGCTGGTGCGCCCGAACCAGAAAAAACAGAAGCAATGGCAGGAGATGCTGGCGAGCCTGAAGCTGGGCGACCGCATCACCACCACCGGCGGCATGCGCGGAACCATCATTTCTCTTAAGGAGGACGCGGTACAGCTGCGCGTCCCACCCGACGGCGTCAAGCTGGAGGTGGTTAAGAGCGCCATCGCTTCCGTGACCACTAACCAAGAGGAAGCCAAGTAGTCGTAATTTCCCATGCGTAAAACCCTTCTGATCGTTGCAGTTCTTCTCGTTTTCGTCTTTGGCATCTTCGGCATTCCGAAGGGCATAGGGCCGTCCGCCTGGAAAGAGGCGTTGACCGACCGCATCCACCTGGGCCTTGACCTCAAAGGCGGAATCCACCTGGTGTTGCAGGTGATGGTGGACGAAGCGGTGAGTGCGGAAACAGATAATGCCGTGGCCCGAATACAGTCGGCTTTACAGCAGGGCGGCTTCCCCGCCCGCTCGGTGCTCAAACCCGACCCTAAGCAGCCGGCAGTGATTCAGATTCAGGGAACCCCTGCGGACAAGGCGAGCGATGTGCGTAACCTGCTCGACTCCAGCTACGGAAACCAGTACACGGTCTCGTCCGGGCCCAACAACAGCTGGACGCTGACCATGAAGCAGACGGAGGTGCAGTCGATCGAGCAGCACGCTCTGCAGCAGTCGATCGATACCATCGGTACGCGCATCAATGCCCTCGGAGTGACCGAACCCACGATTCAGGAATACAACCTGGGCACCAACCAGATCCTGGTGGAGCTGCCGGGTGTCGACGACCTGAGCCGGGTGCGCGACATTATCCAGTCGACTGCCCGCCTGGAGATTCACCTGGTGGTGGGTGGGCCATTCGCCACCGAACAGGCTGCGGCCCAAAGCCTTGGCGGGACGGTGCCACCAGATGATGTGGTCATGGCCTATGGCGGCAGTGAACCCGAATTGCAGGGCCAGTACTATGTTCTGCAACGGGTCCCCATCGTGGCCGGAGATGACTTCCGCGATGCCCAACCCTCGGTAGATGAAAATGGCCGTCCAGATGCGACCTTCATTCTCACCCGCAGCGCGGGTGACCGCTTCTACCAGTTCACCAGCACCAACATCGGCAAGTCATTGGCTATTGTTCTCGAGAATCGGGTGCAGGAAGCGGCTAATATCCAGCAGGCGATTCGCGACCAGGGCCGGATTACCGGGCTGGGGAAAGAAAAAGCACAGAACCTGTCTCTCATGCTGCGCACCGGCGCCTTGCCGGCTTCCATTCACTACCTGCAGGAGAGCGTAGTTGGACCCTCCCTGGGCGCGGATTCTATTCGCAGGGGCATCCTGGCATCGGTCGTGGGCATGCTGGCGGTCCTGATATTCATGCTGGTCTACTATCATGGAGCGGGCATCAACGCCGACCTGGCGCTCCTGCTAAACCTGATCATTCTGCTCGGTTTCATGGGTTTCTCCAAAGCCACGCTGACGTTGCCCGGCATTGCCGGTGTGATTCTGACCATCGGCATGGGGGTCGATTCCAACGTGCTGATCTTCGAGCGCATCCGGGAAGAATTGCGTGCGGGTAAGACGGCCGCGGCGGCCGTAGACCAGGGCTTCGAGCATGCCTGGAGGACGATTGTCGATACTCACGTGACGACCATCGTATCGGCCATCATCCTGTTTCTTTTCGGTACAGGACCAATTAAGGGTTTTGCCGTCACCTTGAGCTTTGGTTTGTTCGCTAACCTATTCACTGCGGTATTTGTCTCGCGTCACATCTTTGATTCGATCCTCAGGCGTAAGCAGCGTGGAGAGGCACTTTCGATCGGGTAGTGGTCGCGCACCAGTAAGGCGGAGTTAGAGTGGAACTGTTTCACGGCGTTAACGTTGATTGGCTAGGGAAGAAATGGTATTTCCTCGGCTTTTCGCTGATCTTCAGCGTAGCGGGAGTCCTGTCGATGCTTTTCTGGCACGGCATTAAACTGGGAATCGACTTTCGCGGCGGCACCCTGGTCTACGTTCAATTTGAGCAGTCGCCCGACCTCGACCGGATTCGCCAGGCAATCGACCGCGCCGGCATCCATGACAGCCGCATCCAGACCTACGGAACAGCGGGCCAGCGGCAGGTCGCCATCTCCCTGGCGCAAAAGGAGACCCAGGAGTCCGCCCTCGATACCGGGCGGGAGACCATCGTTGGGGCTTTGAACACGAACTATTCCAACGCCGGGACAGCGAACCAGGGCAAGCTGGATCTGGACAATGCCAGCCAGGGTTCGTTGACCCAGTTTCTTGAGCAGAGTGATCCCCAGCACCTGGCAGGCACAGCAGACGCCGCGCAAAAATATGCCGCGGGGGCCGCGGCCATTCTCAATCACCGCGACCACGACCTGGGCGGCATCTTCAGCAGCATCGACCAACTGAACGGGGTAGCTGACCCGGCGGTGGTCAACCAATTGAAGCAGGGCGCCTTTCTTTCGGGCTTCCACGTTTTTGCGGCGGATATTATCGGACCCCAGGTGGGCGCTTTGCTGCGCAAGCAGGCCTTGCTTGCGGTGCTGTACTCCCTGTTCGGGATGCTGGTTTACCTGTGGTTCCGCTTCGAGTTGATTTACGGCGTGGCTGCCGTGGTCGCCGTGTTCCATGACACCCTGATCACGATTGGGGCGTTCAGCTTAACCAACCAGGAGATCACCCTCACGGTGATCGCCGCCATCTTGACCCTGATCGGCTACTCCATGAACGATACGATCGTTGTTTTCGATCGTATCCGGGAAAATTTGCGTATCTCCCGGCGGGAGAATCTGACCAACGTGGTCAATCGCAGCATCAACCAGACGCTGAGCCGGACGGTTCTGACCTCAGGGCTGACTTTCCTTACTGTTCTGTCGCTGTACCTGTTTGGCGGCGAGGTGCTGCATGGTTTTTCCTTCGCCCTGGTCATCGGCATTCTGATCGGCACGTATTCTTCGATTGCCGTGGCCGCCCCGATGCTCGTGGCCTACCAGGAGTGGCGGGGTGGGCAGGGGAAGAAAGCGATACTGCCTGCGGGTAAGAAGGCCCGGGTCTAAACAGCTTCGCTCTGTCGAAATAAGCCGCAACTTCTAACCATGAGTGGGTGGCCCAGGTCTCGCTTTTGAGACCTGGGTTTCTCCTCGCAACGGGTCCGGGCCGGAACACCCAGGTCTCAAAATCGAGACCTGGGACCCACGCATAGTTCGTCCGTGGCTTTTTCTTCCGTTAACTGCTCTCTCCGGAAGCGCCGCCCTCCCTTTGTCATCTCGACCGAACGTAGTGGCGAGATCTGCGGTTCAGTAGTCCTTTCTTGGGAATGTTTTTCTTGCAGTGTCGTGTCCCGGCATACACCCTCAGCAACCGATAGGGCTTTTCAACGGTATTCAAAACCTCGCGGGCACCCAAAATTGTTAGCTTGCCTTCCTATGGTTGGTAGGTGTTATATGTTTCCCACAGGTTGCACAGGTTACCCTTGCAAGCCAATCACCCATCGGGATCAAAAAAAGGCCCGCCGGTGTCAAAGTAGATACAGTACGAATACCCGAGGTTAGGCGATGTTTGAAGATTCACTCATGGAGTCTGGTGGCAAGCTTAAGACCAAGAGTAAATATTGGTCGATCGTGACCCTGTGTATCAATGGTGCCATCCTGGCCGGACTGATTATCTGGCCGCTGTTGCATCCAGAGGCCCTGCCCACGCAGATGATGGCTACCCTGTTGGTCGCCCCACCACCCCCACCGCCCCCTCCCCCGCCACCACCACCTCAGGCTCCGGTCCAGGTCAAGATCAAGTCTGAGATGCTCAACAATGAGTTACAGGCACCCAGCAAGATCCCGCATGACATCAAGCAGATTAAGGAGTCCTCAGCCCCACCGGCCATGGCTGGTGTCTCCGGCATGGAAGGCATGGGCGGCGGTACTCCCGGCGGCGTCATGGGCGGTATTCTGGGCGGCATCGGTGCGGGTCCCACTGTCAAGGCCGCAGCCCCCAAGAAGCTGAGTATTTCCTCCGGCGTCATGGCCGGCAACCTGCTCCAGAAGACCATACCGCAGTATCCGGCGATTGCGAAAGCAGCCCGCATTCAGGGAACTGTTGTTTTGCAGGCGACGATTTCCAAGGGCGGCGGGATTGAAAATCTCAGAGTCGTCAGCGGTCCGCCGATGCTGCAGCAGGCAGCCCTGGATGCAGTCCGTTCCTGGCGTTACAAACCATATTTGCTTAATGGAGATCCGGTCGAAGTAGAGACTACGGTCAACGTAGTCTTCAACCTCGGCGGCTAACCAGCGCCTGCCGGCTACCGCGATCAAAGGTGGTAGCCGGTGATCCCCCTCGTGGCCACTTCGGGTCATTTCAGAACGAAGTTGCCCAGTGCTAGCATCTGGATGTTTCAGAGCTATAACGAAAGTTATTCCGTAGGAGGAAAGATTCAGTGATTCTCGCTCACCTCGCCCATCAGGCAGCCCTCGGTATGTTTCTTTTTCAGGAGTCCGGACAAACCGTTGGCTTCTCCCCCATGGACCTCTGGCACAACATGGGACCCGCGGCCAAGGCTGTTGTCGCGGTTCTGTTCATCATGTCCATCTGGTCGTTGGCTGTGATCATTGACCGCGCCCTCTATTTCAGCGCGGCTCGCAAACAGTCCCGGGAGTTTGCGCCACGCGTTGCCGGCGCTCTCAAGGAAGGCAAACTGGACGAAGCAGTGAAGGTTGCTGACCGTAATAAGAAGTCGCACCTGGCTGAAGTGGTCACCGCCGGCTTGCAGGAGTTCCGCAACTTCGGCAGCGGCGGCGCCATCACCGACGAGCAGATCGAATCCAGCAAGCGCGCACTCGAGCGTTCCGAAGCCATTGTCCATGCCAAACTGAAGAGGGGCCTGGGCGGTCTGGCAACCATCGGTTCCACGGCGCCGTTCATCGGGCTGTTCGGAACGGTGGTCGGTATTTTGAACGCCTTCCAACAGATCGCAACCCAGAAGACCTCCGGTATCGGCGCCGTCGCTGGCGGTATTTCCGAGGCCCTGGTCACCACCGCTTTCGGACTGCTGGTTGCCATCCCTGCGGTTATGACCTTCAACTACTTCACCGGTAAGGTGGAAGCCTTCGACGTGGAGATGGACAATTCCTCCAGCGAATTGATCGACTACTTTATCAAGCAGAGCCACCGCCGCTAAACGGCGCGTCGCAACCACTCAGCAGCGGGAATCCTGCACCGGTTGGAACGGACCCATTCCGTTCCAACCTGGTGGTTTTCACCGAATCTAATTTCAAGATGATGGGAAGCCTGGAGCGTTTTCATAGTCAGTGCGGGCGAGTTCATCGGCAGGCACTCACTTTGAAAACGCTATAGCGGCTCGACCCACGGAGCAAAACAATGGCAATCGCAGTTAGAAACGAAGGCGCCAAGGTTAATTCGAACATCAATGTCACTCCCATGGTGGACGTGATGCTGGTATTGCTTATCGTTTTCATGGTCATCACGCCCATGCTGCAAAACAAGGTGAACGTGGAACTGGCCAAAGTCACCGATCCGACCTCCATGCCGGACGTTGACAAGGAGGATTCGGTCGTCATAGCCGTCACTCGGGACAACAAGGTGTACCTGGGACAAAATCAGGTGTCCATGGCGGATCTTGGCGCCAAGGTGGCCGACCTATTGCAGAACAAGACCGATAAGCAAATCTTTATGCGGGCAGACGCCCGCTCGCAATACGGCACGGTGATGGATGCCATCGACGACGTGCGAACCGCTGGGGTCGATCAGGTAGGCCTGCTCACCGATAAACGCCAGGATCAAAGCCCGCCTCCGCCGGCCGGACAGTAAGCCGGAGAAGCCCAACGCGCACAAGAATTCAGAAAAACGAGGGACAAAAATGGCATTCGATACAGGCGGTGGTGGTGGACTTAATGCAAGCATCAACGTAACTCCGATGATCGACGTGCTGCTGGTGCTGCTGATTGTATTTATGGTCATTACGCCGGTGACGCCGAAGGGTTTGGATGCGCTGGTGCCGCAGCCACCGAAAGAGCCGCAGAAGCAGCAGGATAACGACCGCACCATCGTGGTCCAGATCACCCATCGGGCCGGGGGAGGCGTTCCCGGGTACAAGATCAATGAACTGGACATTTCCCACGGAGATCTATTGAATAAGCTGGAAGGAATTTTTGCCACCCGGGCGGAGAAGGTGATGTTTGTCAAGGGCGATCCCGCCCTCGACTTCTCAGCTGTGGCGGACGTTCTCGACATTGGCCATGAGGCAGGCGTTGACCACATTGGCCTCATCACCCCTAAGGTTGCAGCAGGTCAATAGAAGCTGTATAGCTGTCGCAGGCCGGGCCCTGGTATCCACCAAGCTATTCAAAAGCTTGCTGGGATTGAAGGAAAGGTTGCCTGACCCTGCTGATGAGCCGCAACGAGAGAAGATCGACGATTCTTACAATGGTCCGCGGCTGCTCAAGGAGCAGTCGCGGATTTTGTTTTTTGGGCGGGACTTGCCACTAGGCGGAAACCAGTTACAATCACTGCGCGGAGTTTTTTCCCCTCGCGTTGCAGGCCGGGGCGAGCTTGAAGCAGATCAGGACGGAACCCGGCAATCATAAGGAGATTCAAACCAGAATGAAGCGAAGCGCATATTTTCCGGTGCTGGCGGTCGCCACCCTGTCGCTGCTGACCATGGTTACCGGGTGCAGCAAGCTGCAGGCTCGTGACCAATTGATTAAGGGTGTTCAGGCCTACAAGAACGCCAGATTTGAAGAGGCGATCGACCACTTTCAGAATGCGGAACGACTAGATCCTACGCTCGAGAATGCGCCCCTCTATCTCGCCACCGCGTACGCTCAACAGGTAGTTCCGGACGCGAACACGCCTGAGAACACGAAGAACGCGCAGCTGGCGGTAAACGCCTACCAGCAAGTGCTGATCAAGGACCCGAAGGACCTGAATGCCTTGCGTGGAATTGCCGCGGTCTATCTGAACACCGGCAAGACCGATCAGGCTAAGGAATGGCAGAGAAAGGTCGCAGCCGTGGATCCCAACGACCCGGTTGCCCATTACACGATCGGGGTTGTGGATTGGCGGGTCGCTTACAGGAATGCAATCGCGGTTCGTAACGGTCTGGGTATGCAGGATAACGGCGACATGATCAAAGACAAGGCGGCATGCGCGAAGCTGGCCGAACAGAATGGGCCTATTGTGGATGAGGGGATTAAGGAGCTGACGCAGGCCGTCAACCTTCGTCCCGGCTACGATGATGCGATGTCGTACCTCAGCTTGCTCTATCGTCGCAAAGCCGACCTTGATTGCGGCGACGAAGCCGCCCACAAGCAGGACATGGCATTGTTTGACCAGTGGCGCGATAAGACCATGGCTACCCGCAAGGCGAATGAGGAGAAAAAGAATCAGCAAACGCCGGGCGGTATTACGATGGGTACCGGCAAGTAAACTTGTATTTGAAGGATCGGCAAGCCCCTGGCTATGGCCAGGGGCTTGTTGCGTAAGCAACCGTCGTGGTTCGCATTGGGAAGCTGAAATGGGCGCGTACGAAGATTGAGTGGGTGGGCCACCCACTTGAAGTCTAGTCCGAGCCTGTGGTGTTGTAATCTTGGCCAGTGGCCCCACTGCTTGAGGTTGATCATCTCTCCATCTATTTTCGCGACCAGGCGGTGGTCCGCGACTTGAGCTTCTCGGTCCGGCAAGGCGAAGTCCTGGGATTGGTGGGTGAGTCAGGCTCGGGAAAATCGCTGACTTCTCTTTCCATTCTGCGGTTGTTGGATGGAGCGGCGCGGGTGGAAGGCGCGATTCGCTTCCAGGGCGAAAATCTGTTGGCGCTCAAGCCGGAACAGATGCGTCATTATCGCGGACGCAAAATTGCCATGATCTTCCAGGAACCGATGACGGCTCTCAATCCCGTCATGCCCGTGGGGCGGCAGATTGCGGAAGCAATCGAAACCCATCAACCGGAACTGGATCGGACACAGGTCCGCGAAGCGGTCGTGAAGGCGATGGCTGCGGTGGCGATCCCCGAGCCGGAGTTGCGGGTACGCGATTATCCTCACCAGTTTTCGGGTGGCCAGCGGCAGCGCCTGCTGATTGCCATGGCGCTGGTGAACCAGCCGTCACTGTTGATTGCCGATGAGCCAACCACCGCCCTGGACGTTACCGTGCAGGCACAGATACTGCTTCTGCTGAAAGAGCTGCAACAGCGTAACGGCCTGGGTATGCTCTTCATCTCGCATGATCTGGCGGTCGTAGCCCAAGTCGCAGATCGGGTCGCAGTGATGCGCAAAGGCATGCTGCTGGAGACCGGGACGCGCGACCAGGTATTCCTCCATCCCCGGCATGCCTACACCAGGAGCCTGCTGGGAGCGGTGCCCACACTCACCACGGACCGCGACCAGCCGCTGGCTACCCTGGAGGCAGCGGACAACGCGGCGGGAACGCTGGTGGAGCAGGCTCCCGGGCATTGGGTGCGTTGTATCGGTTGAGTCTGATAATCTGATTGTTTGCGGTCGATTTCCGGCGCCGCAGCAGGCCTATATGCGCGCTCTCCTCATTTCCGACATTCATGCCAATATCGACGCCCTGGAGGCGGTGCTTGACGCGGCGCCAGAGCACGATGTGGTGTGGAACCTGGGCGATGTCGTGGGATATGGAGCAGCGCCCAACGAAGTGATTGAGCGGGTGCGCGACCTGGGTAAGACGTTTGTCCGGGGAAACCATGATCGCGCTTGCAGCGGTCAGCTCTCGCTAGAGGACTTTAACCCGGTTGCCAGCCGAGCCGCACGCTGGACGCGGCAGGTGCTTACTCCGGAGCACATCGATTGGCTGCAGCATATGGCTCGTGGACCGGTGACGCCGGATGGTCCCCAGGTGAGCTGCATGCACGGTTCGTACCTGGATGAGGATGAATACCTGCTTTCGGTGCGGGATGCGCGATTGCCGCTCAAGCAGGCGGAAACCCGCATCAATTTTTTCGGCCATACCCATTTGCAAGGTGGCTTTGCCGAGCATGGTGAGGACTGGTTCAAGCTGGATCCGGTCTACTCCAACGACGATCAACCCGATGTATCGGAGTTGGTGTTGGTTCCGGGAGCGCGGTATCTGATTAATCCCGGTTCGGTAGGCCAGCCTCGGGACCATGATCGGCGCGCGGCGTTTGCGCTTTATGACGATGAGCGAATGATGGTGGAGTTCCGTCGCGTGCCGTATGACTTTCGGCTGGCGCAGTTGCGCATTATGCGTGCCGGATTGCCTGACCAGTTGGCGACGCGCTTAAGCTACGGCCGCTGACAAACATCCCTTTGCGCAAGAACCCTTTTCGCAATGTGTCCGGAAGACAAACGTTTTTCTTTGTCCCGTAGACAAAACGATCGGGTGCCCCATCCTTCGCGCTCTTCGCAAAGGGTGGGATACCACCGCTCTCCACCCGGATCGCTTCCCCGCACCATCTGCTTATCCCACCCTTCGCAAAAGGCGCGAAGGATGGGGCACCCGATCGTTTTGTTTACGGGACAAAGAAAAACGTTT
>Ga0302326_10018520_pt1 | contig 14438 bp, 13 predicted proteins | sample Palsa_T0_3_FD_202264 | JGI IMG/M metagenome (GOLD analysis project Ga0302326, IMG submission 202264) | Peat permafrost microbial communities from Stordalen Mire near Abisko, Sweden - Palsa_T0_3 | ecosystem: Environmental > Terrestrial > Soil > Palsa > Peat permafrost | place: Sweden: Abisko... | reverse complement strand
GCCCGCCCACACCCATGCCAATTCCCCCAATCGCCGGCCACCACATCCAATGGATAGGCAGACGCTCAAACATATCTTCGAAGGCGTACATCATGCGACTCATCCCTGCGGAGAGAAGACCCACGAAGGCTCCCAGCAGGAGAGCTCCAACCATGATGAGAATGCTGTGCATTCCGACCAGGGCCGGCATTTCGAACAGGGGCCCTGGGCCGAGCCAATAAACTCTGAGAAGCCCTGCAGTCACACTTGCGAGCGCTATGGGCACCAGGCTCCGGGGCCGCCACTCGAAGAGCAAGAGTTCGACCGCGAGAAGGACCGCCGCGATTGGCGTATCGAATGTTGCTGACATTCCGGCTGCCGCGCCGGCAACGAGGAGCGTTGTTCTTTCAGCATCGGTCACATGCAACCACTGACCAATGAGCGATCCGACCGCTCCGCCTGTCATGATGATTGGACCTTCGGCTCCGAATGGGCCGCCAGAGCCAATCGCAATTGCCGCAGAGACAGGTTTCAACACAGCGATCTTCGGATCAACCTTGGCCCGTCGAAGTAGAATCGCTTCGATCGCTTCAGGGATGCCGTGTCCGCGTATTTTGTCAGAACCGAACCGCGCAATCAGGCCAACGAGCAGTCCACCGATCACGGGTACCAGGACCATCCAATACCCCAGAGGGCTTCCGACCGGAGAAATGGTTGTGAAACTGACGCGATGGTAATAAAAAATGTTTGTCGAAAATGCGATACAGCGCAGCAGTAGAATGGCAAAAATCGTTGCGCAGATTCCGATCCCGATCGATACACCGGAAAGTAGCCAGACCCGTTTGTCGACCGTGAAGTCTCTGAGAATAGATGGTTCCGACCTCAAGAGCGCCCTCCTTCATTTGAGTTGCTGATGCGTGTCAGCGCCTGGATCAGGCTGGGAGCGAGTTCGCGCAACTGTTGCGCATGAACCTCCGAAAGCCCGCGGAGAGCTTTCTGGCCCCTAGCTGTGAGCTCCAAGATCACACACCTGCGATCGTTGAGATCGTGGGTTCTGCGAATGAGCCCTGCGAGTTCGCACCGCTTGCTGAGTTCAACGGCTGTGTGGTGCTGAAGGCACATCGCTTCAGCGACGTGCGAGATCGTAGCCAGAGTTCCGTCTGGAGCACCCGCGATCTGCAACAAAAGCTGATGCTGTTGAGGCTCCAAACCCGCTGCCGCTGCTGCCTTCTCGCTAAATCGTAAGAATCGTCGAATTTCAGAACGAAACTTGGCTAGAAGCTGGATTTCGTCATGTTCGGTCAACTTGGATACCACCTTTGCCGTATTTATATCGTAACACGATATAATTTAGGCGAAGGCCGAGCGCCTGCTTCTCTGCGCAAACGGAGGTCTCACTTCGCGGCGACGAGGTCTTTAGGAGGTTTCCATGGACATCTACTTATTCGTCTTTTTCCTATTGCCTATCATCGCGATCATCACTGGGACAATCATCATGGCACGGGAAAGAAGGGGGCGCGATCGACGCAGCTATTGAAGTTGCTGGCAATAGCATGATTCCCAGGTTGAGATTGGGATTCTGACGGTATCATCTAACTCTCAAGATCTAACTCTTAAAACCAGGATGGTTTCGTCGTCGAAGCGGGGTTGGCCGGATTGGAAGCGGGCTACGTCGGAGAAAATGGCTTCGGCGATCTGGGCTGCGGGAAAATTGCGGTGGCCGCAGAGGATCCCGGTCAGGCGATCGGTGCCGTACATTTCGCCTTGGGCGTTTTCGGCGTCGGTAATTCCATCTGACACGAAGACGAAGGCGTCCCCAGGCTGGGTGGCGACGGAGAATTCTTCGTATTCGGCTTCCGGAAACATGCCGAGAGGGAAGCCTTCAGCGCGCATGGTGGTGATTTGGCCGCCGCGGCAGAAGATAGGCGGGACGGCTCCGGCGTTGGCCACCTGGAGGGTGCGATTGTCGTCGTTCCAGACGCAATAGAGCATGGTGACGTATTGCGACTCGAGCTTGCGCTCCTGCAAGGCTTCGTTCAGGAGCTTGAGCATCTCGGCGGGCGCGGGGCGTTGCATGGCTGCGGAGCGCATGATGCCGCTGACGAGTGCGGCAAAGAGGGCGGCTGGGGCGGCTTTGCCGCTGACGTCGCCGAGGATGATGGCGGTTCGGTTCGAGTCGTATTCGACGAAATCGTACATATCGCCGCCGATGGAGCGGGCGGGCAGGAATTGGGCGGCGAATTCGCCGTGTTCGTGTTCGGGGACAGTGGACGGCAGGAGGCGAAGCTGCACCTGGCGAGCCATGGAGAGATCGCGCTCGAGTTGCTGCTCATGGCGGACGACCTGCTGGTAGAGGCGGGCGTTTTCGATGGCGATGGCGATCTGCGCGGCCAGGGTGGTCAGGGTGCGTTCGTGGCGCTCGTGGAAGTAGCCGGGCTTGACGTGTTCGAGGTCGAGGACACCGATGACCCGGTTCTTGTAAAACAGCGGAACGATCATCTCCGAGCGTGTTTCGGGATTGACCATGTGGTAGCGGGGGTCGAGGCGAACGTCGGGGACATTAATGAGCCGCCACTCGGCGACGGCTGCTCCGGCGAGGCCGGTGTTGATGGGCATGGAGCGCGTGGGTGTGCTGGCGTGGCCGAACCGCCAGGCGTAGCGGGTGACGAGGCGGTCTCCGCGGGAGTTGACGAGCATGATGGTGAACATCTGGTAGTCGATGAGGCGTCGGAGGAGCTGCCCGATGCGCTCGAAGAGCTGGTCGAGGTCGAGGATGGAGGTAAGTTCGACGGAGATCTCGTTGAGGACTTCGAGGGCCTGGGTCTGGCGCGTGACGCGGGAGTAGAGGCGCGCGTTCTGGATGGCCTGGCCGATGCGCGAGGCGGTGAGGGTGAGCACATGGAGGTGCTCGGGGCGGAAGTAATCGAGCTCTTCGCTTTCGAGATCGAGGACGCCGATGACTTTGTTTTTGTTGATGAGCGGGACCGCGAGTTCGGAGCGGACGGCGTCGTTGGCGGCAATGTAGTGTTCGGCTTTGGAGACGTCGTTGATGAGGATGGCGCTGCGGGTCTGGGCGACCTGGCCGACGACGCCGTAGCCAAGGGGGAAGGTCATCCGCTCGACTTCGGGGGTGTGGCCAATCTGGAAGCGCATGCGGAGTTCTTTGCCGCTCTCGTCGAGGAGGAGGATGGCGAAGATGCGGTACTGGATGACGGAGCGGATGAGTTCAGATGTGCGCTTGAGGAGGGTGCGGAGGTCGAGGGTATTGTTCAGAGCCTCGGACATGCGGAGCAGGAAGCTCAGGTCGGTGGTTTCGATACGGGCGTTGATGGGATCGAGGTAATTGCCTGCGGATGGGCGATAGTCTCCCTCCAACTCTTGAGCACGCGGGTCCGTTGGAGCGGCATCGGGGGCGGCTTCGAGAGCTGGATCTGACTCGGACGGGGGAAGTGTGGCTTCTTCAGGCATCCGGCTTGATTGTAGCGGAATGTTGGTCTTCGGGGATGGGTCTGGCGCGATTGGGAAGAATCGTCTTAGAATGTCGAGCCATGATGAAGAACCGTTCTGTTCCGACCGATACCGTGTTGCCGCATGTGATGTATGAGTGCATTCCAGACGCGCTGACCTGGCTGGGACGGGTCTTCGGGTTTGTGGAGCATTACCGCTATGGCGAGCGTGGAGGACCGGTGAATGGCGCGCAGGTATACGCCGGGAACGCGTGCATTCAGGTGTCACGGGCGCGAGGGTTCAAGACTCCAATCCATCTTGGGCACGGGACTGTGTACCTGACGGTTTTTGTGGACGACGTGGATGCGCATTATGCCCGAACAAGAGCCGAGGGCGCGCGGATTGTCGAGGAGCTGAACGAGACGATCTACGGCGAACGGCAATACGCGGCCGAGGATCTGGAGGGACACCGCTGGCTGTTTTCGCAGCATGTGCGGGATCTGGCGCCGGAGGATTGGGGAGCCCGTAGCTTGAAGGGCTCCCCGGTGAAGGCTTAATCTGCGCCGAGTTCGCGGACCATGGCTACGGAGGCGGATGCGCCGATGCGGTTTGCTCCGGCTTCGAGCATGGCTTTGGCGTCGGCAAGGGTGCGAATGCCTCCGGATGCTTTGACGCCGCAGCGGGCTCCTGCAACTCCGCGGAGCAGGGCAACGTCGGCGGCGGTTGCGCCGCTGGTGGAGAAGCCGGTGGAGGTCTTGAGGAAGTCCGTGCCGGCTTGGATGGCGATTTCCGAGGCGCGCAGCTTTTCTTCGACGTTGAGCAGACAGGTTTCGAGGATGACCTTGAGCAGCGCGCCGTGGTTGTGGGCGACTTCGGCTACTCCGCGGATGGTTCGCTCGACGGCTGTGTGTTCACCGCTCTTGAGCTGGCCGATGGAGATGACCATGTCGAGTTCGCGGGCACCGAGCCGGATGAGCGCGGCGGCCTCATGGCGCAGGGTGGAGGCCAGCGATGCTCCGAGCGGAAAGCCGATGACCACGCCTATGGGGACGCCGGTTCCGGCGAGCAGGCTGGCGGCGGTGGAGACCCAGACGGGGTTGACCATGGCGCAGGCGAAGCGGTAGCGGATGGCTTCGTCGCAGAGGTTCTCGACCTGGGTGCGCGTCGCATCGGGCTTGAGCAGCGTGTGGTCGATGACGGAGGCTAGGCTTTGCCAGTCGGACAGAGTCTGGGCCGCGAAGCCTGCGGCGTCAAAGTAGCCGTTATCTATGTCCAGATCTGCGTCGACATCCGTGTCGAGACCGATCGTGGCGGGATGCAGCGGCGAAGCTGTAAGCAACACATCAGGGAATTGCATTCGATTCGGCATTTCTCCTGGCACTCCTTTGGGAAACTTTACGGTTCCGGTTGCTGGGTGAGGCCGATCTGCGCCGGAACAGGAGCATAGCGCTGTTACGGGGCGGCGGCTATTGGGTTTCAGCGGGCATGAGACAAATGTCAGGCAGATTGCGATAACGCTCCGCGAAGTCCATCCCGTAGCCGATTACGAAGAGGTTGGGAATGGAGAAGCCGACGTAATCGGCTTCGATCTGTTCGATGCGTCTGGATGGCTTGTCGAGCAGGGCTGCGATGCGCAAAGTTTTTGGATGGTGTTGCAAGAAAACCTTGCGCAGGTAGGTGAGGGTGAGTCCGGTGTCTAGGATATCCTCCACGACGAGAACGTTTTTGCCTTCGATCGGTTCGTCCAGATCTTTGATCAACTTAACGGCTCCGGACGAGGTTTGGCTGCCTTTGGCGTAGCTTTTGACCGCGACGAAGTCGAAGGTCGCCTCGACGGAGACGCAACGTGCGAGGTCAGCCAGAAACGGGGCAGCGCCTTTGAGCACGCCGATCATGACCAGCTTTTCTCCGGCCAGATCGCGGGTGATCTGCTCACCCATCTGACGCACGCGCTCCGCGATCTGCTCGCGGCTGATTAGGACTTCGAGGCCCTGGTAGGTAGAGGTCGCCATGCCCCTTAGTATCTCCTGCGAGGCCCGTGGTGGCCAACCGTGGTGGCCAACTTTGAGAGGCAACTTTCTGCGGAGAATGTGGGTGGTTTCAGGCCGCTGAGCAACTGTTATGCTGCGGTGCGGGTGAATTCGATGGGGGCTGCTTGACCTGACGGGAGGATGCGATGACGACGGGAACCGGATACCGGCAGGCGAAGCTGGCGGATGCGTGGGATGCAATCGTGATCGGGTCGGGGATTGGCGGGCTGACGGCGGCAGTGCTGATGGCGGTGCATGGGGGCAAACGGGTGCTGGTGCTGGAGCGCCACGATGAGGCGGGCGGATTTACGCATACGTTTCATCGCGCCGGATTTCAGTGGGATGTGGGGCTGCATTACATCGGGCAGATGGAGGAGGGGTCGGCGGTACGGCGGTCGTTTGACCATGTTACGGCTGGGCAGGTGGAGTGGCAGCGTATGCCGGAAGTGTATGACCGGGTTATCGTTGGCGACCTGAGATTTGATTTTGCGGCAGGGGTAGAGCGCTTTCGGGAGGGATTGAAGCGGGTGTTTCCGGCTGAGGGGCGGGCGATTGACCGATATATTACGGCGGTGATGGCCTGCAACCGGGCGAGCGGCCTGTATTACGCGGAGAAGGCGATTCCTGGAGCGATTGCGTCGCTGGTCGGGGGGCTGATGCGGATTCCTTATATGCGCTGGGCGCGGCAGACCACGGCGGAAGTGCTGGGGAGAATGACGACGAATCCGGAACTGATCGGCGTGCTGACGGCGCAATGGGGGGATTATGGGTTGCCGCCGGGTCGGAGCAGCTTTGCGGTGCATGCTACGATCGCGGAGCATTACTTCGGCGGCGCGTGGTATCCGGTGGGCGGTGCCGGAACGATTGCGCGGTCGATTGTGGGGCAACTGGAGCGGCGGGGTGGTGCGCTCGCGACTTCGGCGGAGGTTGCGGAGATTCTCGTGGATGGCGAGAAGGCTGCTGGGGTGCGGATGAGCGACGGACGGGAGTTTCGAGCGTCGCTTGTGGTCAGCGACGCTGGGGCGTCGAACACATTGGAACGGTTGTTGCCGGCAGAACTAACGGCTATGGATAGTTTGCGCAGAGAGCTGCGTGGGATCGAGTCTTCGACGGCGCATTTGAGCCTGTACGTTGGGTTATCTAAATCGGATTCGGAACTGGGACTAAAGGGCACGAATCTCTGGGTTTATCCATCGCTGGATCACGACGGCAATGTGCGGCGGTTTGCGCGGGATGTGGATTCTCCGTTTCCGGTGGTGTATCTATCGTTTCCTTCGGCGAAGGATCCGACGTTTCAGCATCGGTACCCGGGCAAGAGCACGGTGGAGGCAATCACAATGGCTCCGTATGAGGCGTTTGCCAACTGGGCAGAAGCGAAATGGAAGCGGCGCGGCGAGGATTATGAGGCGCTCAAGCGGCGACTGGCCGACCGGCTGCTTGAGGAACTGGAGCGGCAGGCTCCCGCAGTAAAGGGCAATGTCGAGCATATGGAGCTTTCGACGCCGGTGACTACGAGGCACTTTATGAATTACGAGCGGGGTGAGATTTACGGGATCGCTTCGACGCCGGAGCGATTTAAGATGCGGGCACTGGGTGCGCGGACGCCGATTCAAGGGCTGCTGCTGACTGGGCAGGATGTGGCGAGCCTGGGGGTGATTGGAGCGCTATTTGGCGGGGTAATCTGCGCTTCGGTGGCGCTTGGGAGGAATCTGCTTTCAGTGGTGAAACGGCAGCGGTTGGAGTCTGGGGAGTGATGCTGGATTGTGATTCCGGAGCGCGTCAGCTGGGGCTGTGGGAGGCGTTCCTGCACTGCCAGCCGTCTATACTCGAAGAGACATGTTGCCTTATATCCACATTGGAATTCATTTTGTTTTGCACCTTGGCGGGAGGCTGATCCCGATCGGGCCGTGGGAGATTCCTACCTTTGGCCTGATGCTTTGGGTGGCCACTGTTTGCGGCGCGATCGTGATGCACTGGAGCTTTAAGAGAGCTCATGTTGTTGATTCGCAAGGAGAGTTGGCAGATGCGCTGGGGATTGTCGCACTGACTGTGGTGGCCGGGATTATCGGCGCGAAACTGTGGCATGTGTTGGATTCGCCGCAGGAGTTTCGCATGGATGGCTGGTCGGTGCTGTGGTCCACGGGGGGATTTGCGTGGTTTGGCGGCCTGATCGCCGGGATTATTGCGCTGATTGTGCAGGGGCGATTGGCTGGTCTGAGCGCACTGCGCACGCTGGATCTGGCCTCGCCCGCAGCGGCGGTGGGCTATGCTATGGGACGCATCGGGTGCTTTACTTCCGGCGACGGGGACTATGGGATTCCGAGCAATTTGCCGTGGGCGATGGGGTTTCCCAATGGGATTGATCCGACGCCGGCGGGGGTGCGGGTGCATCCGACACCGATCTATGAGCTGATTGTGGGCCTCGCGATTGGCTGGTGGCTTTGGAAACGTGGCGGAAAGAAGCTGGGTACGGGCGAGGTTGTTGGCGAATATCTGCTGCTGACGGGCATAGCTCGCTTTTTGGTTGAATTTATTCGCCGTAATCCTAAGATTCTTTGGAGTTTATCCAATGCGCAACTGGCTAGTCTCGGGTCGGTATTGGCGGGGGTGATCCTGATCTGGATCGCCACGGTACGGAAGCCTGCACCGGAAGATCCGGCGGAGCTGGTAAAGGCTGCTTAGGCCAGTCAGGTGAGCGAAGGCTCTAGGTTCCAGTTGCAGGGGATTTCTTTGCGCTGGGCATTGCTTTCGATGGCCCATTCGAGAAGCTGGGCGACGCGCCATGCGTCGATTGCCTGGACCGGCGGCTTGGATTTGCCGAGGATGGCGTCGCGGACGCCGGCGTAGTAGAGGCGGTAGTCACCGGGAACAGGCTTGGCGGGGTGGGTAACCATGCTGCCGCCTGTGTCGCTTGCCGGCTCGTTCTTGGGTTCCACGGCCAGGGTTCCCCAGGCTGACGGGGGTTCGAGTCCCCAGTTGGGCTCGACGACGCGGCCGGTCTCCTTCAGGCGGTCTTCCTGCGGGTCCAGACCCCACTTTACGAAATTTCCCTGGGTGCCGCGAACCGTGTAGCGTGGGCGCGGCAGGGCGGCTAAGTAATTGCTGGCTAGGTTCACGGTTTGGCGCGGGTAGTGAAGGCGCAGGGTGAAGGAATCGATGGCCGCTGCGCCGTCGCGTTCGCTATTGATGTCGGCGCTGATGGCCTCGGGCAGGCCGAAGAGGACGATTGCCTGGTCGGCGAGATGGGTGCCGAGGTTGGTGAGGACGCCGCCTGGGGTGCTTCCGTCTTCTTGCCATTTGGTGAGGCGGGGATGCGGGCGCCAGCGGTCAAAAGTGGACTCAAGGTAAACAATACGTCCAAGTTTTTCTTCCAGTAATAGTTTATGAAATGTCCGGAAGTCACTGTCCCATCGACGGTTATGAAACGGAATCAGGTATCGGCCGATTTCCACAGCCCTGGTCATCAGGTCGGCGACGTCTCGCGCGGTTCCGGCGACTGGCTTGTCGACTACGACGTGGCGGCCAGCTCGAAGAGCTTCCTCGGCGTGGGCGACGTGCCAATTGTCGGGGGTTGCGACGACGATGAGTTCGAGGGCTGGGTCGCCGAGCATGGCTTCGAGGGACGGGTAAGTGGTGATCCCGGGGTAGGCCGCTTCGGCATTGCGCGATTTGCGCTCGACGACTGCGGCCAGTTCCAGGCCTTCGACTGCGGTGATCAATGGGGCGTGAAAGACCTTGCCTGCTAATCCGTATCCAACCAAACCTACGCGAATCATTCGGAATCCCCTCGGCTCGTCAAGATTTTAGCAGCCGGATTCCAGCAGGAGGGAGCTGGGTCACTTGGGCTGGAGCCGGAGTTGACCGAAGTGGTATGCCGTGTGGCTGACGCGGCTAAGGAAGATGCCCAGCCGGTTCCGATGGGGTTCCCTGGCGAAGTCTTCTTCGGAGACCAGAGCGTGCCGTTCTAGCCACTCTGGTGGAGTGAGCTGGGCGAAGAGGGCGGTCAGCCGCACGTTCAGGTCTTTCCAGTTCTGGCGAAGGTCGGCGATGGGCGGTAGTTTGTCGCCGGCGCGGTCTGGCTGGTCGAGGAAGGTTTCGCGGAGGTCTGCGTGATTGGGTTCGCCGAGGCGGAGTTGGGGGACCATGGCGTCGTTGACGACGAGGAGATGGCCGAGCAGGTAGATGGGGCGGTTTTTGCCGGGGGCGATTTCGGTGAGCATCTGCTCGTCGCTGAGAGAGTCGAAGAACTGGCTGGTCCGGCCGACCCATTGCTCCCAGGATTTGAGGGCTGTGGTGATGAGGAGTTCTTCGGTGGTCTGTGCTGCTGTGGTCATAATTTGGCTCCTGTCCGACGAGGTGAGTTTTGCTGCAAGAGGACGGTCGAGGTTTTAGTGTTGGCGTCTTAGTGTCCGGCGGGTGCCTTGCCGCCGACTTTGAAGCGGCGTATGAAGAATACCGCGGGAACCATGGCGATAGTCAGGATACCCATGATGCGGAAGCAGTCCATGAAGCCGAGCAGGCGGGTTTGCTGTCCGAGGAGATCGTAGTAGCGCAGGTACGAAGCGCGGAGAGCATCGGCCTGCGAGTAGCCATGCGAAGCCAGGTAGTGAGCGGTGTCGCTGACGGATTGCTGCAGTTGGCCGGACGAGGCGGCGAGGGTGTCGCCGGTGCGATTTTGATGCAGGTCCTGGCGGCGTTCGCTGACGGTGGTGATCATGGCGATGCCGAAGCTGCCGCCCCAGTTGCGGGCCAGGTTGGTGAGGCTGGAGGCGCGGTTGTTTTGGTCGGGGCGGAGCTGCGAGTAGGCGATGACGGAGATGGGAACGAAGAAGAAGGCGTAGCCGAGGCCCTGCATCACGCGGGCCAAGGCATAGTGGTTGTAATCCGTCTGGAGGGTAAAGCTGCTGTAGGTCATCATGGAGGCGAAGACCGCGCAGAGGCTGAAGAGAAGCAGCGCTTTGGGATGGACGATGCCGCGCTGGATGAGCTGCGCTCCGACGGGCGCGAGGAAGGTGATGACCAGGGCTCCGGGGCCGAGGACCAAGCCTGCGTCGATGGCGCGATAGCCGTAGAGCGATTGCAGGAGCTGCGGAATCATCGCCGTGGTGCCGAAGAGGCTGATGCCGAAGATGAAATAGAAGGCCGTTGCGATTGCGAAGTTCCGGTTGGCGAGCAGACGCAGGTCGATGATGGGGTCGGGCTGGCTGAGTTCCCAGAAGATGGCTCCCGCCCAGCAGGCGACGGAGATGACCAACATCCAGGTGATGATGGGGCTGCCGAACCAGTCGTCGATCTGGCCGCGGTCGAGGACGAGTTCGAGGGTGGCGGAGGCGATGCCTACGAGCAGAATTCCTACTACGTCGATGCGCAGGCCGCCGGATTTGCGGAGCGATGCGCGCTCTTCCTGGAAGGCCGGCGGGTCGTGTACGAATTTGCTGGTGAGCCAGAGCGAGAGCGCGCCGATGGGGATGTTGATGAGGAAGACCCATCGCCAGGTGTAGTTATCGGTGATCCAGCCGCCGAGGACGGGGCCGATGGCCGGTGCGGTGACTATGGCGACCGTATAGAGCGCGAAGGCTGAGGCTCGCTTGTGAGCAGGGAAGGTATCGACAAGGATGGCCTGTTCGACGGGCGCAAGGCCGCCGCCGCCGATGCCTTGCAGTACGCGGCTCATGAGCAGGATGCCGAGACTGGGGGCAAGTCCGCAACCGAGAGAGGTGATGGTGAAGAGCGCCACGCAGGCCATGTAGTAGTTTTTGCGGCCGAAGAGACGGCTGAAAAAGGCGCTCATGGGAAGAACTACCGCGTTGGCGACGAGGTAGGTAGTGAGGATCCAGGTGACTTCGTCGAAGCTGCGGCCTAGGCCTCCTGCGATGTAGGGCAGCGAGACGTTGGCGATGGAGGTGTCGAGCAACTCCATGAAGGTGGCCAGCGTGACGGTCAGGGCGACGACCCAGGGATTGATTTGAGGGCGGAGTTGCGTGGTGATTGCGGCAGGACCGGGCTGCGGGGTCTGAGCAGCGGAGTTCTGGCTAGCCGGTTCCGGTGCGTCGACGACGGTGGATTCTGCCACGGGATCTTCCTTTCGCTCGGCGATCTGAGATGGTATTGCGTCGGATGCCGGGGATTATCGGGGTGATTCGCAAAACTGAAATGCGACCAAATGGTCTCTTAACAGATGCATTCCCTTTGGCTGGCGATTCGGAAATTATGGAGAGCAATTGGGCCGGCCGGTAGTTTTGATCCGGGAGGGATCTGGTATGGATTCAGGAGGTTGGCTGGCGGAATGTTGAATCTACGTGAGAGCTGAGATCCTCCAGGGATTGGCGGAGGGCCATGTCGTTGCGCTCGATCCGGCTGATGAGCATGGCGCCTTCGAGGCTGCTGATGATGTGGTTGGCGGCGGAGGCCGAATCAATGGTTGCCCGGATTGTGCCTGCGTGGATGCCTTCTTCCAGGATGGTTCGGAGGAAAGCTTGCCAGTCGCGAAGCGCTTTGCGCACTCGGTCGCGCAGGACGGGGTTGCCGTTGTCGGAGTCGACGGCGGTGTTGAGCAGCGGGCAGCCGCCGGCAAGACCGGAGCGGTTGACGAAGTTGGCGATGTGCTGTTTGAGCCGGTCGGCGTGGTTGGGGATGGCGTCGAGGTTGTGGCGGCGCTTAGTGCTGGCGATGGACCAGGCGTAGTCGAAGGCTTCGGCGGCGAGTTCTTCCTTGCTTTCGAAGTGGCGGTAGATGCCGCCTTTTTCGAGGCCGGTGGCATCCATGATGGCCTGGATGGAGCAACCCTCGTAGCCGCGCTGGTTGAAGATGGCTGCCGCCTCGGCAATGATGCGCTGGCGGGTTTCCTGGCCTTTGGTGAGTCCTGCGGACATGGCGTGTCCCCTGCAGGGCGGTAAAAGAAACCGTCCGGTCTCTTAATATACCACCAGATCGGGGAGACGACTGTCAGCGACGGGGGCGCAGCATGGCTTTGGGAGCGGTCAACTGCCAGGCCCGGTGGATGAGGCTGGAGAGAATTTCGTCGGAGACGCGGGGGAGTTCGACGCCGATCCAGCCTTTGACGCCGACGTAGGGTGGCTTGAAGTAGATTTCAGGGGCTTCGGCGATCATGGTTGCCTGCGCGCCAGCCGGGGCGGGAATCCAGATGGCGGTGTGGCCGTCGCTGTGGTGGTTGTTGGCGAACATGACGAAGGCTCGCTTGGCGACGAAGAAGGTGGGCTCGTCGTGGGAGAGCTTTTCGGAGGCGCCTGGCAGGGCGAGGCAGAATTTGCGAACTCGGTCGATCTGGGTTTCGGCGGGGATGGTCATATTGTTTTCTCTACGGACGTCTGGTTGCCATTGTTTCAGATTGGGCGGAGCGATGGCCCAAAAAGAGTCGCAAAGGGAGGGGTGGTCTGTTTACTTGAAGTATTGGCTCTAAGTATTTGATGGAGATTGGGTTGGAGTGACGCATGGTGGCGTATTGAGCGCGCTTTTGGTGCGTTTTGTGCGCCGCTTTTTGCCTCCGGGCAGGGCGGAGTGGGCGACCTGGGCACCGTAGAGGAGGCGGGTGCCTTCGGAACTGGGGATGGCGCCGACAGCCATGCCGTGGACGACGCAAGCGATGAAATCACGGATGCAGTCTGGGTTGGAGAGCTTGGGGAGAGTGGCGGCATAGGCGAGTCGGGCGATGCGCTCAACCTGAGCGCCTTTGCTGCCTTTGTCGCGCTGTTCCTTCTTGCTGCTGATATAAGCCTGGAGGCAGACCTCGACGGCGAGGTTGGGCAGGGGATAGATGTTGGCTTCCTCGGCGAGATGCGCGACCAACCGGCCGAGGGGCTCGGGTTTGGGAACGCCGAGGCTTCGGCATTTTTCGATGGCGGCCTTGGTGCGTTCGATTTGTTCGAACAGATTGTCGTCCATGTGAATTCTTCTCCGAAAGCGGCTTGGGCAGCGTGAACTGCTCCATGCGATTGTGCGCTTTGGGAGGGTAATTGTACGCAACGGCCAGAGTGATCTGGGCGCGCGGAGAAGGAAGGGGCGAGATTTTGGGGTGGTTCATTCGGATGCTGGGATTGGGGTTTGGGCTGGATGTGGGTGCGGCTTTTTTCGCAGGATTGCTGCGGAGATCAGGGTGATTAAGAGGCCGACGGGCAGGGGCTCCATGAAGGTGTAGGCCATGTTGACGAGGGGGTTCTGGTAGAGCTGCTGAGAGCGCTGTATGGCAGCGACCTGCGCGGCGGTGGTGGCGGGGTCAAGTCCGGAGGACTGGACCTTGTGAATTTGCGCGGCGAAGTAGCTGTCCATGAAATGGGGCATGAAGTTGAAGTAGAGGACCTCCCAGGTGGCGACGTAGCAGACGGTGGTGATGAGGGTGATCAGGATGCCGCAGGCGAAGGCGCGGCCGAAGGAGATTTGGCCGGCGAGGGTGTTGTCGCGGTAGCTGCGGATGCCGAAGTAGACGAGCAGGAACGACGCCACCATGATGGTGTAGCCGAGAATCATGCTGTGGCCGGAGCCGATCTTGTCGGCGAGGAGAAGCGAGCTGTCCATAAGGACGGAGATGACGAGGCCGGCGATGAGGCCGAAGGTGAGGACGATTTTCTTCATGTGAGGCTCCTGGTGCGAGTGGGATCCGAGTGAGGATGGAGTCACAATGCGGCGGGACGGGGCCGGATGTCGTCATCCTTTCGGATGATTTTGCAGGAATGGAGCTGAAATCGTGCTTTCGGGTGATGCGTTCTCACCCCCAGCGACGAAGACCAGTCGCCGAGGACCCCGGGTTCCCACCCCAGCGACGAAGACCTGTCGCCGGGGACTCAGGGTTCTCACCCCAGCGACGAGGACCTGTCGCCGGGGACCCCGCGTTCACGGCAGGAGGCCTAATTCTTTGCCGCGCTGGACGGCCTGGGTGCGGCGGGCGGCTCCGAGCTTGTCGAAGGCGCGGGCACAGTGTGTCTTGACGGTGTTTTCGGAAACGAAAAGCTGCGTGGCGATCTCGCG